>Ga0209579_10002580_pt1 | contig 13679 bp, 10 predicted proteins | sample Coa_R1_2_FD_187152 | JGI IMG/M metagenome (GOLD analysis project Ga0209579, IMG submission 187152) | Surface soil microbial communities from Centralia Pennsylvania, which are recovering from an underground coalmine fire - Coalmine... | ecosystem: Environmental > Terrestrial > Soil >... | reverse complement strand
TGTTGATCGCTTTGTTCAGGCCGTGATCGAAGTCGACGACTGTCTGGCCCCAGAGTTTCTCGCGCAATTCCTCCCGTGTCACCAGCTCTGCGGGTCTTTCCAGCAGCATCGCCAGGACTTGAAACGGCTGCTCCTGCAACCTGATGCGCAGGCCGTGCTTCTTCAGTTCGCCGGTTCGAAGATCGACCTCGAAGACACCAAACCGTAACCGCCCGGATGGGTCGTTGGCTTGCTGCATGACGCACAGGCCGGCTAGGCGCTGGGTTCTTCCGACTTCATGGGTTGAGGTCCAGAGTAGGGCCGAGTCCCCGGCCCTGGCGACAGCGGGGAGCCACGACGCCAGCGGCCTGCTGAGGCATCCACGGGCCGGCACCGCTGCCGAGAATCGTCACCGAGACGGGCCGACGGCTTGGACCGCTCCAAGTTCTCGGCGGCTAGGGAACGACCGGAAGCCCCTCGCGAGTGCTCGTAGTCCCGCGTACCGGTCTCGATCCCGCATGGTCGCCCCCCGTCCTCTCCCCCGCCGACGCTCACGGCCCATCCCTCAGCCACCCATGCTACCCAGACCAAACCCGGAAGAGCCAGATGCCGAAACCCTGTCGTCGCCTCTCGTCGGCCACGTCTGCATGACGCAAGTGAATCGTAGTTCGAGGCTGGTCCTGCGGCTCAGGGTGAGACGGTGGATGAGCCTGCACGATCGCGCAAGGCGGAGGATGCATTCCTGGAAGCCATCGATTCTGTTGGGTTTGCGAGGGTACCGACGTTCCAGCAGGTGAGGATCGCCCATCCATTGCAGGGCACCCGTACTGATCGCATTGCGGGACGATGCGATCAACGTCCGTCACGGAGGCGAAGGATCAGGGCCGCCAATCCGATTTCGAGCAGGTCATGCTTCCCCGTCTCGACGTCGCGCATGACTTGGCTCGCTGGCCCGGACGTCACCCGCCGACTGCCGAGACCGTCGCGCAGCACGTCTCTGGACTCGCGAGCAAGTGCTTCGCCGGGTCTCGAGATGGGTCTGACGGATCGTGGCTGCTGCAAGTCGTCCGCAACGCCGGCTCCTCGACGCTGGGGGAGGGGCGCGAAGAGGTCGGCGAGGGGGAGCCGCTCGGCCTGGGCATGCACGAAGCGCGTCCCGAGCGTGTCGGCCATGCCGCTGCGGCCGAGCTGCCGGAGCGTGCACGCTCCTCTCGCCCCGCGCAGGGTCGGACGCCCGCATGAGCGGGTACCGGCCGATGGCCCCGGGGGACCTCGCCAACGACGCCGACCTGATGCGCCGAGTTGCCGACGGCTCCGAGGAGGCCATCGCCGTCCTCTACCGTCGGTTCGCCCCGTTGATCTCTGGTCTGGCCGTCCAGACCCTCGACTGCGCCACGGCCGAGGATCTCGTGCAGGAGGTCTTCCTGGCCCTCTGGCGTAACGCGGTGCGGTTCGATCCCGAGCGGGGCACTTTGGGCGCGTGGGTTCGGCAGATCGCACGCTTCCGCATCCTCAACGAGCTGCGCCGGCAGAGCCGCCGGCCGGCAATCGTTCCCGATCCGGAGGGACTCGTGCTCGACGGACTCCCCGCGGACGACCCCGGGCCCGCGGAGGCGACTTGGCAGGGTCACTGCCGCGCGGTCCTCAGGTCGGCGCTCGACGAGCTACCGCCTCTCCAACGCCAGGCGCTCGGCCTCGCCCTCGTCGACGATCTCACGCACGAGCAGGTGGCCGCCGAGCTCGGACTACCGCTCGGCACGGCCAAGACCCGGATCCGGGCGGGCCTCGTGAAGCTTCGCGGCAAGGTCGGCCCGGAGTGGGGAGAGTATGCTCGCCGACCTCCGCCCGGCTCGTCACGCTCGGTATCGATTGCCGCTAGCTAGCCAACCTATCGCCCCCAGAACGTGCCCGGCGCTGACACCTCGCCATACGGTTGCTGATGGCGAGCGTGACGCCTGACGACGATCGGGCCCATTGCGCCTCGCGTGCGTACGCCCGGTCGCGCGACTTCACCCGGATCGCCCGCACGCGAAAGGCCGACGTCCGACGCGAGCAATCCAACGCGGAGATGCCGGTGTACTGGCTGTCGGAGGTTTCACTGACACTCCCTCGGCCGGCAGCCCGACTTCATCGTCTTCACAGGCGACCTCACCCAAACGACCGACGATGCCGACGAGCGGCGCAAGCGCCTCGGTCACGTTCGCGACGCCGTGCAGAAGCTCAAGGTGAAGTCGCTGCGCAAGGAGTTCTTCGGCGAGACGCGCTACCGTTCGATCACAAGGGCGTGCACTTCATTGCGCTCGGCAACGTCTCCGATCCGACCGGCAAGCTCGGCGACGATCAGATCCAGTGGCTTCGCGCCGACCTTGCGAGGCACGACAAGGAGGCGCCGATCGTAGTGCTCACCCACCGCCCGCTCTTCGACCTCGCGCCCGACTGGGATTGGGCGACGGGCGACGGGGCGGCGGCGATCGACGCCCTGATGCCCTACGAATACGTGACCGTCTTCTACGGCCACATTCATCAGGAGCACCATCCAGATGACGGGCCACATCCCGCACCACGCGGCCAAGGGGCTCATGTTCCCGCTGTCCGTGCCGCACTCGGTGCCGAAGAAGGCGCCCATCCGTGGGACGCCGCGAACCCCTACCGTGGGCTCGGCTTCCGCACCGTCCAGACCAAGGGCAGCGGCAACGACGTCATGCTCACGGAGCTGGCGGTCGAGAAGGGGTGAGCGATGACGAGACCGATCGGAGCAACCGTCGCCGCGGCCCTCGGTATCCTGGCGATCGCGTTCGGGTGGCATCGCCTCGCGACTGCGGGGGTATCCCCCGTCGCGGAGGAGGTCATCTACATGACGGCGAAGCGGTTCGAGTACGCGCCGAACGAGATCACGCTCAAGAAGGGCGTGCCCATCGTCCTGGAGATCACGTCCCTCGACCGCGACCACGGGTTCAAAGTGCCCGGGCTCGGCGTTCGCGCCGACGTCAAGCCGGGCGGGACGACCCGTGTCCGGATCGTCCCGGACCGTGCGGGCCGATTCGAGTTCCGGTGCGACGTCTTCTGTGGCGACGGGCACGAGGACATGTCGGGAGAGCTGGTCGTCGTCGACTAGCGGGACGAATGCCCGTCATCGGCTTCTACCATCCGATCGTCATCCACTCGGCTGTCACCCTCGACGGTGAAGATTTTGGTTGACGTCCGGAGCCGGTGACAACGTTCGCGTCCCAGCAGCGTTCCGCGCGCTTCGACTCAAGGCGGTGAGCAGCCTCGCGAAACGCGGGCTGCGCGGGGTGCTGCTTCTACTCTCGCATGTGCACGAGGGCCTAAATGTGCACCAAACCCGGACGCTAGCGAGGCCCTCGCCGCGAACGTGATCGACGCGTTCCCGCGCACGCCGGCGGCCGGCCACGTGCGAGGCGCTCGGCTGCGGCTACGCGTGGCGGTGCTGGCGCGCTGCGGCGGGTGACGCACGACATCGAGCCGTATGCCCGGAATGCGCGGGAAGCTGGCGCGGTCGCGGCTGAGCGTCGTAACCAGACTGTCACGATCGGGACATTTTGCGACAGCGTCCGGGCATGTCAATCCAAATCCAGCTCTTGAATTTGAAATCCTGGTGCGCTATTTATACATGACTCATCTCGGCCACCGTGTGAGATGGTCAGCAGCCGTTGCTCATAGGAGGGTGACATGCGGACCGTGCGCGCCCTGCTTCCTCTCATGGTCGGCGTCGGCCTCATCGCGTTGGCCGGTCCAGCGGGCGCCCAGCTGGCGGCTCCAGTGGGCATGGGCAACCAGTGCAAGCCGGAAGGTCTTCCACAATCGAAGTGCAACAAGGACGCGCAGTGCTGCGCGGGACTGCTCTGTCAGTCGGGGCAATGCCGGGGCGGCTGCCGTATCGGCGGCACGTTCTACACGAGCGGCACCCACAACCCCGCGAATCAGTGTCAGTCCTGCCAGCCCGCGGTGAACACCAGCAACTGGACGAACCTGGCGAGCGGCACGGCCTGCAACGACGGCAACCGCTGTACCTACAACGACGTGTGCAACGGCAGCGGGACGTGTGGCGGGACGGCGATCACCTGCACGAGCGATCAATGCAACGCGCGCAGCTGCAACGGGACGTCGACGTGCACCGTGACGCCCAAGACCGGCAGCGCCTGCGACGATGGCTACGCGTGCACCTACGGCGACACCTGCACCAGCGCCGGCGGGTGTGTCGGGACGGGGATCACCTGCGCGAGCGACCAGTGCAACACGCGCAGCTGTAACGGGACGTCGACCTGCGCAGTGACGCCCTTGACCGGAATCGCCTGCGACGACGGCAACGCGTGCACGCAGACCGACACCTGCCAGGCGGGCGTGTGTACGGGCTCCAACACGGTCGTTTGCACGGCCCTCGACCAGTGCCACGTGGCGGGAACGTGCGATCCGACGACGGGCATGTGCTCGAACCCGGCGGCGCCGGACCAGACACCTTGCAACGACAACAATCTATGCACGGGCGGGGATCGGTGCCTCAGCGGCGTCTGCACCGGGGCGAGCCTAACGGTCTGTATCGCCGGGAGCGATCAGTGCCACGACCCCGGAACGTGCGTCCCGTCGACCGGCCTGTGTTCGAACCCGCCGAAGGCGAATGGCACGACTTGCGATGACGGCAACAAGTGCACGGGCGCGGACGCGTGCCAGAGCGGGACCTGCGTCGGTTCTCCCGTCATTTGCCCCCCGAATCCCTTCCCGGCCCAATGCCAGACCGGCGGGTCGACGTGCGATACCGTGACCGGCCAGTGCGTGCCGGTGCCCCTGACGAACGGGACGGCGTGCGACGACGGCAACTCGTGTACCACGGGTGACAGCTGCCAGAACGGGACCTGCGTCGGCACGACCGCGGGGAACGGCACGGCGTGTGACGACGGCAACGCGTGTACGACCGGCGAGACCTGCACGAACGGCGTCTGTGGGAACCCGACCAACGTCGTCATTTGCCCCCCGGGTATCCCGAGCCAGTGCCTGACCGGCAATCTTCAGTGCAATCCCACGACCGGCCAGTGCGTCGACGTGCCGGTGACGAACGGCACAGCGTGTGACGACAGCAGCGCCTGCACGACCGGTGATACGTGCCAGGCCGGCACGTGCACGGGAACGTCCTGCGGACCCCGACAGGCGTGTTGCTCGACGAGCAACCCGTGCGTCGACCTCGACTTCGACAGCGCGAACTGCGGCTCCTGCGGCACCGCGTGCACGAACAGCGTCTGCCTCTTTGGGCAATGCTTCGACGGCTGCATCATCGATGGCGTCGGGTACACGAATGGCGCCCTGAACCCCGCCAACGACTGCCAGGCCTGTGACACGAGCATGAGTAGGACCACATGGACGTCCCTCGGCTCGAGCCAGACCCAAAACCCGCCCACCTGTCACGACGGGTGTTTCACCGGATTCTGCGTTGCGGGTGGTTGCGGGGCTTTCAACGCGACACCCATCGGGGGCACTTGCGCAACGACCACGATCTGCGAGGTCGCTACCTGCGATTCGACCGGCAACTGCGTCCACACGCCGAACACGGCGAACAACGGCGTGAGCTGCACGCCGCTCAGCGCCATCGACAACTCCTGCGCGGTGAGCACCACCGGGACGTGCCAGGACGGCTCGTGCGTGGTTCCGACCGAGACCGACGGCACGTCGTGCGCGGCGACGCCGCAGGGCCCTGATGCCGCCTGTCTCTCCACGAACGGCAAGTGCAAGTCCGGCTCTTGTGTGCCGGACGTTCTGACGGCCGCGGAAGGCGAGCCGTGTAACCTCCCTGGCTCGCCGGTGTGCGAAGTGGGGGTATGCAACGATTTAGGCGTTTGTGCCGCCAAGACCAACACGTGCCCGATGCCGGCCGGCTGCGGGACGGGCAGCAGCTGCAACATCTCCACCGGGCAATGTGACTATCCGCCGGTGAGCGAGTTCCCGGACGGAACGATCGATTGCGGAACCGTCTTCACTGGCGGAAAAGACCCCTCGCAGTGCTGCCCCGGTCAGGTATGCAGCTGCCCGCCGGGAGAGGGCTCGACCACGTTGTGTTTCGAGTTCCACTGCTTCGACCCTGCGGACTTTCCATCCTGAGATCGGGTGATTCGAGAGGGGCAGTGATCCCGCCTCACCTGGCGATCGAGGTGTGTCCTTGTCGAGCGCTTACGCGGTCGTTCGCGCGGCCGCTTTCGCAGGGCGCCCGGAGGCCGTCCGAACCAGTCAGCCGGCCGCTGGAAGGCGAGGCGCCGACGATCGATGTAGCAGTGGGTCACAGCACGTCGAACACCTCACCAAACTCAAACTGTTCCTGTCGCGCCTTGAACGAACTGGAGGCGCCGAACCAGAAGCACTGACGCCGCGGAATCCGGCTCCGGCTTCAGCGGCATCGCGCCATGGCCGTCCCTTGGTATCTTTGGAGCATCGACGGCATACCTTGCGCCTGCTCCGAGCACTCCGAAACGGTCGACTGCGCTCTGACGCGGGTGGACATGGACCTCGATCTCAGCGCTGTGTGACGATCTCGCTCAGCACGCGGAGCGCCTCGTGAGCCGCCGGAGCCAGGAACGCCGGCCCGCCTCGGTCAGCGTGAGCACGGGACTTGAGCCACAGATACGCTCAAGGCGGTTGCGAGTGCGAGAGGCTGTCATTTGACAGCGCAGTAGACGGTCTCTAACGAGCGCGCGGGGAGGTGACGCGGATGCGGTGGTGGTGTGGCTTGATGGTGGTGGTCGGGGTGTTGGCCGTGTCTTCGTCTGCGCGGGCTCAGGCGACCCGCACGTGGGTGTCCGGCGTCGGAGACGATGCAAATCCGTGCAGCCGGACGGCACCGTGCAAGACGTTCACCGGCGCGATCTCGAAGACGGCGCCCGCCGGCGAGATCGACGCCCTCGACCCAGGGGGCTTCGGCGCGGTCACGATCACCAAGAGCATCACGATCGACGGCGGCGGCGGTGTGATCGCTGGCGTCCTCGTCTCCGGGACGAATGGCATCGTCGTCAGTGCCGGCGCAACGGACAACGTCGTGATCCGCAACCTCGACATCAATGGACTCGGCACCGGCCTGAGCGGCGTCCGTTTCCTCAGTGGTGGAGAGCTGCACGTAGAGAAATGCGTCATCTATCAGTTCACGAACTTCGGGATCGACGTCGAGCTCGGAGCAACGGGGAAGGTCTTTGTCTCGGACACGATCATCCGCGACGTGGTAGGCTCGATGGCCGGCGGCATCTTCCTCACGACCACCGCGGGAACCGTCAACGCCGCGATCGACCACAGTCGCCTGCACGCGAACGGTTTCGGCCTGCACGCCAAGGGCAACGTGGTTGCGTCGGTTCGCGACAGCGACGCGATCGGCAACGTCGGGGCAGGCTTCTGGGCCGACACCAGCCCCGCCGAGATCAGCTTCGACGGCTCGCGGGCGAGCAGCGACGACGTCGGCGTCCGTGCCAGTGCGGGAGGCATCGTCCGTATCCTCGACTTCGTCGCCACCGGGAACACGACCGCCGGGCTCCTGACGGAAACCGGCGGCCAGATCATCCCGTTCAGCGGTAACGAGATCGCGGGCAACCCGCCCGGCGGGATTACCTGCGAGGCCGATGCCGCATCGGCCACGGTCCCGTGCCCTTCGATACAGTTCGGCTGTCCCGCTCCCGTCGTGCAGTCGAGCGTCGGTCCATGCAAGAAGTGCCGGACTACCAAGGGCGGAGTGACCAACTGCAAGAACTGCCAGGTAAATACGCAGTAGCCGGGCTGCGTGACGATGAGACCGATAAGAGAGCATCCGCCCTGATCTCTCTCCTGAACGCTGGCTCGTACGGCGGATTGCGCGAGCGCCTACCAGGGCAGCGTGGCAGCGTCGTCCCGCTGCGGCCCGAGGCTTAGAACATCGTCGGCTCCGTCGATCATCCCGACGGCGGCTCCGCACGGCACGTCGAGCTGCGGCCCTGCCACCGGCTGTCGGCGTTGGCCGGCGTCGAGCGGGCGCGGTGCCGTGGAGCGCGGCCTGGGAACGACTTCCCGGTCTCTATCGCCGCGAGGCGAGTCCCCGGAAGGCGGCCATCACGGCCTCCTGGCGGGTCATCTCCTGGGCGCGGCCCTCGCGGTTGAAGACGCGCAGGCGCGCGTCGCCGGTGTCCTCGACGCGGCAGCCGCTGTGCTCGAGGAACTCGCGGGCGAGCTTGACGTCGCCGGCGGAGACCTCCATCCGGCCGGCCTCGAGCCACGCGTCGACCATCCGACGGATGGCGAGCTCGAACCTCGTCTGGACGCGATGCGGGACCTTCTCTGTCAGATCGTGCTCCACGCTGGGCCTCCCGAGCCGGCGTCGTACCGCCGGTGTGCCGATAGCAAGCCTGCTGCCGGGTCACCGGGCGTGGCGGAACGCGGTCGGCGCGGGCGGGGTGTGCCGGGGGTGGCACACCGCGTGGGCGCGTCCCGTCAGCGTTGACACAGCCGCCGGCGAAATGCACTCAACCCCGATGCAGTTCGGCATATTCTACGAGCACCAGATCCCTCGCCCCTGGGCGGACGGCGACGAGCACCGGCTCTTCAAGGACGCGCTCGACCAGGTCGAGCTCGCCGACCGCCTCGGTATCGACTTCGCCTGGGAGGTCGAGCACCACTTCCTCGAGGAGTACTCACACTCCTCGGCGCCCGAGGTGTTCCTCGCCGCGTGCAGCCAGCGGACGAAGCGCATCCGGCTCGGCCACGGCATCACCCTCATGCCGCCGGGCTACAACCATCCCGCGCGCGTCGCGGAGCGGATCGCGACGCTCGACCTCGTCAGCGACGGCCGGGTGGAGTGGGGGACCGGCGAGAGCAGCAGCCGGCTCGAGCTCGAGGGCTACGGCGTCGACTATCTCGAGAAGCGCGACGCCTGGGAGGAGGCCGTGCGCGAAGCGGCGCGCATGATGACGATGAACCCGTACCCGGGCTATCGCGGCCGCTTCTTCTCGATGCCGCACCGGAACGTCATGCCGAAGCCGCTGCAGAAGCCGCACCCGCCGCTCTGGGTCGCGTGCTCGAACCGCGACACGATCAAGCTCGCCGCGCGCCTCGGGATGGGCGCGCTCACCTTCGCGTTCGTCGATCCGCAGGAAGCGAAGTACTGGGTGGACGAGTACTACGAGACCTTCAAGCGCGAGTGCACGCCGATCGGCCGCGCGGTGAATCCGAACATCGCGATGGTGGTCGGCTTCATGTGCCACGAGAATCCCGAGACGGCGGTTGCGCGCGGCCTCGAGGGCTTCAAGTTCTTCGGCTACGCGCTCGCCCACTACTACATCACCGGCACGCACCTCGTCGGCCGCACGAACGTCTGGGACGAGTTCAAGTCGGGGCCGGCGTTCCCGGCCATCCCGCAGGGCGGAATCGGGAGCCCCGACCAGGTACGGGCCACGCTCGAGACGTTCGAGGCCGTCGGCGTCGATCAGATCGTCTTCATCCAGCAGGGCGGGAACAACCGCCACGAGCACATCTGCGAATCGCTGGAGCTGTTCGCGGCGCGCGTGCTTCCCGACTTCGCGGAACGCCACGACGCGCGCGTCCGTCGCAAAGCCGAGGCGCTCGCCCCGTACATCGCGCGGGCGCTCGAGCGCATGCCGGCCCTCGAGACGGCGGGCGAGCTCCCCCCCGTTGAGTCATATCCCGTGCTCATGCAGAAGCTCGGTGTGGACATGCAGGAGCTCATGGTGCGGACGGCAAGGAGCAGGTAACCCATGCCCGACCCCATCACCTACGCCGTCCGCGATCGCGTCGCGGACATCGTCCTCGACGACGGCAAGGTGAACGCGATGGCGCTCCCGTTCTTCGACGCGCTGAACGCGGCGCTCGATCGTGCGGAGGAGGAGCGGCCGGCGGCCGTCGTCATCAGCGGGCGACCGGGGATGTTCTCGGCCGGGCTCAATCTGAAGCTCCTGCCGACGCTCCCGCCGGACGAGCTCGCGAAGACGATGCTCGCGTTCGGACGCGTCATGCTGCGCGTGTTCACGTTCCCGATCCCGACCGTCGCGGCGGTGAGCGGTCACGCGATCGCCGGCGGTGCGATGCTCTCGTTCGCGTGCGATCAGCGCGTCGCGGCCGACGGCCCGTTCCGCCTCCACCTGAACGAGGTCGCGATCGGGCTCGTCCTCCCCACCTGGGCGATCATGCTCGCGCAGTCCGCCATCCCGACGCGCTGGCACACGGAAGCGATCCTCTACGCGCGCGCGTACGCGCCGCGCGAGGCGCTCGAGCGCGGCATCATCGACGCCGTCGCCGCGCCGGAGCGGCTACTCGACGACGCGCACGCGCTCGCCGCGCCGCTCGCGAGCCTCGACCAGCAGGCCTACGCCGGGTCGAAGCAGCGCCACCGCGCGATGGCGGTCGAGTGGGCCCGGGCCCGGCTCGAGTCCGAGATCGCCGGGCTACCGTCGCGCGCGAAGCGGTGACCCTTTACGGCGCGTACTGCGACGTGAGCAGGCGCGTGATGCCGTCGTGGTGCGCGACCGAGCGGAACGTGCGGGCGCTCTTGCGGAGCGTGCGTCTTCCGGTCGTTGGGTCGAAGCTCGCCAGCCCGAACTTCGGATAGTAGCCGCTCGCCCACTCGAAGTTGTCGGTGAGCGACCAGTGGAAGTAGCCGCGCACGTCCGCGACGCCGTCCGCGATCGCCTGCTGGAGCGTCGCGAGGTGATCGTAGACGTACTGCCCGCGCAGCGTGTCGGTCGCGTCGGCGATGCCGTTCTCGGTGATGTATACGGGGAGGCCGAACGTACCGACGAAGGTCAGCATCTCGCGCAGCCCGGCGGGGTAGATCTCCCAGCCGAAGTCGGAGCACACGCTCGGACAGGGCGGCGCGCTCGGGTTGTGCGGGGTGCGGTAGCTCGTCGTGGGGATGAAGTCGAAGAGCGGGATGTGCGGCGTGATCGTCGCGCCGAGACCCGTCACGACCGCGCGGAAATAGTAGTTGACGCCGATGAAGTCGACGCGTCCCGCGAGATCCGGGCGCATCTCGTCGGATGAGATCGTGCCGTCGAGGTTCGCGTCGAAGTTGCCGCTCGTGATCGCGTTCAGGAAGACGCGATTGTAGATGTAGTCGGCGTGCGCGGTCCCGGTGACGTCGGCGGCCCGGCTGGGATCCTTCGGGTGGAAGGCGACCATGTTGTGAACCACCCCCGCCAAGACCGGGATGCCGTCATTGTCGGCGTCGACCGTGTCGGTCTCGTGCAGCGCGTCGTATGCGCGCGCGTGCGCGGCGACGAGGTTCGGGATGGCCGCGAGCACGCCGGTGAAGCTGAACACGCCGGGCGGGAAGTTGCCGCCCACGCCGGCCGCGTTGACGAAGCCGCCGACCACGACCGGGACCGGCTCGTTGATCGTGTCCCACAGGTCGACGAGGTCGCCGAACTTCCAGCCCGCGTAGGCCGCGAACTTCGCGAACTCGTCGACGGTCGCCGGGTCGAGCCAGCCGGACTGCGTGAGGCCGCTCGGCACGGGGTCGTCCGGACCGAGCCCGGCCCACGCGTCGCGGACGGCGATCGGCTGGTGGATCCAGAGCGGGAGGGTGAAGTGGTTCACGGTCAGCATCGGCTCGAGGTGGCGGGCGCGGAGCGCGGTGAGAACGCTTCGGTAGTGCGCGACCGCGGACTGGTCGGCGAGCGCGTCCAGCGCCGCGAGGACGGCGGGCGTGAAGCCGCCGGACGCGTCCACGCCCGCGGTGGAGGAGGGGAAGATGCGGCTCCACTCGATCGACAGCCGGAAGGCGTTGCTCCCGAGCTTGCGGTGCGCGAGCCGGGCATCGTCGTCGAAGCGGTCCCAGAAGTCCGGTCCGGTCTCGGGCTCGTCGCCGCTCACGCGGTGGCTCGAGATGTTGTCCGGGTCGTGTGCCCACGCCCACCAGTCGCTGCCCTGGTCGGTCGGCGCGGTGAGCCCCATCTCGCTCTGGAAGCCGCTGATCGCGGTGCCCCAGAGAAAGCCGGGCGGGAAGGGCTGCACGACGGCCGCACGCGCCGGCAGCGGCGCGGCGCCGAGAACGAGGACGCAGACGACGTGTATGATTTTCATCGATTCGCTCCTGCGAGCATCTCGCGCTCCATGCGCGCCTGCAGCGTGCGGTTGATGCGCGCCGTCAGCGCCGGGGCGAGTCGCTTCATGAAGTACATGACCCACGCCTCGGGCGAGACGGGCGCGACGGCGCGATTGCGCGCGACCGCCTTCAGGACCGCGGCCGCCACCCGGTCGGGGCCGTAGTTCCGGCGCTCGTAGAACGACACGAGCGCGGCGCGCGCGGTGTCCGTCGCCACCCGCCCGACCATGCGCGCGTTGCGCGTGATCGGCGTGTTGATGATCCCCGGGCACACGGTGGTGACGCCGATCCGGTGCGGGCGGAGCTCGTCGCGCAGCGCCTCGGAGAGGCCGAATACCGCGAACTTCGTCGTGCTGTAGGCCGCGAGCGCCTCGGTGGCGAGGAACCCGGCGGCCGACGAGACGTTCACGACGTGGCCGCCGCGGCCGCGCCGCACCATCGCGGGCAGGAAGAAGTGGCAGCCGTGGATGACGCCCCAGAGGTTGATCGAGAGGATCCACTCCCAGTCCGCGAGTCCGGTCTCGAGAAATCCGCCGCCGAGCCCGACGCCGGCGTTGTTCATGAGGATGTCGACCGCCTCGTGCTCGCGATGGACGGCGTCCGCGAACGCCGAGACGTCGTCGCGACGCGCGACGTCGACCCGGCGCGCGAGCACGCGCCGGCCGAGGGCGCGCGCCGCCCCCGCCGTCTCCTCGAGCGCCGCCTCGTTCAGGTCGCAGACGGCGAGGTCCGCGCCCGCGCGCGCGAAAACGAGCGCGGTGGCGCGACCGATGCCGCTCGCGGCGCCGGTGACGAGCGCGAGCTTGCCGGCGAATTCCGTCACTGGACGCTGCCGAGGAAGTCGAGGACGGCGCGGTTGAAAACGTCGGGCGTCTCGAAGTTGAACCCGTGGCTGCCGCCCGGGACCTTCACGAGCTTCGCGCCCGGGATGTTGCGCGCCAGGACGTCCGAGTTGGCGGGCGAGACGAGCAGGTCCGCGCCGCCGGTGATGACGAGCGTCGGGGACGCGATCTCGTGCAGGCGATCGGTCGCCTTGTGGCCCATCACCGCCTCGACCTGCCCGAGGATGGCCTCCATGCTGAAGCCCCACTGCAGCGCGCCGCCGAAGATCTGCAGCAGCTTCGGCAGCTCCGTGTCGATGAACGACTGGTTGAAGACGCGCGGGAGCAGTGTCTGGAAGAACGCGAGCGGATCGACCGTCGAGACGTCGATATCCGTCTCGCCGGCCGCGGTGATGCGGCCGCCGAGCTGCTGCACCGAGAACTGCCGCTGCCGTTCCGCGTCGGCGTCGGGCTCGGGGTACGTGCATCCGAGGACGAGACCGCGGACACGCTGCGGATGACGCAGTGCCAGTTCCTGCGCGATCATGCCGCCCATCGACACGCCGACGACGTGCGCGCGCGCGACGTCGAGCGCGTCGAGCAGGCTGGCCGCGTCGTCGGCCATCTGGTGGATGGTGTAGGGGCCCGACGGCTTCGAGCTGCGGCCGACGCCGCGGTTGTCGAAGACGATCGTCCGGTAGTGACGCGCGAAGTCGGGCACTTGGAACATCCACGCCGTCGAATCCGCGGCGAGGCCCATCACGAGCAGCAGTGGATCGCCGCTGCCGTGCTGCTCGTAGTACATC
>Ga0209579_10002579_pt1 | contig 13679 bp, 9 predicted proteins | sample Coa_R1_2_FD_187152 | JGI IMG/M metagenome (GOLD analysis project Ga0209579, IMG submission 187152) | Surface soil microbial communities from Centralia Pennsylvania, which are recovering from an underground coalmine fire - Coalmine... | ecosystem: Environmental > Terrestrial > Soil > Unclassified... | reverse complement strand
GCCGCGCTAATTTTCTGATAGACTGTTCGCCATGCGCGGCTTGACTCGATTCCTGTTAATCGCTTCTGCGCTCGGGCTGCTCACTGCTGCCTACGAGCGAATTCAGTCCTCCAGTGTGATGACCGATGCGGCACGGGCGTATCTGGCATCCCTGACGCCGGAAGAACGGGCTCGCGGGACCTTTCCCTATTCCGCTGATGAGCGCATGAACTGGCATTTCGTGCCGATCGAGCGCAAAGGGGTCGCTCTTCGCGAGATGACCACGGCCCAGAAGCACCTTGCCGACGCGTTGTTTTCCGCCGGTCTGTCTCAGCGGGGCATCATCAAGGCCCACACGATCATGAGCCTGGAGGCCGTGCTCAAGGAGCAGGAACAAGGCAAAGGCCCCGAACGCGATCCCGAAAAGTATTATGTGTCGATCTTTGGCGAGCCTTCGGACACCGGTACCTGGGGCTATCGTTTCGAGGGGCACCATATCAGCATGAACTTCACGGTCGCCAACGGACGCATCGCCTCCAGCCCGAATTTCTTTGGGTCAAATCCGGCGGAGGTCAAGCAAGGCCCACGCACCGGGCTGCGCGCCTTAAAGCGGGAAGAGGATCTGGGCCGCACCCTGGTGAAATCGTTCACAGATGCGCAAAAAGCCATCGCTATCGTGGACAAGACCGCGCCCAAGGACATTATCACCTTCGACTCGCGCAAAGCAGCTTTGACTGGTCAGCCGAATGGCATCCCGTTCTCAAAAATGACGGCCCAGCAAAAGGATATGCTCACCGACCTGGTTGGCGAATACGCCTCGAATTTCCCGGAGCAGGTCGCGACCTATCGAATGGATCAATATAAGAAGGCGCAGAACAACCTGTTCTTCGCCTGGGCCGGCGGCACCGAGAAAGGCCAGCCCTATTACTACCGCGTGCAGACCCCGGTATTCCTGATCGAACTCGACGACACCCAGAACGACGCGAATCATATTCACTCGGTCTGGCGTGATTATGAAGGCGATTTCGGCGCCGACCTTCTCGCCCAGCACTATCAGGCGAGCCACAGCAATAAACAATAAGACGGGATGCGAACAGTCCTGCTGTTTTGCCTGGGAACGGCCATGTACGCCCAGAATGGCGGTTCCGCGCGCCCATTCTCTGTAGTTGAGACCACGATCGTCGACATGCGCGCGGCGATGGAACAGAAGCGCGTTACCTCGCGCGAGCTGGTCACCCAGTATCTGGCTCGCATCGCGACTTACGAAAACAAGATCCACGCGGTGATCACCGTGAATCCGCGAGCGCTGCAGGAAGCGGACGAGCGCGATCGTGAGCGCGCACAGGGGCGAATCCGCGGACCGCTCCACGGTATCCCGATCGCGCTCAAAGACAATATCCACACGACAGACATGCCGACGACCGGAGGGGCGCTGGCCTTCGACGGCTATACGCCTCCCTATGAAGCGACGCTCACGAAAAACCTGCGCGACGCCGGGGCCATCATCATCGCCAAAACAACTCTTTCCGAGTTGGCCAACTGGGTTGCGGGTGCGCCGACTCCCATGCCGGGGAACTATAACGCAGTTCGCGGGTTCGCCTACAATCCGTACGATCCGCGGCGCGATCCCCGAGAAGGCACGGACGATGGCCGGCCCGTTCTGCAAACCGGCGGATCGAGTTCCGGCGCCGGCACTGCCTCGAGTTTCTGGGCAGGAAATGTCGGCACGGAAACCTCAGGCTCGATTCTCAGCCCGTCGAACCAAAATATGCTGGCGGGAATCAAGCCGACGGTCGGCCGCATCAGCCGCTACGGCGTGATTCCGATTACGGCGGACCAGGACACCGCGGGTCCGATGGCGAAGAGCGTCGCGGACGTGGCGATCATGTTCGGAGCGATGGAGAGCCCCGCTCCGGATCCCAACGATCCGGCGACAACCCGGTGCGCGCCTCCTCCGAATCGCGATTACACTCCGTTCCTGAAAGCGGATGGGCTGAAGGGCGCGCGAATCGGCATCCCTCGGGCCTTTTATTACGATCGATTCGATCCCCCAGGCGCGCCTCCGCAGCGTGCCGGCCGCGGCGGTGGCGGGCGCGGGGGCAGCGGCTTAAATGTGGATCAGGCCAAGGTGATGGCGGAAGCGATCGCGATCCTGAAGCAACAAGGAGCCGTGATCGTCGACCCGGCCGATATACCGAGCATCGTTACCAAGGATCCGGACCACAATCTCCTCCGCTGGAATTCTTGCGCGGGAGGGGATCCGAAAAGTGCCGACGCGGCCTGTTCGGTGATTCTGAAATACGGCATGAAACGGGACTTCAATAAGTGGCTGGCCACGCTCGGCCCGTCCGCTCCCGTAAAGAGTCTCACCGAACTCCGCGAGTGGAACATTACCCACACGAAAGGCGGGTCGATCCGTTTCGGCCAATCGAATCTCGACGTGTCCGACGAAATGGACGTCGCTGCCGACCGGCCGCGCTACGAAGCCGATCGCGCGAAGGACCTTGCGCTCTCCGCCGAGCACGGCATCGATGAGGTGATGAAGGCCAACCGTCTGGATGCCATCCTGTTCCCTGGCGCAAGCGGCGCGGCCATTGCCGCCAAGCCCGGTTACCCGACTGTAATCGTCCCGTTCGGGATGGTGCCAAACGCGCCGGATCCCCCTCTGCCCAATGGATTTAACGCGAAGCCGGCGCCGTTCGCCGTCAGCTTTACCGGCATGGCGTGCAGTGAACCGCGGCTGATCGAACTGGGCTATGCCTTCGAGCGCGCCACCAGGCGCCGCATGCCGCCGCCGTCCACTCCGTAAGCCGCCGCTTTATCACGATCGAATCCTTTTTACGACACTTTTACAAATTCGCCACGACTCGCAAGGCCGCTTCCGATAGGGTGGTTTTAGCCGTATTCAGGCTTTTAACCATCATGAACCAACCACGAAGATCCGTCATTTCCACGTATCCGTCCAACCCCGGAATGTTGAAGACACCGGCTCGCCTGGAAATCGCCACCCGGCGCCCAAAACCACTGGTTACCAGCGAGGCACCCGCCCGGGAACTGGCTGCCACAACCACACAGGCGCGCGAGGTCCGCGGCTTTCATGTGGTCGAGCTGGAATATCCCGCCGGACTTGAATTGAGCCGCCGTTCTTATCCGAGCGCTCAACTGATCTATGTGCTTGAGGGCGAGTATGTGGAAAACGCAGCCGGAGCCTCCGAGACCCGATGTCAGGCGCGAGCCCTGCGCTATCTTCCGCCGGATTTCGCGCATTCGAACCGTTTTGATTCGGGCACCCGCTGCATCGTCGTCACCATCGATCCCGAGATGTTCGCGCGAGTAGCCAGCCTCAACAATTCGCTGGAGCATCCGGCATCCATCGAAACCCCGGTGGCGATGTGGCTCACACAGAAGCTATATCGGGAATTCCAGCAGGGCGACTCGTCGTCGACACTTTCGCTGGAAGGAATTCTACTGGAACTCTTGGCTGAAACCGCCCGCCACGCGGGCTCCGGGCCGGTCCGCATCGTACCCGAGTGGCTTCGCGTTGCCCGAGCCTATGTGGAGGCGAATTACCTTCGCGCTCTGAGCCTGGCAGACATCGCCCGAGTGGCCCACGTGCATCGCGTCCACCTGGCGCGCCAGTTCCGCAGCTATTTTTCGACTTCCGTCGGCGAATTTCTCCGCCGCAAGCGTGTTGAGCACGCGTGCCATTTGGTCTCGACGACGAACTGCTCACTGGCTGAGGTCGCCATCGACTGCGGATTCTCCGACCAAAGCCATTTTTCCGCAACTTTCCGCAAGGTGATGGGCCTGACACCGGCTCGTTTCCGGGAAATGGCAACCGCGCAAAACGGGCCGGCAACGAAGCTCGCCTACGCGGGGAAACAGCGCTTAAAGTCGTGTTAAACTCACCTACGACCGGGCCCTTAGCACAGCGGTTAGTGCAGCGGACTCATAATCCGTTGGTCGTAGGTTCGAATCCTACAGGGCCCACCAGATCTTAGGCGGCCTCGGTCGACTCCTCAACAACGCGGCCGTCAAACAGGTGGATGTTCCGATCGGCGTAGCGGGCGTACCGCGGGTCGTGCGTCACCATGCAGATGGTAGCGCCGCCGCGATGCAGTTCGCGAAGCAGATCCATAACCGCCTCTCCGTTCGCGGAATCGAGGTTTCCGGTAGGTTCGTCCGCCAGCAGGATGGACGGATCGCCGGCCAGCGCTCGGGCGACCGCCACGCGCTGCTGCTGACCGCCGGAGAGTTGCGATGGATAGTGCTTCACGCGATGCGACATCCCGACGCGCTCCAGCGCCTCGTGCACGCGCTTCTTTCGTTCCGCGCCCGGCATGCCGCGATAGGTCAACGGGAGTTCGACGTTCTCATACACCGTCAAATCGCCGATCAAATTGAACGCCTGGAAGATGAACCCGATCTCGCGGTTGCGAATGCGAGCCCGTTCGCTGAGCTTCAGTCCCTGGACCGGCTTCGAATTCAGAATATAGGTGCCGTCGCTGGGCGAATCGAGCAGCCCGAGAATCGCGAGCAGCGTCGACTTTCCGCAGCCCGAAGGCCCGGCAATCGAAAGATATTCGCCCTTTTGAATATCCAGGTGAATTCCCGCCAGGGCGTGCGTTTCTACTTCATCGGTGACAAACACTTTCGTCACGCCTTCCAAATGAATCAATGATTCGGCCATTTTCCCCAGTCTCCTGACCTAATTCAGTCGAATGCGCGGATTTTGGTCCTGCGCCGACATATCCGACAGGATCACCTGATCCCCAACTTTCAATCCGTCGGTGACCTCGATCGTATTCACCGAACTCCGTCCCAGCTTCACGGTTACTCGCGACGCGCCTTTTCCGTCTTCTTCCAGCTTGAACAGGCTCACCTGGCTATTGGGCTGTCCGAATACCGGCCGGCCAACGTAAACAACATCCGCCAGCCGCTGGATCTCAATCGTCCCATCCACACTCAAATCCGGCACCGCGCCGGGAGGCAGGGGCCCGTCGAGCTTGCAATCCACTGTACGGGTGCCGTTCACAATAGACGCATCGATACGAATTACGTGCCCCGCAACAATTCCGTTCCGGGTATCAATTTGCGCTTTTTGGTCGAGCAGAATATCCTTCGCCTGAGTTTCGGCTATATTCAGTCGCGCCATAAGCTTCCAAGGCTGCGCCACTTTAGCGAGGACGTCGCCGACCTTCACCCGCTGGCCAACCTGCAGAGTCATTTCCTGCATTCTTCCCTGGATGCCCGCGCGGATGGTCAGTTCGTCCACCTGTTTCTTCTTCAACTGCCACTGGGCTTTCAGCTTATCAACCTGGACCTGCGCGTTCTCAATCTGCGCGTCGACGCGCTGCTTCAGGATGCTAAGTTTCTCTTTTTCTATCTTATATTTACCCTCCAGCTTCTCCCAGTTCGCCTGGGAAAGCTGGGCATCCATATCAGCCTTAAGGTTTAGCTTCAGGAGCTGCAGGTCACGATCCTTGGTCAACTCCGCCTGGCGGAGGTCACTCTTGGTGGTGTCGACGACCGACTGCTGGTCGAACGTTTGGCTCTGAAGGTTCACCTTCAAATCGGCCAGGGTCGCTTCAGCCTGCTTTACCTGCCACTCATAGTCGTTGGCTTGAACTTCCATGTCCGGATTGCTTAATACCATCAGAACGTCGTTTGGTTTCACTTCATCGCCGGAACGCTTCTCGATTTTGGCGACCTGGCTTTCGAACTGAGCCGGAACCCACACGATATCTTCCGGTACCAGAGTGCCCAAACCGCGCACTTCGATCACTATGGGCCCCCGTTTCACGGAATCGATCCAGACGGTGGCTCGCTCAACGGTCGGGGCGGCCGGCTTAAGTAACGATAGCCGCCAGCTTATCACCGCCACGGCCGCGCCTGTCAGCGTGAAGACAATAATACGCTTGATCAGCTTCTTTTTTGCGACACCCTCGCGCTTAACATCCATGGATTAGAACCCCCGTCTGAAAGAAATTTCCGGCCGCAGCCCGCCGAATTCTCATTGGATAAACGGCACGTGCCATGCCAATCGGATTCCAGCCTGAATCATACTGTAAATGCTGGAATTACCCAAGACTTTTCGGGAGAAGCCAGACTAGAGGCTGTTCGCTCCTGGGACGAGGTTGTGCGAACCTGATCGAGGGCTATTTCAAAGCCTTCTGTCGTGGTAGAGTTGAGGCCGGCAGAGCGTTTTTGGAGCGGGAGACGGGATTCGAACCCGCGACATCAACCTTGGCAAGGTTGCACTCTACCAGCTGAGTTACTCCCGCGGCCGACCGAACGTACATCATTGTCGCGCTGTGTCGGGAGAATGTCAAATTAACGGAACAGCCTGTGAAAAACGGTCTCCGGACCAAATGTTCTACCTCTCGTAGATCCTCTGTAAGCATAAGAAAATAAGATACTAAAAAATTTGGAAGTAACTATTGCCCCCTCGCTGAACTGTGATATGCTGAAACTCGTCGCGGTGGTCAGAAAGCAGTTTTCAGGCGTCCGGCGTCCGACCGTAGCGGCAATCGGTTCCAGTTAGAATCGGGAGCGTAGGATCCAATTTCCACAGACTGTGGGAATTGTGTGGGAATCGTGTCTCTGGATTCCTGAGAGAGGAAAAAGTGTGCAGTTAGATTCTGATAGATCGGGAACGGCTACGGCTATGGAGCTCGAAAACCCCTGGGAACAGATCAAAATCCGGCTTGCCGGAAAAATCAGTTCCCAAGCCTACCAAAACTGGGTGATGCGCAGCCGTTTTGAGAGCCTGGAAGGCGGCGTCCTTCGAGTGCGGGTTCCGGATCCGGTCACCAAAGATTGGATGGAGCAAGAGTATGCGGAGGACATTCGAGTTGTGGTTGGAGAGCTCGGCCTTGATGTGCGCTCGGTGGTTTATATCCCGGTGGCGCAGGCAGCGGCCGTCCCGGCGCAAGCTGAGAGCAGCTCTGAACCGATCTTCGCGTCGGCTGTGGGGCAGATCAACCCAAAATTCCGGTTCGAAAATTTCGTGGTCGGGTCCTGCAATCAATTCGCGCATGCCGCTGCGCGTGCCGTGGCCAATGGCCCTTCGCGAAGCTACAATCCTCTGTTCATCTACGGAGGCGTAGGCGTCGGAAAGACGCACCTGATGCATGCGATCGGGCGCTCTCTGCTCGACCAGTACGCGGGAATGCGCATTGTTTACACGTCCAGCGAGCGCTTCATGAATGAGATGATCAGCTGCTTCCGTTCAGACCGGATGCCCGCATTCCACCGCCACTATCGCTCGGCTGACGTGCTGCTGGTCGACGACATCCAGATTCTGGCTGGAAAGGAACGCACGCAGGAAGAGTTCTTTCACACTTTCAACGAACTCTATGACCACCAGAAGCAGATTGTGATTTCGAGCGACTCAGCGCCGAAAAGCACGCCCAACCTGACAGAACGCCTGCGATCACGGTTCGAATGGGGGTTAATGGTGGACATACAGCCGCCGGATCTCGAAACCAAAATGGCGATCCTGGACAAGAAGGCTGAGATTGAGGGCGTAAACCTGCCTGAGGACGTGCGCAATTACATCGCGACCAAGACCAAGTCCAACGTGCGCGAGCTTGAAGGCGCGCTGGTGAAGCTGGTCGCATATTCGTGCGTCACCACTTCCCCGATCAATCTGGCCATGGCGCAACAGGTGCTTAAGTACCTGATCCCGAACCAAGAGCGCCGGATTAGCATGGACACCGTGCTCCGTGCCGTCGCCGACAAGTTCCAGTTACAACCCGGTCAGCTCAAGCAGAAGACCAACGCCCGCCAGATCGCGTACCCGCGCCAGATTGCAATGTACCTGATCCGAGAGCTGGTTCAATCCTCGCTGCCGGAGATCGGCCGGATGTTTGGCGGCAAACACCACACTACGGTTCTCCATTCCGTGCAGAAGATCGACCAGCTTCGCCAGAAGGATGCGGATTTGAACAGGCTGATTCACAGCGTAATCGACTCGATCCATTAGGTTTACGATTGTTTTCCTAAGATGGGGTCGTGACGATACTGTTAACCGCTGTGAAAGTCTCCTCACGACCCAAAAAATCCTTGCCCGCGCACACCGGTTCGCACAACTTCTGATGACTTTAACCCCCCGGTCTTGCTATAATTTAGAGAGAAATCAACTTTTCAACAGTCCCTATGATTCTTCTTCTTATCCAGTTCAACTAGTTAGATAGAACAAGAGAGAAGAATAGCCCGAGGAAGCGTCCATGGAATTCACCGTTAGCAGGGCCGATTTGGTTCGAGAATTGAACCTGTCGCAAGGCGTGGTCGAGAAGAAAACCACGATCCCGATTTTGTCGAATGTCCTGGTGGAGGCCGATGGCGACCGGATTCATTTGACCGCGACCGACCTCGAGCTGGGGATTCGCTGCTCGTGTCCGGCCCGGGTTAAGAAATCCGGCGGCGGCACCATCCCAGCGCGCCGGCTGCTGGATTACGTGCGCCTGTTGCCGGACGCCGATGTTCAAGTAAAGATCCAGGAGAACCATTGGGCGAGCCTGGTCTGCGGCCGGTCCAGGACGCGTATCGCGGGCATGTCCCGTGAAAGCTTTCCGGAACTGCCTCAGATGCCGGCGCTGCTCGCTGAAATCCCCATCGGTGTCCTTGCCACCATGATCGGCAAGACGATCTTCGCCATCTCGACCGAGGAGTCGAGATTCACCTTGAATGGGGCGCTTCTGGTGCTTCGCAAGGGCGGACTGATCATGGTCGCCACCGACGGCCATAGGCTGGCCATGGTGGAGAGCTCAGGTGACATTCCGGGAATCACCGCCGGGTATCGGGCGCTTTTGCCGAGAAAGGCGATGCAAGAGCTTCAGAAGCTGGCCGGAGAGGCCGATCCGGCAGCAATGGTTCGGTTTTCAGGGGATGATAATCATCTCTTCTTCCAGCTCGGCGACCGGCTTTTGCTCAGCCGCAAGCTGACCGGGAATTTCCCGGACTACGAACGCGTTCTGCCGAAGGAGCAGCCGAACTCGGTCACTTTGGAACGCGAGGAATTTCGCGGCACCATCGAGCGGGTTGCGCAGTTCTCGGACGAGCGCTCGCGTGCGATTCGCATCCGCGTTGGAGCAAATGAAGTGAAGGTTCACTCATCTGTTTCGGAGACCGGAGAGAGCGAGGAAAGCATCCCGGTGACCTACGAGGGCACCGCGGTCGAGATTGGCTTCAACGCGCAGTACATGATGGATTTTCTGCGCGCCGTGGGAGAACCCCAGGTGTCCTTCCTTTTCAAAGATCCGAACAGCGCCGGTGAACTCCGGCCCGGTGGGGAAAAACCGGAGAACTACAGATACGTCATCATGCCGATGCGAATTTGAGGCCGGCATGGGCGATCAGGAACACAAACCAGAAAGAAACATGTCCACTAAAGCAATTGGTCCGTCTGAGGAAAATGTTTACGATGCAACAAGCATCAAGGTGCTGGAGGGACTCGAGGCCGTACGCCTGCGCCCCGCCATGTACATCGGGTCGACCGGCGAAACCGGTCTGCACCACCTGGTCTACGAGGTGGTCGACAATTCAGTGGATGAGGCTCTGGCAGGCCACTGTACCGAGATCAACGTAACCATTCACGAAGATGATTCGATCACCGTGGTGGATAACGGGCGCGGCATTCCTACAGGCATCCACGAAGAAGAGGGAGTCTCCGCGGCCCAAGTCGTAATGACCAAGTTGCACGCCGGAGGGAAGTTCGATTCCAACTCCTACAAAGTATCCGGCGGGTTGCACGGCGTCGGCGTAAGCTGCGTAAACGCCCTTTCGGAAGTGCTGCAATTGGAGATCTGGCAAAAAGGTGGCACGTTCGAACAGGAATACGCGCGCGGCGTTCCAAAAGCGCCTCTTGCGCAGACCGGGAAAGCCGGGCGCAAAACCGGAACAAAAATCACCTTTAAGCCGGACGCGTCCATCATGGACGCCACGAAGTTTAACTTCGACACTTTGTCCCAGCGCCTGCGCGAGCTTGCGTTCCTGAACAAAGGTTTAAAAATTACCCTCAGCGACGAGCGTGAAGAGCCCGCACGTGAAGCCGAGTTCCATTTCAGCGGCGGCATCGCCGAATTCATCAAGCACCTGAATCGCGGTAAATCCGTGCTCCACGATAAGCCGATTGCTTTCGAAGGGGAGCGCGACCTTCCGAATGGCGGCGTTCTGACGATGGAGGTCGCACTGCAATATAACGACTCCTACAGCGAGTCGGTCTTCAGCTTTGCCAATAACATCAACACGGTGGACGGCGGATCGCACCTGACCGCATTCCGCAGCGCCCTCACCCGGACGATCAACGCCGCCGGGCAGTCCGTCGGCCTCTTCAAGGATGTGAAAGACAATCTGAGCGGCGATGATGTTCGCGAGGGCCTGACCGCCGTGATCAGTGTCAAGCTTCCGCAGCCCCAATTCGAAGGCCAGACGAAGGGAAAGCTGAATTCCGATATCGGCGGTTACGTTGTCCAGTTCATCAACGAAAAGCTGGGCGAGTTCTTCGATAAGAACCCCTCTGTGACGAAGAAGATCGTCAGCAAAGCGATCGATGCGGCGCGTGCGCGTGAAGCAGCTCGCAAAGCCCGCGATTTGACGCGCCGCAAGGGAGCGTTAGACTCCGGCGGACTCCCCGGGAAGCTGGCGGATTGCCAGGAAAAAGACCCGGCGCGCTGTGAGCTCTTTCTGGTAGAGGGAGAATCCGCCGGCGGGACCGCAAAGGGCGGACGCGACCGGCGATATCAGGCGATTCTGCCTCTGCGGGGCAAGATCCTTAACGTCGAGAAGGCCCGGTACGACAAGATGCTGGGGCACGAAGAAATTCGCGCGATGATTACGGCCCTGGGGACGGGTATCGGTAAGGACGATTTCGACCCGACCAAGGTTCGCTACGGCAAGATCATCATCATGACCGACGCGGACGTTGACGGTTCCCACATCCGCACCCTGCTGCTGACCTTCTTCTTCCGCCACATGCAGGAGCTGATCAAACGGGACCACATCTATGTCGCGCAGCCGCCGCTGTATCGGATCAAGAAGGGCAAGTCAGAGAAGTACATCAAGGACGACAAGGAGTTTACGCGGGAAATTCTTCGGCGCGCTATTGAGAATCTGAAAGTCGAGCTTCCCGATAAGAGCATCCTTGAAGGCACCGAGCTTCGAAACTACCTGATGCAGCTCGACGACTTGCAGATCACCTGGCGCCGCCTGGAACGTCGTCTTCGCGACACACGCGTAGTGCAGATTTTGGCGCGCGCCGAGCTTTCGATCGATACGAAGGCCGACTTCGGCGAGGAGAAGAATCTCCATCCGGTTTTTGAGGCTTTCAAGGCTCTGAAGATCGAGCCGGAGCTCAAGCGCGATGAGGAGCACTCTGCATGGATGGTGACGTTTAAAGATCCGACCCACGCCGAGCGCGCGATCGGTATCGAGCTCGCCAATCAACCAGAATATCGCCGCTTACGTGCGCTCGCCCGGCAGATATCGAAGTTCAACCATCCCCCGTTCGTAGTCGTCAAGGAAAACAGCCGCGAAACTCAAAATGACTGGCGAGACCTGCTCGCGTACATCAAGAATGAGGGCACGCGCGAAGTGAACGTGCAGCGTTACAAGGGTCTCGGCGAAATGAACGCGGAGCAGCTTTGGGAAACCACGATGAACATCGAGACCCGGACGTTGCTGAAGGTGTCGCTCGAAGATTTGGTCAAGAGCGACGAAATCTTCACGACGCTGATGGGTGAGGATGTCGAGAGCCGGCGGAAGTTTATCGAGGAGAACGCGCTGGACGTCCGCAACCTGGACGTTTAGAGCCGCCTAGTCCACGTAAACCCGCTTAACGCGGGCGTGAATGCCGCATAGGACCCCGTAAGAGATCGTTCCCGCGGTCTTCGCCATCTGCTGGGCGTCGATCGACACTCCTCCTTCGGCCCCAAGCAACATCACGGAATCACCAACGCGCAGGGTTGTACCGGTAGCATCGATCGTCGTAAGATCCATGGAAACCGCGCCTACGATCGGCAGCAGTTTTCCTTGCGCGATCACTTTGCCACGATTAGACAGGCGATGGGGGATCCCGTCCGCGTAGCCCGCTGCGAGGACCGCAATGCGCATCGGCCGCGCGGCGCGGTGAATGCCTCCATAGCCGACCAGCGCGCCTGCCTCGATGTCTTTTACAGAAAGCACAGTCGCTTTCCAGCTTAGAGCGGGCTTTACTTGCAATGCCGCTTCCGGGATTGGGCCGCGGCCGGATGAAATGTAACCGTAGATCGCATGACCCGGCCGGACCAGATTTCCCCAGGCCTCAAGGCGGCGGTATGCGACGGGAATTGTGCTCGATAGGTGAACAAACTGCGGCGCCCGCCCGTTCGCTCGAAACTCGGCCAGGACCCGTTCGAACCGCGCGATCTGTTCGTCAGTTTGCCGGCTCTCATAATTCGCCGCGGACGCAAAGTGCGTCATCAGGCCTTCAAGGGACGCGCTGGCCGACATCACGCGCCGGACGATTTCTTGCGGTTCCGCCCGCGTCCCCAACCGCCCCATCCCGCTGTCGATTTTCAGATGATACGGAACACGTGCCGCATCGAGATCATCGAGAGAGTGGATCACCGGCGTCAGTTCAAAAGTCTGGAGCGCTGTTCGTTCCTCAGGCAGGAAATCAGCCATGACGAGTATCCGCGACCTGATCCCGGCTTCGCGAAGCGCAATGCCTTCGTCGACGTTCGAAACCGCCAGCCAGCGCACGCCCTCCGATTCGAGCACCCGTGAGATTTCGATCGCGCCGTGGCGGTACGCGTCCGCCTTTACCACAGGCATAACCTCGGCCTTTTCGCCGACTAGCGCGCGCACGGCACGATAGTTTTCTCGAATCCGCGTGCGGGATACCTCGACCCAGCTCCTCACTTGGCGAGCTCCGTTAGAAGTTTCTCGTAGGCGTCCGTTACGGCGTCCCAACTGTATCGCGAGCGTACGCGCTCCATTGCGCGCGCCCGCCACTGATCGCGTTCCGTCTCGGGCATGTCCAGAACTCGCCGCATGACGTCGCCAAGACTGTCAGGCGTGAATGCGATCCCTGCCCCGCCGGCGACTTCGGCGTTTTCCGGCGTGTCCAGATATAACGTCAAGGCTCCGCGGCCCATGGCTTCGATAAGCGCGGGATGCGTCCCGCCCACCTCTGTCGCATGAATGTATGCAAAACAATGCGACCCGAGCTCATGATATCCCTGTCCGTAAATCGCGCCCGGAATCACAACGCGGGCATCTTTGGTATCGCGGACCCGGCTGATGTATTCCGGCGCATACGGGGCATCGCCAATCAAGGCCAGCTTGAACGGAGTACTTAATTTCTCGAAGCATTCCCGCACCAGCAGCGCGTTATTTTCGGGCTCCATACGGCTCACATAGAGAAAATAGCGGCGTGGTTCGAGTCCCAGGGGTTCGAGAACAACTGAGGTTGCGACAGATCCCAACTCAGCGCCATAGGAAATCATTTGAGAATCGCGGCCATATCGTTCGCGATAATATTCTGCGATACGAACGGCGTCGGTTATGACTGCGTTGGGCATCCAGGTCGCCAGCCACTCCGACATCCGGTACCAGGCTTTGGCCAGGCGATTCCATTTTTTGCGATGCCGTTCCAGCCCGTCAACGTTCAGGGCCGTCCGCGTTCCTGCCATCCGCGGAATCCATGTGAATATGGC
>Ga0209579_10002578_pt1 | contig 13681 bp, 12 predicted proteins | sample Coa_R1_2_FD_187152 | JGI IMG/M metagenome (GOLD analysis project Ga0209579, IMG submission 187152) | Surface soil microbial communities from Centralia Pennsylvania, which are recovering from an underground coalmine fire - Coalmine... | ecosystem: Environmental > Terrestrial > Soil >... | reverse complement strand
GGCTATGAGCCAAGTGTGGCAGCTTGTCCTGCTGTGGGGGATCGTGGTCGGGATCGGCACCGGCCTGACCGCCATGGTGCTCGCCGTGACCGTGGCGACGCGCTGGTTCAACGCGCACCGCGGCCTGGTCATGGGCATCTTCGCCGCCAGCAACGCGACCGGCCAGTTGGTGTTCCTGCCGCTGATCGCGCGATTGGCCACCGATCACGGCTGGCGCATGGCGCTGATTTTTGTTTGCTGCATGCTGGCGCTAGCCGGCGTTGTCGCGCTCCTTTTCATGCGCGACCGGCCGAGCGATGTCGGTCTGCCGCTCTACGGCGAGACCGCGGTCGCGCCTCCACCCCCTTCGGGCACTGGGCTTCTCTCGGCGCTGTTCTCACCGATCATCGTCCTCAAGGACGCCGCGCGGCAGCCGATCTTCTGGATTCTGTTCGGTACCTTCTTTGTCTGCGGCTGCAGCACCAACGGGTTGATCCAGACCCATTTCGTCTCGCTGTGCCATGACTACGGCCTGGCGGCCGTGACCGCCGCAAGCGTGCTCGCCATGATGGGCATCTTCGATTTCATCGGCACCATCGGGTCGGGCTGGCTGTCCGACCGCTTCGATCCGCGCTGGCTGCTGTTCTGGTATTACGGCTTGCGCGGCCTGTCGCTGCTCTATCTGCCGTTCACCGATTTCACCTTCTACGGCCTGTCGCTGTTCGCGATGTTCTACGGTCTCGATTGGATCGCGACCGTGCCGCCGACCGTGAAGATCACCGCCGACAAGTTCGGCCGCGACAAAGCCGGCATCGTGTTCGGCTGGGTTTTTGCCGGCCACCAGATCGGCGCCGCGAGTGCGGCGTTCGGCGCCGGATTGGTGCGCACCGTGTATTCCACGTACTTGCCAGCGTTCTTCGTCGCGGGCGCGCTCTGCATCATCGCGGCGCTAGCGATCATTTCGGTCCGCAAGTCGTCCGGCATGGCCATTCCGGCTGCTGCACCGGCGCGCGCCTAAAGCGGAAGCGCTACTTCCGCTTCTCTTCGATCTTGTCCCAGATCAGCGCCGCGATGTCCGCGCCGCCGAGATTTTTTACGGAGCGGATGCCGGTGGGCGAGGTCACGTTGATCTCGGTCAAATAATCGCCGATCACATCGATGCCGACGAACAACAACCCGCGCTCGCGCAGCGCGGGGCCTAACCGTGCGCAGATTTCACGTTCGCGGTCGGTGAGTTCGGTCGCCGCCGGAACTCCGCCGCGCACCATGTTGGAACGCAGGTCGTCGGCTGCGGGTACGCGGTTGACTGCGCCAGCGAATTCGCCGTCCACCAGGATGATGCGCTTATCGCCCTTCTTCACGTCGGGCAGAAATTTTTGCACCACCCAAGGCTCGCGGGACATGCCGGCGAACAAATCGTAGAGCGAGCCGAAGTTGAGATCGTTCTTTGTCAGTAGAAACACCGCTTCGCCGCCCTTGCCGTAAAGCGGCTTCATGACGATGTCGCCGTGCTCGGTGCGGAAGGCCTTGATGGCTTCCAGGTCGCGGGTGAGCAGCGTCGGCGGCATCAGGTCGGGAAATTCGGTGACGAATATTTTTTCCGGCGCGTTGCGCACATGGGCCGGATCGTTGACCACCAGGGTTTTCGGTTGCACGCGCTCGAGCATGTGCGTGGTCGAGATGTACGCAAGATCGAACGGCGGGTCCTGGCGCAGCAGCACCACGTCGAATGATGTCAGCTCCACATGGCGCGGCTCGCCGAGCGTGAAATGGTCGCCGACGACATCGCGCAAGACGAGCGGCCACACCGTGGCTGAGACTTTACCGTCGCGCATGGAGAGCTGCGCGGGCGTGTAATAGGACAGCGAGTAGGCGCGGTTTTGTGCTTCCAGCAGCAGCGCGAACGTCGAATCGCCGCGGATGTTGATCCGTTCGATCGGATCCATTTGGACGGCGACATTCAGGCGCATGGTGTGTCCCGACAGGCGAGGCCGCCAACGTCTACGCAATTTTTGGCCGCGCCGCTACGGCGGCGATTATCGCGTGGCGTCGAAGGCATTGACGATGTGGCGCGGTATCTTCCCGGGCGCGACCAGGATCGCGTCGAAGCGGATGAAGCATTCGGCGTCGGCCGGGTGGTGAGCGAGCCATAGTTCGGCGGCGCTGATGATGCGCTGCTTGCTGCGTTCGGTGACGGCTTCGGCCGCCGCGTTGAAATTGTCGCGCGCCTTGACCTCGACGAAGACGAGATCGCGACGGCGGCGCGCCACGATGTCGACTTCGCCGAACGGCGTTTTCCAGCGCCGCGCCAGGATGCGGTAGGCCTTGGCGATCAGCAGCATGGCGGCGCGGCTCTCGGCCGAAAGGCCGAGGCGGAACGCCGCCACACGCTGCTGGCTGGGCGTGGGTTTGGCTGGTCTGCGCGGTTCAACCCTGCGCGCCATGTCGGGCTTCTTTCGCCAGCGCCAGCGCGCGCTGGTAAAGCTCGCGCCGCGGCAGGCCCGTCGCGACGGCGACTTCTGCAACGGCATCTTTCAGCGAGACGCGGGAAAGCGCCTGGCGCAGCAACGTCTCGGTATCTTCCGCGCTTGGCATCGCCGCTTCCGGCGGTGGCGCTATGACGAGAACAAACTCGCCGCGGGTTTCTTCCTCGCCGCAGGTCTGTGCCAGCGTTTCGAGGTTACCGTGGCGCACTTCCTCATGCAGCTTGGTCAGCTCCCGGCAGATCGCGGCTTCACGCGGCCCCATGATGGCCGCAAGGTCCGCGAGCGCTTCTGCAAGGCGCGGGCCGGTCTCAAACAACACGAGAGTGGAGGGGATGCGCGCGAGTTCAGCAATGCGCGTGCGGCGCGCTGACTGTTTGGGCGGCAGGAAGCCGGCGAACAAAAATTGATCCGTGGGCAGGCCGGACACAGTGAGGGCCGCGAGCACGGACGAAGGCCCAGGGAGCGCCATAACGGGGAGGCCTGCATCCTGCGCTGCGCGCACGAGCTTGAACCCGGGATCGGAGATCAGCGGCGTCCCGGCATCCGATACGAGCGCAACTGCAGCGCCTTCGGTGAGCCTCCGCAGCAGCACCGGCCGCGCCTTCTCGGCATTGTGGTCGTGGTAGGGGGTGAGCGGCGTTTCGATCCCGTAGCGGTCGACCAGCTTGCGGGTTATGCGCGTGTCTTCACAGGCAATAAGGTCGGCGCCCGCCAGTGCGGCTAGCGCCCGGATGGTAATATCGGCTAGATTGCCAATGGGCGTGGCGACGATGTGCAGTCCCGGCGCCAGCCGCTCAACGTCAATCGGATTGTTATTGACGAAATAGCGCCGTTGGGCGCGCTCGAGCGTGCGTTGTTGACCTGTGGATCGCGGTCGCATCGTGGCAGTTTAGCGTCATCGCCGCCCTAGCGTCATTGCCTGGTCAAATTTGTTATCCTTTTCATTTGGTTAACCATTGGCCGCGAGTATCGCCAGTATGGTGAATCGTTCGTTGGTTTTGCGTCGTTGCGCTGCGAGAGGGTAAGGGGAGCCGTTTATGTCCGCGGAGTTGCAGGTACGGACGATGCTGACACGGCGTCGTTCGCTCGCCGGCTTGCTGTCCACGGCGGCAGTTTTTGTCGCCGGGTGTTCTAACAGTTCCAACATTTTCTCCAGCAATCCCAGCCTCTTCTCGAACGCGCCGGCGGCGGCGGTCGCTGGCGCGCCCGATCAGGCGGCGCCCGGGGCCACGATTGGCGCCGGCCAGGTCAAGGTCGCGCTCATCCTGCCGTTGTCGGCGGGCGGCAATGCCGGTCTCGCCGGTCAGTCCATGCGCAACGCGGCCGAAATGGCGCTTGCCGAATTCAATTCCCCCAACGTGACGCTTCTGGTCAAAGACGACGCCGGCAATACCGACGCGGCGCGCGCCGGCGCCCAGCAGGCCCTGGACGAGGGGGCTGAGATCATTCTCGGACCGCTTTTTGCCCAGTCGGTCAGTGCTGTCGGGCAGGTGGCGCGGCCGCGCAACATCCCCATGATCGCGTTCTCGACCGATGCCAACGTGGCTTCGTCCGGGGTCTATCTGCTGAGCTTTTTGCCGGAATCGGACGTGCAGCGCATCGTGCAGTACGCGTCCTCTACGGGGAAGCGCTCCTACGCGGCGCTGATGCCGGACAATCCATACGGCACGGTTGTCGAGGCGGCATTCCGGCAAGATGTTGCGCGCCGCGGCGGACAGATCGTCGTGCTCGAGCACTATGCGCACGACAAGGCCGCCATGGCGGGACCGGTCAGGACTGTCGCCCAGGCGGCAGCGCGGGCCGATGCACTGTTTATCCCCGACGGCGGCGATGCGGTCCCGGACGTTGTTTCGATGCTCGTCAGCAGCGGCCTCAACACCAAAAAAATCCAGCTGCTCGGAACCGGCCTTTGGGACGACCCGCGCATCTTTTCGACGCCGGCGCTCGATGGCGGCCTGTATGCGGCCCCGGACGGGGCTGGCTTCCGCTCGTTCACCGCTCGCTATCGCTCCCGGTACAATGCGGATCCGGCACGCACCGCAACGCTTGCCTACGACGCCGTGGCGCTGGTCGCGGCGCTGGTGAAAACCCAACCCGATCCGCAGCAGAGATTTTCGCAAGCCGTGCTGACCAACCCCTCGGGCTTTACCGGCATCGATGGGCTGTTCCGCTTCCGCCCCGACGGCACCAACGAGCGCGGGCTCGCCGTGTTGCGCGTCACCCAGTCCGGTTCGCAAATCATCGCTCCGCCGCCGCGCAGCTTCGGCACATCGGGGATTTAAGTGCGCCGTCGCGAGCTCTTTATCTCGCCGTAGCGCCGGCTGCTTACGCCGCCAAATCGGCCACGACCGCGTCGAGCACTGGGAAGCCCGGCAAGGTGACGCGCAGGCGGCCGTCGGCTGTCGTCTCAACCAATCCATGTTCGCGCAGCGCGGCGATGCGTGCCGGATCGAGCGCGCGCCCCGACACTTGCGTGTAGCGCGCGATGTCGATGCCTTCGGCAAGCCGCAGCCCCATGAGCAGAAACTCGTCGGACATTTCTTCTCGTGTGAGCGTCTCGTCGGTGATGATGCCGTGGCCACGCGATTCGACGAGCATCAGCCAACCCTCCGGGCGTTTTTCCGTGGCGGTGGCGTGGCGATCACCGTCGATGTCCAGCCGGCCGTGAGCTCCAGGTCCGACGCCCGCATATTCGTGCCCCCGCCAGTAGATCAGATTGTGCCGGCATTCGCCGCCGAGGCGGGCGTGATTGGAGATTTCGTAGGCCGGTAATCCGTGGGCCGCGCAGATCTCTTGGGTTGTGTCGTAGAGGGCGCGCGCCGTGTCATCGTCCGGCGTCTTTAGCTTTCCGGCCGCATGCAGCGCGGCGAACGGCGTGTCCGGCTCGATGGTCAACTGATAAAGCGAAAGATGCTCGCCGGCTTCGGCGAGTGCGCGCCTAAGTTCGCTTGCCCAATCGGCGGGTCTCTGTCCTGGCCGCGCGTAAATCAGATCGAACGAGTAGCGGTCGAACACCGCGCGCGCGATCGCGACCGCGTCGAGCGCCTCCCGCGCCGTGTGCATGCGGCCAAGCTCGGCCAACGCGCGATCGTCGAGTGCCTGCACGCCGAGCGACACACGATTGACGCCCGCCGCGCGGTAGCCACGGAAACGGGTTGCTTCGACGCTGGTCGGGTTGGCTTCGAGGGTGATCTCGGCGTCGGGGGCGACGCGCCACTGCCGCGCGATCGAGTTCAGCACGCCGGCAATCGTCGCCGGCTGCATCAGCGACGGCGTGCCGCCGCCAAAGAAAATCGACGACACCGTTCGCCCGCGCGTCCGTTCGCCGGTGGCAGCGATCTCTTTGTGGAAGGCGCTGAGAAAGCGTTGCTCGTCGATTGGCTCGCGCCGTACGTGACTGTTGAAGTCGCAATAGGGACATTTGGAGAGACAAAACGGCCAATGAACGTAGACGCCGAATTTTTTCTCTTCTTCTTCTCGCGCCTGCACGGGCGGATCGGGGAGGGTGTCACTTTCGCTCAAGGCACGCCTCCGCAAGCTTGAGGAAAGCGCGCGCCCGATGTGACAGGCCTTTGCCCCGTGGCGGCAGGCTGTGTTTTTCCTCGCTGGACATTTCGCCGAAGGTACGGCTGTGGCCGTCGGGCAAAAACATCGGATCGTATCCAAATCCCTGGTCGCCGCGTGGCGGCCAAACCAGTGTGCCGTCGACGCAGGCCTCGAATTCCTCAAGGTGCCCGTCGGGCCAGGCGACGCAAAGCGCGGACACGAAATGGGCGCGCCTTTGTTCTGCAGTCGTAGCGCCGCGCTCGTGAATTTTTTGTTCAATCGTCGCCATGGCGCGGCGGAAGTCCTTATCCGGGCCGGCCCAGCGCGCCGAATATATGCCGGGGGCGCCGTCCAGGGCATCGACCGCCAGGCCGGAATCATCCGCAAAGGCCGGCAGCCCACTCGCCATGGCGGCGGCCTGCGCCTTGATCCGGGCATTGTCGCGAAAGCTCATGCCGGTTTCATCGGGTTCCGGAAGATCCAATTCGCCCGCTGAGATGGCGTCGATTCCGTAAGGCAGCAACAGCTCGCGCATTTCGGCGAGTTTGCCGGGATTATGGGTAGCGATGACCAGTCTGCCCGCAATGGGGCGATGGGAGAGCGCGCCGCTCACATGCACGCCATCTTTTGCAAGTCGACCAGCTTGGCCACGCCTTTGCGCGCAAGACCAAGAAGCGCGGTGAGCTGCTCCTCGGAAAATGGAACCTTTTCGGCGGTGGCCTGCACCTCGACGATGTTGCCCGAACCGGTGAGAACGAAATTGGCGTCGGTTTCGGCTTGCGAGTCTTCGGCGTAATCGAGATCGAGCACCGCGACGCCGCCGCAGACGCCACAGGAGATCGCCGCGATATGGTCGCGCAGCACTGACATCTCCACCATCTCGCGCGTCTTCATCCAGGAGAGGCAATCAAATAGTGCGATCCAAGCGCCGGTGATCGAAGCAGTGCGCGTGCCGCCATCGGCCTGGATCACGTCGCAGTCGATGGTGATCTGCCGTTCGCCGAGCGCTTTCAGGTCCACTATCGAACGCAGGCTGCGGCCAATCAGCCGCTGGATTTCCACCGTGCGTCCGTTCTGCTTGCCGGCGGAGGCTTCGCGCCGCGTGCGCTCCAAAGTAGCGCGCGGCAGCATGCCGTATTCGGCGGTGATCCAGCCGCGTGCTTGGCCCTTCAGCCACGGCGGCAGCCGATCCTCGAGTGTTGCGGTGACCAGCACGTGGGTATCGCCGAATTTCACGAAGCAGGAGCCTTCGGCAAATTTCACCACGCCTCGCTCGAGCGAGACGGGGCGTAATTCGTCCGGTTGCCGGCGGCTCGGCCGCATCGTTGAGACTCCGTGGTGAGGGCGCGAGGCCCAGATTCGGCACGCTTTTAGGCGTTTCGCCATGCTTGCCACAAGAGCAGGCGAAGCACAAAGCCGATGCCCGCTTTGGCAGCCGGCGATTGCCACCGCGTGCGCGTTTTCGCTACGGTTCGGCAGCAGCAGAAGGAGACCCATATGGCCGGCGATAGGGCAGCGGAGGCGACGCAAACGCTGGCAAAATTTGCCGCGACTTTGCGCTACGAGGACATCCCGCAGCGTGCGCGCGACCATTGCAAGAACTTGCTGCTCGACGCGCTCGCCTGCGCGGTCGCTGGCCGTCTCGGCGAGGAGACTGGACAAGTGGCGGCGTTTGCGGCGGCTTTGGCGCAGGGGCGTGAGTCGAGCGTGATCGGCGCCGGACCTTTGTCGCTTGCGGGCGCCACGTTACTCAACGCCTATCTGGTCACCGCGGTCACCATGTGTGACGTGTATCGCCCCACGCTCACCCACATCACGCCTGAAGTTGTGCCACCGGCGCTGGCCATCGCGGAGCGCGATGGACTCTCGGGCCGCGCGTTGCTCACTGCGCTCGCGGCCGGATGTGAAGTGACGACGCGCATCGGTCTCGGGCTCGACTATCCGAAATTCCGTGCGCGAGGCTGGCACGGGCCGGGCGTGATCGGTCCGTTCGGAGCCGCGGCAGCGGTTGGCTCGCTGCTCAAATTCGACGCTGACACTATGGCGCGCTCGTTCGGCCTTGCCGGCAGTCAGGCCGCCGGTACATTCGCCGCCTGGGGCACCCCGACGGTGAAATTTCACCAATGCCGCGGCGCGCTATCTGGGCTCATGGCGGCGTTGCTGGCGCAACAGCAATTCGTGGCGACGCGCGAGTTCCTCACCGCCAAGGACGGCGGCCTTTACAATGCCTACACGGATGGCGGCAAAGCCGAGGAGGCAATCGCAGGTCTCGGTTCGCGCTGGGAGCTCGAGCAGATCGCCATGCGACTGTGGCCATCGGCGTCGCTGATCCAGGGCATGGCCACCGCGCTGTTCGATCTGATCGGCAAACACAAGGTCGATTTCGCCCATGTGCGCAAAGTGCGCATTGCGTTGAGCCAAGGGGCTTTCAGCATGCACGGCGGATTTGGCACTTACAAAGCCAAATTCGAAGCGCTGCTCTCGGGTCACTACACGGCCGCGGTGATCCTGCACGATCGTGCGCTGACCTTGGCCCAGTTCGAGCCGGACCGTTATGACGATCCAAAGCTACGGCGCTTCGCCGCCGAGCAAGTGGAAGTCCGCCCCGATGGGTCCGTCAGTGGTTCGCAGGCGATTGTTGATGTCGAGACCACCGATGGCGCGACCTTCTCGGAGCGGTGCGAGCATCCCCTCGGCTCCTACGAAAATCCGCTGTCGCGGACGCAGATTGAACAAAAATTCCGTATCTATGCGAAAGGAACGCTGCCGGATGGCACGATCTCGGAGGTGATAGGCGCAATTGACCGTCTGGAGAATCTCGGCTCGGCCCGCAAGCTGATGGAATTGCTAAGTCCGCCGCGGCGCGCCATGGCGGCAGCGGAGTGATATAATGTCGGACGAAACCTGAGGCAGTCATCCTTGGCCAGTCATGATATCCCCATCGGCGCGAACCAGCAGGGACTTGCCCAGCTCAACGAGCGCTCGCGCGAAATCTTCCGCCAGATCGTCGAGAGCTATCTGACGACCGGCGAGCCCGTTGGTTCGCGCAATCTGTCTCGCATATTGCCGATGACTTTATCGCCGGCTTCGGTGCGCAACGTCATGTCCGACCTGGAGCAGCTGGGTTTGATCTTCGCTCCCCACACGTCGGCTGGCCGGCTGCCCACCGAGATGGGCTTGCGCTTCTTCGTCGATGCGCTGATGCAGATCGGCGACCTTACGGAACAAGACCGCAAGGCGATCGAGGCGCAGGTGGCGGCCTCGGGCCAATCGAAATCGGTCGAGGCCGTGCTGACCGAAGCTTCCGGCCTGCTCTCCGGTTTGAGCCGCGCCGCTGGCGTCGTGCTTACCGCAAAGTTGAACCCGCGATTGAAGCATGTCGAATTCGTGCAGCTTGAGCCCCAACGCGCGCTCGTGGTCCTCGTTGGCGAGGATGGCCAGGTTGAAAATCGAGTCCTTAATCTTCCCGTCGGTTTGCCGATATCGGCGCTCACCGAGGCCGGCAACTTCGTCAACGCCCGCATCCGCGGCCGCACACTTGACGAGGTCAAGGCCGAAATCGAAATCACGCTCAAGGAGGGCGAGGCAGAACTCGATCAGCTTACCCAGAAGATCGTCGCTGCCGGCTTGGCGAGCTGGTCGGGCGGCGAGAGCGATGAACGCAAGCTGATCGTGCGCGGCCAGGCCCATTTGCTCGAGGACCTTAAGGCGCTCGCCGACCTGGAACGTGTGCGTTTGTTGTTCGACGATCTGGAAACCCGCCGCGAGGTCATCGATTTGCTCGGCCGAGCCCAGCAAGCCGAGGGCGTGCGCGTGTTCATCGGCTCGGAAAACAAGCTGTTCTCGCTTTCAGGTTCCTCAACGATCGTTGCGCCCTACCATGACGCCTCCGGCCACATCGTCGGGGTGCTTGGTGTCATCGGGCCGACGCGGCTCAACTATGCCCGTATCGTCCCCATGGTGGACTACACCGCCAAGGTGGTCAGCAAGTTGCTCGGCGGTTAACTGTTCCGTCACCGCCGGGCATGGGTCGAAAGGTTCGGCTTCAACGGGAGAAAGGGCGCTCGCGGCCAATTCGGGATGAAGGGTGCCAGCCTCGGCCGCTTGATTTTTTCCGTTTCAGCGCTGATATGCGGAACACACCACGACACTGGGAAAAGCCATGACGAAGCAATCCGCTCGTGCTGAGGACGACGCCGGCTCCGCCGAGGGCGCTGCGCCCGGCGCCGAACAGGCGCAAGCCGCCGGGAGTACACAGGCGGCGGCTGATCCGGCGGCGCTCGCCGCCGAGTTCAAGGACAAGCTCCTGCGTACGCTCGCCGACATGGAGAACCTGCGTAAGCGCACCGCCCGCGAAGTGGCTGACGCAGAGCTTCGCGGCGTTACGTCGTTCGCTCGCGACATGCTCGGCGTGGCCGATAACATCAGACGCGCTCTCGACGCGGTGACGCCGGAGGCGCGCAGCGCCGCGGACGCTGCCGCCAAGGCGCTTATTGACGGCGTTGAGCTGACCGAGCGCGAGCTGTTAAAGGCGTTGGAAAAAAACGGCGTGCGCCAATTCTCTCCGGAGCGGGAGAAGTTTGACCCCAATCTGCACCAAGCAATTTTCGAAGTGCCCGACGCGTCTGTTCCGGCTGGCAGCGTTGTGCAGGTGGTGCAGCCGGGCTACATGCTCGGCGATCGCGTCCTGCGGCCCGCTTTGGTCGGCGTGTCCAAAGGTGGTCCCAAGCTGCCACCGTCGCTGGCCAGCAACGACAACGCGAGAAAGTCCTAACCCTTCTTCTGCGCGCGGGAACGAGTGCGCCGGTTTTATTTGAATGCAATGCTGTCGCGCATGCTGCGCAGGTGCGACAATTCCGTACCCCAAACGTCGGCGCGGGAAATACCGACCATCTGCAGAAATTCACCGCTGCCGAAGCGCAACCACTGCACCACGACGACATCTACCCCTAAATTTGTGTCTTTCGCTTGCGCGACGGTTTCAAATCCCTTCTGGCTGTCGATACGTATGGGTTCGGACATCGTGAAATGGATGTCTTTGATTCCGGGGATTGAATTGAAGGCGACGCGCGCCAAGTTTGCCCGGTCTTCGTCGGTCGTTGGACCCCCCTGCATCGCCGCAACGATAAAGCGTGCATCGTCGTATTGAGGTGAGTCCGGCGCTGGCGCGGGATGCGGATCTTTGGGCGGATCGACCAATATCAAAACTCGCCCGGGAATCACCTGCGCGACCTTGAAGCCGCCGAGATCCCCGATTGTAAACGGAAGCAGAGTGAGAAGTTCAGCGTCGGGGATACTTTGGCGCTCCACAATGGTTGCTAGCGAAGCACGCACGACGGAATCGGGATAGGGGTTGCTTTGCGCCGGCTCTTGTACGGTTGCGACGGCGGTTCGATCGCTCGTTTTCACCAATACCAACCACTTGCGATACTTCGTCTTGTCCTGGCCAATCTCTGTGCCGATGACGAGCAGGCCCTTGCCGATAGTAAGCTGCAGCGGCTCGCGCTTTTCAACCGTTATGCCCTGCTTCTTGAGTACGTCGTCCGCAAGCGTCTTTTCCATGTCGTCATAGACGGTAATGGGCAGCGTGCCGACCACGATGCCGGAATTTTTCTCAGCATCTACGAAACCCGGGAATGTCTTGGCCACCGTCATGCCGGGTGGCGGTACCAGCCCGATATTGGAGCCTGGGGGAAAAACCGGCTCGGCGGCCCGTACCGGTATCGCAAAAGCCGCAAATGCAAGAACCGCGGCAACAGCGATCCCGAAGGCGAACGATCTGGACCCGCTGGTGATCATGTTGCAGAGCCTCCGACGTCGCCCGCTCGCTGCAGCCCCCCGGCGTTTGCCCGCGTCACCCGCCGCATCGTTAGATTGATCCGTCCACCGCCAGCGAGCAAGGTCGATGTACCCGGGTAGATGCGGTCAACTCCATGGAACGCAAGCCGCGCGTTTCCCCCGAATACGAACGCGTCCCCGGAATTGAGCCGGAACGCGCGGGTTGGCTCGCTGCGCTTGAGCCCGCCGACGCGGAACAGACAGGAATCGCCGAGCGATAGCGACACAACGGGCGCCGCGAAATCTTGTTCATCGCGGTCTTGGTGCAGTCCCATTTTCGCCTCGGGGCCGTAGAAATTGATCAGGCACGCCTCGGGAGCGTGTGGATAATCGGCGAGATCGTGCCACGTTGTGCTGAGAATACCCGGCATTGGCGGCCAAGGCCGGCCGGTTACAGGGTGCGTGGGCTCATAACGATATCCATTCTCATCCGAGATCCAACCTAGCGGCCCGCAATTCGACATGCGTACCGTAAAGGGGCGGCCGGTTTTCGGCATGCGCGGAGTGAACAGCGGGGCCGCGGCGAAAACGTCGTCGAGCGCTGCCAGCAACGCCGTTTGGCCGTCGTGGTCAAGGTAGCCCGGATGGTAACTAAGTCCCGCTGTCAGGTTCATGGGCGAGCTTCACATACATTCCAACACATTGCGCGGCGCCCGTTGGTAATGCGTTTGCCATATATGGCCGCTGGCGCCGTGCGATTTGTTAAGGCGGTATCAAACCTGGTTCCTCACTATGGCGCGGGAACAAATCGATTCAGCGCGCATGTCAACCCTCGACCCTTCCTTACGCGACGACGTGATGTCGTCATTGGCAGCGCCGGGGCCTCTCGACGCGGCGTCGCGTGTGTCATTGTTCATGCTTCGCTTGGGCGAGGCGCTGGCGTTCATCGTCTTTCTCAGCTTCTTTGTCATGTGGATAAGGTGGCAGACCGAGTCCGCTCTCCCCGGTGTATCGGCAGACTTCATCAGTTTCTGGACCGCCGGACAGCTGGCGCTGGAGGGGCGCGCCGCAGACGCGTATCGCGAGATACCGCACCATCTCAAACAAATCGCGCTGTATCACGATCCCATCCGAGGATATCTGGCATTTTTCTATCCGCCTTTTTTTCTTTTGCCGTGCGCGGCACTGGCGCTGCTCGGCTTCCTTCCGGCCGTCTGCGTATGGATTGGGACCACTTGCCTGGGTTACGCGGCGGCGGTGCGCGCCGTTCTTTCGAAGGGCCTGCGTCGTGGCCAGCACGTGTGGGTGTTGTTCCTCGGCTATCCCGCCGTGATGGTCAATGCGGGGTTTGGTCAGAATGGCTTTCTCAGTACGGCGCTCTTTGGCGGTGCGGCCGTCTGGCTGGAGCGGCGGCCGGAACTCGCGGGCCTTTGTCTTGGCTGTCTCGCCTACAAGCCGCAGCTCGGTATCGTTGTGCCGTTGGGGCTGGCCGTGGCGGGCCGCTGGCGATGCTTCGCGGCCGCCTGTGCGACTGTGCTGGCGCTGACCGTCGTGGTGACGTTCGCATTTGGAGCCGATGTTTGGTCTGCGTTCTTTGCCGGTATGGAAGTCGCCAAGCAGAAGTGGATGGAGGCGCCTGACCCCTCGTATCTGCGGTTTTTGATCACGGTTTTCGGCGCGCTAAGACTGCACGACGCTTCGCTGCCGTTCGCTTATGCGGCGCAAGCGTTGGTGACGGTCGGGGCGGCGTTCATGCTGGTGCGCGCGCTGCTGCTGCAGCCGCGCGACACCCGATCGGGCAGCGCGGAGATCGCCGCAATCGCGGCCTGTGTGCCGTTCTGCTCGCCTTTCATGCTCGAGTACGATCTGGTGATCTTGGCCGTGCCGATGGC
>Ga0209579_10002573_pt1 | contig 13699 bp, 9 predicted proteins | sample Coa_R1_2_FD_187152 | JGI IMG/M metagenome (GOLD analysis project Ga0209579, IMG submission 187152) | Surface soil microbial communities from Centralia Pennsylvania, which are recovering from an underground coalmine fire - Coalmine... | ecosystem: Environmental > Terrestrial > Soil > Unclassified... | reverse complement strand
AACGGCGGCGGAGTTCGGCGACGGGCGGCTGATGACGCTCGGGTATTCGCTGTTGTGGATGGGCTGGCAATGGGATGTTCCCGAGGGCATGATGCGGATGGACATGCCGATCGCGACCGATCACGGTAACAAAATCACAGGCCTGGTTCGCGGAAATTTTATTCCCAACGCAAAATCCGACAGCGGACCGCTGACGGATCGCGGGCATCGCGCTTATCCCGTCGACGATCCCGCGAGCTCTGAAAATGTGATGACGGTGCGCGATCGCCCGACGGACGCGCCGCGCGTTGTTTCGCGCGAAAAGTGGCGCTTCTTGAACGATTCGAGTGTCGCCGTCGACGGCGGCTTCGAACTGGGTCGCATTTACGACGTCGTTTACCGCGCACGCGATCCGCGCGTGGTGGGATGCGGGCTGGCGGGCACTCGGGATCTGATCAGCTTCTTGAAGCGTGCCGATGGCGCGGAGAATCCGCTGCATGGAATTCGTGTGGCGTACGGATGGGGTGTTTCCCAAAGCGGGCGCTTTCTGCGGCACTTTCTCTATGAGGGCTTCAACGAAGATGAGCAGGGGCGCATTGTTTTTGACGGCGTCATCGACGAAGTCGGCGGTGCGGGACGCGGGTCGTTCAACCATCGCTTCGCGCAGGCCTCGCGCGATGCCGAACAGTTCTTCAACATCTTCTATCCCGTCGATATGTTTCCGTTCACGGATGGTCCGGAAACCGATCCGCTGACGGGCGCGACGGGCGCATTGCTTACGCGGGCGGAGGCGCGGCACGTCGCGCCGAAAATGTTTCATATCCTGAGCAACTCCGAATATTTCAATCGCGCGGGATCGCTGATTCACACCGACCCTGCCGGGCAGCACGATATTGACCCTCCTTCGAGCGTACGGATTTATGCGATTGCGGCCGGCCCTCATTACGTTGGTCCGTGGCCCCCGGCGCCGGTCGGCGGAACGGCGGCGCCGCTCAGCACGCTGGATCGCACGCCGGTGGTTCGCGCGCTTCTCACAGCGATGGATGCCTGGGTTACGGAGAACGCCGAGCCTCCCGCGAGCCGCTATCCGAGAATCTCCGACGGGACGCTGACCAGGCCTGAAGCTGCCGGATGGCCGAAGATTCCCGACCTTCGCTTGCCTCCGCCGATGCTAATCACGTATCGCCTCGATTTCGGACCGCATTGGAGCAAAGGAATCGTCGGTTTCGAACCGCCGCATGTCGGCAAGCCGTACGGTGGGCTGGTGCCAGAAGTCGATCAGGATGGCAATGCACGGGCGGGAATCCGTCTGCCGTCAGTTCAGGTTCCGGTTGCGACGTATGCGGGCTGGAATTACCGGGGGGCCGGGCTGGGGTCGTCTGACCAGTTTCTGGGCGAGGCCGGTTCCATGTATCCCTTCGCGCGCACGCGAGCGCAAAAGAGGGCGGGCGATTCGCGGCGTTCGCTGGAGGAGCGCTATACGAGCCGGGACGAATATTTGGGAAAAATCGCGCTCGCCGGGAAGCAGTTGATCAACGAGCGATTGCTGCCGCCGGAGGATTTGGCGGATGTGATCGATCAGGCTGCGGCGCAGTACGACTGGGCGAGTGGCCGCTAGTGGGTCTGGCGGCAAGAGGTTGTCGAAAAAACATGCGGGACCGCTGACTCTCGCGCGCCGGCAAGCGGGTTTTCCGGGGCGCGTTAAACTAGCGCTACGCTAGCCGCGGCCGATGAATGGCATCTTCGTTGCCATTACGGTGATGAATTGCACGTTGGCGTCCAGCGGAAGATTCGCCATGTACAGCACGGCATCGGCTACGTGTTTCAGATCCATGCGCGGTTCGGGAGCGGTCGTCCCGTTGGCCTGGAGAACGCCGGTGGTCATTCGTTCGGTCATTTCGCTCGCGGCGTTTCCGATGTCGATCTGGCTGCACACGATATCGTGCTGGCGTCCGTCGAGCGATATGCAGCGGGTCAGGCCGGTGACCGCGTGCTTGGTCGCTGTGTAGGGCGCCGAACGGGGCCGCGGAACGTGAGCGGAAAGCGACCCGTTGTTGATGATGCGTCCGCCGCGCGGATCCTGCGCCTTCATGATTTTGATGGCTTCCTGCGCGCAAAGGAAAACGCCGGTCAGGTTCACGCTTACGACCGCGTTCCATTGATCGAGCGTCAGATCTTCCATGGGAATCGCGGGCGCGCCGATGCCCGCGTTGTTGAACAGAACATCCAGCCGGCCGAAGGCTTCCTTAGTTTTGGCGAACAATTGCCTGATGGAATCAGGCTGGCTGACATCCGTAGGAACAACCAGAGCTTTGCCGGACGTTGCGACTTTGGCAGTTTGCTCCAGTTGGGCTGCGCGGCGGCCGGCGAGCGCTACGGAATATCCCGCCCCGAGCATTGCAAGTGCAGCCGCGCGGCCGATGCCGCTGCCAGCGCCGGTAACGACCGCGACTTTCGCGATATCCGTCAACGGCTGGTGGTCCAATCCATGCCGTCGGGTCCAGTGCCGGTGGAGATCCGGCTAAGGAGTTCGAGAGTCTTCAAATCGACCACGGCCACCCAGTTATCGTTGGTCGCCGCCATGTAGACCCGCGACCCGTCGGGCGACACCAGCGTTCCAGCGACGCCTTTGCCGACGTTCAGATGTTTAATATCCTTGCGCGAAGCCACGTCGACCACGATCAGCTCGCCGCTGGTCAGATCCGAAATTAGCGCGCGCTTGCCGTCGGGCGTGAACTTCAAGCGATTGGACCGCTTGGCGCCCACAGGAAATGTCTGCGTCACTTTCTTCGCGGCGATGTCCACAATCGAGACCGTCCCGTCTCCCGAGTTGGCGGCCCACAACTCCCTGCCGTCGGGCGTCACGTCAAAACCCTCCGGACCCGGGCCCACTGGCACTACGGTTTGCCGCCAGTCCTGCCCTGTGCCCGTTTTGGCGAAGATCGAAATTGTGCCCGCGCCTATGTTCGATGTGAAGATCAGATTCTGGTCCTTGGTTACGTAGACCATGTGAGTTCCATCCTGGCCGGTGCCAAGGAGCCAGTCGATCTTGTTGGTTGCCGGATCGTAACGGGCGATCGCCTTGCTCCCTTCCGCCGTGAAGTACACCCTTCCGTCGATCGAGAACAAGCCGTGCGGGCGCATCAGAGGCGTCGTATCGACGCGGTGTATCTCCTTGCGGCTGGCTATGTCGATCACGCTCAGGGTGTGGCCGGGAGCTGGACCGGAGCCGTAATTCGATGCCACTGCCAGCTTGCCGTCGGTGGTAGCGACTACTTCGTGCGGGCCCTCGCCCGTGGGCGCGCGACCAAGCACTTTCTGGGTGACCGGATCGACGATCGCGACAGATCCTTCTTTATTCAGAACCAGCAGGTGTTGCGCTGTCGCGGCCGACGCGAACGTCAAAAATAGGGGTAAAACCAAAGATACCGCACGATTCACGAGGCACCGCCTTTCGATCATCCGTAGTTTGACACGATTTGCTTCGCCGGCGCGGCGATCGCATTGAAGGGCAACATTGAGAAAGCGTCGGGACCTGCTCACTTCGTGCGCGGTTCGGTGCATCGCAACCGAACCGCGCGCGGCAGCAAGCGGGTCCGGATATGTTCTCATTGGGCGGTGTATTATCAGGAACCAGGAGTGGATTCCATGAACGAATTGACCCGGCGGGCTTTCTCCACGGCGGCGGTTGCGGCCGCTTTTACGCCGCTTGCAACAAGCCGCAAGCTCGATCCTTTGTCTCCCGGCATCAAGATCTCCATGCAGGTCTCCGAGAACGTCAGCGACGAGGATCTGACCTGGATCAAGCAGATGGGCGTGGAGTACCTGAACGTCGGCACAGCCAACGGACATGCGACGCTGGATAATTTTCTGGCGATCAAGAAACGCGTCGAGGCGGCCGGGCTGAAGGTCTGGAACATCTCCAACAACGACAACCGCAATATCGAGGAGATCACTCTGAACCTGACCGGACGCGACCAGAAAATCGAGTGGCTGAAACAGTATATTCGCGATACCGGCAAAGCCGGCATTGGCTATATCACCTACGCGCACATGGCCAATGGCATCTGGTCGAGCACGCCGGAAACGACGCGCGGAGGCGGTGAATCGCGCGCGTTTCACACAGCCAACGCCAAGGGCTTCTGGAACGGTAAAACTTATGAAGGCCCGTTGACGCACGGGCGCAAGTATTCGAAAGAAGAGCTGTGGGACAACTACACATACTTTATTCGCCAGATCGCTCCGGTGGCTGAAGAGGCGGGAGTACGCATCGGAATCCATCCTGACGATCCACCGGTCCCGGAGCTGGGCGGCATCCCAAGGCATATCTTCGGTACGTTCGACGGATATGTGCGGGCGCTCGAGATTGCCAACTCACCGAACATCGGAGTCTGCCTTTGCTGCGGAACGTGGGCGGAAGGCGGAAAGTACACGGGCAAAGATGTCTACGAAGCTGCCCGCGCGTTTCAGAAGATGGGCAAGCTCTGGAAGATCCATTTTCGAAACGTCACGGGCCCGATTCCCGACTTTGTGGAAACCTACATCGACAACGGCTACACCGACATGTGGAAGCTGATGAAGACTTTGGTCGACATCGATTTCCGCGGCAACCTCATCGCCGACCATGTGCCTGGGATGGCCGCTGGAAAGCAAAACGGCTGGTCGTACAGTATGGGATACATTCGCGCGCTCCACAATTCAGCCGTGGCAGAGAAGAAGAGGGGCTGAGTCCGGATGAAGATCAGCAAGGTTCTCGCCGGCGTCGCGCTTGCTGGACTCCTGAGCGCGCAGCCCAAGCCGAAATACGAGGTTTATGGAATTCGTTATGCGACGTTGAAGGATTTTTCAGTAGCCGGACTGGTCGCGGGCGCTGACAAGTCTCGGAAAATGGACATCGCAATGATGGTGTGGCTGATCAAGGGCGAAGGCCGCAACATCCTGTTCGATTGCGGTTTTTATCGCGACCAGTTCATGCGCCAATGGCATCCGGCCGATTACCAAAAACCTTCGGAGGCTCTGGAGCGTGTTGGACTCAAACCGGAAGACATCACCGACGTCATAATCAGCCATATTCACTGGGATCACGCCGACGGATTCGATTTATTTCCGAAAGCCAAAGTCTGGATTCAGAAGGATGAGCTCGAATACTACGCCGGCGAAGCCTGGCAGGGGCATAAGCGTACCGCGGCTGATCCGGAGGATTTGCTAGGGCTGGTGAAGCTGAACATCGAAGGACACGTCGGCCTGGTGAACGGGGACGCGCAGGAAATCATTCCGGGAATCACTTGCTACATCGGCGGCAAGCATACTTATCAATCGCAATACATCGGCGTGAATAGCGCGAGCGGTACCGTCGTGCTCGCAAGCGACAACGTGTACCTGAAGGAGAATCTGGAAAAGCACGTCCCTATCGCGGCAACGCTCGACGCCGAGTCGAATCTGCGCGCACAGGACCGAATGAAACAGCTCGCCGCGAGCCCGAGGCTGATTCTCACAGGCCACGACCCTGCCGTAATGAAGGATTTTCCAGCCGTTGCCGAGGGCGTGGCAAGGATCCAATAATCCACGAAAAAATCTGCGGATACGCGAAACGCTGCTGATTTTCGCGTCTCCTTGCCATAAAGACATCCGCAGGCTATACTTCAATCCGGTTTACCCCAACGGGAATCCCAAAAAAGTAACAAAAATAGGAGGAATGCATGCAGTCACCTTGCCAGACGAGTGTTCACACGATCCAGAAGAAGCAAGGATTTCGTTCAGGAATTGCGTTCAGCGCATTGTCTCTCGCGCTGATTGCCGGAACGTGCCGGCCAGCGTCCGCCGCGACGTCGTGCGTGGCGCCCGGAGGCGCCGGGAATTGCTACCCGTCCATCACTGCCGCGCTCGGCGGCGCCAGTGCCAATGATGTCATCCAGGTCGCCGCGGGTACGTACAAAGAGAGCGTGCTGATCAAGATCCCGATCACGCTCCTCGGCGCGGGCGCGAACGTGACATTTATCGACGCTACGGGCATGGCGAACGGAATTTACGTTGACGGCTTCGATAATGCCGGTCTCAGCAACGTCACCATCCGGAACTTCACGGTTGAAAACGCGAACTTTGAGGGGATCCTGGTGACCAATGCGTCATCGGTATCCATCTCGCAGAACCACGTCACGAACAACACCAAGAGTCTCAATCCAACGGCGGCGACGTGCATCGGTTTGCCGGCGTTCGAGACATCGGAATCCATGGACTGCGGCGAAGGTATCCATCTGATGGCCGTGGATCACTCGATCATTGCCAACAACCTGGTTGACTTCAACTCCGGCGGAATTCTGTCCAGCGATGAAACCGGGGCAACCCACGACAATCTGATCACCGGCAACACGGTAACCGGAAATCCGTACGCCTGCGGGATCACTCTCGCATCGCACCCGCCGGCGGCGAATATCATCGGGCCGTCACCCGGCATCTATCGAGTTACGATCGCCGGAAATACGTCTATCTATAACGGACTTGGGCTGCCTGGAGCCGGCGCGGGCGTAGGTATTTTCGACCCGATCCCCGGGACCAAGAATTACAGCCACGTGGTGATCAACAACACCTTGATCGGCAATGGACTTCCGGGCGTCACCATGCACTCTCATGCGCCAGGCCAGGTGATGATGGATATCCTCATCGCGGGAAATACCATCAGCGGGAACGCCGCCGATACTCAGGATGCCGCGACGCCTGGACCGACGGGGATCAATGTGCTCGGCGTCTCACCGATTACCGGGTTGGTGATTACCAATAACTTTATTACGGACGAAGCAGTTTCCGTGGCGATCAAGACCGGCGCCAATGTTCAAATCCATCTGAACAATTTCGACGAAAACGGCATCGGGATCGACAACCTTGGCAGTGGGACCATTATGGCAACCCAGAATTGGTGGGGTTGCGCCGGCGGTCCGGGAACGACGGGCTGCTCCACGGTGAGCGGGACGGGCGTTACCTCGACGGCCCCGCTGGCGAGACAAATTATCCCGCAGTAGTTGTAGTTAGAGACGGTAACCCTCGAAACCTGCGCTCCATTGTGCTTCGAAGACGGAGCGCAGGTTGCTCGATCAGCCAGTAAGAAGCCTCCGCAACAACGCAAAGATAGAGCAATCCCCACGGGAAAAGGTGCAGTTCAGGAGCCGTGAACAATTGCTGCCACAAGTAGAGACTATAGGACACCATTCCGACGTGCCGCAGTAGACCATTGTTCAAAACGCGTCCGGCTAGGGAGCGGGAATTTTCCACGACGTACAGAAGTACCGCCCCGATGCAAAGCGGCTGAACACTATAGAACACCAATAGGCCATAAGCGCCGGCAATTCTTCCGTCAAGTCTGCTATGGATGTACGGCGTGACTATGAACGCGATTGCCGCCATGGCAGCCGTGGTCCAGGCGTTGAGATAGCGTCGATGCCAATGCTCCCACCGCGGATTTCCTTTTAGTAAGGCGAGAAGGCAGCCGATCATAAGGGTATCGATCCAACCCTGGATCATATAGCCCTCGTGACCGCGCAGGCTCGGCGTAATCCAGTACATAGCGAAACGCCCTAAAGGCATCAGGACGATGCTTGCTAAGGCCGCGTAAAGAGCGCGCTTCCGCCTCAGCCGCAACACAAGCAGCGGCCAAGCCAGATAGAATTGCTCTTCGATACTCAGCGACCACGTATGGGCGATGAAATATCCCTGTGCATCTTTGTAATACGCCCGCGTATACGTGGCAGCGGCGATGAAGCTGGGCCAATGTTCGGGGATTATCCCCGCCGCCCACAGGATCGCCATGACGCCCATAAAGACATAGAAAGCGGGAAAGATGCGCAGGGAACGGCGAAAGTAGAATCGCTTTAAGGAAATCGTTCCGCTGCCGTCCAGTTCCTTCAACAAAAGTTGCGTGATGAGATATCCGCTGATCACGAAGAAAACGGCGACGCCAAGATGGCCATCCGAGAGGATTGCGGGAACGATCGGGATCTTCCTCACTCCCGGCGGCATCGAGGACCAGCAGTGCGAAAGAATGACGAGCCCAATCGACAACGCCCGCATTCCATCGAGCGATGGAATGGTTCTCAAAGGTGTGGAGGCGTCAGTCGGGGGCATCAGCAGTTTCCTCTTATTCTCGCCGTAACCACGTCGGGCTGGCACGGTTTCTTTCGAACCTTGCTTCGTGTAGAGTTTTACCTATGGATCGTCGACAACTTCTTACCGCCTTGGCGGCCCTTCCGGTCGCGGCACAGGTTCCTGAATCCGGAGCGAAGAAATTACGCTTGCGAGCCGGGCTGGTGGCGTACTCCTATAGAGCGCAGCTAGCCGCGAAGACGCTTACATATGAAGACCTGATTCACAGGATCTCGGATTGGGGGCTCGACGGACTGGATTGCACGGTCTACTGGTTCCCGGACACCTCGGATACCTTTCTTGCATCACTCAGGAAGACGGCGTTCAAGAACGGCGTGCAGATCTACAACGCCGGCGTGCGTGTGCGTCTGGCGCAGCCGACCGCCGAATTGCAAAAAGCAGAATTCGAGAACATCAAGAAGTGGGTGGACGTCACCGAGAAAATCGGCGCGAGCCATATGCGCGTCTTCGGCGGCGCGATCCCCGAAGGCGCGACCGAACAGCAGGCCATTGGATGGGCCGTGGAAGTCATGAAGCGGGGCGCGGAATATGCAGGCACCCGCGGCGTCACAATCGGCGTCGAGGACGACGGCGGGCTGACGACGGCCGCCGCCCCAACCATCGAAATCGCGAAGCGAACGGATTCGCCGTGGGCGGGCATTAACGCCGACTCCGGGAACCTGCGGGATCACGGTTATGCTCAGTTTGAGACGATGCTCCCTTACGCAACCAGCGTGCACCTGAAACCGATCATTTCCGGCGCCGACGGAAAGAAGGAAAAGGCGGATTGGAGCCGTTTACTGGCGCTGCTCGGAAAATCCGGGTACAAAGGTTACGTCGGACTCGAATACGAAGGCAATTCCGCCGACGATGAAGTTCCGGGCTACGCCCAGGAACTCCGCCGTCTGGTCCGGCAAGTGTCGCTGTAAGATCGGCTGTTGAAACAGGGCCGTTCGTGTTTCGGCGATCGAAAACGTCAAGCCGGCACAGAGCCGCAAGCGACAGCGCGGGGGGGGCGTGTCCCAGCAAGCTCCAGGCTAAGAGGAATCTCCTGCCATCCGGACCGAAGTTAAGGAACAACGCGGTATCATAATCTGATCCGCATAAGCAGCGGATGGCCGAAGGGAGAGCCTGATGTCGTATCGATCTTGCTTTCAGGTGGCGTGGAGAGCGCTCGCGAAGAATAAGCTTCAGACGGCGCTGACCATGATCGGTCTGACCATCGGAGTCGCCACGGTGCTCACCATGATCGCTCTGGGCAGCGGCGCGCAGTCCGCCATCGAGGATCAAGTACGGGCCGCGGGGATGAACCTGATCGTCGTCACGGCGGGCAATTATAAGGTCAAGACGCAGGACGACCTGGGCGTCGTCGAAAATGCGCGGTTGACGTCGCCAGGAGTCTTTCAGAGCGCCGTTTGGAATTTGAGGGACGAACCGCATTGGATTCGCGCATTCCATCCGGAAGACGATCCGATGGAAAAGCACGATCATCCGCTCGCGAGCCAGCGGCTGGGCGATAGCGAAGCCGGCCTGGGGGCCGCGGCGACGCTCGCTGCCAGCGACGCGAACGCGATCCGGGCGTTGAGCGGCGTGCAGTACGTCTCCGAGGGCGTCCACGAAAACGCGCATGTTTCCGCCGGATCGAAGCGCTGGTTTACCCGCCTGCATGGCGACGATGTTTCGCTGCCGATGATCCGCCGGGCGTGGAAGTTCGATCAGGGTCGATTCTACTCGCGGCGTGAAGAATCGAACGCCGAGCAAGTGGTGGCGCTGGGGAGCGTCGTCGCGGAGAAATTGTTCGGCAATCAAAATCCGGTGGGACAGACGCTGTCACTGTGGAAACAAGATTTCAAGATCGTCGGCGTCGTCAGCAGCGGAAGCTGGATGGTCGCTGCCGCTCCGGGCGACGATCAGTTCGACGCGATTTATGTTCCGTTCACTACGATTCACCGGCTGCTGAATCTGACGAAGCTGAACGATATTACCGTCACGGCGGCATCCACCGGCGATGTCACGCGGTTATCCAAAGCGATCACCGAGTTGCTGCGGCAGCGCCACAAAATCGGCGCCACCCAAGCTGACGATTTCACCGTCGCGACACAAGCCCGGCAGGCGCTCGCCAAGGGCGGGATGCGGCCGGAGGTCGCGCGATCGGTGATCGGCAACGTCGACGTGCTCGAGAAAGTGACGCTCGAACAACTCGGCAAGACGCTCGATCGCGCCAGCCGGACGATGACCGTGCTCTTGGCCTGCGTGGCCGCGGTTTCGCTGTTGGTCGGCGGCATCGGGATCATGAACATCATGCTGCTTTCGGTGACGGAACGCACGCGCGAGATCGGGATCCGCCGGGCGGTAGGCGCGCGCGCTAAGGACGTCCTCATGCAATTCCTGATGGAAGCGGCTACGCTCAGCGTGATTGGGGGCCTTGTCGGGATCGTGATCGGCGTCGTGGCCGCCTTCAGCATTTCTCAATGGGCGTCGTGGTCAGCGTCGATTTCGCCCTGGGCCGTCGTGATTTCCTTTGGAATCGCAGCCGCTGTGGGGATCTTCTTCGGCTACTATCCAGCCCGGCAGGCGTCAGAAGTCGCGCCCATCGAATCGCTCCGGTACGAATAGATGTTGCTCACCAGTTTTCGCATTGCTGTTAAAGCTCTGAACCGCCACAAGCTCAGGACCGCGCTCACCATGCTTGGCATGACCATCGGCGTGGCGGCGGTAATTGCTATGGTCGCGTTGGGCACGGGGGCGTCCGAAACGGTCTCCGACGATCTTCAGTCAGCCGGCACCACCCTGATCAACGTCCGCGCCGGGAATTATACGCGCGGCGGATCGGAATCGAATATTCCCACTGGCCTCGGATCGGCGAGCACGCTCACCGCGGAGGATGCCGACGAAATCGGAAAAATCGAGGGTGTGAAGTATTATTCGAGCGGCGTGCTTCTGCGGACCTGGGTTAGCGCGGGAAGCGAGCGCACGCACACGCAGGTTCAGGGCACTGATGCTTCGTTCCCGCAGATTCATGGATGGTCGTTCTCACGCGGCAAGTACTTCACGAAAGGGGACGTTTCCTCGAAGGCCGCGGTCGCCGTGCTCGGGCAATCGGCGCGCGACCGGCTGTTCGGCGATAACGTCAACCCGATCGGCAAAGAAGTCGTGATTCACGATCAGACGTTTAAAGTGATCGGGGTCACCGCGAGCAACGATGAACAGCAGATCGAAAGCGTCTTTGTTCCGTTTACGCTTCTCCAGCAGTTGCTCAACGTACAACACATTCACACCATCACGGTCTTTTCGGCGCATGCCGGCGACGCGACTCGCATCTCGGACGAGATCAAAGTCCTGCTGCGGAAGCGCCATCATCTCGATACGGAAACCGCGATGGAGCGCGTCCGGAAAACCGGGCTTCCGGGAAATCAGATGCCCAACGGGCCCGGCGGATATCAGGTCCCAGACGATTTCACTGTCAAAACGCAGGCCGCGGAAGCTTTGACCAAAGGGCTGTATACCTCGGTTGCGGCGTTCGTGCTCGCCAACATGCCCAAGGTGGACCAGATTAATATGTCGGAAATGGCCGGCACCTTGAATCGCGCGGGCATGACCATGACGGCTCTGCTGGCCGCGATCGCCACCATTTCCCTGGTTGTCGGCGGCATAGGAATCATGAATATCATGCTGGTCTCGGTTACGGAGCGCACGCGCGAAATCGGGATTCGCCGGGCCGTGGGAGCCCGCCAGCGTGACGTTTTGCTCCAGTTCCTGGTGGAAGCGGTGACGCTCGGATTGTGCGGCGGCGTCGCCGGGATCACCTTCGGGTTTATCGTGGCGTTCGCGATTACGGAATTGCTGGACTGGCCGGCGTCAGTTTCACTGGCCTCGGTGGCGCTCGCGTTCGGAATCGCGGGAGCAGTCGGTGTTTTCTTCGGATTTTATCCGGCGCGGCGCGCATCGCGTCTCGATCCGATCAACGCCCTCCGCTACGAATAGCTTCTGGCTGTTTTGCGCGCAACCGGCCATCGTGTTTGTGGCTTTGGCGCCGCGGCGTGGTGTTTGGGAACTTTGCAGTGACGGCTTTTAGAAGGTAAAGGGAAGGGGGAAGTTATGCGACTCATGTTGACCTCGATTGGTCTGATGGTGATTTCCATCGGCTGCTCCAAGAACGGCCCCGTGCGAAATGCCTCCGCCAAACAGATTACCCACAAGTATCGTCCCGAGGGCGATCAAACCGTGCATATCGACCTGACCAAGGTTCGAAGCGATGAACTGAAGAAGGTCTACAGCTACATCGACGAACATTTCGATGAGCACGTCGAGCGGCTCCAGAAATGGATCAAGCAGCCCAGCATTTCGAACAGCGGCGAAGGAATCCAGGAAACCGCCGAGATGGTCAAGGGCTTCTTCGATGAGCTCGGGTGCCAGCAGTCGAAGGTCTATGACACCGGTGTCACCGAATGGGGACTGCCGGGCAATCCTGTGGTCTATGCCAAGTGCGACGAAGGCGCTCCCAAGACCGTGGTCATCTACTGGCAATACGACACGATGCCGGTGACCCAGCCTGACGCCTGGAAGGTCCCTGCATTTGATGCCGCCATTATCGAGCAGGACAAGTTCAAAAAAGTGCTGGTCGCTCGTGGCGCGACGAACTCAAAGGGCCCGGAGATGTCGCAGTACAACGCGTTGATGGCGATCCGCGCCGTTCGTGGAAAACTTCCGGTCAACGTGATCTTCGTTGCCGAGGGGGATGAAGAGCGCATGGATATCGGACTCCGCAACTTCGTCCGCGATCATCCGGACCTGTTCAAGGGTGCCGACACGATGCTCGGCCCGGGCGGTTCCGAAGGCTGCGTCTATATCCAATTGACCACCAGCGGCAAAGCCTGGGGACGCGGTCCTGTGGAATCGGATATTCATGGCGCGAACAAGCGGTCGGTCGACAGTCCCGCGTGGCGGCACATCCAGATGCTCGCCACGCTGACTTCGAAGGACGGCAACACGCCTCTAATTCAGGGATGGAACGAAAATAAGATCCCGCCCACCAAGGAGCAGCTCGATCGGCTCAGGAAGCGCGTGGAAAACGCCGACCTGAAGACCATGGAAGCGAACCTGGGTGTCGCGCGCTACATTGCGGACGATCCGTTCAACATCATGCGGATGCAGCAATTTGAAACCTCGTTCAACATGGATGGAATCTGGGGCGGCAATATGTACGCGGACGCCGCTGGAGCGATCTTGCCGAACAAGATCACCTCTAAGCACAACATCCGTTACGTGCCGAATATGAACGGCATGGATCTGACGAAGAAGATCCGCGCGCAACTGGATCGCAACGGGTACAAGGACGTCGAGATGAAGGTGATCGGCGACGTGCCTTGGTCCGAAATGGATCCGGAAAATGAAATCAACTCCGCCGCGGCGCGGATGTATGACGCGTTCGGTGTAAAGTCGCGCCGCATGATGGTGGAAAATCACGTCCCGGATTCGGCCGACATGGGCGGATACTGGCCTGCGTATCTCTTTGGCAACGGCAAGGTCGGGCAACGAGTTTCTCCGGTCGCGATGCCGATCGGCGGTGGCGCGGTCGGAAACGGCG
>Ga0209579_10002570_pt1 | contig 13708 bp, 16 predicted proteins | sample Coa_R1_2_FD_187152 | JGI IMG/M metagenome (GOLD analysis project Ga0209579, IMG submission 187152) | Surface soil microbial communities from Centralia Pennsylvania, which are recovering from an underground coalmine fire - Coalmine... | ecosystem: Environmental > Terrestrial > Soil >... | reverse complement strand
GTTGTCGACGCTGCCATCGGATCGGATCGCGCCGCAGTGGCCGTGGCTGGTGTACTCGCACAGGCACAGGTCCGTGATCACGATGAGCTCCGGGTGGGCATCCTTGATGGCCCGGGTCGCGAGCTGGACCACGCCTTCGTCGTCCCAGGCCCCGGAGCCCTCCTCGTCCTTTCCCGCAGGGAGTCCAAACAGAAGCACCGCGGGAATCCCCAGCGCCCCCACCTCGCCCGCCTCGGCCACGGCGTGGGCGATCGACAGGTGATCGATACCGGGCATGGCTGCGATCGGCTCCCGCCGGTCGATCCCGTGCGCGACGAACAGCGGGTAGACGAGGTCGGCGGGGCTGAGGTGCGTCTCACGGACGAGACCGCGCAGGGCGTGCGTCGAACGAAGTCGGCGCAGCCGAGTTTCAGGGAAGGCCATCGATTTCAGAATACCGGCGGCGGATGGGCGGCCCGTCGGACCGTCGAGGGCCACCCATCAAAGCCGCGCGCAGTGCCTCCGTTGAACCTTGGCCGGCGCACGATGCACGGGCGCCCTTCCGGCGCCCGTCCGTGGCCTCAGCGATCGGTGAGACCGGAGCGGAGGCTTTCCATCAGGCGCGGCCTGGGCTCGACGCCCACGTCGCGCAGCGCCTGCTCGAGATCGGCCAGGAGCGCTGCTCGCAGCTCCCGGTCACGATCGGCCAGCTCCACCAGATCCTCGATGGCCCGGCGGGCGCGCGGCAGCTCGGCCGCAGCCTGAACCCAGGCATCGGGTGGCGGCGTCAGCCGCGTGAGCAGCTCGCCCAGTCGTTCCTCGGTCAAGTCGGTCATGGCAACCCGTCAACTGGACGCGCGAGCCCGGCCGATTCTTCCCTACAGATCCGCGGCCTCCACCGAAGCGGCCGCTGCTGCCGCGGCCTCGGCATAACCGCGGGCAGTCACCGCCTGCCGCTTCTCGCCCACGGCGAGGTTGATTTCCACCAGCCGCGCCGCCGCGCGGGCGGCCGCCGCAGCCAGGAGCGTGGCCACGGCGGCATCTGCCCGGAGGTCGTCGACGGCGTGGATGCTGATCCGCTGGGCCAGCTCGGCGATGTCGGCCGCGCTGGCCGCGAGTTCAAGCGGCGCCTCGGCCGCGTGCTCGACCGCGACGCCGAGCTGCCAATTCCGCCTGGCCTGATCCTGGTCCGTGGTCGGGCGCGGCGGCTCCTCGCGATCATCCAGCGCATGTCGGGCCAGGACGTATGCCTCGGCGCCTCGCTGCCCGAGTTCCGCGGCGCGGCGCGCCAGGGTTTGGGCTTGGGCACAGGCGCCGGCAGCCTCATCCCACTGCTCACGTGAGTGATCGGCGACCCCAAATGCGAGCAATGCCGCCAGCTCTGCCACCTGTGCAGCGACGACGACCCCCGACGGGTAGAGATCGGACTCGCGGATCGATGAAAGATCGCTCTTCCCCAACGATGGAAGATTCTTCACGATCCACCGTCTTGTGAGCAGCGATAAACCTCTCCAACTGGAGGACGGTATGCAAGACGAGCGGAATACCCCGCGCGAGGACGAGGTCGAGGCCCACCACAAGATGCCGGATCCCTCAGTGGAGTCAGGCAAGGTCGAGCACGACGAGGATGACGAGGTTGAGGCCCATATGCGGGGTCACCACGGTCCCGTCGAGCATCGTGGCTGGAGCCCGTCCGAGTAACTCGAAGTCTTTGGGGGATACCGGGCGGGAGAATCCGCTCGGAACAACGGGGCGGCGGATGCCGCCCCGTTTTATCGTTCTGGGCCGAGAACGCCCTCGATCTCGCCGAGCAGGCGTAGGCCCGCGGCTCGGCGCTCGCCTTCGAGCGTCTCGAGCCTCGCAGCGACGCGCGCCACGGTCGCGAGCTCGCCGTCAGCCGCGGATAGAACCGCCTCGACCTTGCGGTTGTGGAGGAGCAGATCGAGAGCAACGGCGGCCTGATTCGCAAACAGGCCGAGCAGCTCCATCTCGGCCACGCTGAAGCGCCGGCGCTCAGGCCGGTCGAGCACGTTGAGCACTCCCAACACGCGGTCCTCGAGCAGCAGCGGCGCCGCCATCAGGCCCTTCGGGACATAGCCGGTCCGCTCGGCCTCCTGCACCGCGAACCGCGGATCGGCGCCGACGTCCTCGATCACCACCGGCTGCCCGGACTCGATGACCCATCCTGCGAGTCCGATACCCGGGGGAATCCGCCGGCCCACGAGGGTGTCCTCTCCCTCGCCGGTGACGGCCTCGAAGACGAGCTCGCCCGTCGCCTCGTCGAGCAGCATGATCGACGCGGCGCGAGCGCCGAAGATGGCGCGGCCGACCTCGACGATCGACTGGAGCAGGGGTCGGTGCCCACGGCGAGCCGCGAGCGCACCCGCCGCCACCGCTGAACGGAGATCCTCCGAGGCCATCACGCCGCGACCGCGTTGGCTGCCGTCTCACGCAGGACCGTCTTGACCTCAAACGGGGTCAGCCGCGGGTGCTTGGCAAGGATCCGGGCGCAGATGCCGGTCACGTATGCGGTGGCGAACGAGTTCCCAGCGGCGACGATCCGAGCTCCACCCAACCAGGCAACCTCGACATCGATCCCGCGGGCCAGGATCTCGACCGGCGGCGACGGGTTGTAGAGGAACTCAAACGGGTCATCTCCGTCGTGACTGGCCACGGAGATCACCGAAGCGAAACGCCACGGATAGCTGCGGACATCGAGGTTGTGCGCGGCGGCCACGAACAGCGTCCCGTTGAAATACGCCTCGTCGGCAATGTCATGCAGCAGCTCCGCCGTCTCCCGCTTCGGCGTCGAGAGGCTGATGTTGACGATCTCGCAGCCCTGATCGACCGCCCACCGCAATCCTGTGACCAGCGCCTTGGCGCCCCCCCTGGCCTCGGAGCCCAGCACCCGCACGCTCCACAACTCGCAACCCGGCGCGATCGAGCGGACGATCCCCGCGCAGGCGGTGCCGTGCCCCGCCGTATCACCGACGGCATCGTCGACGACCACAGCTTCGCCAGAGGGGGATTTCTCCACCGCCACCGCCCGGTTGACGCCGCCGACCAATTCGTGCGTTCCATCCACGCCGCTGTCGACGATCGCCACGCGCACGCCGCGGCCGTCAGATCCACCCCAGGCCCACTCTCGGTCGATTCTGGCTGGCCAAGCCCGGATCACCCCGTGGGTTCGAGGATCGTCTCGTCGCAAGCTCCACGCGGGCAGATCGTCCTCGAGCACGCTCATCGCGATGCTTCGCCGAGCTCGGCGCGAAGCCGGGTCAGACAGCGGCTGATCCGGCTGGCCACGGTTCCCATGGGTACGCCTAGGGCGTCTGCGATCTCGTGGTAGCTCTGGCCGCGGGCGAAGAACCGGTCGAGGATCTCTCGGCAGTTGTCGGGCAGCGTCTGCAGCGCGTCTCGCAACCCGATCGCGAGCTCGATCTGCTCGAGCTCGCGGTCGGCCTGACCCTCGACCAGCTCGAGCGACTGCTCGCCCAGGGATTCACGACCTGCCGCGCGCAGGCGGTCGATGGCCAGACGACGGGTGAGCTGTCCGATCCAGGGACGGATCGCGGCGTCTGAACGAAGGCGATCGAGATGTTCGAAGGTGCGCGTGAACACCTCCTGAAACACGTCCTCGGCATCGTGAGCCGGCAGGCGGTAGGCCTGAACCGCAATCGCGTAGACGTAACGCGCGAAGCGGTCAACGAGCAGCCCCCAGGCCCGCTCGTCTCCGGCGCGGCACGCCTGGACCAGATCGGGATCCGTCATCGTCGGAGCCACCGTCTGGTGACTGATACCCGTGCCCACCAGCCGCTCCCTCCGCGCGCGAGCGCTCAGGACCTACGCGTCGAGACAATCAGCACGTTGCACTTTGCCTCGTGCGAGACCTTGTTCGGGACGCTGCCCAAGATGCGGCGCATACCCGACATGCCCTGGTTTCCGACCACGATCATGCTCGCGCCAACATCGTCGGCCACACCAAGCAGAGCGTCCGCGGGCGCCTTCTGGACCATGTGCGCTTCGACGTCGACGCCGGCAGCTCGGATGCGCGCCGCGGCATCGTCGATGGTCGACCGAGCGACGTCGTTCGTCAGCGGCCCCCAGAACTTCGCGGCTCCCTCAGGTGCACCGACGATCTTCGTCGCGCGCGCGGGCTCAAACGCAGTTACGACGTGGAGTTGCGCGTCGAGGGCCTTGGCCAGCCGCACGGCTTCTGCCACCGCCTGCCGGGCGGTGTCTGACCCATCGGTGCCCACCACGATCGTGTCGCCCACTGCGGCGCACTTTAGCCGTGCCACACCAGGCGACGCAACCCAGCGAGCCGCATCTAACCCGCGCCCAAGCACGCCTCCTGGGAGCACACGTGAGCTACGCTGGCTGCTGTGTCTGACCTGGAGAAGCGCGGCGGCTATACACCGCGGCGGGTACGTGAACAGCGGGCTTACCGCCTGGTGGTAACCGGGAGCGTGGCCGGGCTGATCGGAGTCGTGACTCTCGTGCTCGCCATCGCCGGCATCGTCTCCGGCGCTCTCCCCGCGATCGCCCTGATCGTGGCCATGCTGTGCGCCTGGGGCTTCAGCCGCACGGTCGGCCGGCGTTGACGCAGATTCGGCTCGCCCTCACGCGAAGCGCCTGACGGCAAGCCGCGCCAGACCCGCGAAGACCGCGGCCAGGATCAATAGATGCACGAGCGGCCCCGCGATGCCAGGCGCGCTTCCGGTAAACGCGTTGCTTGCGGCATCGAGCGCCGGCTTGAACGGGAAGGCGAACGCGATCACGTCGAGCAGCGTCTTGACCGCACCCCCCACGGCACTCGCCGGGACAAGGGCGACGAACGCGATCGGCAGCGACACGAGCAGAGCCATCAGCGAGGCCGCACTCACCTCGCGCGCCAGGCCACCGATCGCCACACCCAGGGCGCCGAATGCGGCGCCGGCGAAGGCCAGGGCGACCAGCCAGAGCTCAAACCGCCCCCACTCGAACCGGACGAACACCGAAACCACCGCGGCCATGAGCAGCGCCACGAGGCCAGCACACACGGCGGCGAGGAAGATCTTCTCCCCGAGCAGGCGCCCGGGCGAGACAAGCCCGCGCACCAGGCGCGTGTAGGCGTTCTCCGATCGCTCGAGGGCGAGCAGGCTCGCGGCTAGAAGCAGCGCCAAGAGCATCAGCGAAACCACCACCGCGATCGTCACCGCATATGAGGTGGTGGGCGTGGTCGCGCCGGCGAGCTGTGTCTGCTCGACCGTCAACGGCGTCCCGATCGAACCCAGGACCGGGCTGGCGAAACTCAGCCCGGCGATCGCCAGGTCGGCGAAGGCCACGACGTGGTGAAGCGCGCCCAGAAGCGGCGAGCCCCGCGGCAGGGCGGCGATGGCCCCCTCGACGATCGCCCGAGAGTTCCGCAAGCCGAGGAGCCTGAAGTCCTGCCCCGCAAGATTGATCTCGCCCCCGTTCAACACCTGCTGGAGGTCGTTGATGGCCACGCGGAGCACCTGCTTCGAGACGGCCTGCTCGACCTGGGCCAGGCGGGCACTGATCGCCTGCTGGACGAGTTGGCGCTCGAGTGGGTTCTTGGAGTTGAGGATCAGCTCGACCCGGGGGCTGCCGACGCCGGTCCTGACCAGGCTCTGGATCTGAGCCACGATGTCGCCGGGAATGATCAGCGCCGCCAGCGCCTGGCCGCCCCGGACCTTGGCGATCGCCGCCTCGCGTGACTGAACCCGGATCGGTTGGATGGACTGAAACAGCTGGCTCGCGTAGCGCGAGACGTTGATCTGCTGGGTCCCGAACCTGATCCGTCCCCCGCCGTGCGGAACCTCGCTGTAGAAGGCGACCCGCGGCTTCCCCGGCGGACTTGAGACCGCGAAGCCGATGATCAGCGCGAGCAGGATCGGGTAGGCGATCAGCAGCGCGAGGAGCAGCGGCGAGCGTCTCAGGATCTGAAGGTCCTTGACGAACAGCCAGCGCATGAGGATCAGCGGCCGCGATGAGCCAGGAAGCCGATAAATGCGGACTCGAAGTCGCGCGGGTCGCCGCCGACCGCTTGCTCGAGCTCGCTCGGCGTTCCGGCAAACAGAAGCTCGCCCTCGAACAACACGAGGACGCGCGTCGCGTGCCGCTCGACCTCCCCGACGTTGTGGGTGGAGAAGACCACTGTCGTCCCCTGCTCGGCTCGGCCGCGGATGAACTCCCACAGCCGTTCACGCTGGCGCGGGTCAAGCGCGGCTGAAGGCTCATCCAAGAGCAGAACCGCGGGATCGGCCAGCAGCCCGACCCCGATGTTCACGCGCTGCTGATTGCCGACCGACAGCCGCCCCACCTCGTCATCGGCCCGCTCCCTGAGCCCCATCTCGGCGAGCATCGCCGACGCTGCGGCATCCGGATCGGCCAGCTTCTCGAGTCGTGCGAACAGGCGGAGGTTCTCGGTCACCGACAATCTCCGGTACACAGCGGGCTGCTGGGGCACCCAGCCGATCCGCGGCGCCCGTGAGCTCAGTCGTCCCGATGTGGGGGCCAGAATTCCGGCCAGGATCGAAAGCAGCGTCGTCTTGCCCGCGCCATTGGGCCCGACGATTCCGACGATCTCGCCCGCCCAGAGCTCGAAGCTGACACCGTGAAGAGCCGTCCGTGACCCGAAGCGCTTGCTCAGCGACTCGACAGCGAGCGTTGCCAGGGAATCGCCGGCCGACGCTGTCGTGGACACGGAGCGCAGGCTAGTCGGTCAGGCTGGGCGCGGTCAGGCCTGGCTGGTCAGGCAAAGCAGGATCAGGTATCTGAGTCGGACTGCTCATTAGTCGGGGTCTACCCGGCTCGAGCCGGCGTATGCGGAGCCAGCTCCGTTGCCTGTTCGTCGTCGGACGCCTCGGGCGCGATTCCGGGCTCGGCGGCTTCGGTTGCGAGCGCCGCCTCCGCGGGCGGCGGAGGACGGGCGGGGTCTGCTGGTGCCGTGGCAGCGCCTTCCTCCAACCCGGCTTGAGGACCGGTGGTCCGCCACGACTCGAGCACCAGGTGGCGCCGAAGGTAGATCGTCGTCTCCCGGATCACCGCTGCCACCGGAAGCGCGAGGAGCGCTCCGGCGATGCCATAGATCTGATACCCGATGAGCAGCGAGAGGATGACCAGGATCGGGTTGATCCGCAGGGAGATGCGGAAGACCTGCGGGGCCACGACGTGACCCTCGAGCTGCTGGAGCGCCACAAAGAGAAGCGTGACCCAGAGCGCGCTAATCGGCTGGTTGAAGAGCGCGACCAGGACCGGCGGGGCCGCGCCGACGATCGGCCCCACGTACGGGATCAACTCCATCAGGCCGTAGAAGGCGCCGAAGAACACGGCGTAGTGGGCACCGGCGGGGAAGATCCCGATCATGCCCACGACCCATAGGCAGACCCCGGCGCTCGCCCCCATCACGAGGCTGAAGAGAAGCTGGCCCCGCACGTACCCGTAAACGGCCCGCTGGATCAGCAGGGGGTAGTCATCCTCAGGCGTCCCGTCGCCCGGGGGCATGACGCGCCGCGTGAGATCGCCGATCTGGGGGCCGTAGACGAGGAGGTACACCGAGAGCACCAGCGCCAGCACGAGGGCGAAGCCGGTACTCACAACCTTGGAGAGGATGCCCTGCGAGAAGGAGACCAGGTTGCCCGAGCCCTTGATCACGTTCTTCTCGAGCGTCTGGAGCGCCGTCTGTCCCTGCTTCTGGATCTGTACGTGGATGCCGTTGTGGTTGAGCCAATGCTGAAAGTTCGCCAGGTCGTGGTTGGCCCGCTTGATGAAGGTCGGAACCTCACCCGCAAAGCGGGTCACCTGCGTGCTCACGGGGTCCGAGAGCAGCACCCCGATGCCCCCCAGAATGGCGACGAGCCCGAGATATACGAGGAGGATCGACAGCCCGCGCGGAAGCCGCCGTCGCTCCACCAGCTTGACCACTGGATTGAGGATCAGGGCCAGGGTGCTGGCGGCGACGAGAATCAGTACGACGGGTCCGGCGGCCCGCGCCAGCGCCCACAGGCCGAGCAACGCGAGGGGCAGCAGCACCAGTTGCACCCACTTCGGAACGACCACCGGCGCGACCGTCGGCGCGGTGCGCTCGCCCGGGTTCTCCGCCACGCGAGAATCCCCGCGTCCAGATTCCGCCTCGGTCGTGTCGCCACCCCGCCCGGGCATTGATCGCCGGCCGCCGAAGAAATACCTGCTCCCAAGGCGCATGCACCTGAAAGTATGAGGGCCCGGACACGTGAACCGAGAACTCGCCATCCTGTTCGTCGGAGATGTCGTCGGCGGCATCGGCCGTCGCACGCTGCTCGCGCTCCTACCTGAGCTGCGTGAGCGCTACGAGCCTGACTTTCTGGTCGCCAACGGGGAAAACGCGGCCGGTGGGATCGGGATTACGCCCAAGACGGCCGACGAACTTTTCGGAGCCGGCGTCGACGTGATCACCCTTGGCAACCACACCTATCGGCACCGCGAGGTGTACGAGTACCTGGACCAGGAGGAACGGATCGTGCGACCGGCGAACTTCCTGCCCAGTCAGCCCGGGCGCGGTTGGTGCGTCGTCACCCGCGGCGAGGTCCGCCTCGGAGTGGTCTCGCTCTCGGGAAACCTGTTCATGGACCCGGTGGGGCCGGCGTTTGCTCACGCGGAGTCCGCGCTGGCGGCGCTCGAGGGCAAGGTCGACCACCTCCTCTTCGATATGCACGCCGAAGCGACAAGCGAGAAGGTCGGTCTCGGCTGGTATCTCGACGGACGCGTCACCGCGGTGGTGGGTACGCACACGCACGTGCCCACGGCGGACGCTCGCGTCTTGCCGGGAGGAACGGCCTACATCACCGACGTGGGAATGACCGGCCCGCGCGGCGGGGTGATCGGCGTCAAGCGTGAGCTTGCCGTCGAGGCGATGCAGACGCGGATGCCGGTGAGATTCGAGACCTCGGGCGACGATCCGTGGCTCAACGCGGTCCTGATCAGAGCGAACGCGCCAATGCGGGCGAGCGCCATCGAGCAGGTCCTGGAGCCGGCTCCGTGACCGTCTGACCCGCCCGCGCAGGCAGGGCGCCGAAAATCGCGGCGGCAACGAGCGGGAAGAACCAGACGACATACGAATACAGCCAATAGCTCGCCGCTAGCTGCAGCGCGATCAGGACCGCCGCGGCCAGCGCGGACACCTCGATCAGCCCTCTGCGCCGGGGTAGCACCGCGGCGAGGAGCGCGAGCGCGACCACCGCGCCCTCGATCAGGTGGTGCTCAAGACCGAGCCCGCCCCATAGGCCCCAGATCGAGAACGGAGTCGAGCGGTCGGCCTGGTAGACGATCGTGTCACGCCAGAAGGCACCGAGGTTGTGCTCGAGCAACACTGGGAGCATCGCCACGACGAGCGTCAGGGCAAAGGCCAGGGCGGAGACGAGAACCGAGCGCCGGCGCACAGCACCGGGGGCGGCTCCACGCAACCACAACGGGGCCAGGGCCAAGGGCGCGAACTTCGTCAGCGCAGCCAGGGCGCCTGAGATCCCCCGCCGGGTCGGCGCTCCGATCAGCAACAACGTCACGAGGGCCGAGAGCGCAACCAGCGAGTCGTTCGTGTTCGAGCTGAGCGTCCACAGGCTGAACGGATAGGCCGCCCAGGCGTACGCGAGCACGATGCCCAGAGTTGGGCCACGAATCCTCCGACCGAGCAGAAACAGTGCGATCAGGCTCAGGAGGTCAAAGGCAATCGCCGCAGCGTGCGCGGCCGGTAGATCGTCCCAGGTGCCGCTCCAGCCGAAGACCGCGCGAAAGGGGACGTAGGCGTAGTAGTTCACCGGCCCATACGTGTCGCCTTCAGCGTTGTCCTTGGGCCACTGCCCGTAGAGACGGTGGCCGTGGATCAGCTTGTCGGCTCCGATCACGCCGGCGTAGCCGACGTCGATCACGTTCGAGTCGGTCACGTTCAACCCGATCCGAAAGCCCACGAGAAATACGACCGCGACCGCCAACCACGGGATCGGAATCAGCACGCGCAGCGGCGTGCGGGAGCGCCCGCGGCCGAAGGCCAAAAGGAGCATCCGCACGAGCAGGTAGATCAGGAACGGATAGACCAGGGGCACCGACAAACCGATCTCGCCGTGGTTGAAGAAGGCCAGGGAAACCGAGAATCCCAGGAGCACCAGCAGATCAAGATGCAGCAGCGAGGGCCTTCGGCGCCAGGGGAGGAACGGCGCCACGAAGGCCAGGCACATCGGGATCCAAACGTAGAGCGAGTTGACGTGGCGGCCGAAGGCGCCCGGATATCCGCGCGCCATCGACCACGCCACCTGAAAGCCGGTCCACGCCTCCGTGACCCTGCCTGTCGCATCGCTCACATAGACCTGGGCAAGCTCGACCTGGTGGCGGCCCCTGGAGAACCAGCTCACCTGCCAGCTCCCGGGGCCGCGGGTGTACTCGTACGGGATCGCGTGCGGATGGCGGCGCAGTTCGGCCCGGATCTTGGGAGCGGCGGCCGCGACGCGCTCGACATGCGCCGCGGTGAGCCGGTAGCCGGACGGAGGATGGGTCAGGTCAGTTACAAGGACCGGGGTGGTTGAGGAGACGATCGCCGTTTTCGTCGACGTGGCCGCCTCGGCGGTGGCGCTGCCGAAGAGGAGACTGGCGCCCAGCGCCACAGCCGCCGTGAGTGAGGCACCGCTACGGAGCCGCGCGGCTAGGCCCTGAAGCTCCAAAGCTTCTGCCCGACGAAGTTCAGCGGCGTTCCTGCGGCGATGGCAATCGCCTGCGCTGGAACCTTCGTCACCCCCGCGCCGCTCACCAGACCGATCAGCACCAGGTAGGTGAAGCCGAAGGCGAGCAGCGATACGGCGAAGAAGCGGACTCCCTGATGGACCGGGTGCGCCTCCCGGGCGCCGAACGTCCAGTGCCGGTTCCACCAGAAGTTGTTGAGGACCGAAACCACCCACGCGATCACGGCCGAGATGCGGTAGTCGATTCCCACTCCGTGGACGCACAGCGCGAACACCGCGAGGTTAACGACGTAGCCGCTTGCCCCCACGGCGCCGAAGCGGACCAGCTGAAGCCAGTTCTGCGGCTTGCGCACACCGTGGCGGACGCGGACGTGCAGCTTGATCGCGGTCGGGCCCGCCGAGGCGTCGGCGGCGACGGGGGGAGTCTCAGGAATCCGGCGCCGAGTCGGAAGCTCGACTGAGCGGGTTGCCTCGTCAGGCATCCGGCGAAAATGTACACGCGGCTGATGGGACACGGATAAGCGGAACTGGAGACCTCTCGAAGTCTTAATCGGCAGCGTTTACCCCGCTAACGAGGCCGTGACCCCAAAGTGCTCGCGCACGAGGGGGACGACGTCGGCGAGCGACCATTGCTCACGCACCGACCGGCTGTCCGGACCCGTCCCGCACCAGAGCAGAGCCCCCAGGGAATCCGAGCGGTGCAGCGATCCATGGCTTCCACCGCCCACATGGTCAGCTCCGCCCCAGTCGACGAACTCATAGCCGGGAGCCGCTGAGAGCAGCAGGTCGCCGGCCGTCGGGCAGTTGAGCGCGGACCAGATCCGCGCCAGGGCATCCGGGTATTCCACACTGCGCACTCGGCCATCCTGCGCGGTCAGCCCGAGAGCGCCGTAGTCCCCGTCGACGCTCCAGCTCGCGCCCCGCTCGTCCTCGAGGTCTCCGCCGGGTGCGAAGCGAAGCTCGCCGCGGCTCGAGCTGACGACGGCCTCGGCCTGGTCCGGGCGCTGGAGCCAGAGCATCAGATCGACACCCTCGAGCTCCGCCACCGCATCGACAGCTCGCGAGAGCACCTGATCCGCGCGGTCCTCGTCAAGCGCGTAGATCATGGCCGAGCGCTGGGCCGGACTGAGCGCCACCTCGGCGCCGATCGTGCTGGAGGCTGTCTGCGCGGCCACGTCGAAGTCGGCGAAAGCACGATCGAGGCGGATCCGCTCTTCGATCGGGGCCTGCGAGTGATCGGAGGCGACGATCACGGCGTAGTCCTCCAGAAACGCCTCCGGACCGCCCGCGGCGTGCATCAGGCGCTCGAGCTGGCGGTCGGCCGCGGCGATCGAGGTCACCTGCGCATGGGGACCGTTCCGGTGCGACCAGGCATCGTTGTCAGGCAGCGAAAAGAGGATGAAATCGAACAGGTCGTGCTCGACCAGGTAGGCCCCGACGCAACCGGTGTGCTGATCGCGAATCCCGGGCATCCCGAGCTGACCGCGACAACCGGTGCGGCGACTCGCGTAGAGGTCGGCATAGAAGAGCTCCTGGGGACCGTCGATCGTGCGGCGAAACAGCGTCGAGGTGACGATCCGGGCCAGAGCCGTCTCATTCGAAACCTCGTGCTGGTGGCGGCCGCGGTAGATCAGATAGGTGGTGCCAGCGGTGCGAACTCCCGCATCGTCAAGCGTCTCGAACACGGTCTCGACATCGTGAGATAGGTGCTCGGCGTTCATCCGGTACACGGTGTCGGTGAGCGAGCGCAACACGCCGAACTGGCGAGAGGCCGAGAAGCTCGACCCGTACTCGACGTAGCGGGCTTCATCGCGCTTGTACCAGTTCATGCTCGGGATGAGATGCCGGTCCGGGCCCACGCCGGTGGTGATCGTCGCGGCGCAGACGGGAGTGACCGACGGAAACGCTGCGACGCAGTCATCGACGTAGACGCCTTCGTCGCGGATCCGCTTGAGCGCGGGAGCGCGGCCGGAGGCAATCGCGCGCTCGAGCATCGAGGGCTTGAGCGCGTCGATGACGACGAGAACGAGCTTCTTCACGGCACGGCGTGAACGGCTGCTCACCGCAGGATTCGTAGCCCGGCGTACTTCTGGCCCTCCCGGCGACGGCCGGCCACGAGCAACCACCCGAGCACAAGGACCACGATCACGCCCACCGGAGGTGCCACCACTGAGAGCAACGCCGCGAGAACCGCCACCCCCTCGATATACGCGGGCAGGGCCGCTGCATCCCCGCCGCCCAGGCGAGCGCTCACCCGGGCCAGGAGCGGAACCGTGGCAGCCACCGCCAGCGCCGCGCACAGCACTCCGCCCACGGCGCCAGCCCACTCCGCATAGTGCCCGCGGGCGAGCGAGCCGGCAAACAGGAGCGCACCGAGGGCGAGACCGCAGAGGGCGAGGATCACGGTCAGGGGCCGATCGCGTGCGGTGGCGCCGCGCAGTCGTGCCTCGGCCACCAGGAGCAGGACGCCCAGAACCCCCATGGCGATCAGAAACGGCGCCCCAGCGAGGAACGCAAGGTCGGTGCCGCTGAAGTGAATCTCAACCCCACCCGCCGCCAGGGCGCCCGTGACGAGCGCGGGAAGGAAGGGCCGAATTCCCACGGCGGCGGCAATCCCCATGCCTTGGAAGATGTCGAAAGCCAGATGCACTGTGCTGTACCGTGGAGGTCCGTGACGATAGACGAGAGGGCAGCTTGACCGGGGCGGGCTGGCGGCGCTCCGGTCCTCCCGGGTCGGCCGTCCGAGATATCGAGCGCTACGCCGCGCTGTTCGCGCAGCGGACGAAGGTCATGCGGTCCTCGGCGATGCGCGACCTGATGGCGCTGACCGAGCGTCCGGATGTCATCTCCCTGGCCGGCGGCTGGCCGGACACCTCGACCTTCCCACCCGACTCGTACGCGGCGCTCATGAGCACCGTGGCCAGTGAATCCTGTGCGCGCGCGCTTCAGTACGGACCGACTGAGGGGCTGGCGCTCGTCAAGCGATGCATCACCGAGGTGATGTCCGCCGAGGGGAT
>Ga0209579_10002565_pt1 | contig 13748 bp, 15 predicted proteins | sample Coa_R1_2_FD_187152 | JGI IMG/M metagenome (GOLD analysis project Ga0209579, IMG submission 187152) | Surface soil microbial communities from Centralia Pennsylvania, which are recovering from an underground coalmine fire - Coalmine... | ecosystem: Environmental > Terrestrial > Soil >... | reverse complement strand
TTGGCGTCGAGAATCGCGTCGGATCGATTGAAGCCGGCAAAGACGCTGACATCGTCATCTTCGACAAAGACCCGCTTTCCAACTTTTCGAAGGTTCAAAAAGTTCTGATCGACGGAAGCAAGTATTTCGATCGCGACCAGAACGTCAGCGACCGTCCAATGAAGGACGCCGAGAAGCAGAAGCTGATCGAGCATGAGAAGCAGGATCAGCCTCAGAAGAAAGCTGCTCCGGCGAGGAGGCCGCTGTGAAAATCGCGGCTCTCGTTCTGGGACTCGCGATCGCTGCTTCCGCCGCGAACGACTCCTTCCTCATTCGAAATGTCGACGTCTATCCCGTCACCAGCGCGCCGTTGAAAGGCGCTTCGGTGCTGGTTACCGACGGTAAGATCGCCGACATCGGCCCCAGGATCGCCGTGGCCAAAGGCGTGAAAATCGTCGACGGCAAGGGAATGCGCGTCTACCCCGGAATGATCGACTCGACCACCGAGATCGGCCTTTCCGAAGTCTCCGCGGAACGGATGACAGTCGACACTGGGGAAATTGGCGAATTCATGCCCCAGCTTCGCGCTCTCATCGCGGTGAATCCCGAAAGCGAGCACATCCCCGTCGTCCGCGTAAACGGAATTACCAGCGTCATGAGTTTCCCCAGCTCCGGCGGAAGGGGCGGACGTGGCGGCGCGGCGCAGATCATCTCGGGCCAGGCGGCCTTGATCCACCTGGACGGCTGGACCTGGGAAGACATGGAAATCAATCGCTCCGCCGCGCTACACATTCTTTTCCCGGTCATTCCGGCGCGCGGCGGACGCGGTGGCGCGGCGGACTTCCCCGAAGACCCGGTCCCCGGTGGCGGACCTGCCACGTTTACCGAGCAGAAGCGCCAGTACGACCAGCAAATCCGGAAGCTGAACGATTTTTTCGACGCCGCCCGCCAGTATCAGAAGGAGCGCGGCAACAACGCTCCCGGCTTCAAGCGCGATCTCAAGATGGAAGCCATGATTCCGGTTCTCGAAGGAAAGATCCCCGCCGCCGTGGCCGCGGTCCGCGAGCGAACCATTCGCGACGCCATCGCGTTTGCCGACAAACAGCACATCAAAGTCGTCATCATGCAGCCGCGTGGACTAAAGAACGTCGCGGCGGACTTAAAGGCGAAGAATATCCCGGTGATCCTCGGCCGGACCGAGGAGCTTCCCGAAAACGAGGACGCGCCGTACGACGAAGCCGAATCTTTACCCTCGGAGGTTTTTAAAGCGGGCGTGAAGTTCGCCTTCGGCACGGGCAGCAACGAATTCGTTCGCAATCTTCCTTACAATGCAGCGCGCGCTGCTGCCTACGGACTGCCACAAGACGAGGCCTTGAAAGCGATCACTATAAATCCGGCGCAGATCTGGGGCGCGTCCGACAAGATCGGTTCCATCGAAAAAGGAAAATGGGCCGATCTGATGGTCACGGACGGCGATCCGCTTGAAACACCCACGCAGATCAAATATTTGTTCATCAAGGGCAAAGAAATCGACCTGACGAACAAGCAGACGCGCCTGTACCAGAAATATTTGAATCGCCCCTGAGCGGTCTCTCAGTTCGATTTCGATCCGCCGCGGACCCAATCCATCAGCGCCTTGTATTCGGGGTCGTTCTTGGAGGCAAATTGCCTCCCGCCTCCATGAAACTTATCGCCACCTGCATCCGGCGCCAGCGGATGCATCAACAGCCGGCTCGACGATGGATCGCGCGGGTTAACCAGCCTCGAAGCGACCTCGAAGTTCTTACGCGATTGCTCCGCGGTCCAAACCTTGGCGCCTTCCGGCAGGGGCTGGAGCCGGAACGCCGTCGTGGCATCCACGTGGCACGCGACGCAGCGTGCATGACCGGGTCGTTTTTTGAGAAAAATCGGCTCGACTCGGGACTTGTAAATCTCGAAATCGAGAGACTGCCCCGCCGCAAACGGAGCAGCAAGAATTAACAGCCGTGCCCAAATCATGGTCTACAGTATAACCGCGGTCAAATCGGTGCGGGAGAAGTCATTACCTTTGAATAGCAAGGGTTCGCCCGTGGCCTTCGCCAGTGCATAGGAGAAGCAATCTCCAAAATTGAGGCGGGCGGGATGCCTCCCGCGCCCGTACGTTTCAAGCGCGTATCGCGCCCATTTCAGTTGCTCCAGATCGACCCCGCGGATCTCAACGGGTAACTCCCGAATCACCCTATCCAAAACCTGGGGTGCCTTGTCTCCTGATCTTTTTTGCAACACCAATGCCGATTCGAGAACAGTGGCCGCGGAAACCAGTCGGACCGATTCTTGTTGAACAGCAATGCTGAACGCTTCGGCCTCAGGCTCGTCGAACAGAATCGCGAGGATCGCCGAGGTATCGATGACCACTCAGTGCGGCAAGCCCCATTCGTCGTAGCCGAGGATTTCGTCTGCGGAACGATCGTCCAGAACCGGCAGTTTGGCAATGGCTTCCTGCGCGTTCTTGATAACCCGGCCCACCCGATCGTCACGGTCCTTTTGAGCCAGCCTCTCCCGCAATGCGGTGATCACCGCTTCGTCGACAGTCTCACCTGTCTTGGCTGCTAGTTCGCGAGCCAGCCGATCCGCTTCCGGGCTTTCGATCTTCAACGCCACAACTAGATCGTATCAATTACTGCTACAATTGTCGGGTAACCTGCCCACCGTAGGCTTCTGCCCATCGGGCAAATCATGTTTGAGAATCTTAGCGATAAGCTGCAACGGGTCTTCAAAAACCTGCGCGGCGAAGGGAAACTCACGGCGGAAAACATGGAGGCCGCACTGCGCGAAATCCGCGTGGCGCTGCTCGAAGCCGACGTGCATTTCCGCGTCACGAAGCAGTTCATCGAAGCCGTAAAAGAGAAAGCCATGGGTGAGGAAGTGCTCACCGCACTTTCCCCGACCCAGCAAGTCGTCAAAATCGTCCGCGATGAGATGGTCAAGATGCTGGGCACGCATCAAGCCAAGCTCCGCACTTCGAACGAGCCGCCAAGCGTGATGATGATCGTCGGACTGCAAGGCTCCGGTAAAACCACGTCAACCGCGAAGCTCGCGCGCTGGCTTTCAAAGAACGGCCATTCGCCGATCATGGTGTCAGTCGACGTCTATCGTCCCGCGGCGCGCAAGCAGCTATCCGTGCTCGCGCGCGACCTCAAGCTTCCCATCTACGAGGGCACGCCCGAGGAGACCAAGCCGGTCGAATTGTCGCGATCCGCCCGCAAGGAAGCCACGCAAACGGGCCGCGATGTTCTCCTGGTCGACACCGCCGGCCGCCTGCACATCGACGACGATTTGATGACCGAGCTTACGGAGCTGAGGGATCTCTTATCGCCGACCGAAATTCTCTTTGTCGCCGACGCGATGACCGGTCAGGACGCGGTAAAATCCGCCGACGAATTCAACAAGCGTCTCGGCATCACCGGCACGATTCTTACGAAAATGGACGGCGACGCCCGCGGCGGCGCGGCGCTTTCTATTCGCTCGGTCACCGGACAGCCATTAAAGTTCGTTGGCGTCGGCGAAAAGTCCGACGCGCTGGAACCCTTTCATCCCGATCGTGTCGCCCAGCGCATCCTCGGCATGGGCGACGTTCTCAGCCTGATCGAAAAAGTCGAAGAGACCATCGATCAGAAGCAGGCCGAAGCGATGCAGCGCAAGCTGCTCGACGACGATTTCACGCTGGCCGATTTCCGCGATCAGATCGGGCAATTGCGCAAGCTGGGTCCGCTCGAATCGCTACTCGGCATGATGCCGCAAATTGGGCCGATGAAGGATCTCAAGAATATGAAGGTCGATGAGAAGGAGATCACGCGCCTGGTCGCCATCATCGACTCAATGACCGCCCGCGAACGGGCCAATCATATGATTATTAACGGGGCGCGCCGGCGAAGGATCGCCAAGGGCAGCGGGACGTCGGTCCAGGAAGTCAACAACCTGCTGAAACAGTATTCGCAGGCTCGTAAAATGATGAAGAGTTTCACCGGCGGCGGAGGGTTTTTGGGCAAACGGCTCGGCAAACTCAAGCTGCCCATGGGTTTTGGTCCCCAATAGGCATTTGGTTCACAATAGGAAAACAGGAGTTGGATGACATGTTGATGATACGTTTAGCGCGATTCGGCGCCAAAAAGAAGCCGAGCTACCGCGTGGTGGTGATCGAAAAGGAACGCGCGCGCGACAGCCGGTCTGTCGAAGTGGTTGGCACATATCATCCGGTGGCGAAGCCTGCCGCGGTGATTCTGAAACACGATCGCATCTCTCACTGGATGAAAAACGGCGCCCGTCCATCGGACACGGTAGCCCGTCTGTTGAAATCGAATCCCGCGCCTGCCGCCTAACTGATTCAAACGGCGTCGGCTTGCTACCTGCTACAATCGACGCAACAGGAGGGTGAAAAACGGGTGAAAGATTTGGTGACGGAAATCGCTAAGGCGCTTGTGGATATTCCGGACGAGGTGACGGTTCGCGAAGTACAGGGCGAACAGGTTACGGTGCTCGAACTGCGCGTCGCGCCCAGCGATTTAGGTAAGGTCATCGGAAAGCAGGGACGGACAGCAAGATCCATCCGCACCCTGTTAGGCGCCGCGGGGATGAAACTCAATCGCCGGTTTACTCTGGAAATTCTGGAGTAACCGCTCTGGTAGTTGTAGGGAGGTTAATTCGCGCCCGCGGAAATCGCGGCGAGCTGGTCGGTGAGATTTACAGTTCGCAACCCGGGCGCGTAGAGAAACTAAAGGAAGTCGTGCTCGAATCAGAGGGGCGGCAGCGGCCTTCTGAAATTGAGTACGTGTGGAATCACGACGGCCGGCCGGTTTTTAAGTTCACCGGCATCGATTCGATCTCGGACGCCGAAGCCTGGGGCGGAGCGGATATTCTCGTCTCCGATTCCGAGCGGGCGCAGCCGGAGGCGGGCGAGTATTCGCATGCCGATCTGATCGGTTGCCGCGTTTTGGCAGATCGGCCAATCGGTGTTGTGAAAAGTGTGGAGGAATACGGCGGTCCACCGCTGTTGAAGATTGAGGCGATGGACGGCCGGGAGATTCTGGTTCCCTTCGCCCATTCGATTTGTAAAGAGATCGATGTGGCAGCGAAGATGATCCGCGTCGAGTTGCCAGATGGTTTGTTGGATTTATGATCCTTGTCAGTATTGAGCTTTAGGAACTTTTAAGTGTGAAATTCAACGTGCTCACGATCTTCCCCGAGTTTTTCCGGGGACCTTTTGAGCACGGGGTCATCCAGCGGGCCCGAACGGCCGGACTTATCGAGATCATCGTTCACGACCTCAGGGATTGGACGCATGACCGGCACCGGACCGTGGATGACCGGCCCTTCGGCGGCGGTGAAGGCATGCTGCTGAAGGCCGGACCGATCTTTGAGGCTGTGGACTCGATCTGGCCCGGACGCGGACCAAAAGCGATGCCCGAGCATGGATCGAAGCAGAAAGTCGTTCTGCTCTCCGCGCAAGGCCGCCGGTTCGATCAGTCGATGGCGCGAGAGTTTTCCGCGCTGGATGAGTTGCTGCTGATATGCGGCCGATACGAAGGTGTAGATGAGCGCGTGGCCGAGCATCTGGCCGATTATGAGATTTCGATCGGCAACTACGTGTTGAGCGGTGGCGAATTGGCCGCCGCGGTCGTGATTGACGCGGTCGCGCGGTTGCAGGAAGGCGTGCTCGGGAATGAGCAATCGGCCATCGCCGAATCGTTTGGCGAAAATGGAATGCTCGATTGTCCGCAGTACACGCGGCCGGCTGAGTTTCGTGGCTGGAAGGCGCCCGAAGTGCTCCTCGGGGGAAACCATGAGGAGATTCGGAAGTGGCGTAGCGACGCCGCCAGGGACAAAACCCTGCGCCTCCGCCCAGATTTGTTGAAAGGGAGTTCTTATGCAAAACGCAGTGCTGACGAAAGTTCTGAACAAGAATAAGCGGACCGCCGCTCACCCCGAGTTCCGCCCCGGCGATACCATCCGGGTCCACGTAAAGATCAAGGAAGGCGACAAGGAACGCCTGCAGGCATTCGAGGGCACCGTAATCGCCAAGCACAACAGCGGCATGGGCGAGACGATTACCGTCCGCAAAGTCAGCTTCGGCCAGGGCGTCGAGCGAATCTTCCCGATTCACGCGCCGGTGGTCGATCACATCGACGTAGTTCGCACCGGACGCGTCCGGCGCGCCAAGCTGTACTACCTGCGCGCGTTGAAAGGCAAGGCCGCCCGGCTGAAAGAGCGCGAATAGTCGCTGGTCTTCGATGCCGAGCAGCCGCTACGAGCGCGCAGCACGAAAGGCGGGTTTCCGGGTTATCGCGGGTCTCGATGAAGCCGGCCGCGGCGCTCTGTTCGGACCCGTGTTCGCGGCCGCCGTGGTGCTCGACCCGGAGCGGCCCATCCGGGGCCTCGACGACAGCAAGGCGCTCGAACCTGAACGGCGCGAGGTGCTTGCAGAACGGATCCGCGAACGCGCCGTCGCCTGGGCCGTAGGAGCCGCGGATGCCTTCGAAATCGATCACATCAATATCTATCAGGCGTCTCTTTTGTCCATGCGGCGGGCCCTGTCTCAATTGGAGACTCGCTTACCGGAAAGGTTCGATTACCTGCTGCTCGACGCAGTGAAGCTGGCCGACATCCCGGTTGCACAGAAGTCCTTAATTCATGGCGACGCCCTGTGTTTTTCGATTGCCGCCGCGTCCATCCTGGCGAAGGTCCATCGCGACGCCGCTCTCCGCGCCTGGGACAACGTTTTTCCCGAATACGGCCTGGCTCAGAACAAAGGCTACTCGACTCCGGATCACATCGCCGCCCTCGAGCGCGAAGGCCCCACCACGCTTCACCGGTTCAGTTTCGAACCGGTCCGCAGCGCCAGCCGGTATTATCCAGCGTGGACCGGTTATCCCACGGCGCGCCCGTTTCCCGACCAACGCGAATTATTCGCATGTCTCTGATTCCGGATAACGCGCCCAGTTCGCCGGAGGAGGGCATCGCGCCCGCTCTGGCTCCGGCCCGTCGCGTTCACACGTGGCAAAGCCGGCTGTTGGGAATCTGCCTGGCGATTTTCACCTTCGAGATTGGGCTCTTTCTAGTTGTCTTTCCATGGATGGATGACGCGTGGAGCATCAACTATATCCAAAAGCTGATCCCCGCCCTTCGCAATGTCTGGGGAGACCCATATTTCCGCGGCGCGTTGACAGGATTGGGCTTAGTAAACATATACATATCCTGTTTGGAAATGATCCGTCTGTTCCGGCGGACCTAGCAACTCTAAGCGCACCCGTAGAATCCCTCCCGCCAACCGGCGTTCGCCACTATTAGAAGCGCCCTCAAACTAAGATTAATCCTAGTTACATCACGTATTTCACCTCAGGTACCATTAAGGCGTTGACCTTAGCACCTTCTAAGAAGGAAGTACTATAGGAGTCAATGCACGCCTCTAGAATGGATGGAATGAGATGAGAAAGTCTGAAAGTTTTTCGATTGTCGCGGCGATCTGCGCGATAATTCTACTTGCGCTTGGGACGGTTCAACTTAACTTTGTCGCACTCTCCGGACCTGGTGCCGGGGCTGACACGGATTCGTTCGCGGCGGTTTCCGGACCTGGCGCTGGAGCTGACACGGATTCGTTCGCGATGGTTTCCGGACCTGGCGCTGGAGCTGACACGGATTCGTTCGCGATGGTTTCCGGACCTGGCGCCGGAGCTGACACGGACTCGTTCGCGATGGTTTCCGGACCTGGTGCCGGAGCTGACACGGACTCGTTCGCGATGGTTTCCGGACCTGGTGCCGGAGCTGACACGGATTCGTTCGCGGCGTAGTTGCTATCCACCCGCACCTCCGGCGCCTAAGCGCGTCGCTTTTCCAGCAGTTCATTTTGCGCGTCACGTAGAGGACTGCGCACCGTTATCTGATAGATTCCGTTACGAAGGCGCAGGACGATGAGCAGGGTATACGATGTTCTCGCACCGTTTTTGAGTGCGGGTATCGCAATCGCTCTGTTTGTCGTCCTTGTCTTTTTGGTGCTTGGTCCATTCCGCTACTATTGGGTGGTCTTTGCCTACGCGGCCTGGGAGCTCATCGCCACAGTAGCTTTCACCGTAGCGGACCTGAAATATCACGGAACTGCTCAAGTAGCGAAGTCGGCCCGAACCCTCGCACAGATTTGGTATGCGCGGCTCTACTGGGCCAACGACGTGTTGGTGGATCTGTTTCGATTCGTCCTGGTCATCGTGCTTATCTACCGGATATCAACGGGGAAGAAGCAGGTTTCGGCGCGGACTCTGACTATCCTGGTTCTGATCATGATGGTGCTTCCGTTTGTGCTGTTTCATCCCCGGTTCAATCCTTGGCCCGCGGCGGCTTGGTTCAATAGCACCAGCGAACTTCTCAATTTCGGCGCGGCAATTATGAATTTGATGCTGTGGACGGCCCTGATTGCATCTAGAAATCGCGATCCGCAGTTTCTAATGGTCAGCGCAGGTCTAGGTGTCGTCGTTACCGGATCAGCGCTGTCTTTAGGGGTGCGTCACCTGATTTCCGGAGCCAGCGGCGGCGCGGCCGGCTATCTATTGCTGAACATCACGCAACTGATCGGTTGGTTGATATGGTGCGTGGCATTTAAGCCTGTCCGCCGGCCGGCTAAGGCGCCTTCGATCGACGGCATGGAAAAACGCGACGGATCCAGTGTTCTTCACGGCTAACGCTGCGACAGGGACTGAGGCAGAATCTTAAATGGAATCGATTCTACGCAATCTCCGCTTTGGAGTGCGTATTCTGTTGCGGTCGCCGGCGATCACGGTATCGATTGTTCTCATTCTGGCCCTTGGAATCGGCCTCAATTCGACAATGTTCTGCATTGCCGACGCGCTGCTGATTCACGCGATCCGCTATCCCGATCCGCAGGCGTTATCGCTTGTGTGGAGCATAGACGCAGAAGGGACTGCCCACGATGTTTCTCCGGCGGACTTCATGGATTGGCGCGCGCGGTCCAGATCTTTTTCCGATCTTGCGGCGTGGATGCCGACTTCTTTCGTCGTCCTCGGAGGAGAACGGCCTCGCCAGATCGGCGGCGCTAAGGTAACCGCGAATTTTTTCCGCGCCCTGCAGGTGAGGCCAGTGCTGGGCCGCACTTTCCTGCCCGATGAAGACGGCCTGGACAATCCGTCAAACGCGGCGCATTCCGCCGTCATAAGCTTTCGCTTTTGGCAGGAAGATCTAGGCGCGGATCCGAACGTTCTGGGCCGAGCGATCCAAGTGGACGCGGTTTCCTACAATGTGATTGGGGTCGCGCCTCCCGGCTTTCAATTCTGGTGGAGAGCCCACGACATCTGGGTCCCGGTAACCTTCAATGTGCACGAGCGCGACTATCGAAATCTGGTGGTAGTCGGGCGCGGGAATTCGCCGCGAAACAACGCAACCGCGGAAATGGTTGTGATCGCAAACTCCCTAAGCCAGGCATATCCCAAGAGCGACAAAGGCTGGACGGCGCGGGTCGACGACCTTCAGGACTGGCTGCTCAACGGGACCTTTCGTTCTCGCTTTCTGTTGCTGTGCTGGGCCGTCGGGATCGTTTTACTGATTGTGTGTACGAATGTGGCGAGCCTGTTGCTCGCCCGTTCCGCGGCGCGGGAAAAAGAGATCGCGGTGCGCCTGTCATTGGGCGCCTCGCGCGGACGCGTCCTGGGCCAGTTGCTTACCGAAAGTACGCTGCTCGCCCTGAGCGGCGGCGCGTTAGGTCTTGCAATTGCGTGGGGGTTGATTCGGCTCGCGCCGAAAATCGTTCCGCCGAACGCGATCCCTGGCGGCCCGATCGAGATGAACGCTTATGTGATCTGCTTCACTGCGGCAGTCTCACTCGTGGCATGCGTCCTCTTCGGACTGATGCCAGCGATCACCGCATCGCGCAGCGATGTTCAGTCGATTCTAAAGGACTCGACGCGCGGCTCGACGGGGGGGAAGGCGCGGAGCAGGTTCCGCCAAACCATGGTGGCGGCGGAAGTCGCTGCGGCGTTGATGCTGATCGTCAGCACCTGGCTGATGGTCGACAGCCTGCGCGGTCTCACGCGCATCGATCCGGGTTTTGATCCGAGGAACGTCCTTACGCTGCGGCTGGTTTTGCCGGGAGCAAAATACGATCCAATTCGGGCCTTGGCATTTTGCCAGCGCGCTGTAGAACGGCTGTCGTCCATCCCAGGCGTAAAAAGCGTAGCTTCGGGAATGGGGAGCGGTCTTCCCTTCCCCAACACCGCTCAAACCACCAGTTTCGAATTGGAGGGCATGCCGCCAAAGCAGGATGGCGAGATTCCCAGCGCGCTCTACTCCGCGGTTAGCGTCGACTACTTTCGCACGCTCGCGATCCGCCTGGAACGCGGAAGGGTGTTTACGGACCTGGACAACGAACATGCGCCCGTCGTGGTAAACATCAGCGCGACCCTGGCAGCGCGCTACTTCCCGAATCAGGATCCCCTGGGAAAACACTTGTGGATCAGCCGTCCGCTTCGATCCCAGGGCGTGGAGCGAGTTCGAGCGGAAATCGTGGGGGTCATGCGCGAAGTGAAGCTGACGGATCTGGCTCGCGAGGCGGCTCCCACGATTTACGCCCCCATCACTCAGAATCCCTACGGAAGAACGGTTTGGTTCGCCGTGAGAACCGATGGCGACCCGCGATTGTTCGCTTCCGCCGTGCGGCAGGAATTTTCGGCGATCGACAGCGAACAGCCGGTAGAGCAGGTGGGAACCCTTGCGCAATTGATGGATGGCCAGCTGACGCAGCCACGCTTCCAAACCGGCTTGATGACCTCATTTGCGCTGGTCGCCCTGATTCTGGCTGCGATTGGAATTTACGGGGTCAGCGTCTATGCGGTCGAGCAGCGTAGAAATGAAATCGGAATCAAGATGGCGCTGGGTGCGACACGTTTCCACGTTCTCAGTGACATCCTTATCCAGAGCATGCGGCCGACCGCAATCGGCATCGTGGTTGGAGGCGCCGCCGCCACCTTTGTCGCGTACGGATTCAAGAGCATTTTAGTGGATTCCGGCGCGATTGATCCGATTGCCTTCCTGGGAGCGGCACTGTTGTTGGCGACGGTCGCGCTCGCAGCCTGCTATTTCCCCGCGCGCAAAGCCACACGCATCGATCCAGCGATCGCCCTCCGGTCCGAGTAGCGTTATTTTAAAGTAAACTGAATCGAATCTTCAGAACCGAGAGAGGATCAGCCATGTCGTCTCAACCTTTCGATCGTAGAGATTTCCTGCGTCACGCCAGCGCCCTCGGCGCAGCGTTAACCACGGCGGGTTCGGCGCTCGCCAAGTCTTCCGGAAAATCCAGCGGTGGACGCGTGGTCGGCTCGAACGATCGTGTCAACATCGGCGTGATCGGAGTCGGCGGGCGCGGGTCGAGCGATGCCGCGAACTTCGCCAAGGTGGGCTTGGATAACAATTCCTGCCAGGTGGTCGCCGTGGCCGATTGCTATCAGAAACGCATCAACGCCGCCAAGGAACACCTGAAGATTCCAGACGGTTATCTCGACTACCGGGAAATCATCACCCGTAAAGATATCGACGCCGTAATCGTCGCCACGCCCGATCACTGGCACACGCGCATCGCTCTCGAAGCCATGGATCATGGCAAGGACGTGTATCTCGAAAAACCGATGTGCCACACCATCGATGAAGCCCGCCAGCTTGTCGCCACGGTGAAGGAGACTGGCCGCGTGCTTCAGGTCGGCTCGCAGACTACGTCAGCCGATCAATGGTGGAAAGCGAAGAAGGCCATCGCCGATGGGATGATCGGCAAGATGATCATGAGCCAGGGATCGTATCATCGAAATTCGCTAGACGGCGAGTGGAATTACAAAATCGATGAAGCCGCCGGCCCGGACGCCTCCGGCGAAAACTACGTCGACTGGAAAATGTGGCTGGGCTCGGCGCCCAAACATCCCTGGGATGCGGACCGCTTCTTCCGCTTTCGCAAATACTGGGACTACTCAGGCGGCATCGCAACCGACCTTTTCTATCATGTAGTCGCGCCGCTGAATATCTGCTGGGACAAGCCGCAATTCCCGCACAAGGTGATGGCCTCCGGCGGAATTTACGGCGGCCCGGCGTTCGAAATGAAGCGCGAGGTTCCGGACACGTTCCATCTGATGGCCGAATATCCGGAGGGCCACTCCCTGGTGCTGAGCTCGTCGATGGCGAACTCGCAGCACATCCCGGGCCTGATTCGCGGGCACTCGGGGACGATCATCATGGTGGACCACGGAATGTTCGAAGGCAAGACCGACAACATCACGCTGCGCCCCGAAGTCCGCTACGTCCGAGAAGGAAGCGATCGCGTGAAGAAGCTGACGATTCCCGATTACAAATTCGGGATGGAAGAGCAGAAGATCGTCGTCGACCAATACGACGCGATGACCGCGCACATCAACAACTTCATCGAATGCATCCGCACGCGCAAGAGGCCCCGGCTGGATGTGGAAACCGGCGCCTGCGCGCAGGTGGTGATCTCAATGGCGGTGGAGTCGTATCGCCAGGGCAAGGTTTTATACTTCGACGAAAAGAAGTGGAAGGTTTCCGATAAGCCGGTGAAGGCTTGATGTGGCCACGAATTCACACGAATAAACCCAGATGTTTTATTCGTGTGAATTCGTGTTCATTCGTGGCTTTACTTCTTGATCGTAATTCCGAGCTCCCGCAGCGACCGCTCCGGCACTTCTGACGGCGCGTCGCACATCAGATCCGCGCCCTTCGCCGTTTTCGGGAACGGGATCACCTCGCGAATCGACGTTTCTCCCGCGAGAATCATCACCAGGCGGTCAAGCCCCAGCGCTATCCCGCCATGCGGCGGAGCCCCGTACTCGAGCGCCTCGAGCAAAAAACCAAACCGCCGCTTGGCTTCATCCTCGGAAAACCCGAGCGCGGCGAAAACTTTGGTCTGGAGATCGCGGCGATGGATACGGATCGAGCCCGAACCAAGCTCCGTGCCGTTTAGAACCAGATCGTAGGATTTTGCCCGGCACCGCGCCGGATCACTGGTCAGTTTTTCGATGTCTTCGTCGTGTACCGACGTGAACGGGTGATGCGCCGCATTCCAGCGCTGGTCTTCTTCGTCCCACTCGAACATCGGAAAATCCGTCACCCACAAAAATTGGAAATTCTGCAAGTCCAGCAGCTTGTGCCGGTCCGCGTACTTCTGTGCGGCGTGCAGACGAAGTTGCCCGCAGGCCATCAGCACGGTTTCCTCCGGCCGATGCCCTTTCGGCTCGCCCGCCCATCCGGCGACCAACAGCAGATCGTCTTCCTGAGCCCCGATCCGTGACCGGACCTGGGCCATCGCCTCCGGGTAATCGCGGTCCAAGCGCTTGGGATCGTCGAACACGCGCAGCCCGCGCTCCTTGCCGGCTTCCTTCAAGGCATCTCTTTCACTGCGGCTTACCGTCCCGACCTTGGGAATCCGGATCGCCACCAGCGGAAGACCGTGCGCTGTCAGATCCGGAATCAAATCCTCGATGCAGTAAAAAGGAGGAATCCGCATGTCGGGTTTATCGATTCCATACGATCGCATTGCCTGAGCGTAAGTCAGCCGCGGAAAGGGAAGCTGGATGTCATATCCCGCAACCTTCCACGCCGCCTTCATCAGCGGTTCGATCACGGCAAAGATGGTCTCCTGCTGTGGAAACGACATCTCCAAGTCGATCTGCGTGAACTCGGCTTGTCTATCGGCGCGGAAATCTTCGTCGCGGAAACAACGGACGATCTGGAAGTAT
>Ga0209579_10002564_pt1 | contig 13756 bp, 15 predicted proteins | sample Coa_R1_2_FD_187152 | JGI IMG/M metagenome (GOLD analysis project Ga0209579, IMG submission 187152) | Surface soil microbial communities from Centralia Pennsylvania, which are recovering from an underground coalmine fire - Coalmine... | ecosystem: Environmental > Terrestrial > Soil >... | reverse complement strand
ACGAAACTTGTCTTAATACCCGTCTGCGGATAGAGATGACGCCATCTTCACTTTTACGCCGATTCTGGACAGGGACGCCGACGCCAATGCCAACCGCCTCGCAAGAGCAGAGTGACAACGACCAGGTGAAGCGATTCCGATCGCGCAAGATCTACATCGAGCACCGCATTCCGCGGGTCAAGGCCGAGATTGCGGCAATCGCAACGCGGAAACGATCCCTCAAGGAATCCGGCGGCGAAGCCTCGAAGCATGTCATCGAGGAAATGATCTACAACAATCAACACCTCGTCGCATTGCGAAAGGAGCTCCAGTCTCTCGAGCAGGAGCGGAAGTCGGTTCTCAAGGGTCTGAAGGAGATCAGGCTTCAGGAAACCGGAAAGACCGAATCTGCTGCGTCTCCCTAACGGGATCAACAATAGTTAACACAGAACCCGCCGGACACTCTCTGTCGGGCCTCACCTGCCTCGACGCGCGCGGCTATCGCTCCCTCGTCGCGGCCGCGCCGCGGTATTCATCCCAGAAGATTCCAGATGGCTGTGGCGATGCGCGTCAGCCAGATCACGCCAAACGAGCCGGCCAGAAAAAGCGCGGAAATGCCGGTTATCGCGATGACGGTGGCTATGACGTCGCCGATCACCGTTTTCGTAAACGCTGTCCAGTACCGGCGCACCAATCCCTGGAGAGAATGCTCGCGCCCGTCGAACGCCACTGCCATACGCAGCCCGCCTTGAACCCGCGGAACCTAGGCAGCGCCCCCGCTCCGTACAATCAGGCGGCGCCTTGCCATCCGCTGCCCGACACGAACGGGAGCCCGCCGCCGCCCTGGTCCAGGGACGTGATCCCACCGGCCGGTTCGGCAACCGGTGCTCTTCCGGGGAACTTACGTAGCAGCGTACACAAAAAGGCACAGCGCCGTGGACGCAGAGGCCGCGCAGTGGATGCAGGCACTTATCGCGTACCGGCAAGGGACTGAAATCCGTTTGCGCGCGCTTCGCGCGCGATTCCTTCCTGGGCCCTTGCGTCGTGTCTATCGGTGTTGCTCGCGCATTTCCGCGGCCTCCGCGCCAGGCGTGCCTTCCCGAAAAGCGTTACTTCCGTTCGGACAGGTAGCGCCGGCGCCACTCCTCGTTCACCGGACCCGCCTGGCGCTCGAGGCGCAGTCTGGACATGTCGAGACGGAAATTCGAAAGCCCGAGGTCGCGCGCGAGCCTGACAACTTCGCCTTCAGGATCGGCGACGAGCTGTTCGTACATCACGCGCAGCGGCACAATGCCGTTGCGGCCGAAGAATTGCGCAAACTGCTGCCGGGAGTGGGCGATGCCGTAAATATGACGCTCGAGCCTCTCGCGCGAATAGGCGACCTCGTGGGGCTCGCCAGACCCTTCCGCCTCGGAGCTGAATGCGCCGGTGGCAAACGCGATGGCAAAACTGATCGCCTGCCCCAGCACGTCGTTGCGCTCGATCATGACGAACCGCGACCGCTCGGCGATCTGGTCGAGCACGCCCGCCCTCGTGAGAATATCGAGATGCTGGAGCGCCGCTTTGACGAAAAACCGCTCCGATTTCTGGTGGCGAACGACGGTGTCGGAAAAAAAATCCTGAAAGCGCGCGAAGCCGCGGCGCTGCGACATCTCGATGACCGCGGGATAATTCAGGATCTCCATCGCGCGGTTGTACTGACCGCCCGAAGCAAGCAGCTCGGCGAGGTAGTTCGAGCCGGAGCGGTTGAGGAAACAGAGAAAGACAAAAGAGACGTTCTGCGGAAGCCGGGAAACCTCTCGCTTCAACGGACCGAAATGCTGCTCGAGCTTGTCCCGATGGCCGTTGCGCCCAAGCTCGGGCGCCCGAATCAAGCCTTCCCCGTCTTCCTGCGGCTGTGCGAAACGGCGGCGCCTGCGGTGCGGTGAAGACAAGACGCGAGCCCCTCGGCAAAGGTCGCGCGTAGGTAGCGAAATCCCCGCAGAAGTCAACAAAACGCCAATCAGCAAAACGCGCTGGCGGCGACGGACCGGCGTTTCGGCCCGTCACCGATGGCGCGGATTCACCGCGACCATTCTTTCGCAAAGGAACCATCATGACTGATACCAAAGCGCCGGCTCCGCCGGCGCCGTCGTTGTTTCAATGCATCATCGACTGGGGGAAGCGCGAGCTTTCCCAGGTGGAGGGCAAAGCGGCAACGCTCTGGAACAGTATCGAACCCGGTCTCGTCGCCGAGGCGGAATCGGCCGTCGGGCAGTTCCTCGGCGCCGCCATCGACGCGGTAAGCGCCCAGGCGTCGCTGGTGATTTCCGGACAGGAGAAATTCGCCAACGCGAAGGATCTCGTGCTCGAAGCGGTGGAAGCGAGCGGCAAATCGATCGGCAATACGCTGCTCGAATTCCTGGTCAATCTGGCGCTCGCGCTCGTCAAGACCGCCACTGCCACCTCGCTTCTTTAATTCGCAAGAAACCTGCACGCGGAGACGCGGAGTCATCAACCGCCAGGATGCCAAGAACACCAGGAACAAGTTCGCGCGCGAATGCGCGCATAAGACTTGCTGCAGCCACAACGCCGCGGCAGCGAGCAAAACAGACTCCTTGGCGTCTTTGCGTCTTGGCGGTTCACGTTCTCTTCCTCCGCGCCCTCCGCGTCTCCGCGTGCAAACACATCAGGGAGACACCCGCATGTTCATTTCAAACTTTGCGCGCGACATGTTCGCAGGTCTGGTCCGTCACTTCGCCACCTTCGGCGGCGGCTGGCTCGTTGCGCATGGCCTGCTTGCAAAGAGTCAGTACAACAGCTGGATCGGTTCGATCTGCTTTCTGGGCGGCATCCTGTGGAGCGCCTGGGACAAGTACAACCGTGCCGGCAGGACTTGAAGAAACGAGTTGCTCGCGCCGGTGCGGAGCAGGCGCGTTTCCTCCCCGTCGCGCGAAGCGAGATGGGGGAGGAACGCTACTCGCCTCTCCGCCGAGTCATATGCGTACATTCCGCGAACGGCCACGGTTTGTTTCGGTACACCGTGCGCGCCGGCTGCCCCCGCGCGTTTCTGTCGCATTTCGCTGTTATTCGCTGATAAAATCGCTGTTATGGCTTCGCGCGCCTGTGCAACGCGTGTTTTTCCCTGTTCGTGACCTGGATGCCACGCTGTGGGGCCCTGCACAGCGCGGATGCCGATCAAACCAGCGCGCGGGTGCGGTCGAGGGACAGCCAGCGGGTGCGATGGATGTTGACGGGGTTGTCCACCCAGCCCCTGACGGCCGGCGAAACCAGCGTCCGGGTGACGCCGAAATAGATGGGCGCAAAGGCCGCGTCGTCGAGCATGATCTGCTCGGCCTCGGCCAGACATTGCCCGCGGGCGCCTGCGTCGGCAATCGCATCGGAGCGGGCGATCAGCGCGTCGAACTTCGGATTCGAATAGGCGCCGTTGTTGAGCAGACCCGAACCGGTGGCGCCGAGCATGAGGAAGTTCTTCGGGTCGAGATAGTCGGCGACCCACGCCGCCCAGGCGACGGAGTAGTTCTGCTTGAGGAGCAGGTTGTAATGGTCTTTTTCGTCGGAAGGCACGATGCGTACATCCGCTCCGATCGCCTTCCACATCGACTGCAGGGCCACGGCGACCAGCCGCGTGGTCGACTCGGTCGTAATGTTGAAATCGAACGCGAGCGGCTGCGAAGGCCCATAGCCCGCCGCGGCGAGCAGTGCGCGCGCGCTGGCGCGGCGCTCCTGCATGGGCATGTGGCGAAAGCGCAGGCCCGCCGTAGCGGGATAGTTCGGCATGTGCGGCGGCACGAACGACCAGGCGGCAGCTTCGCCCGCTCCCATGACCCTGGAGACGATCGTGTCGCGGTCAATGGCGAGCGAGAGGGCGGTCCGTACACGCACATCGTCGACCGGTTTCGCACGTACGTTGAAAAGCACGTATTCCGTCAGCGCATAGGGCGATATGTGCATCGATCCCGGCAGATTGCGCTTGACCCAGCCGATGTCCTGTGACGGCACATCGACGTCGATATCGAGCGCGCCGGTGCGAAAGCGCATCAGCGCGGCGGCGTAATCCTGCGTCGGCTGGATCACCACCCGACGCACTTTTACCCTGTTCGCCTCGTAAAAGCAGGGATTCCATTCGAGCGCGATGTGCTCGTTCGGGACCCACTCCCTGAGCTTGTACGGGCCGTTGCCGATCATCTTGCCGGGGTCGGTCCAGTTTTCGCCGTAGCGCTGCACGACATGGCGCGGAACCGGATAGAAACAGGGACGGGAGAGCAGCTTTTCGACATAGGGGACCTGCACCGCGAAGCGGATTTCGAGCGTGCGCGCATCCAGCGCCCGAACACCCAGCGCCTCGGGCGGCAGATGTCCGCCATTCACCGCTTCGGCATTCACGATGGGATAGAAAAGCGATGCGTATTGTGCCGCGGTTTTGGGATCGAGCACGCGGCGAAACGACCAGACGAAATCCTCGGCCGTCACGGGGACGTCGTCCGACCAGCAATGGTCGCGGATCCGGAACGTGTAGGTGAGTCCGTCGGCGCTCGCGCGGTAGCTTTCGGCAGCGCCCGGAATCTGCTCTGCCGCCGCGTTGTCGGTCATCAGCCCGACGAACATTTCGCCGATGATCGCGTCCTCGTAGGACGTGGAGTAGAGCGCCGGATCGAGCGTGTCCGGCTCGGCATTGTTGCCACGCACCAGCGTCCGGTCGTCGGACTGCGGGCGGGGACCGAACCCCGAGCCGCGCAGCGCGAGTGCCGCTCCGCCGGCAGCCAAAAGCGCGGCGCTCGCGCCCATCAGCGCGCGCCGCGTGAACCTGCGCGGTTGCGGCAGTTGCATGTCGCTCAGGCCCTCGTCACACCCGATCGATTCTTCTAGAATCGGGCTCCTTCGACCAGGCGAATTGGGCCACAAAAGGGGCTAACAACCGATGAATATTCGCTGTTTGGCATTAACACTTGTCGCCTGTGCGACAGCCTTTCCTGCGTTGGCCGCCGCGCCGCCGCCGCCCGTGGCGCCCCAGGACGTGCTCGAAGCGCTCGGCCGTTGTGCCTCCGTCTCCGACAGCACCCAGCGTCTTGCCTGTTACGACGCGCTCGCGCCGCGCGTGAAAGATGCGCTTGCGGCGCCGCCGCAAGCGCTTCCCGGCAACCGCGCGCCGACCGGCGAGGAGCAGCGCTCCTGGTTCGGCTTCGACCTGTCGAGCCTCTTCGGCTCCAGCCCCACCCAACAGACGACGCCGGCGCAATTTGGCAGCGACCGCCTGCCGTCAACGCATGTGGAGGAACAAACGGCGGCGGCCGAGGTCGACAGCATTACCGCCGGCGTGACCGACGTGGCCTTCACACCGTTCGGCAAATTCATTGTATTTCTCGACAACGGCCAGGTGTGGCGACAGATCGAGGGAGACGCCGATCACGCGGTCTTCAGAAAACCCGCGAAGGACAACAAGGTCACGATCAGGCGCGGCTTCATCGGCAGCTACAATCTCAGCCTCAACGGCGACAGGACATACAAGGTGACCAGGGTCAAGTGATCTGGCGATGTCCCATCCCGTTTGCCGTTAACCAGGCGATGCGCGCGCGCAACAGCGGGCGGCGTCACTTCGGCGAATTTGATCAAAGAGGGGCAGGTACAGTTTTTCGCCGTTGCCCTTCCGCGGCAGTAGCGGGTTTGAGGTTGTGGAACAACCCGGCGAACTCAGAGAACTGGCGAGCTGGTACCGAAGCTGGGCGGAACTCGGCAACAAGGCCGACCGCGGCTGGCGCGAGGGCTTCGCCGAATATCTTGACCAGCGCGCGGCGGAAATCGAACGTCTGCTGACCCTCGCCCGAAAGCGCGCGATGAACTGACGCGATCATGCGGAGTGGATCAACCGGCAGCGGCAACGGGAGAACATGCGTCCGCCGTCCCTTCCATCCCGTCGAATTCCTCGACGAAATGGCCGGGCTCGACGGCGATCAAACGGGGCCGATACTGCTCAGCGTCGGGATCGTCGATCATCCTCGATTTGAGAAACGTCAGTCCGGCGCGGGTGTCGAGGGGCGACGGAAGCTCATCGGCGAGGAGCGCACGCGGTCTCGTCCGCTCGCGTTTCGGATCGGGCAGCGGCACGGCGGCGAGCAATGCACGGGTGTAGGGGTGGCGCGGGTCTTTGTACAGCGCATTGCTGTCGGCCAATTCCACCACGCGTCCCATGTAGAGCACCATCACCCGATGCGCCATGCGCCGCACCACCGCCAGATCATGGCTGATGAATACCATGGACATTCCGATATCCGCCTGAAGCGCGAGGATCAGCGCGGTGATCTGGGCCTGGATGGAGGCATCGAGCGCGCTAACCGCCTCGTCGCACACGAGGAGCCTCGGGCGCACGACGATCGCGCGCGCAATCGCGGCACGCTGGTTCTGGCCGCCGGAGAATTCGTGCGGATAGCGGTTGATCCACGCCGGATCGAGCCCGACCCGCGCCATCACCTCACGCACCCGGCCGCGAACGGCATTGCGCGTCAGTTCGGGAACGAGCGCAACGAGTGGCTCGGCGATGGATTGGCCGATCGTGCGGCGCGGATCGAGACTCGCCAGCGGATCCTGGAACACGATCTGCAGATCCTTCCTGAACCTTCGGATCATGGCCTCGTCGGCGCGCAAAAGATCGTTTCCCAACCACGAGACGATTCCCGTCTCGGCCGGCAAGAGTTGCAGCACGGCGCGCGCGAGCGTCGATTTCCCGCACCCCGACTCTCCCACTACGCCCAGGGTCTCGCCCTGCGCCAGCGTGAAGCTGACGCCGTCGACCGCGCGAAGCCTTTTGGGGCGCGCGAAAGGTCCTTTGCCGCGCATCGGAAATACCACGCCCAGATCGGCAACGGAGAGAGTCTGCCGCGCGTTCGGGGCCGGCGGCCGCGGCGGAACGCACGCGTCGAGTCGCGGCACGGATGAAAGGAGCATGCGCGTATAGGGATGCTGTGGGCGCGTGTAGACGCGGTCGACGTCGCCTTCCTCGACGATTACCCCGTCCCGCATGACGGCCACGCGATCGGCAATGCCGGCGAGGACGCTCATGTCGTGCGAGATGAGCACGATCGAGGTCTTGAGCTCGCGTTTCAGGTCGCGCATGATCTCGAGAATTTGCGCCTGTACGGTTACATCGAGCGCCGTTGTCGGTTCGTCGGCGATGATGAGATCCGGCGCGCAAACGGTCGCCATGGCGATCATCGCGCGCTGGCGCATCCCGCCGGAGAGCTCGTGCGGATATTGCGCCATGCGCCGGGGCGCATCGGCAATGCGTACGAGGTGGAGGATTTCGAGACAGCGGCGGTAGGCCTCGGAATTGGATAGGTGCTGATGGACACGCAATGCCTCGACAAGCTGCGCGCCGACCGTCATGTGCGGCGTGAGCGCGGTCAGCGGGTCCTGGAAAATCATGGTGATGTGCGAACCGCGCAGGCCGTTCAGTGCATGTTCGTCCAGAGACAGAAGCTCCCGTCCCTGAAAAAGCACGGAGCCGGTCGCGGTGCCGTTGGCAGCGAGAAGTCCGAGGCACGCAAGAAAGAGCTGGCTCTTTCCCGATCCCGACTCGCCTGCCACCCCGAGGCACTCGCTCGGCCTCACTTCCAGCGAAACGCGCTTCACGGCGTGAACTTCACCATCGGGCGTGTGAAAGCGCACGTCGAGATCGCGAATCTGAAACAGCGGACGATCCGGGGCAACATCGTGTCCCGCCGGCCGCGTCGCGCCGGCGGCCTGGGCGAGGCGGGGGGCCCGGTTTCCCGTCCCTCGTTTGAACCCGGCCTGCATCAGCGATCCTTCGGATCGAGCGCGTCGCGCAGGCCGTCGCCGATGAAGTTGAAGGCAAAAAGTGTCGCCGCCATGAACAGCGACGGGAAAACCAGCAGCCATGGCGCCGATTCCATCTGGTCCGCGCCTTGCGAAATCAGCACGCCCCAGGAGGTCAGCGGCTCCTGAATACCGAGGCCGAGAAACGAAACGAAGCTCTCTGCGAGAATCACGTTGGGAATCGTCAGACTCATGTACACCACGACGGGGCTGACAACGTTGGGAACGACATGGCGGCCGATCGTGGCGAAGCGGCCGACGCCGGCCGCGCGCGCCGCTTCGATGAATTCCCTGTGGCGGATGGAAATCGTGTCGCCGCGTACGATCCGCGCCATGGTGAGCCATTCCACCGCGCCGATGGCGACGAAGGTGAGATAGAAGTTGCGGTTGAAGATCACCATCAGGACAATGACGAGAAAAATATAAGGCAGGGAATAGAGTACATCGACGAAGCGCATCATCAGTCCGTCAAGGCGTCGTCCCGCGAAGCCGGCGATCGCGCCGTAGCTGACGCCGAGGACGAGGCTGACGATCGTGGCAGCAACGCCCACGGCGAGCGACACGCGCGCGCCGTACAGAATGCGGATGAAGAGGTCGCGTCCCACCGCATCGGTGCCCAGCCAGTGCGCGCCGCCGGCATGGCACAGCACGGTGTGCCCGGGCCACCAGTCCGGTGCACAGGAGATCACGGAATAGTCGATCGAATCATAGGCGTAGGGCGAGAGGAGCGGCGCAAAGATCGCGGCGAGCGCGATCGCCACCAACACCGCCATGCCGGCCACCGCGGCCTTGTTGGCAAGGAGCCGGCGCCGCGCATCGACCCAGAGGCTTCGGCCGCTGACGTCGAAGGCGACGTCGAGCGCGGTATCGTCGAAAGCCGCGCTCATCGTGCGAACCTCACGCGCGGATCGAGCACAGCGTACAGTATGTCGGCGACGAGATTGAGAATGATGATGAAAGCGGCGTAGAAGATCACGACTCCAAGCACGAGCGTGTAGTCGCGTCCGATCGCGCCTTCCACAAAATACCGACCAATTCCGGGAATGCCGAAAATGCGCTCGACAACGAGGGAGCCCGTGAGCAGCCCCGCGAAGGCCGGACCCAGATAACTGACAAGCGGCAGCAGTGCGGCAGGCAGGGCGTGACGCAACACGACGCGGCTGTACGGCAGGCCTTTGGCGCGTGCCGTGCGCACGAAATTGGTGCGCAGCACTTCCACCATGCTGCCTCGCACCAGACGCGCGATGATCGCCATTTCCGGAAGGGCCAGCACGGTGACGGGGAGAATCATGTTGGCGAGCGCGCCATTGTTCCAGCCACCGACGGGTAGCGACAGATCAACGCCGAACAGTCGCACGCCCCAGACGCCGAACACGAGCGTGAGAACCGGTGCTGTCACGAAAGTCGGAATGGCGATGCCAGCGGTCGCAAACGACATCACCGCGTAGTCGGCGGCGCGATTCTGCCGCAACGCCGCCACCACGCCGAAACCGATCCCGAAAACCAGCGCCAGCGCCATCGCGGAGAGGCCAAGCTGCGCACTGACGGGCAGACCTTCGGCGATCAGCCGGCTGACGGAGAAATCCTTGATGCGGTACGACGGACCGAGATCGAAATGCACAAGTCCGTCGAGGTAGTGGAAATATTGCTCGTAGAGCGGCCGGTCGAGATGATAGGCGGCTGCAACGTTGCGCTCGATTTCGGGTGGCAGGCGGCGCTGGGTATCAAACGGCCCTCCCGGCGCGACGCGCATGACGAAGAACGAGATCGTGACGATAATGAGCAGCGTCGGAATCGCGCCGAACAGGCGGCGCAGGGCGAAGCCGAGCATGGCGCGCTATCCGTCGCAGCCGCCTGCGCAGCGTGAAGTGGTGTGGCGAATGGTTTCCAAAGTGTTGACGCGACCTGCCGTTGCCCGGCGGGAAAACTAACGTCCAAACATTTCGAAACAATTTCGCGAAATTCGTGCCCGCTCGCGCAGGCACAGCACGTCCCTCCGCGTTCCGATGGATTGAAACGCGACGCCTCTACGCGAAACGCACAGCGTAGATCGGCGGCAGGCGCGTGGCTTCGAGCAGCCAGCTTTCGCCGGCGTCGGCGGAGAACCAGAGACCGCCCGTCGTCGATCCCATTACCAGCGAAGAACCCGCATCGTCCACATCGAGGCCATGGCGGTAGACGAGATCGTAGGCGGGCGACGGCAGACCGTCGCTGAACGTCTCGAAGGTCTTCCCGCCGTCGCGCGTGCGGTTGACAACGAGCTTCGCGTCGACCGGCTCACGACGCTGGTCCGAATGTGCCGGTACAAACCACGCCGTCAGCGGATCCTTCGGATGCGCCGCAACAGCAAAGCCGAAGTCGGAGACCGGCGGTGACAGCGTGCTCCAGTGCGCGGCGCCGTCGGCCGAATGAAACATCCCGTTGTGATGCTGCACCCACAGCGTGTCGGGACTGGATGCACATCGCGCGACACGATGCGGATCCTGTACGGCGCTGTCGTTTCTCTGCTCGGGCGGCACATATACCGCGAACATGCCGTCCGTTTTCGGGCTCCAGGTTTTCCCGCGATCCGCCGACTGCCACACGCCGCCGCAGGAAATGCCGACGGTAACGTGGTCGGGGTCGCGTGGGTGAATGAGCACGGAATGAATGCCCGCATCATCATAGCCACCGCCGAACCAGCGCGCACGCTCAGGCCGGTTCCATAGGGGCTCAACGAGCTGCCACGTTGCGCCGCGGTCCTCGGAGACGAACAGGCCTGCGGGAATTCCGCCCGCCCAAAGCATTCCGGGTTTGTCCCCCGTCTCGAGTGACCAGATCTGTTTCAGCGCCGGCGAATCTGCCGTGCCTTGTGGGAAGGAAGGCGCGGCGATCTCCTGCCAGGACTCACCTCCGTCGTCCGAGCGGTGAAGCTTCGGTCCGAAATGGCCGAGATTGAGCGCCGCATAGATCGCGCCGTCGCGACGGTCGGCGAGCGACAACGTCACGGGCGACCCGGCGAAATGCATCGCCGCGAGACGCCAGCCACGGTCATCGCGTGCATAAATGAAAAGACCTTTGCGCGTCGACACGAGTGCGCGATCCTGCATCATTATCCTCCCGAGAGTGCCTGCATCACATAGATTTCCGATTGGGGTCGAAGCGGCGCCGCGAGCGCCGCGCCATGCGCCAGCCGCTCGCCGTCCAGGAAGATACAGACATGTTTCCGCAATTGCCCCTGCTCGTCGAGCACGTAATTGCGCGCTGTCGCATTCTCCGCGAACAGGTGTTCGAGCACGGCCCCGACCGTTTGTCCTTCGATCTCGACCGCTTCGCCCGGCGCAACGCCCGCGAGCCAGCGCGTAAAATGCACCGTCGCCATGCGACGTACGCTACGCCGCGACGGGCGCCGGTGTCGACTCCGGCGCCGGCAGCCGACGGCGGAATTCGCGCCAGATCAGCAGCAGGCTCAACATCGCCTGCAGAACGACGCTGACGACCGAGACGTACCACACCCATTCGATGCGGAACCCCGGCTGGAGCGACAGCAGGACAACCGGCAGCGCAAGGGTCAGGAAACGCGAGCTCGAGCTCATGAGCGCGGGCCAGGTGTTGCCGAGCGCCTGGAACATGCCCGAACAGCTGTAGATGATTCCCGCCCCGATGAAATTCCACGAAATGATGCGCAGAAACTCGGCACCCTCCGCAACCACGGGGGGGTAGTTCGAAAAAATCCTGATCAATGCGTCCGGACGCCATTGGCAGATGAGCATCAACACAATCATGATCGCGGTGCTTGCGACAACGGCGGCGCGGAACGTGTGACGCACCCGCTCCCAGTTCTTCGCGCCGAAATTCTGGCCGGCGATCGGCGCCGCGGCGAAGGAAAGCGCAAAGCCCGGCATGAAAATCGCCTGCATGACGCGCGAACCGGCGCCGTAGCCCGCCTGCGCATCCGTTCCGAACGGCCGGATGGCCCAATAAATGATGCTCGCGTACACGACCATCAGGATGAATTCGCCACCGGCAGGAACGCCGATCAAGAGCAGGCGCTTCCAGATCTGCCAACGCGGCCGCCACGCCCGAAAATCGAGGCGCACATAGGACTCGAACCGGAAGAAATAGATGCCGAGCATCACAAAGCCGGCGGTGACGGCAATCGAACTGGCCAGTCCCGCACCGAGCACGCCAAGGGGATGACCGGTTCCCCAGCCGGCGATCAGGACCGGCGCGAGCACGATGTTGATGGTAAGGCTCGCAGCCGAAATGAGCATCGGAGCCTGGACGATTCCCGTCGCGCGCAACGCGGAGGCCAATGCCGTCATGATGAACTGGAGCGCGAGCCCGGGGATATAGCAATACAGATACACGCGGCCAGCCTCGGCGGTGGCTGCGTCCGCACCGACGTTGGCCATGTACACCGGCGCGAGGGGATAGAATGCGATCAGTGTCACGCCAGACAGGAGGACGCCAACCGCGTTCGCCTGGTTGAAGACGAGGTTTGATTCCGCCTGATCCTTGCGACCGACCGCGTGCGAGAGGAGCGCGAGTGTACCGGCACCGAGCATCATCGTCAGCGCCAGAACGAGCATTACGACGTTGCCCGCCGCCGCCACGCCGGCAATGGCCGCCGGTCCGACATGTGCAACAAAATAGAGGTCGACGAGATAATAGGCGGTCTGAAAAATCATTCCCGCCATGATGGGTAGTGCCATGCGGATCAGGTGCCCGCCGATGCTTCCCGTTGTCAGATCGCGCACTGAGTTGGCCCCATCTCCGAAAAAAACGTTATAGAACGCTGGTCACATCCGTTCGAGAAGAGTCCTTGCCAACGAACAGCAACGGGCAGTTGTTTTCTTTTCCAACGACTAGGCGAAACAGTCACCCATGTTCAGTTGCGCTGCATGCCTGCCCTTTGCCCATTTTTCGTAGGCGGCGCCTAGCGCCGCACCAATTCATTCAGCCGCCCCTTGGCCTCTGCTACCGAAATCAGCACTTCTTTCGTCCTGGCCCAAAGATCTGGTCCAGATTTCTAGTCTATAAGAATGGTCCATGGCAAAGTGATGCCAGCAAATCGAAAGCCCGGCCGTTCGGTCCGGGCTTTCTCATTCCGCATAAAGCGGAATCGGTTGCGGGCAATGCCCGCTTTCAGAAAGTTTCAACTGTGTGGCGGCAACCGGCGTTGCTTCCCGACCGGTTGTGGGCCTGCCTTGCGCAGAGCCCGGATAATATGCCCGGCGGAGTGTCGTCCATGCGGAAACCTCCTTGTCGCCCGTCACGTTTGGCGAAACCGGATTCCGGCGCACGCGTTTCCAGCCTCTTTGGGCGCCGGCTCTCGCGTTTCGCGACGTTCAAAGTGTCCTCCCACAAACTCCATCTGTCAACGATGAAAGTTCGGTTGCGTCCGGGAACGCATCGAAGTTCCGGGTGTTTGGCGATCACTCACGCCGGCATGGCATCGCAGCTCCTGACGTCCAACCCACCGACAGAATTGGTACTGCATCAATGTTGCGCCCAAGCCCAGCCGGTTATGCGCCGGCCCTGAGCGAGCTTCCGCAGGGCCAGAGTCCACACGCCTTGCTATGAAACAGAATTCCCACCGTTCTCTACGTTGACGTGTCGGATGTCTGGCGCCGCGAACCGCAGCGCGTGGCCTTTGCCCAGCCAATGGTGATGTAAGCCGCCTCCGTCTGCCGGTCTACTTGCGGGCCTCGCGTTGCGGCCGGGCGACAAGTTCGCCGCCGCAATTGGGACAACGCCCGTTCATTGCATCGGCACAGGCACGACAGAAGGTGCATTCGTATGAACAGATGCGCGCGCCCGCGCTGTCCCGCGGCAGCGCCTCATCGCAGCGCTCGCATTTCTCACGCATTTCGAGCGCCATTCCCGTCTCCTTCATTGCAGCGATCCAGCGATCTTATCTCTGCAACAAGTACGTCGACAAACGCTTTCACTACGCGCGGGAGCC
>Ga0209579_10002563_pt1 | contig 13757 bp, 11 predicted proteins | sample Coa_R1_2_FD_187152 | JGI IMG/M metagenome (GOLD analysis project Ga0209579, IMG submission 187152) | Surface soil microbial communities from Centralia Pennsylvania, which are recovering from an underground coalmine fire - Coalmine... | ecosystem: Environmental > Terrestrial > Soil >... | reverse complement strand
TTGTTGAATGTCTATCTCGATCTGAGCTATTTCCATCGGAGAGGGTTTGCGATTCTCGAAATTGAGGTCACCAAAAAATTTTAGCATTTCTTTTAAGGGTTTTTCGACGGATGAAGGGTTAGAGAAGAGGGTTTTTTTGTTTCTTTCGATTTGTCCGATGTGGAGAAGGATATTTGCAATCAGTACTTCTATCCTTATTCTATATTGGTCTGCTTGAATTTTTTCTAATTCAGATGCGATTTTTGTTACAGGGTGTGCCAACATGTATTTATATTGTCGGAATATCTGTCTGAGTTCGGAAAGATGTGGATCGGTAGGCTTGCGCGTTTCCTGTATGTGATGTTCTCCCTTTCTGAGAACTTCAGAAACAGGATCTATCACTTTTTCCTTAAAGACGTTACCAGCAATATCACCGACCTGTTCAAGGCGGTTTTCTTGACGGAAAACAAGATCTCCTACAAATCTTCCCATCTGTTCTATGACTTTGGGCGGCAGAAGCTTCTTGTTAAGAGATAACTGTAGATTGTGCTGAATTGTAGCTAAATTTTTCTCCTCGGCGTGCGTAAGAGGGCGTTTGGAAAAAATGGTGTCTTTATTTTGAATAATGCGATTGACAACAGCAAGTAATTCCCGCACTAGTTTTTGTATCGCTGCTGGATCAGGGGTAGGGGCTTCTACAGCTTGCTTACTTTGCCTGACGAGTGTTTTGAGTGCAGTGAGATCTGGATGCAGGGGCTGAGTTATTTCATCTGCTAGTTCTTCTCCCAACTTCCTGAGTTGGTCAAGAGCTGGACCTACGATGTCCTTATTAAAGCTCTCACCGAGATGCGGTAAAGAACCCATCTGCTTTTGGCATACGCCGTCGAGGAATTTATTCGCCTTTTGAACGTTATCTAGAGTCAGAGTCGTTTTTTCGAGGGAATTTTGTAGAGCTTTTTCTAAGGCAGCTAATAATTTTTTTTCCTTCGGATCCAGTTCTTTTGGGCAAATAGCGCTTGAGTTTTTATTGATATGTCTCACTTTGGCGTATGCTATTCCGATGAGTCGTTCTATTTCATCTCTAAATAAGGGGTTTTTCTTGAGAAGCGTCTCGCATTCAGCCAAACACTTTCTGAGTGTCGCAAGATCGGCATGCAAAGGTGTAGTTAATCGTTTTTCTAAACTTTCTAAACGCTCTCCTAAATTCTTTTCTAAGGTAGGCAGTATTCCTTCTTTGTCTTTTCTGTTCAGCTCTATTTGCAGAGAGGCAGCAAATTTTCTGATGAGCCCTTTTTCTTTATTCGTCGCTGTGTCGATAAGCTGATCAAGTAGTCCTTCTTGTGGCGCTAATAAGGCGAAGGTTACATAGTCCACGGCATTCCTCAAGCAGCCCTGCTGGATCTGCACAATTTTGGAAAGGATGGCGGCAGATATTTCAAAGAGCTTTTTATTTTTCTCTTCTTTGCAAGCCTCTCGGATGAATGTAGGTTCTTCTTCCAAGGAGAGAGGGTTCTCTTCAGCCCAAATATCCTGTAATAGATCTATGTCTGGAAGCAATTGAGAGGACAGTTCAGGAATAAGCTGTCTCATTTCATTAAGCACATGCATTCCGCTTTCTGTAAGACCTAGTTGTTCAAAATCTTTAATGTTGAATGTTTGATATAGCTCGCTAATCCGTTTTATGTCCTTAGCAGTTAATTCGTCTGGCATTTGGGCTGCTTTTTTCAGAAGCCTGCTGAGTTCTTGTATCTGCTCTGGGGATTCAGCCAAAAGGGCATCGTGTAAAATATCTTTGCCTTGTTGGATGAATGCGGACTTGATTAATGCTTCCCCCCCTCCTTCTACTAAGCCAGCGCCGATAGATTGGAACGGGGATGTAACTGCATGAAATGCCTTGTGTGCGCCTTTTGAAACACTGTGTGCAGCGTTGGACAAAACTTCCTGAATCGTCCTTAATAGCGTAGGATTAAGCTGGGGTGCGATTCCTGACGGTACGTCACCCGTGTTTTGGGACTGAGTATTTATAAAGTATTGTCTTACGTTTACAGAATGTGCCATAGGACTAATCTTCTCTTTAAATTGTTTAGTTAATTTAATTGAATTTTGTCACTATTTTATTAAAAATTGAAAAATTATTCAAGTTAATAACAAGCTTTAACAACTAAATATTATATTGTACTAACTTGTAAAATTGAAATTATTTTAATCAGGACGATTTTATGAAAATTAAAAATTTAATGTTTGAACCTATCCCGAAAATCGACTGAAACTTTTTATCGGGATAGGTTCTTCATTCAAAATTCTTGTGCACTAATACCTTCTTCTTTAATCTGTTTTTTTAATTTTATCTTATGGGAAACATGCATGTGCTAAAGACTTTTAGAGTCTTGCTTCCGTTATGCGCAATAGGGGGTAATTTCCTCTATGGTGCCGATTTTTCACGACTGGATGAGCGATGGAACCTCGTAGGGGACGCTGTGTTTATGCGGCGCTCGGAAATCCACGATAAGCCTCTTGTTCGAGATGCAAATAGAACAAGGACCTGTGACGACGGGTGTAGTTTTACTGTGATTTCCACGGAAGGACTCGTCAAACATTTTCATTTTGATCCGGGTTTCCGCGCAGCATTGATGTACACAGAGGATGTGAAAAATAGTTTTGAAGCCGTTTATTTATGGGTGAGGCCCTGGCAAGGAACGCGGCACGCCAATGGCGATCAGAGCCTGTCTTTTCCTTTTGACTCGACAGATTATGCCTTCGATTATACTAATGCGAGCGAGGCCCATGCGGAATACCATAGCCGATTCTGGGATGCTGAGTTGAATTATTGGCACCATTTCTCACCGCGCTATACAGACTTTTTTTCCCTTTCCGGCATTATGGGGATGCGCTATTTCCACTTAAATGAAAGTTTTGAACTCATATTTGTCAAGCCGCCTGACACCAGCGATTATACGATCCATACGGAAAATGATATATTTGGCTTGCAGTTAGGTTTGAATCTGCAAATGGCGCCGACAAGTCGCTTGAGCTGGGATATTAATGCAAAAGTGGGTGCGATGATCAATAGGGCCAAGCAGAAAAATTGGCTGCAGGATTATAACAATACCGTTCTATTACGTCGCTTTGATCGCCAAAAATGGCAGCGGGGCCTTTTTACGGATCTTATTGGACAGGTAGGGTATCAATTCAAAGAGTCTTTCAATCTTCACACGGGTTACGAGCTACTGGTAGTATCAGGCGTAGCGCTGGCCCCTGAACAAACAGACGATGACGTGGGTTCCGGTTCTGGAAAAGAAGTCTATACCGATGGATTCATTTTTATCCACGGGTTCTGGTTGGGAGCGACACTCAGTTTTTAGAAAATGTTATTCGGTATAAAGAAAAAAGCCGGAGATGACTCTTAGCACAAAGCACTTGTCCTTAAGGCTGCTACTTTCCAGTCCTGACCTGGTTCGGACGTCCTTGCTCTAAAAGGTCCCCGGCAAGAAACAAAGGTTAGCACATTCCATGATTTTTCCGCATGCTAATCTAATTTTTAATTGGCTCGTTATCTAGTAATATGCTGCAGCTCTGTGTTGGGGAAAAAGCGAGCGAGGATTTGCTGGGCCTTTTCACCTTTGTCTGCGTAAAATGTAGCGCTGAACAAGCAGAGGCCGACGCCATGGCCCTCGCCATATCCAGTAAAGGTGATTTTTTCTCCTTTCACTTCCATAGTGAAATCGTTGCTCTTCAAACGCCCCTTGCCGAGCGCGTCTTGCAATGCGAAAAAGTCGATATCGCGCGCCTGTTCGCCATTTTTTAAGCGCATCCCATAGACTTTCTGGGACTCCTTGTCTTGGAAAAGACTGATATCTGTGATCTTTGAAAGAGAGAGAACCTGTGCGCACTCGCGTTTTGTGATCTCAAAAGACCAGATGTGCTTGTCGCGCTCAATAGCTGCGATCGGCGCGACCACGCCATGCGGGGTTTTGATCTCTTTTCGAAAAATGCTGGAAAAGGTTGCCGTCTTCCCTGCACTGTCCTTTGTCCAAGCTGCTGGAAATGCTGCTCCCTTATAGGTGAGGATCATATTGCGTGTATTATTGATAGCCTGTTCCATCTGCAGATTTTGCATAGTCAGTGCGCTGCCTTCATATCCGACCTCAGCAGCGTTTACGTGCCAAAATGCATTTGGGTCGCGCGTCAGCAGATAATGCGCTTGTGTGCGTGCAGCAATCGCGACAGCTTCAAAAACCTCGTTATCCAATTCTTCGGAAAAAGAGAAGGTCAAAGTAGATTTAAGATAGCGCTCTATATCTACCTCGTTGATAATGTATAATTCTCCTTGGACTGCATGCATTTCTATACAGCCGCGGTATTCGATGCCGTCGACTAAAATCGTGCTCAACGCGTCTTGAGGAACAATACGGATGCTGGGGATATGGGAGAACTGTTCTCCCCACATGATTCCATCGTTATGGGGGGTAACGTGTTCTCTTTTCGATGCCGTTCCCGAAGCGAGCAGCAGGTGATTCGTTGGGTCATAGACTCCATAATTTCCTTTTGCCTCGAGCAATGGGGACAATTTATTTTTTGTTATGAGGATCTTAATCGTCGTAGGTTTGATATTTTGAGAAATATCCGTATACAATTCCATGTGTGCAGAATATACGCTTTGCACTCCCAATGTTGTCGTGAGTGCTAAAAATAGGGGAATGATCTTCATAGTTCTGCTCCATTCTTAAATTTCTCGGGTATTTTATGCCTTAGATGTTCATAGGTTAGGGGTGTGGCTTCGCGTCCTCTGGGAGTGCGCTTTAACAGTCCTTGCATGATGAGAAAAGGCTCGTAGACTTCTTCAATCGTGTGAGCCTCTTCTGCTAAAGCTGCAGCAAGAGTGCTGATCCCTACAGGCCCACCCTGATAGTGTTCTACGATAATCTTTAATATATTCTTATCCATTTCGTCCAGTCCGAGATGATCGATGTTGAGCATATCGAGCGCCTCGCAAGCGAGGTCGGTATCAATGGAGGAGATTTCTTTGATTTGCGCGTAATCTCTGACCCAGCGCAGTAAATTGTTAGCGATGCGCGGTGTGCCACGCGAGCGCGACGCGATGGCAAGAGCAGCTTCTCTTTTCAACGAGACATTCAGAATGCGGGCCGAACGCAGGACGATGGATTCTAAAACCGAGGGTTCATAATAATCCAAACGCAAATTCAGGGTAAAACGCGATCGCATAGGGCTACTCAAAAGACCCACGCGCGTGGTCGCACCGATTAGGGTAAAGGGATTGAGGGTAACATGTACGCTGCGCGCAGCGGGCCCAGAATCGATGAGAAGGTCCAATGAAAAATCTTCCATGGCAGGATAGAGATATTCTTCGACAGTGCGGTTGAGCCGATGGATCTCATCGATAAAAAGGACATCGCCTTCTTTGAGATTGGTTAAAATGCCTGCAAGATCGCCCGGTTTTTCAATCACAGGTCCGGAGGTAACGATGAGATTAGTGCCCATGGTCTTGGCGATAATGTGGGCAAGCGTTGTCTTGCCAAGTCCGGGAGGGCCGTTAAACAGGCAATGTCCTAAAGCTTCCTTGCGCTGCTTGGCCGCTTGCATCACAACATTCAGGCGTTGGCGTATGTTGTCTTGGCCGGTAAATTCATCTAGAGAGCGAGGGCGCAGCGGAGTTTCAAAAGGTTCATCCTGTTTTGTCCAGGAAGAATGGATAAAGGCGCTATCGTTCATAAAAAAAGACCACTTATATAAAAAACTGTAGCAAGAAATCGATTTCGCGCGCTATACCTAATCGTGACAACAATTGCAAAATGAAAGGAATTCAATATGAGTCTACAATCTGACCGATGGATACGCCAGATGGCTTTGACCTGTGGGATGATCGAACCTTTTGTCGATGGACAGGTCCGTCACGTCGATGGAGAAAAAGTCATAAGTTATGGACTCTCCAGTTATGGGTATGATCTCAGAGTGGCTAATGAATTTAAAGTGTTTACTAACATGCGCAATTCCGTTGTTGATCCTAAAAATTTCAATGAAAATGCATTCATGTCTTTTGAGGGCAAGGAATGCATCATTCCTCCCAATTCCTTTGCATTGGCGCGCAGCGTGGAATATTTCCGCATTCCGCGCAATGTTTTGACAATCTGCATTGGCAAATCGACGTATGCCCGCTGCGGCATCATCGTCAACGTCACCCCATTTGAACCCGAATGGGAAGGGTTTGTGACCCTAGAAATCTCTAACACTACGCCTCTTCCTGCCAAGATCTATGGCGGAGAAGGGCTTGCGCAAGTTATTTTCTATCAGGCAGTTGAAGAATGCGAGACCTCTTATGCGGATCGAAAAGGCAAATACATGGGGCAGACTAAAATTACTTTGCCTATTGCGTAACAGATTTTCTCTCTAGAAAAAATACTCCGCTTTTTAGACAATCAGGTTAGAGGGGTAGTTGCAAACACTACTTCTAGAGTCTGCAGAGCATGAGAAGATATGTCGCTTAGCTTAAAAGAAAGACCGATTCCTTCTAAAGAGAAGGTCATCCACCAGTACTGGTGGGTGTTTGTCTTCATTGCGGTGTGTTTTGGTCTTTATGCTCATGCATCGCAGAAGAAACAAAAAGCCATCTTCGCTTTGGAATCTCATCTGCAACAACTCCATAGAGAAAAACAGCAGTTATTGCAGGAAAAAGAGGAGCTTCAGCTCAATATTAATAGCCAAAGCGATCCAGCCTGGGTGGAACTCACATTGATGAAAGGCTTAGGGTTAGTTCCCGAAGGCCAAGTAAAGGTCTATTTTGATATGCTTTCCGATAAATAAAATGGAACAGCTGTGATTGCCGCCCTCATTTTTTTCTTATGTGCCTTGATCGTATTTTCTGCGTTTTTCTCTACGTCTGAGGCTGCTCTATTTTCTCTTTCATCGATGAAAGTGAAAGTGTTCCGCTCGGATAAGGATCTACGCAAGCAGCTTGTGGCAAAACTCTTAAGCTCTCCTCGTGATTTGCTCATCACGATCATCATCCTCAACATCATCGTCAATATTTTGATCCAGAACGTCTCGTCGAGCATTTTTGGGGATTTTTCAGGATGGGTATTTACCATTCTTTTTCCTCTGGTCATTACTGTGGTGCTCGGCGAGGTCTTCCCGAAGTCCATCGGCCTGGCCAATAATGCTGCTATTTCTTATCGGGTAGCGCCTATTTTATACACTGCGCAGCGGATTCTGCTTCCGGTAAGACAGGTATTGGGTTGGATTACAAATATCATCTCGCGGATTTTGTTTTTTTACTTAAAACCCGAAGAAGAGATTTCTAGCGATGAACTGCGGCATGCTTTAAAAACTTCGCGCCATTTCGAGATTTTAAATGAGGATGAGGCGGAGATTGTCCGTGGATATTTGCATCTGCAGGAAGCGCAGGTGAGAGAGCTCATGAGACCTCGGGAAGAGGTGATTTTTTATGACATAGAAGAGCCTCTTTCTAAATTAATTCATTTATTTGTCGATCAGGAGTGCTCGCGGATTCCCGTTTGCAAGGAAAATTTGGATAAAGTCATCGGGATCATCACGGGCCAGCTCTTTTTCTTGCATCGAGAAAAACTGCATCAGCCCGAAGATCTCATTCCCATTCTCGCCAAACCTTTTTTTGTTCCAGAGTCCATGCCGGCAAGCGCATGCATCCGTCAAATGTATAGACGAAAAGAATCCTTAGCCCTTGTCGTAGATGAATATGGATCTATTTCTGGGCTTATCTCTTCGGAAGATCTCGTCGAGACTGTGGTAGGGGAGATTGCGGATGCCCGCGATACCAAAAGCCACTATACGCGATCGGGGAAAGATATTTTGATCGCCAGTGGTAAAATGGAACTTGCCGAATTCGAAGAGCTCTTCGGTGTGTCCCTTCCTTCTGAAAACAGCAGAGTGACGTTAGGAGGTTGGTTGACAGAGCAAATGGGCGATATTCCTAAGACAGGCGCGAAGGTCCTCTCGCATGGATTTTTTTTCCACGTGCTTGCAGCGGATGCCAAGAGGGTCAGGATGATTTACGTACGCCGGATCGCAAAGAAGGACGAGGGATAATATGCAAGGCAGCTGGCAGTTTTATCTTCTGCTGATCATTGTTTGTCTGTTCGTTCAAGGCTTTTTTGCCATGATCGAGATGGCCTGCGTCTCTTTTAATAAAGTGCGTCTGCAATATTATGTGAGCAAGGGCAAAAAAAGAGCGCTTTGGCTGAGTTTCCTGCTGCATCATCCCGCTTATTTGTTTGGAACGACTTTGATCTGCGTCAATACAGCGCTCGTCGTTGGGTCAGAGTGCGCCCGTAGGTTTTATGGAGCATTGGGATATAGCCCAGAGCTTGCTCCTCTGACACAGATCATCCTCGTTTTAATCTTTGCTGAGATCTCTCCCATGTTTGCAGGCAGAAGATATGCAGAGCATGTGGCGATGCTCGGATTGCCCGTCCTGTATTTTTTTTCACTGTGTTTACGACCGATAATTTGGGCTTTGGATTGGCTATGCAAAGGCGTCAATCGACTCGTGGGGCAAAAGGCCCCTCCTGGCGTCTATTTGTCTCGCGAAGAACTGCAGAATATTATCGAAGAAAGAGAGGAGACAGTCTCTTTAAAACCCTCCTCGAAAGAGTTCAATACGGTCGTCTCGAACATTTTCACGTTAAAAAACAAAGTGGCCAAGGACTTAATGCAGCCTCTTTCCCAGGTGCCGATCGTTCCTTCCTTCTGTACGATAGCAGAGATGCGCGAGCTGACGCAAAAACAACATATCACATATCTACCCATATTCCATCGCAATCCACAAAATATCATCGCCATCGCCTATCCCAGAGATTTATTGCGCCAATCCGATTCCAAGCGCGTGCGTGAATTTGCGCGCACTCCCTGGTTCATCCCCGAAAACAGCTCGATCTTGTATATCTTAAAACAGTTTCGCCGAAACAACCAAAGCCTTGCTGTGGTCCTCAATGAAAAGGGCCTGGCTACGGGCATTCTCTCTTTAGATGAAGTTGTCGATGAGATCTTCGGTCAATCCGATGAATGGATGTCTTTTGGAGAAATGCTTCCCCGCGCGTTCCATATCCTCGTGGATCGTACCTTTCCCGGAGATATGCGGCTCGAAGAGTTCAACAAACAGTTTTCTGTTCATCTGGCCTACGAAGATGCGGAGACACTGCAAGATTTAATGGCTAAAGTACTAGGCCATCCCCCTTCCAAGGGAGAATCGGTGCGCATCGATCAATTCGAGCTCAGCGTCGAAGAAGCCTCGCTCCTCGGCCCCACAGAAATCCTCGTCCGCAGCGTCTTTTGAACTGTTGAAATTCACCCACTTTTTATTATTTACGTAAACGTTCGACGATGCGGCTGACCTGCTCAATGCAGGTGTCGATCTCTTTCTCTGTCGTGTTGCGGCTTAAAGAGAAGCGGATCGCGCTGCGGGCGATGTGATGCGGAATTCCCATGTTGGTCAGCACGCGCGAGGGTTCTAAGGCTCCCGATGTGCATGCAGATCCATGGCTCACGGCGATGCCCGCCATGTCGAGTGCGATCAGAAGGTCTTCGCCTTGTGTTTCAGGGAAGGAGAGGTTGCAGGTATTGGCAACGCGGGAGCCCATTCCGTTGACGATGACAGGATTGGCGTGTACAAGGAGCCCGCTTTCTAGTTTGTCGCGGAGCAGCGCCATGCGATGGGTAGCAGAAGGCAGTTCGCTATGGAGGAGTTCGATGGCTTTAGCCATCCCGATGATGCCGGGCAGGTTTTCTGTTCCGGCGCGCATGCCGAACTCTTGATCTCCACCGGTCAGTAAGGGCTGGATCTTAAAGGAAGAGCGCAAGAAAGCAAAACCTGCTCCTTTAGGTCCATGGAATTTGTGTGCGGAAAATCCCATGGCGCTAACGCCTTGTGGAATCGTAAAGAGCTCTTTTCCCAACAGGGCGACGCCATCGACGATGAAAGGGATTTTTGCTGTGTGAGCGATGTGCGCGATGGCCTCGATATCCTGCTTGACGCCTGTTTCACTGTTGACAGCAGAAGCGATGATAAGGCGTGTATCGGGCCGTATGGCAGCGCGTATATCTTCCGCATGAACAGCACCCAAAAGACCTGCGGACAAAAAAGAGACCTCGATGCCGGATGCGCTTAATACGGATAGAGTATTATAGATACAGGAATGTTCGACGTTCGTAGTGATGACATGCGCGCTCTTTGCATTGTGCAGAGAGCCGCGGATCAGCATATTGAGCGATTCAGTGCCGCCAGAGGTAAATAGGATTTCATGGGATTTAACATGTAAAAAAGAGGCAATCGACTCTCTTGCTTGCTGCAGGCGCTGTCTTGCCTGTTGTCCGAAATAATGCGAAGAAGAGGGGTTGCTCGGAAGAGTAGAAAGCTCGGCGAGCATCGCATCCAATACTCTGGCATCGATGCCTGTTGTGGCGTTGTTATCGAGATAAATTCTATTTTTCATGAGAAAATTTTAACCAGGAGAACGGTAATATTATCATTTCCCCCTTTTTCCAGCGCCAATTGAATGAGTTGAGTGGCGATCTGTTCTAAAGATGCATGTGTATTCATTGTTTCAGAGATGGATTCTTCTGGAACAAAATCGGTCAGTCCATCGCTGCACAACAAATAAATATCTCCTTCCTGAATGGGAATCACTCCAATATCGGGAATGACATAAGGATGGGTGCCGATCGCCCGGGTAATGACATTGCGAAAGAGCAAGGCAGGAAGATCAGGCGAAGGTTGCTCTTCATTGATCAGCATGACATGGCGTAAAGAATGATCGTCGGTAAGCTGTTCTAATTTCTGACGTTTGCGATAGAGGCGGCTATCTCCGACATGCGCATAGATGAGGGCGCCATCGTGAAGTAAAAAGCAGGACAGGGTAGTCCCCATCCCGCTATAGGCTTTATTTTGATGCGATAATGTATAGACTGTCTCATTAGCGGTGGAGATGGCTGAGCGCAGTAGATTGCACGTTTCTTCTAGGGTCGCTCCTTTTTCGAGAAGCTTCACAGAAGCACACATGCTTTCTACTGCCTTAAACGCAGCGATTTCTCCAGCATTATGGCCTCCCATGCCGTCAGCGAGGACATAGAACTGCTTTTCGGGGATCACCCGAAATACATCCTCATTGTTCGGCCGGACAAGGCCCACATCCGAGAGACCATAACTTTCCACTTTGTGGGGCAAAAGCTTCATATTACATCGGTTGCATCTGTAAACTTCCCTATAAATAACACTTCTGTAGATTTTAGATCGACGATGAAGAATAGAAAGGGATGATCTGCGTTAAATTCTGCAGGCTCAGTAGGTGCGGAAGTGATATCCATGGAAGCCCCTGTGGCAGCGGCAGCAGTAACGCCATTTTCATCGAGTGCAAAAAAGGTTTCGTGTACCACTTTGTTTAAATAAAGATTCATGAGCCCATCAATTCCTGAAAAATTCGCTTGGGTTGTAAAAGGATTTTTCATCCCGAGCTGTAGGAGAGGATTATTGAGGTTGTAGCGCTTGGTCAAAGTGAATTTAGGAAGCTTGACATGCGCTTTTCTTCCTTGCAGGTCCTGAATGGTCTCTTTCAAAGCATCTGGCATGGCCTGAAGCATGACATCGAAATTCTCTGCGGATTTGGGAAGAAGGACTAAAAGAGCAAGCTGTCCTTTTCCTTTAGAGACGCCACAAAACGGAAGAGCGATCGCCTGGAAGAGCTCGTTTTCGACATAAGGAAAATAACCGGATTGCTCCATCATTTTGACCATCTCGGCGGTGCGTGTCAGTGGATAGAATTCCGCATCCTGTGTCATCTGCGGATCAAAAGGCTTAAGGAAAGATCCTTTAAAATATGCGGCATTGGTCATGACCAATCGAGTGGACGCGGTGATGTCGCTTCGCGTTAATAAATTTTGTATATGGCCATTTGTCTTGTCTGCCACCCATTTATTGATCGTGGCAAGTGCAGCATCAGGCTGTGCGAAGGAAAGATTTCCAATTTTGGCACCGAACTGTTTTTCAATCGCATAGCGGTAATCGCCCAAAATATACGTTCTATCATCCAACCACAACGCATTAGCTAACGTTAGATCATAGCTCTTTTTATTGGGCGTCGGCATCAGCATTTGATTTAATGCTGCGGATGGGGTGGCAATTTCTTTAGAGGAGAGATCGAGTTTTAATGCTTGGCTCATCTCTTGTTCCGTGACATCTCTTGCGCCGAGATAGGCCATGGAAAGACAGGAGGAGATAGAATAAGGAGAGAACACCAGGTTGGCATCGGATGAATCGATTTTAGGATAAAGAGAAAAGGCAAAATCCGTGTGGCTTTGAATCAATTGAGAAACTTCCTTAGATATATCGGGTTGCTCTGGGGTTTCCACGCCGTGAGAGAAAAAAGGTGTTAGTGCTAAAGCTGTCAAACAAAAATTACGTAATCTCATATGCGACCTCAATTTAATTTGTTTCAAGCCAATATTTACTATATAATTAGTATATCTTCATGGCCACATTAATATTACATAAGAATTGTTAATCAGGAAAGAAAAGAATCCGGATGGTGCTGAAGGTGTTAAAAGTAATGTGCAGAGCGATCGAAGCGAAAAGGGAGGCCTGACGTTCGTAGATGAATCCTAAAAAGAGGGCAAAAGTAAAAAGCGAAATGACCAAAGAAATATTTCCAAGCCCTTGGCTCGGGGCGAAATGAAACAGGGAGAAGCATAAAGAAGACAATACGATCGCCGTTTTGATACCAATGTATTTTTTAAAAAAAGTTTGCAAACAGCCCCGGAAGAGGAATTCTTCAATTGTAGGAGCGATGAAAAGAATGATAAACAGAGGAATGATCATCGTCTCGAAAGAAGAAAGGCTTGTCTTAAGATAACGGACAGCGACCTGCTCATAATTTTGCAGTCCAAAAAATCTATTTAAGAGGATATCTGAGATCTCGCCTACAACTGCAACTAGGGGAAAAGCGATAAACCAGGTGAGCACGCCTATCCCTATATCGAAGCGAATAGGCTGCGCATTGGGCGCATTCTCATTTTTCCAAATCCGTTTAAAAAGGGCAGGGTTCTCAAAACGGGCGTAAAGAAAAAAAAATAATAAAATACACCCGAGGATGATCAGTTGTATCCCGCTCATCGTACCCACAGGCGGCGCTCCGCCGGAATGGGTTTTTCCATAAAGGGCGTAGACCGCATGCAAAAAGAGGGGGGCAAGTAAAAGAGTGATGCACAAATAGATCCCGAAAAAGATGAGCACGGACTTAAAGGAGATCGAAGGATAGGTGTGCTTATCGACAGGAAAAACAAAAAAATCTTTAGATTTGGCGATCCATAAGACAAAAAAGGCAAAAAGGCCGACTAAGAAGATAAATGCCATAATCTTATAGAAAATCTAATAATGTTTTTTTAACGCTATTTGCAAACGCACCTATTTCTGGGATAGGCTCGCCAGACCAATATAATCTTCGATGCGTCTGGATATTTCTTTTGCAAATTCCCAATGCGCTAAACCCAAGGGCGAGAAATTAAAATTGTCATCCCCCCAAGGAGCTTGCTCAAAGTTAATAGTGGTAAATTGCCGCGGGATGAAGTGAGAATCGTTCACTATCTCCTGCAGTATCACTTGCGGCTGCTCTCTTCTGAGATCAAATATACGGATACGCATGCTCAAAATGAGATCGGCAGAACAGGATTTTAGATCGATTTCTTGTGCATTGGGCTTTTTCAATATTTCTTCGTGCTTTATCAGTTCTAAAAAGACG
>Ga0209579_10002562_pt1 | contig 13758 bp, 9 predicted proteins | sample Coa_R1_2_FD_187152 | JGI IMG/M metagenome (GOLD analysis project Ga0209579, IMG submission 187152) | Surface soil microbial communities from Centralia Pennsylvania, which are recovering from an underground coalmine fire - Coalmine... | ecosystem: Environmental > Terrestrial > Soil > Unclassified... | reverse complement strand
ACCGGCCCGGCCGCAAAGTCAGCGAAATTGGTGAGCTGAGTCCATTGCGAGCGGTCGGGAATCGTTGCCGGGCCAGGGCGCAGCCAAAGCGTCAAGCTTAGTCCGCCAATTGCCAGCGCGGCCGCGGCCGCACCGACGCGCCACCACAGCCGGAATCGTTGGCGTGCTTTTTCGAGTTCCGCGCGGACCTCCGCCATATCGGACGGCCGCCGGTTCGCGTCCTTTTGTAGACAGCGGCGCAGCAGATCACGCACTCTGGACGGAACCTTGCCGGGCAGCGCGCGCCAGTCCGGTTCGCGCTCCAGAACAGCCGCGATGGTGGCTTGCACTGTCTCACCTTGAAATGCCCGGGTCCCGGAAAGAAGTTCGTAAAGCAGGCACCCGAATGCCCAGATATCCGTTCTCTTGTCGACCATTCGTCCGGTCGCCTGCTCCGGACTCATGTATGGAGGAGTGCCTGCAATGCGCCCGCCGATCGTGTCCAGTCCGGTCATCGTTGCGGTCTTCGCCAGATGCGGATTTTGATCGGTTCCCCAAATCGCTTTGGCCAGCCCGAAGTCAAGCACTTTGACTCGGCCTTCGGGGGTAACTTTCACGTTCGCCGGCTTCAAGTCGCGATGGATGATTCCTTTCCGGTGAGCCGCCTCCAAGGCCTCCGCGACTTGTATTGCCTGTTCAATGGCCATGGCGGGTGGGACAGGTCCGCACAATGAGTCGCCTTCCACCAGCTCGAGCACCAGGACTACGATGTCTGCGCATCCCGATCTGCGTAAGATGGGGCTTCACGCAACGCCGCCTGGAGCGAAGGAGAGCGTAATCATCGCGAATGCGAATGTTTCGCGCATCGGGATCAAATCGTCGGAGGGCGATCTTGCCGCGGTTATGGACGGTGAGACTTATTGTGTAAAGCGGGACGACGGAGCGTTCTTCAATGCGAAGCTTCCATTACATGACGCAGCCGCACGGACCATCGGCATCCTGGTGATGGAGATCCCGTTTACTTCGGTTGCGAACGAAGCTGAGGCGGTTCACAAAGCGGAACAGATTCGAAGCGAACTGGCGGCGCAGATTCCAAACTATGACCGGTTGTTTCAATAGAACTGACATTCTTCACCCGACCGTTTCACTTTCATAACATTACGTCCTGCCTGCCGTTGGAAATGATGATTTTCTGATGACAGGCGCTGGTTCTAAGGTTGTCTTAAGGTTCGATTGCTGTAATGCCAGGGAGTGAGCTGGCAATCGATCGTCAAGACAAGTCACACGTGGGCCGGACTGATTTTCGGAACCTTCTTGTGTCTAACCTGCCTTTCGGGAAGTATTGTGGTCTTTCGTCCGGAGATCGAGGCTGCTCTTAGTCCCAAAGTTGCGGCAACCGTGTCACTGGCATCTGTTATCCGCGGGCGAGGCCCGTTCGTTGCTGTTGGAAATCGTTCACGCGATGCTTAAACAACAAACGGAATCTCATAGATTTCCGCTCACGGGTGATCCTGGCGAACCGGAACTCACCGAGCAGGAGCACCTTATGTTCCGTCTGCTGCCCGCGATGCAATCCTTCGAACCTGACCTTCCTCAGAGCCTGTTCCAAGAACATCCGCAACTGGCCGCGGCTGCGCAGCGCTATCCGAATGGTATGCAGTCGATATGGGATTCGCAGCCCAAATTCGACCGCACGCGGGACGATGCAATGACCGTGGGTGACTCGTCTGTCATGCCGATGAGCGAGGCGATCGCCACCGATTTCGAGGCTCCCTTTCGTGAAGCCGGCATGGTATACGCGAGAGACAGCGACCCAGGAAATCCCAACATGGCGCCAAAGGACTGTTGGCCGTCGGCGCGCGAGTTCCGCAACATCCTTTTCAAAGCGGGCCAGCACCTGGGGTGGGAAGCAGAAAAGTACCTGGATCGGATCTCCGACCCCGATCTCCGTTTATTTGCCCAAATCGAACTTTGCGCCGGTGCCGAAGACCTACCACAGCTCGGCAGCTTCACCGCTTTTCGTCCGGCCAAAGGACATCCGCAACGGTGTCCCTCGGCTGCTGAGCTTGAAGAGATCTTTGGCCCCGAACTACCCGGCATCCGCTGTCCGAAGTGCCAATGGAAGCCGCGCGCGAAATTCTTGTGGTCGTGCAACTGCGGGCATCACTGGAATACCTTCGACACTCACGGGCTATGCCCGGAATGCGAGTATCAATGGGAACTCACCGGATGTCACCAATGTGGAGCAATGTCTCCGCATCTCGAATGGTACGTCGAGACCTGATCTGTAAGGGCACTCACGCCATCGGCTTCGTAAGCAGAACCAGCATGATGGCCTCCGGGTACATGGTCCGCCAACCGCAAGCAGGCCACATGAGCGAGAAGTCGCCAACCCGCACAAGTGACCCGCGAAGCGTAGGAAATGGACGTTAATGACGGACATCAGTCCGATCCCACTTGTCGCAACGTCGTTTCGGATCAACGGAAACTCGAGATCCTTAGCACATCAACTTGAACGATCGCTGGCTCGTGACGGAGAATGGTGCACATGAAATTCGGCGTATTTTGGTTCGCTCTATTGGCGGTCACCTCAGGACAGGCCCAGACCTCTGCACAGGAGGCCAAGACGGCACCGCTGGTCCAGAATCCGATTGTGGTTCAGTTTATGATCGACGGGATTGATTCCCGTAGCGTTCGAACCGCCGTGGCGAACGGAGCGAAGGCGCTGGACGACTTGATGAAGCAGGGCGTGGTCGCCGACCAATATTACTGCACCAGCCCAGCGCCGCGTCTAGCACTGCCGGATGGGACACTCCCCTGGGGCGGCAGCACAAGCTCGAACGTGGCCATGCATACGGGGACGCATCTGTTTGAGTCCAGGAAGATCGACGACATCTTTACTTCTGCAAAACGGGCCGGAATCAAATCGGTTTTCGCGGGCGGTTCACCAAACTACAAGATATTCACCGATGCAGATTTCCTTTACTTCGGTGATGAGCTTACTGACGATCAAGTTATTGAGCGCGGCTTGTACCACTTCAGAAAGGACGGCACGAGGCTGATCCGTTTACATCTGCAGCATATTCGTGACGCCTGGAAGGGGCCCAAGGATCCTACCGATCCGCAATCGGCCTACATTCAGTATTTCGTTAAAACCGTGGACCCGTTGCTTGCCAAATTCATTGCCGGTCTCAAGGGCGCCGGGGCCTGGGACAGGACTTATATCATCCTGGGGTCGGATCACGGTATGGGGCAGACCAGTGCCAGCGGCCATCCGCAGTCGGTGCTCTCGTCGTGGGACACGTTCATGATGTTCTACGGACCGGGCATAAAGCGCGGCGCGAAGATTCCCTATGCGGAGGGCCCGGACGTCGCCATCATGACCAACTATCTACTGGGCCTTCCGGCGCTCAAAGGACACCTTGATGAAAATGTGCCGGCGAATCTGCGGCCGGTGACGGGCACCTTCCTTAAGAACATCTTCGAAGGCGCTCCGGCTGAGATGGATCATCCCAGGTGGGTGGAACGTTATCTCAAATCCGGGCTGCCCCGCGGAGATCAATATGTCGATTATCGCGCCGGAATGATCAAACTTCTCACTGAGAAGGGTGACAGATAAGCCTGCCAGTGTCATCGAGTTGACGCGTCCCTCCCTCACCGCCCGCTCTATGGAAATTAGTCTTGTCAAGCTCGATCAGCGGCCTTCGCCGCTCACTGGTGGGCAGCGATAATTCGTCACATCAGGCCGAGATTTTTCGCCTCCCAGGCAGAGCGCATTGGTTGTTACTGCCGGTGCCCCGTGATACCGTCAGATCCATACAAACATGTTGAAACTGACAGCACGAACGATGACCCGCAATAAGTACGTTTCAGGTTTCCTTATATTGAGTCTTGCGGGATTGGCCGGCTGTTCCAGCGAGCCGCCCGCCAAGCAAACCACCTCCGCGCCAGACAAAATCCAGGGAAAGGCGCTGACGGTTCTAACCGAAACGAGCGCGTCAGACGCTGCTCTGAACGCGGGCGGACCTTCCGTCTACCTTGTGGATGGCCTGAATCGCTACCGCCTCTTCTTCAATCAGGCATTCGAGGTAAAACCCGGGCAGGAGTACATTGCCCAGGGTGTTTATGCGCAAAAGGCCATCGATGCGATTGGCGATCCAGAACAAGGCAAGAAAGGCTATCCACTTGAATCAAGCTGCGACCATGTCGTGAAGATGGCGTGGCCCGGGCTCGCCTTCGATGTTACCGATTCACACACCAAGAGTCTGTGCGCCAAGATAAAACGCTTTCCCGCCCGAGCCGTATTCCTGGTGACCCGGATGGAGCTGGCTGCTACCTCCGCAGATTCCGCGAAACAGAAGAGCGAAACCGGGGAGAAGGATGCGCCGACCATCTCGGTTCCGGCGGACAAACAACGCGCTCTCCTGGTCGAGGGTCCAGCCGTCCTAACCGCGCCCCTTTGGGAACCCGCAGGCGGAACGGCTCGCTGCAAAGTCGTCATCAACGAGGAAGGCAAGATTGCCGAGCTAAACAGCGGCGCGCAACTCTGCGAGACCGTGCCGTGGTCTCAGTTCCGGTACAAACCCACCGTCAAGGGCGGCAAACCGGTCAGAGTGAATACCGAGGTGGAAGTGCGCTTTGACCCGCGAAAGTAGAAGTGTCGACACCGGACCAACGATACCTTCCCAAGAGCGCCGATAATGCGCGTAAGGGACGTGCGTACGACGGCACGGGCAGATTTCTCTCCGGCTGCAAAAATGTGTTTGCGACCGCGGCCGTCATCATTGCACTACGATGTTTACCGGTGTGCCCGCAATCCAGGCGGCGCTTACCTGGATGGCGGCTGCCCCCTTCGTTACATCTGAAGGCATCCGAAAATTCACCTGATAGCCATCCGTCGCGCCTGGGTAACCGACGGCGCCAAGAACGTCCGAGGTCTCCCCGTTTACGGTGACCACCACTGGTGAATTGACTGTAGCCAGGGGATTCGATGGGAACGGCTGCCCAGGACCAACACCCGGGTTAACGGGACCAAGACCTGTCACGATTAGAGACAATAGTTCACCTGCGATCGCAGGCTTCGAGGAAGTCACCAACGAAAAATCGCCTGAATGGACTACGGCAGGTCCATTGGCGGTAAGCACAATCTGCGGAACTGACATAGGGATCACATATAGGGTGAACACTACGTGCCCTCCTCCGTTCATCCGCCGGTTGGCGGGATCCTCCGTAATCGATGCCGTACGAATGGGAATCGCAGAACCGCCCAACCCTTGAGCTGCGTTGCCGGTTTGGCCGCGCGCACCGAGGAACGCGCCTGTACCGCCCACGATCGCGAAATTCATTGATCCCGCGGGTGGCCCGGGAGGAGATGGTCCTCCGACGTTCAGCCCCTCGGTCATGATGGTGCCAACAGCCGTGCCATCGCTCTGAAGGATCTCGTATGTTTCGTATCGCATCGAATTATGCGTTGTATCGGCCAGCGGCTGGCCGGCAATCGGGCTTGGGCTCAAGCAAATATCGACTGCGCGACTAACATAGGTGCCTTTGGCCGGCTGACCATTCACCGCCACGACGTCCCCCAGAGAGATTACTTCGCTCCCTAAGCACCCGGCAGCCGTGAAACTGCCGCTTGTGACACTTGTGGTCTTCCCATATTTGGAAAGATCGTAGGTGTCCACCTGATACTCGACCACGTTTCGGAGCTCGACCTTCAGCGTCGAGGCCGGAGATTGCGCGATGGCCGGACGGCAATACATCGCTATCGAGGCCACCGCAATCATTAATGTTTCCGTTTTTCGAATCATTTTTCTCCTGTTTCGAGTTACTTCGCGCCGAAGGTTCCCATTGCCCGTCGGCCATCCAGGTGGTCCTTTCCAGCCTTCCTTCAAGGTGCCCGACAGAACCGCACGAGAGCAAGCGCAAAGGGGTGGCAAGGGGTTGTAACAACGTTGCACAGTATTGGGAACAAACGATATCCTCTAAGCCGAGTGCAGCTGGAGCAAGATAACCTCCGAGCCGTCCGCGACCACTTGGAACGTGTGCTTGCCAGCGAATCGTTCGCTCGCAGAGAGCGCGTTTCCAAGCTCCTCCGATTCCTGGTCGAACGACGGCTGGAGGATCGGGAGCACGAGTTAAAGGAATCCGTAATTGGGGTCGAAGTCTTTGGCCGCCCGCCAGACTACAATCCCAAAGTCGATTCCACCGTACGAACGGAAGCCGCCCGGTTGCGCGCGCGCCTGGCCAAGTACTACGCAACCGATGGCAGCCGTGACGAGATTGTGATCGAACTCCCGAAGGGGGCCTATTTACCCGGTTTCCGGCAGCGAGCGGCGAGTCCACCCATGCTTGCAGCCGGCAACGGGAGGGTCTGGCTCCCGGTCGTCGCTTTCGGCATCGCCCTCGTTGCGGCATTGGTTTCCGTGTGGTGGGCTGTGCGCATGAAAGCACCGATCCGCATTGCCGTCCTCCCAATTGTGAACATGGCTCAGGATGGAACCGGCGATTATCTTGCGGATGGCATGACCAGCGAGATTATCAACGACCTCTCGATGATCGAGGGACTGGCGGTCCGCTCCCAGACCTCGTCGTTCGCGCTCAAAGGCAAGCCGAGCAATGTGCGCGAAGCGGGCGCCTCTCTGGCTGCCGATTTCATTCTGGAGGGCTCCGTCATGCGTGTCGGACAACAGTTGCGGATCAACACCCAACTGGTGCGAGTGCGTGATGATGTTCCCGTGTGGTCCCACAGGTTTGAACCGCAATTAACAGATGTCCTCTCCGTCGAGGATGAGATTTCGCGCGGCATTGTGAATAGTCTGCGGCTAGAACTGGGAGGAGGCCGGAGGCGATATGAGGTCAACCAGGAGGCTTATGACCTTTATCTCCAGGCACGTGCCTCCGCAACCCAACTTTTCCCTGGCGACCCGGAAGTGATCGGCCGTTTTGAGAGAGTGACGCTGAAGGATGCCTCGTTCGCTCCGGCCTATGCGGGCCTGGCCACCGCCCACGCTTGGCGATCGTCTGTAGGTGTTCCCGCTCCAGAGCGAGCCAAAGAACTGGACAGCATGCGTGCGGCAGCCGACAGGGCGATTCTGTTGGACCCGCTCCTGGCGGAAGCTCATTCCGCGTTGGGGGCGGCCTACGCACAGAACGGCGAGTGGAGCCGGGCGGAACAAAGCTTTCGACGCGCGATCGAGATCGCACCCAGCCTCTCTTCTTCACACGCGCTGTTCGCGCGATTTGTTCTTTGGCCGCTAGGCCGGATGGCGGAGGCTTTACGAGAACTGCGCTTCGCCGTGAGAAACGACCCACTGTCGACCGACGCTCACAAGGAACTCGCAGATGCGCTTCTTTCTGTGGGCCGGTATGACGAGGCTGCGAGCGAGTGTGAGGAGCTTCCCGCCGATGCTTTGTATAGCAAGGAGTGTCTCGGTCGGGCTCGACTGTTCCAGTTGAGGATCAGTGAGGCCATCCAGATGCTTGCCGAGTCGCCGGTTCATAACTGGGGCTACTTGGCTAATGCCTATGCGAGGGCGGGACGGCGCGCGGAGGTCGAGCAACTCATCGCTGAGGGCCCGTTACGCTACCCCAATCGGAGCGGAGCGTTCCAATTCGCGCTGGCCTACGCCGGATTCGCCGACAAGGATCGCACGCTTGAACAGTTGGAACGCTTTTCCCGTGTCGGAGGCGTGAGGATGGGGTATACATTGACCAGTCCAGAGTTCGCTTTCCTGCGCGACGACCCGCGCACTAAGGCACTGCGGATGAAGCTCGGTCTTGCAAAATAGTTCACGCAGTTTCAAGCAAGAAACGTCGAGACGATAGCGCCAAAGTTAGTAACCCCAATAACCTGCTTAGCGACTTATGCCACACTCGAATCCTTCCAACGCACCGATAATGTTGCATATTAGTACGGTTTTCGTTCGACAGAAGGGCTTCGGGGTCAGATCTGTTCAGCTCGGTCGCGGAACGGGAACTTCTGGTGCCGGATGCCCGTTAGCTGGGATGAATTTTTGGGGCAGGCAGCGGGGTTTAGCGGCTCGAGCAGCCAAAAGCTGCGTCCCCAGATTGGATCGACCGATTAATGAGGCTGATGGGCAACCTCACCGAACCTCGAGTTCGACGATATAAGCCTCGGCGGAGCCACGGTTCTCTAAGCGGTCTGCGTTGCCGGCCGAAATGACAGCCCACATGAGTGCTTTCGCGGCTCGCCTACCGCTCCCGCTGAAGACGACCTCGCCGGCCACAAGAATCGCAACCACAGAGTGGGCATGAACATGGCCGGCTTCTGCCTTGCCGACGTCCAATCGGACGTCGTATATTTCGAACGCCCGTGTCTCGCTGACCAACTTCACAGACGCCCCCGACGCTGGCGAGTCCTGCGACCAACCGCTTTGTCGCAAGTTCTCTACGCTTACAACGTGATATTGATGACCGCCAGCTTGGTGTTTGTGAGTGCTGTGTTGACCAACGTTCACATTGACGCTAACTTGACCAGGCGTACGTGAAATCCAATCACCCCAATCGCCGCCCAACGGTTTCGTTCGAAGCTCACAACCGGCGATGCAAACGATCGCAATGTCGTTGATGTGAATGTGGTCTAACGTAGTGTCACTGGCTTCAATATTAACGTCTAGTACTCGTAGTGTCTCATCCTGGAAAACGACAAGATGTCGGGGCTCGAAATGGACCGGCACTTGAGCGGTGATTGATCCGCACAGAGTAAGCATCACGAAACAGGTCCCCGCGGCAGTGAAGGGTTTCATGCGGCAGACTATCTCTCGCGTCCGACAGACGCGGACAACCGGACGAATCTCGTACGGTCCCAAACGCGTGCTGGGAGTCTGAGGCATATTGTGTCTATCGAGTCTACGCCAATCATTGCCGCACCGCAGAATTAGGCGCGGGCACAACGCTACTCCACCATTTTCGCTATGAAATCTTCAGCAATGTCGACGCAGTGCCACCGAGGATCGCCCGCCGCTCCGCATCGTTCAGGCCGGGTGTCGCGAGAATATGATCCACGGCGGTGCTGGTCCAGGGATAGGGATAATCGGTCCCCATCACTATCTGACCGGCGCCGCATTCGGCTACGAGATGCCGCAACGCTTCGGGGGTGAAAACCAGCGAATCGAAATGCATCTGGCGCAAATATTCGGTGGGACGCTTTTTGAGAGGTGTTTTGGAGCAGTTTTCGGGGAACGTCAAGCACCCGTGATCCGAGCGGTCGGCGTAGGACGGCAAATATCCCCCTCCATGCGCTGCGCAAATCCGGAGCCGTGGAAACTGATCCAGAGTCCCTTCAAAGATCAGATGCGACAGCGCGATGGTCGTTTCCAGTGGATTACCGATGACATTCGCCAAGTAGCCATTGCCCTGAAGCCTTTTCCCGAATTCCTGGACTCCCGCAGGTGGCTGCGGATGGAGGAAGATCAAAGCTTCCAGATCCTCGGCCTTCCTCCAAAAGGGCGCAAAGCGTGGCGACGAGAGTTCTTCCCCATTGATGTTGCCCCCGATTGCGGCTCCGCGTAGGCCCAGCTTCTTCATTCCTTCTTCGAGTTGCTCAGCCGCGAGATCAGGATACTGAAGCGCCACGGAGGCATAGGCCACAAACCGGTCAGGGTGCGTTGCACATAGCTCAGCCAGTTTCTCGTTTTGAATCCGAATGATCTGCCGGGCCAAGTCGTGCTCGGTGGCGTACCAAAAGGCATTGATACTGATTGCCTGAACGTCGATGCCCTGTTCGTCCATGGCCCGCAAGCGATCACTTGTACTTACCAGCCCGCGAGTTTCAAGGGCGGTGGGCTTCCGCCCGGTCATCTCCACCGCCTCAGGGACAGTACAATGACCATGAACGTCGACAGTTTTCACGCGGCGCCCGCCAACCGTCACCTGCCGTCGCCGCGGCACGTCGGCGGATAGTGCAGTCTCTTGCTGGGCTGCGCCGGTGAGAGCGCAGCCTGTGAACACGATTCCAGCAATTCCGCCGGCAAGATTTCTAACGAACTCTCTTCGATCGGTCATCGCGTAGAGTATATAGCACCAAATTTGAATCTTCTGTCCGTGATGAGACAAACCGACGGTCTCGGTGCTCTGCCGCCGCCTGTAACACGCCCACCCAAGGCGGCAAAGTGCTTGATGTCGCCGGTACTTAAAAGGTAACGTCCAGATTACCGATAATGCCCATTATCGGTAATCTGGACATCAGTCTGTGAGGCGGGAACGCAACTTCTTGGGCGTGCGAAAACTTTTCGCGCATCAGGCGGATTTGGCGATGTTGCTCAGAGACTTTCTGCTGACGTCCGGGGCGGCTGCCCCTTCCGCTAGATCGTCAAGAGGCAGAAACGAAGAAAGTTCGATGCAACGTCATTGAAGGCTGTGCTGTTTTGAGCGCGTGAGTCTACTCAGTGCGTAGTGCAACCATAGGCTCGACGGTTGCCGCGCGTATTGCTGGAATCCAGGATGCCGCGAGTGCGGCGGCGCAGAGCAATAGAGTCGCAATGGTAAGCATCCGCGGATCCCAAGGGGCGATGCCGTAGAGCTGCTCAGTCATCAGGCGGCCGGTGGCGATGGCGAGAGGGATGCCGAGTCCGAGTCCGATTCCGATCTGGGAGAAGGCGCTCCGAAGGACCATGCGGACCACGCGACTGCGATCGGCGCCCAGCGCCATACGCACGCCGATCTCACTCGTGCGCTGTTCTACGCTATAGGCCATCACTCCGTACAAGCCCACAGCGGCGAGGATGAGACCGAGCACGCCGAACAACATGGTGAGGCTGGCGATCATGTTTTCCTGCTGAAAATCGCCGGCCAGAATTTCCGAATACGGATTCACGCTGTAGACGATCAGGTTAGGATCGATGCTAGCGAGCGCTTTGCGTACCTCGGCCTCCATGGCGGGCGGGTTGCCGGGCGCCCAGATCACGATGTTATCGAGGAAGTGGGAAAAGAGGTCAAATGTGTTGAATTGCGGATCGTCGTATTTGAGGCTTTGTGTTTCGGGCAGCCAGAACATGGGGCGGACGGGTTCCCTGTAACCCCAGGTCATGTAGCGCATATCGCGCACGACACCAACGATTTCGAAGGACCCGGCGTATTGGATGCGGTCCATGCCGAAGTGCTGGCCGATGGGGTTCTGGTTCTTGAAGAAGCGTCGAACGAACGCTTCGTTCACGACGGCGATGGGGCGGGTCGCGGGAGTGTCCTGCTCCTCGATCGAGCGGCCCTGCACAATTTTTGATCCCAGGGTTTCAAAGAAGCCCGGCATCACGCGCGCCCAGCCTGCGCCTGTTTGTTCCTTCGGTCCTGGCTCCGGTCGGCCCGCGATGCGAATGCCCTCGTTCCAGCTGTCGCCACTCATCGGCGCATAAAGAGCCGGCGCCACCATGTGCACGCCTGGGACGCGTAGCAGGCGTTCATCAATGCGGCGGTACAGCGGTTCCATTTGCTCTGGCTTGTAATTGGCGAGGCTGGGGTTGATGGAGACCAGATAGCGCGCCTCGGGTTCGAAGCCGAAATTCTGGTGTTCGAGATTACGCAGGCTCTGTGCCAGGAGCGCGGCGGCCGAGAGCAACACGAGCGACATGGCGGTTTGCGCGATGACCAGGGACTTCTGTGCGATAGAGCCACCACCGCGGACCGAACGGTTACTTCCGCGCAGAGCTTCGACAGGATCGACGTGCGAAGTCATCCAGGCGGGGGCAATCCCGAACAGGATGCCGGTCAGGATCGAGATTGCGATAGCGAACAGCAAAACGGGTGCGGACGGCGAGGCGTCTACGGGGATGTATCGCGCCGGTCCGCCGATGGTGTGGAACGCGAGATAGAGAATCAGTTTGCTGCCGGCGTATGCCACACCGATCCCGAGAATCCCGGCGATGATAGCGAGCAGCGTGGACTCGACCAGCGCCTTTCGCACCAGGCGGGCGCGCGAAGCGCCGAGTGCGACGCGCAGGGAGATTTGGGAACGGTCCTTTAATCCACGGGCGAGCATGAGATTGGCGAGATTGCCGCAAGCTACCAGGAGCACGCATCCGGCCGCAATGAGGAGCAGCTTCAATCCAGCTTCGTATCGATCGCGCATGGCGGTGACTCCGGCGCCTCCCGGAATAAGATGAAGCGTTTGCTGGCGCCAGGTCTGTTTTTCCGAGGGTTCCATGTCGGACTCATGGCTGGCGAGCCAACCCAGGAACTCGACCCTGAGCTTTGCTTCGAGCGTCTTAGGATCAACACCGGGACGCACGCGGCCGATGATGTCGAGCCAGTTCGTGTTGGGTCGCTTCAACCGCTGGGTTTCGCCGGCGAGCCGGGCTTCGGCGGTGACCGGAAGCCATATATCGGGCATGCCCCCGCCATCGAGCTTGGCGCCGAAGAAGCCGGGCGGCGCCACGCCGATCACGGTGAACGGATGGCCGTCAATCTGATAGCTGGCGCCGACCACCGAAGGATCCGATCCATACTTGTCGGTCCAGATGTGATAGCTCATGACGGCCACAGGAGCCGCTCCTTCACGATCGTCGTCATCCGTCATGAGCCGACCGATCCAAGGCTGGATGCCGAGGGTACGGAAGAAATTTCCGGAGACGTATTGGCCGTTGCGGGTATCGAGAGGCGCCTTCGATCCGGCGCGGCAGACACCGAGATTCGTATTACCAGCCTGTAGCGCGGCGAGATCAGTAAACTCGGGCGTGTGCTCCCGGAAATTGCGGTAGGCTTCCCAGGAGAAAAGTGCGAAATCGCCGTCGGTGTCCTGCGTATAACCGCCCCAGTTGCAGCACCGGACTTTGTCGCCCACGCGCCAGAGCTCTTCGGGCTTGGCGACCGGAAGAGATTTCAGCATCACCTGGTGCACCAGGGTAAAAATGGCTGTCGTTGCGCCGATTCCCAGTGCGAGCGTGATCACCGCAGTCGTGGTGAATCCGGGCGCCTTTTTGAGTTGTCGAAACGCTTCTTGTAGATCCGTCATGCGTTTTTCTTTATCTGCTTCAGATACGGATGAATCGGCGCCTCGGTTCTCAAAATCGCTCTCGGCACCTCTCGGTAACAATACTTTGCACGATGGCTCTGGTTACAACCCGGCCTCGATTTTGCCAACGGAGGGGAGTACGGATCAGTCGAACCGACAATTGCGGGCATGCCCTGGTAGTGTCAGAGTTGCGACCCGCCGTTCGTCGGCAGCACCCTTCCGCGAAAATTAAAATTCCCGATCCTGCCGCTTCGATCGGCGACCATATGCGATGCATATCGACTAGACGTACAGGGCCTATCTGAGTTTGCCGAAATCCGCCTGATGTGCAGCATTATCGACCGGAGGCGTAGGATCCGACGCCAGCAACACGCCGGAACCGGCAGGAGACTCGGCGGAAGTGCGGAAATTAGCAGGATACTCGGACGCAACGACTCGTGTAACGGACCCCGCCCGCGCTTCATTGATCAAAGCACCATTCGATCTCGCCGCCGCTTCTTCCACCCCATGACTAGACCGCTGATCAATTGAACTGCCGCCATCAGGCTGGCGAGAGACATGATCGCCTTGCTCGGGATTCCTAAGATGTCGCCCGTATGGACCGCCCGGTTGACGATTACAATACGTGCACCCGCAGGCGCCGTCCGCGAACTTTCGGCGAACAGGACGTCGCCGGTGTACTGATCGACGATCACGCGACTGCGTCCGCCGGGTGTAAGATCCTCGGGAAACCGGCAGCGGATCTGATAGGCTCCTTTTGGTCCGGGTACGGCGATTTGAAATGGGAATGCACCGGGGATCGCAGTCTTTGCGAT
>Ga0209579_10002561_pt1 | contig 13762 bp, 11 predicted proteins | sample Coa_R1_2_FD_187152 | JGI IMG/M metagenome (GOLD analysis project Ga0209579, IMG submission 187152) | Surface soil microbial communities from Centralia Pennsylvania, which are recovering from an underground coalmine fire - Coalmine... | ecosystem: Environmental > Terrestrial > Soil >... | reverse complement strand
GACGATCCTGCCCGCCGAACAACGGGCAGCGGCAGGCGATCAGCGAAACACGCAGCTGACGACCTACTCCGGCAATGTAGAGATCATCGAAATGGATCGCATGCGCAAGCTGATCGCCGAGCACATGGTGCGCAGCAAACACACCAGCGCTCATGTCACGAGTTTTACCGAAGCAGATGTTACCAACCTGGTCTTGTGGCGCGAACGGGTGAAAAAAGATTTTGAAAAAAGAGAGAACGCTAAAATTACCTTCACGCCATTATTTATTGAAGCGATCGTTCGCTGCATTAAAAAATACCCGATGGTAAACTCTTCGGTTGATGGCGATAAAATAATTGTCAAAAAGGATATTCATATCGGCATGGCAACAGCCTTGCAAAACGGAAACCTGATCGTGCCGGTCATCAGAAATGCCGACCAGCTGAATCTGGTGGGTCTGGCAAAGCAGGTAAATGGTCTGGCGGACAGCGCCCGCAACAACAGGTTAAGACCGGAAGATACCCAGGGCGGAACGTTTACGATGACCAATGTCGGCACCTTTGGCAGCCTGATGGGAACACCGATCATCAACCAGCCACAGGTTGCCATCCTCGCCGTGGGCGCCATCAAAAAACGACCGGTGGTCATTGAGACTTCTCAGGGAGATTCGATCGCCATCAGGCACATGATGTACCTCTCGCTTTCTTACGACCATCGCATCGTGGATGGCAGTCTCGGCGCGACTTTTTTAACTGCTGTAGCCAACGAGCTGGAGAATTTTAACCCGCAAAGAGATTTTTAACGCCAGGGAATTCCTGCGGTTTTTTTATTTTCGGTTATTGTTTGCCGTTAGTCATGGGCGATTGACCCGATGGGTGCAGCCATTTTTTTATGCCGGACCCTCCTCCTTTCCGCACAGCTGACCTCTTTAACAGGCTGTGGATAACCGCAGATTATGAATTGTCAGCTAAGTGTTGTAAATTCATTAAACACAAACTAAACCCAGAGCCATGAAAACATTATCTGAAACCTGGTTCGCCGATGGCTATATTGATTTCGAACTCAAGAAATATACGCTCCTCGCCTATTTACAGGAAGTAAATAAATATTTTGACCAGCAGAAACTATACCCGCAATTATCCGAGATCATCTTTCACTACAATAACCTGGTTGCATTCCGCGAAAACAAAAAATTTCTGCAGGAACAGTTTCCCAAAAAATTAAATGGCATTCAGATCGAAAAGCTGCAGGTATTGTACGAGCAGATGATCCAGGATGATGAGCTGATGCAGGAGCTGGAAGAGATCATCAATTTCTCAACGTCTAAAATGAAAAAGGCGATCAGCAACGGAACAGAGATCTATGAATTTGTGGAAGAAAAACTAAAGATCTTTCCGGTCGGCATTGTTCCCCTTGAAATAAATGAAGGATACTTTTTCCTGAGTGAAGGTTCTTTTCACAATACCTTTGTTTATCAGTACCGGCTGAGCTTTTTTGAAAAGCACGATGAGAAATATCGTTCCATCAGAACAGAATTTGTGGATCGCTGGGATAGAAATATGGTCAATTCTTACGAAAACATCAAAGCGGAATTGATCAAGGCAAAAACAGACCTGCCCAATCCCGCGGTGTATTCCATAGAAACCGCATTGACACTGCCGATGGAAGAAACACTGCTCCCCATTGCCAAAAGAAGCCTGGTCAGGTATATTTCCACCGCTGCCTGATCCTGCAGCCATCATTTCTTCGGGTTCATGTTCAGCGCAAATCCAAGCGACAGGCTCAAGACCCCGTTGCGCCAGGCAAAACTGTCGATGCCCTGACCCGAGCCGGTCAAAAAATTGGTAAAAGTTGAGGTGGCAATGGATGAAATGCCCAGGTAATAATTGATGCTGATCCTGAACCCGGAGGCTAACTGCACGCCGCTGACGAAATTCACACCAAAATCAAATTTCTTGAACAGGCTGTCCTGGAAGGATTTCGTTGATTGCCCCGCTACCATGGTATTCCCAAATAATCCAAATCCAAAATCAGGACCCGCGCCAATATAAAATTTTGCTCCGCCCGGAACATCCGAAACATAATTCAGGTTTAAGGGAACCCTCAGGTAATACACCCTGGGCTGCACCGATTCTCCCGTCACCGCATCACTGAAATTTGAGCCTTCCCCGCTCAGCAGGATTTCCGGGTTTACAGCGAAATTCGCGGATAGCGGCAGATCAGCGAAACCACCAACCTGGAAGGAGAGGATATTGCTGCCGCTTCTTCCGGCAGACTGGCCGCCTGCCGATTCATGCAATCGCTGGTTGGCAAGATTAAGACCGCCCGTGATGCCAAAAACAGGCTGCCCGAAACAAATGAGGGAACAAAGCACTCCCGCAGTGCATAGAAAAAGACTTTTCATGGTCGTAGGTTTAGGTGGTAAATAAAAAAGAAAATTACAAAATTATTTTGTTTTCCGGACCGATGAGTATACCAGCCAGCTTTGCAGAACAACAGAGATGATGATCATGAAAAGACCGGCGTAAAAAGCCGCATGCAGTGACCTGTCCTCGCGGTAAATGATAAATGCCAGCATGATTCCGTAAAGCGGTTCCAGGTTATAAGAAAGGTTAACCGTGAATGCCGAAATCTTTTTTAACGCCTGCATGGAAAGACTAAAAGCCAGCACGGTACAGAACCAACTCAATATGACCAGCCAGGCGGCATCATTCCTGGTGGGAATGAGATGCCCGGCAGGAAACCAATGCAGGTACAGGGGCAACAGCAGGGAGAGAAATAAAAAACCGCCGCTCAATTCGTATAAGGTGATGGTATAGGGATCGGTTTTTTCCAGCAACTTCTTATTGAGGATGGGAAAAAGGCTTCCCAGGAGCGCAGAGATCAACCCGACGATGATCCCGGTTTTGTAGGATGGATCAAAATGAAAAATCAAACTGATGCCGGCAACGGCAAGCAGACCCAATAACAATTCGCGTATATTCAACCTTGTCCTGAATAAGAGTGGCTCCAGTAAAGCGGTAAAAAATCCAATCGATGAAAAGCAAACCAAAGCAATAGAAATGTTAGCGTACTTGATGCTCCCGTAAAAAGCTACCCAGTGCAGGGAAGCAAGGGCGCCGACGCCGAATATCTTCAGCATGCTGGTAAAAGAAATACGGCGGGCTTTTTTTTGAAGCCACGCCAATATCCACAAGGTTGCGGCAGTAAGCATCAGCCTGTACCAGACAAGCAGGCCTTCATTCAATGTGATCAGCCTGCCCAATACGCCGGTAAAACCCGCCAGCAATACAGCGAGGTGTAATTGAATAAATGCCTTTCTCATAACAAAGCAAAGGAAATAAAAGATCGGTGAACCAGGAATTATTAATGAGCAGGGGGAACGCTATTTGCTTTCTGCCATCACGCTTTTGGAGTAAGAGGACATCTCGACAACATCATTATTTTTAACGCGCTTGCGATAATTTTTAAAAAGACTTTGCCAGCGGAGATTTAATACACCCAGGATACCTTCCTTTACAATGCCCTTATTCATCTTTGATGAACCGAATTTGCGGTCTTCAAAAATGATGGGGACTTCTTTGATCTTAAAACCCAATTTCCATGCTGCAAATTTCATTTCTATCTGGAATGCATAACCGACGAAATGAATTTCATCCAGGTTGATGGTTTCCAGGACCTCTCTCTTATAACAAACAAAACCTGCAGTCGGATCTTCAACCGGCATCCAGGTGATCAGCTTGGTATAAATGGAACCGCCCTTTGAAAGCAATACCCTGTCCCTGGTCCAGTTTACATTGCCACCGCCTGCCACATATCTTGATCCGACGGCAACATCGGCGCCATCCTTATCACAGGCATCGTACAACCGCGAAAGATCCCTGGGATTGTGTGAGAAATCGGCATCCATCTCAAAAATGAATTTATACCCGCGGTTGAGCGCCCATTTAAATCCAAAAATATAGGCTGTCCCCAACCCCGATTTTTTTGTTCTTTCCTCCAGGAATAATGAGCCGGGATATGTTAAACGAAGCTGTTCGACGATGAGTGCGGTGCCATCGGGTGATCCATCGTCGATCACCAGGATATGAAAACCCTGCTGGAGAGAAAATATGGCTTCAATGATATTGGCAATATTTTCCTTCTCATTATAAGTGGGTATAAGAACAATTTTTTGCACCAGCGTATAAGCTTTGTTATAAAGTTAATATTTTTTAATGCGTGAGAAAGCCAAACATTAGTCACATTTGCCTTTTATCCCTTTTTTAACAGGGTACGATTGAGAATTTCGGTAAGCTTTTGTTTGGTGTGCATAGGGAAGTCTCCCTTCATCATCCAATCATAGTATTGTGGTTCCGCTTTTAGTACTTCTGCCACTGCGCGGCCTTTGTATTTGCCAAAGTTAAATATTTCCACGCCATTTTCAAACGCAAATCTGCGTGCAAAATCAACAATTTGTTCCTCACCCAGAAATTTCAGTATGCTCTCAATATTATCTCCCAGCTGCGGGTACCTGCTGAGCTGGGCTTCCAGCACTTCCCAGGTGGCCGATGCGTCTGCTTCTGCGCTATGCGCATCTTCCAGGGTTTTTTCGCAATAAAACTTATACGCAGCGCTTAAGGTCCGTTGTTCCATCTGGTGAAAGATCTTCTGCACGTCCACGAGCCTCCTGCCCTTACAATCAAAATCCATTCCGATGCGCAGGAATTCTTCTGCCAGCAAGGGAATATCAAACCGGTTTGAATTGTATCCCGCCAGATCACAGTGTTCAATGAATTGTTTAAGCTCATTGGCAACCTGTTTAAAAGTGGGTGCATCTTTTACCATCTCATCGGTGATGCCATGTACTGCTGAAGACGCGGCAGGAATCGGCATCTCCGGATTAAGCAATTTGCGTTTAACGGTTTTACTACCATCCGGCATTATTTTCACGATCGCTATTTCCACGATCCTGTCAGACCCCAGGTTCACGCCCGTTGTTTCCAGATCAATTACCGCCAGTGGTTTTGTAAGTTGTAACATGCAGGCAAAAATATTGGTTTAAATGTTAGCGCTGATCGTTGATACAAACATCAGCATGGTTGCAGCCGGCTGCCCGTTTGTATATTTATTGAACAATTTTATTGGCAAAGGTAATCATATCTGTTCCATCAAAATCACCTGAACTCATCAGCAGCAAGTTAGCATTTTTGTAATGCTGTAGTTCAAGCCATTTTATCAATTCTTCTTTTTTATTCATAACCATCAGTTCCTCTTTATTGAATCCTTCCATTACTTTTTGTCTGGATAATTCAGGCATGCGTTTTAATGCGAGTGCATGGGCCGAATAAAAAATGGCTGCAACATCAGCATTTTTCATCACGTCTTTATACTGGATCATGAATTTTTCATTCAGGCTGCTGTAGGTATGCAATTCCAATACCGCGATCAATATCCTCTCCGGAAATTGTTGCTTCACCGCATCGATGGTGGCTTTCACTTTAGAAGGTGCGTGCGCAAAATCGCGGTAGATATTTACTGAATCACCGGCAGCTAATATTTCCAGTCTCTTGGCAGCACCGGTAAAACGGCTGATCGCCTGCACAAAAGTTTTTGCATCAACACCCAATTCCTTCGAGGCATACCAGGCTGCGTGAAGGTTTAAGAGATTGTGATCGCCGAAGATTTTTAACTCGGCCGTTTCATCTGCTAACCGGATCACCGTTTTCCCGTTCCTCAACTCATGAACAGGAATACCATAAGGAATTTTTCTGACCGAGGGATCTGCGCCCGCCGCCATTTCCCCTAACACGGCATCGGTTTGGTTATAGATCAATAATCCGTTTGGCTGGATCCTGTCAAGGAAAATGCGGAACTGCTCCAGATAATTTTCAAAGGTGGGAAACATATTGATATGATCCCAGGCTATTCCCGTGACGATCGCAATATGGGGGTAAAGAAAATGAAATTTCGGAACGGGGCGGAGCGCGCTTGCAGGATATTCATCGCCCTCACAAACGATTATCGGGGCATCGCTGATCCTGACAGACTGAGAAAATCCCCGGAGCCTTGCCCCGACCAGGTAATCAAAATCCTTTCCTGCTTGCTGCAACACGTGCATGATCATGGCCGTTGTCGTGGTCTTTCCATGACTCCCTCCCACCACGACACGCGTTTTTGTTTTGCTTTCCTGATAAATATATTCCGGGAAAGAATAGATCGTCAATCCCAGTTGTTTTGCCTTTTCTAATTCAGGATTATTTGGTTTGGCATGCATACCCAAAATAACGGCGTCGAGACCCGCATGAATTTTTTCAGGGAACCATCCATTGGCCTCAGGCAGTAAATGCTCCTGCAATAAGGCTGAGGCTGCCGGTTCAAATATTTCATCATCACTGCCGCTGACAGCATATCCTTTTTTTTTCAGGCTGATGGCCAATTGGTGCATGACACTGCCCCCTATGGCAATAAAATGTACGTTCATTGATTAAAAATAATGCTCAATATCAAGGTTTTAATTGACTTAAAAAAAGAAAGGCTTTCACTTGCATTTTTGAATTTTTTATATTTATTTTGAGATACCCTTATCATCATTCATTTCCTTTCTTTCATTATCCTTCCGATCAACCGTACCTGTATTTTGTGTTTATCTCCTATGGACAACCAGCAACACTGGTTAATAAACATAAAAAATACCACAAATGAAAAAAGTAATTCTGGTTATCGGGCTGATCGTATTTGTTGCGATCACGCTGGCATCATGTTCGGCACAAAGAAGCGGTTGCAAAACTACCCAAAATTATATTGGCTACGGAAGCCGTTAACGGGAGTTCACGATCGCAGTAAGTCGTTAAGGTTATCTTGTTTAAGATAACTTTTTTTATTTCCAGATCACGACAAGCATTCCTGCAAAGACCAAGCCGGCACCCAATAAAAGCCTGGGGGTCACGGGTTCCTTTAAAAAGATAAAGGACAGGAGCACCACCAGCAGCAAACTCCCCTTATCGATGATGCTTACTTCAGATGCTTTTCCCAGCTGGAGCGCCCGGTAGTAAAATAACCACGACAAACCCGTGGCGATGGCCGATAAGATCAAAAAAAACCAATTGCTCCTGGACAGGGTGGGCAGTTCGCTCGTTGATTTTTTGAACAGGACGACCGACCAGGTAATCAATAAAATGATTGCCGTGCGGATCGCAGTTGCCAGGTCAGCATCGATATTTTTTAAGCCCGCCTTTGCGAAAATTGCGGTCAGGGCGGCAAATAAAGCCGATAGCAGCGCAAAATATACCCATGGGGAAACTGTAAACATCTTCAGGAATTATCCACGCAAGGTAAATGTAAATTACAGATCAATGCAAACGGAGATCCCGCTTTTTTCCTTTGTTGTCGATGATGATTGCCGAGAGGACGGAGTCATCAATATTTAAAAATCGTGACGATTGCGATAAGAAAGAGGAACCGTAATACAACTCCTGTTTTCGCGATGTCCCGTTTTTATAGGTCAATATAACGGCGACATCCGATGGTTGCACGCTGAGACAATTGATCTTCCTTTTTAATTCAAAGATTTTGACGGGACCCCTGTTTTGGCCTGCAGCCAAAAGACAACTGTTTCCCGCACTTTTTAATTTCACCAGCGCTTTGCCATTACCCGGAATAAAAATTCCGCTTTCCAGGATCGATTCAGGCCTGAAATTTCCCTTTCCGTCGCCTTTTAAAAACAGGCCGTTCAGCGCATCATATCTTCCCGTTGACACTTCGGTCCCGTAATCATTTCCATTCATGACAATATCCAGGTTCCCATCTCCGTCAAAATCCTCTGCGACCATTCCATTGATAACGGAGAATTGAGCCTGCGCGGGCAGGGGTATCATGGTAAATTTGCCATTGCCCTCATTCCGGATATAGGAAGTTTGAAAATTATTGGCAGCTAAGATGGTAGCCCCCTTTTTTTGCTCAGGGCTGAGCACCTGATCCATCGTAGCGGTCGCATAGGATTTATAGTCAGGGAATTTTTTGCGCATCGAGGTCATCTGCTTTAACAGATCATCACGGGTTTCAGACGGGAATTCCTTCCTATCACCATTTTTATCCGGCAGGTACAAGGAGGTGATCATATCATACACCCCGTTATTGTCAAAATCTTTCCCGTAGACCCGAACGGGGTATGCGTCGCTGGCGCGATAAAAAGAATTCTGACCCAGGTTACCCACGACATAGTCTATGTCGCCGTCATTGTCAAAATCACCGGCAACGATGGTATTCCACCAGCCTGTTTGATTGCTGATGCCGGAAGCGGGAGTGATATTTTTGAACACTCCATGATCATTCTTTAAAAAAGTAACCGGCATCCATTCCCCCGCAAGCACCAGGTCAGGCCAGCCATCATTATCAAAATCTGTCCAAATGGCGTCACATACCATGCCGATGTTGTTGAGATCCTTTGCTACCTGATCTGTCACATCTGTAAACTGAACATGACCATTTTTTGAATCATTGCGATAAATAAAACTCGACACCGCCTGGGGATATTCCCCGGGTTTTACCCTGCCTGACACAAATAAATCCAGATCACCATCATGATCATAGTCTGCCGCACGAACGCAAAACTTGCTGGTAAAATTTTTTGGCAATGCCGTTGAATCCAGCGTAAAATTTCCCTTGCCGTCGTTTATATACAACCTGTCCTGGTATGCCACGCTGCCGGCGGCGTTTTCATAACCGCCGCTGCATACATACAAATCCAGGTCGCCGTCACCATCGGCATCAAACAACAACATGCCTTCGTCGTCGGCAATTTTATTTTTTGCGTCTGCATCCCTGATCAATGGTCTTTGAATAAATTTTCCATTGGGTTGCTGCAAAAATATTTGAGCACTGTAGGAAGCCGAACCGCCGATAATGATATCGTCCAGTCCATTGCCATCCACATCGCCAACGGCCAGGGAAGGACCATATTCAGAAAATTTGTGGGGCAGTAATCGTTGAATATTAAAATCAATAAAATCGTTTTCCTGTTGCTGGTAGTGGATGTTGACGGAGTCCGTTACTTCCTTAAAGAGCGAATTGTCCGCCAGCGAATGATGCTCGTAGGAAAAAGTACGGTCGGCATCCGCGATATTTATTTTCAATACCTGGTCTGCTTTTATATGCTGCAGCAGCTGCATTTTTTTATTGGGCCATTTTACCATAACGGAATCCACCACCGAAACATTCCCCAGCCCGAAATGCGCGATATCCTGTATGGTTGACAGGTACCCGCGGTAAGGCGTGTATTCATACACCTGTTGTTTTCCATGATCATAATGCAGTTCTATCCATGCGCCCAATCCGTTTTTGTTCAAGCTGTCACCGGCGAGTTTAATTTGCAGGTAATGGTTATGATCTTTATTGTTATCCCGGGAGGTATTGCGAAATATCATCGCTTCATCATTGATGTTGTTTATGATCAAATCCATGGCTCCGTCATTATCCAGGTCCGCATAGGCGGCACCGTTAGAGAAAGCAGGGATGGTCAAACCCCAGGCTTTTGATACATCCGTGAAGGTGAGGTCTCCATTATTGCTGAATGCCGAACTGTGTATTTTTACCTGGGGGATCTGGTCCAATATGGATTGCTTGGAGGCATAGTTATTTGCCTGCTTGTGAAAATTGATAAAATCGTGATCGGTCACATCCTTTGGATAGCCGCTGGTGATGATAACGTCGCGGTAACCGTCATTATTAAAATCGACAACCAGGGGGGTCCAGCTCCAGTCTGTCTCGGCAATTCCGCTGTAAAAACTGATCTCACTGAATATGGGATCCCCGATTGAATCCAGGTTGTTTACTCTTGGTCCCTGGTTCAATTGCAAACTATTGCGAACATACTGATACTGGTATCCGAAATAATCGGAGTTCTGATACATCAGGTAATTGTTGGCATTTAAGAAAACTTTTTTGCGGTAGTTATCTGCAGGATTCATGTCCAGCTCGATCAGATCGGCCAGCCCGTCGTTATTGATGTCTTCGATATCCTGACCCATTCCATTGGCAGAGGTGTGCTTGAAGTAAGATTTTACTTTGTTGGTGAAGGTACCGTCGTGGTTGTTTATGTATAAGATATCATCGCCTACAAAATCATTGCTCACATAGATATCCTTCCACCCGTCCTGGTTGATGTCTGCAATGGTGGCATCATGCCCGAATCCTTCGAAGGTTATACCTGCCTGTTTGGAAACATCCGTAAATACGGGGTGTTTGAGGGAATCATTCCAGTCATTTCTGTACAGCCTGCCTGTACTGGGGAAAGAACCGTCTGAAACGATCGGCCGAAACAATCCGGCATTAAATCCTTTGGGGATTTCATTGACCGTAAGATACATGTCAAGGTCACCGTCATTATCGTAATCAAAAAAAGCAGCCATGGTTGAATAGAGCGTGTCCCCCAGTCCGTATTCCTTGGCCATTTCCTTAAAGTGGGGAACACCGTCTTTATCCGGACCCTGATTGATATACAAAAGATTTTTTCGCAGGTTGGGATCGGACCTGATCGTAGCGCATACGTAAATATCGGGCCATCCGTCGTTATTGATGTCTACCACAGATACCCCGCGACACCATTCTCCGTTGCCCCCAACCCCTGCGGCAGCGGTCACGTCATCAAATTTAAAATCTCCTTTGTTTAAATATAATTTGTTTGAAACCTGGTTTCCGGTGAAGTAAATGTCCTGCAAACCATCGCCGTTAAAATCACCGATGCCCACGCCGCCGCCGTTGTATATATTGGTCAGGTCAAATGGATTGACGGAATCATTTTCTGTGATTTGATTGTTGAAGTGTATCCCTGAATGCCCGGAGGAAACTTGCTGAAATAAGGTATTCTTGCTGTTGCAGGAATTCAACAAAAAAACAGCAGCAGGCAACATGCAAAAAATTGCTGATCTCTTGAAAGAAAACATGAAAACAATTTAATAAAAATAACGCACAAAAATAATCAGTAAACCCTTAACGATTTTGCTAAATAGTAAATGGGTCAAATGAAAAAGAGGCAGCGTTGACTCTGCCTCTTCAAATTTATGTTTACACGGTTGTAACCTTAATATCCGGGAATCTGCTTCAACACGGTTTTACCACCTGAATTTTCCTGATCTATCTGGTCAATCGGAATAGGGTTGTATTCACTCTTTCCTGCAGTAAATGTCACGCCCTGGTATTGGGCGGGATGCAATACCCCTTCTATTCCTGCAAAGGTATTCAGCGTAGTGGTCATATATCCTGCTGCCGGGTAAATCGGGTTACCGGCCTGCCATCTCACCAGGTCAAAGAAACGATGTCCTTCTTCAGCCAGTTCAAGGCGTCTTTCCATGATGATGGCCTTCATGGCTGTAGCACCATCAGGGAACGGAACGGCATAGTTTCCTATTTTATAAGTAGAAGAAGGAGTTCCGCCTGTATAGGTATATGATCCGGCTGCAAAAGTTCCGCTGGTAACCATGCCTGTCGGACTAGCAGCACGCGTGCGAATCATGTTCACATCGTTTGCTGCTCCTGTCAGATCCTGTGCGCTTCCCAGGACATCGCATTCAGCATCCCACAATAACACATCAGCAAAACGTATCAGGTTAACGTTATTGGCGTCCAATTCCACGTTTGCCCAGTTATTGCTCACGTCTGACAAAGTTCCCTGTTGGGCTTTTGCATATACATTTTTCTTAGGGCTGAAATGTCCGTCATCTGATGGGCTGCGAATCCAGACATCACCAGGATGAGGACCCCAGTCAAGATAGGGAATCCCTGCCCTGCCCATGGTCCAGTCGATACGCGGATCCAGGTTACCAACATAAGGAGTGGTAGGATCACTTACGTGGGGGGCAACCTGCCAGGCAGCATTGGCCAATGGTAAGCCATTAGCATCTGTCTTGTAGGCATCAGCCAGATCCTGTCCGGGATTCATGAATCCGCAACAAGCTCCGGGTCCGCCACCATAAGGGAAATTCAAATTGTCTCCATAAGCTTTTCCACCTGCAGGTCCTGAACCGTCGTTGACTGACATCTGGGCTGCAAAAACTGATTCGGAACTGTTTTTAGCACTTGGATCGGGGTTGAAATTATTTTGGAAATTGGTCTGCAACGCATATTTAGTGCCTAGCGGAGTCGTACCATTGGTGATCACATCAGTGAGCAAGGTCTTAGCCTGGTCATATTTCCCTTCAAACATATACACTTTAGCCAGGAATGCTTCGGCAGCGTATTTGTTGGCCTGACCTTTTGAAGGCTGTGTAGCGGGTAAATTGGTAGCGGCATATTGAAAATCAGCTTCTATCATCGGCCATATTTCAATATAATTACCGGAAGCATCAATATTGGGTGCATTCGGATTGGCAATCGTTACATTTTCATCAACAAAAGGAGGATAGTGAAATATTTTTCTCAATTCAAAATGGTAAAATGCGCGGAGGAATAAAGCTTCGGCCTTGAACTCGATGGTATCTGCAGCTGCCAGCCCCGTAGCAACCCGCATGGTGCGGATAACGGAATTGGCTCTCTGGATGGCATCGTATTCGGCATCCCATTTCTGGCTTAAATATGAGTTATTGTTTAGAGCATTCCACTGCATAATGGGGATAATGTCCTGCTGGTCATCAGTGGTAGATCCTTTATAGGCATCATCTGCGGCCACACTGCCATATACCCAGTTATCAGCTGCGGAACCCCATCCGGAATTATTGAGACCCTGCCCGTCCAAACCAGCATAAGCGCCAATCAGGATACCCTGAACACCTGCTTTATTGGCAAGAATTGCCGGGCTTAAAACCCCTTGAGGTGGTTTATTTAAGAAATTCTTACCGCAAGCAAATAGCAGCACCATCAGCGCTAAACTGCCCGGGATAATTAATTTATAATTTACTTTTTTCATAATGTGAATTTATAAAAGTTAAATACGGTAATTTATTTAAAAGGTTACATCAACGCCTACATTATAATTCTTTTGATTTGCAGGATAGTTACCCAGGTCAATTCCAAAATTTGTCTGGTCCTGTAAATTGGAACCGGATAATTCTGGATCCAGGCCGGTATATTTAGTTATGGTAAACAGGTTAGCGCCCTGGACAAAAATTCTGAATTTGTCAATGCCTACCCTTTTAAGAATTGCCGGCGAAATGGTGTACCCTATATTCAATGACTTAAGTCTTAAATAAGAACCGGGTTCAACATACCAGGAATTGGGAACGTTTGTACTGCTGAATGAACCCGTATTGGATATTTGCGGGTATTTAGGATTCAGGTTAGTAGGAGACCATGAATTTTGTATAAGGTCTTTTTGAACGTTACCTTCAAATATTTCCGGGAACACTGTCCAGTATTTAACGTAATTAAAAATCTTGGCGCCATACGATCCGTAAAAGAACGCAGAGAAATCAAAATTCTTATAGGAAGCTGCCAGATTAAACCCATAGGTAAACTTAGGATTGGGATTACCTATCCATGTTCTGTCATTGGCATCAATCTTTCCGTCATGATTGATGTCCGCATATTTAAAATTACCCGGAGCAGCACCTGACTGAGTTGGTGATTTGTTGACATCTGTGCTGTCTTTAAAATAGCCGATTACCTGATAGCCAAAAAATTCGCCCACTGCATGACCTGGGGCTACCCTGGTAAAAGCACCGATACGGTTTGACCCGGCATTTGTAAAGCCATCATAATATTGTACTCCTGGAGGGAGGCTGACGATCTTATTGGTATATGCAGTAATGGTCGCAGTAACATCAAAATGAAAATCACGGTTGACCGTTCCATGATAAGTAACGGATCCGTC
>Ga0209579_10002560_pt1 | contig 13767 bp, 16 predicted proteins | sample Coa_R1_2_FD_187152 | JGI IMG/M metagenome (GOLD analysis project Ga0209579, IMG submission 187152) | Surface soil microbial communities from Centralia Pennsylvania, which are recovering from an underground coalmine fire - Coalmine... | ecosystem: Environmental > Terrestrial > Soil >... | reverse complement strand
GCATCGCCTTCGCCCCAGGCCGCGAGCGATTCCCAGCAGAAGGGCACGATGATTTGCTCGCGCCACTCGTACGTGTCCGGCGCGAACCAGTGCTCTTCCTCGCCGCGCCGCTCGCCGTCGAAACGAAATTGCCACGGGCCGTTGAGATTCAGCCAGTCATCGCCTTCAATCGTCCCGCGCTGCCGGTCAGGACGGGGATACTCCGGGCGCGGATAAATGAATTGAGTAGGCATGATTATTGAGGATTTGGATTCCAGGCGTTCATGCTACAGCAGCGGTGAGTTCATCGGCATCCTCGGAGCCGTGCAGCCCGTGATGCTCGAACACTTTTTGCCAGCGCTTCAGTTCGCGAGCGAGCGGTTCGTAGATTTCCCGGTTGCCATGTGTGTCCGGATAATCCCAAAGCCCGTTGTAGCAATGACGATTGTCCACCCAGCCGGGATGATTCAAAATCGGATAAAGACAAATCCCGTGAACCGGCACTCCACTCGCGATGGCCGCCTGGGTTTCCTGGCAGACATAACGAAACCAGCCCGCGCGCGTGCGGTTTTCCGACCCGGTTTCCGCAATGAAGATTGGCCGATGATAGCGCTCAAAAACTTCGGCCAGCATTTCGCGAAACGGCCGATAGGACGGATGATGCCGCGAGATCGGCGTGAACCGGCGAATGCGCCGGAAACCTTTGAGATTATAGAACCACTGGTTGTGCGGATAAAAATTCACGCCGACGGTATCGAGATATTTTTCGTGCCCACCGAGTTCCGGCCACAGCCGCCCGCAGAGCATGTCCCACGCTTGAAATTGCGAGATACGATACGCCTCGGCGTCCGACTTGTCCCCGGGCCGTTTCAAGGCGGCGATGACGTGAATGATCGGGTCCACGTGAACGAATCGCGCATCGTGCATCACCTCCCAGATGGAATCCATCGCGTGGATGGCGGCGCGCACGAGTTGGGTCTTGAGTTCGAAACCGCGGCCCGTGGCGAATGGAAAGAGCGAGCCCTCATCGCCGCCCGCCCAGGAAAAAAATGAAATCTCGTTTACCGGCACGAAGAAACCGGGCGCATCAGACTCATTGCGCAACCACTTCGCGAACGCCGTCCCGTAACGGGCGAGCGCGGAGACGAATTCGGGTTTGAAAATATCGAGATGATCCGGCCAGCCGAAATGGCACAAATCCCAGATGACCTGCGTGCCGGTCGCGCGCGCCGCGCGGACGATGGGCAGAGCGGTGGAAAAATCATAACGGCCGGGAGTTTTCTCGACCAGATGCCAGCGCAATCCTTCCCGCGCGACGCGAAGGTCCTGCTTTTGAAGCCGTTTATAATCCTGCAACGCAAATTTCTCGTGATGCGTCGCCGCAACCATGTCGAGCCGCCGGTCACTGCGAATACGATGAGTCGAACATTCAAAGCCGCCACCGAAAAAACTCTGAAAGACAGGCGTGCGCGGAATCGCTTCGGGACCAGAGTTGGACTCTTTCCATTTCATACGCACGAGAAATGGGTTACGAATCAACGGCGACCGCCGAGCGGCGGACACGGCGCGGCTTTACAATGCGCGGGAACGTCACGGTGGTGATTTTCGGTTCACCGTGCATTTCCATGGCTTCGGCGCGGGTGGTGTTTTCAAGTTTCGCGTAAAGCGTGAGCGCCTGCGCGACGACCTGGTCCATGTTGTAATATTTGTAAGTGGCGAGGCGCCCGACGAAATGCACGCCCGCCTGTTCGGCGAGGGCCTGATATTTTTGATAGAGCTCGGCGTTTTCGCGGCGCGGAATCGGGTAATATTCGTCGCCATCGGCCTTGGGATATTCGTAAACGATGCTCGTCTTGGAATGCTCCTGGCCGGTGAGATGTTTGAACTCCGTGACGCGTGTGTAAGTATTGTCATTCGGATAATTGACCACGGCGGCGGGCTGATGCTGCGCGCAGTTCAGCGTCTCGTGTTTGAATTCCAGGCAGCGATACGGAAGTTTGCCGAAACGATAATCGAAGAATTCATCCACCGGCCCGCAGAAAATCACTTCCTTGTGTGGGATGAGTTGCTGCACGTGGCGATAGTCGGTGTTCAGGAGGATGTGGATGTTCGGATGGTCCAGCATGTTCTCGAACATGCGCGTGAAACCGCGCTTGGGCATCGCCTGATAGGTATCGGTGAAATAGCGGTCGTCGCGATTGGTGCGCGTGGGCACGCGGGCGGTGACCTGCGCATCGAGTTCGGAAGGGTCGAGCCCCCATTGCTTGCGCGTGTAGCCGCGGAAAAATTTTTCATAGAGTTCGCGGCCAACTTTGCTCACGACCACGTCCTCCGAGGTGCGCACCTGCTCGATCTTTTCGGCGCGACTGGCGAAAAATTCCTCCACCTGAAACGAATTGAGATTCAGCCCGTAGAGTTTATTGATGGTATCGAGATTGATGGGAATCGGCACGAGCTGGCCATCGACATGGGCGAGGACGCGGTGTTGGTACTGCCGCCACTCGGTGAAGCGTGAGAGGTAATCAAACACTTCGCGCGAGTTCGTGTGAAATATGTGCGGTCCGTATTTGTGAATCAGAATGCCGGCGTTATCGAAACAATCATACGCATTGCCGCCAATGTGCGGGCGGCGGTCGATGAGCAGGACCTGCTTGCCGGAGCCGCGCGCGAGTCGTTCAGCGAGCACACTGCCGGCGTAGCCCGCGCCCACGATCAAATAATCGAAGGCTGTGACTTTGACCGCCGGGGCGTGGCCGTTGCCGTTTCCATTGAGATGGCCATTGCCATCCCCGTTTCCATTTCCATTCTTCATGCGAGTGCGGCGGCGACTTGTTTTTGCCGAAGGGCAGCGGCGACGTGGTTTTCGAGTTGAGCGACAATGCTGTCCCAGGAATTATCCGCGGCTTTCTTCAGGCCGGCGGCAATGGCAGTTGCATCCGGCCGCTCAATCGCGTCGCGGCACAACGAAATGAATTCCTCGTGCGAGCGCCCGATTTTCACAACCGAACCGAAATTCGTGACGACGTCAGCCACCGCGGAACTGATGATCGGCCTGCCGGTCGCCATATATTCCAGTGCCTTGGTCGGGTTGATGAATTCGGTTGCTTCATTCAACGCGAAAGGCATAAGACAGACGTCGAAAGCTTTGCAATAAGCCGGCAGGTCCGCGTAATCTCTTTTTCCAAACCAATGGAGGTTTGGCAGGTGCGGGAAGTGATGCACCTTGAGTGTGGGGCCAACCATCGCGATGGACCAGTTGGGATTCGCTTTGGCGAGCGCCGTGAGGAGTTCGTAATCCATCCGCTCGTCGATGACGCCGAAATAACCGAGCACTGGTTTCTTCAGCAGCGCAATGTCATCCGGAATTTTTGTTTCCGGGGCGCGCGCCTTGCCGAAGTGATCGATGTCCACGCCGCATCCGTAAAAGTGGCAATTGCTGTTGAGGGATTTTTTCGATTCCCAAAGTTTTCGTCCGCCAGTGAAAACCACATCGGCGTCCGCGAGCAACCGGCGTTCGCGCATTTTAATTTGCGGCGGCGCTTCGCTGAATTTCGAAAGTTCGTCCATGCAATCGTACACGGTCGCGATCTCATCCATTTGCCCGAGAAACGCGGGGATAGTCATCGGGTCGTAGAACCACTGAACGGCATTCTCAAATTGTGCGGCACCGGGACCGGACAGAAATTCTTTGACGAGCCGCCGGCGCTCGCCATCCACGAAGGCGCCATCGGGCCAGCGCCAGCACGGAAATTGCAGGCGCAGGATGGTGACGTTCGGGAACCCGGATGGATTCCAGAATCGCGCCGCCGGCGAAGACAGTTGCGGGTCGGGCCCGATGGTTTCGACGAAGAGAATTTTGTGCCGCGCGCTCAAGCGCGAGAGGAACTGCTGCGGCCGCTGCCAAACCCAATCCCAGCAAAGATGACAATGGACGATGATCGGGTAATTCGAATGGATGCCGTTTCTCCGGTCGGGGTTTTTATTTTTTGAAACAGAGCGGCGGGAAGGTTTGGAAACTGGTTTGGAAAAAGGAGTGCGCTGCTCGTTAGAGAGACTGTTTTTGGTGATGATCAGTTCAGAACCGATGGGCGCGTAGGACATAGAGTAAATTTTTTTGATGCAATCGCATTCATGTTTCGGGAACTGCTCCCGCGCGTTAATCCAACCGGAATAACACTGTTCCATTAAAGGACTTCAGAGGGGGTGCTGTCTCAATGGGGTAATGCCCGCAAGATGGGAAAAACGATGAAAAAAACGGCCGGTTTTTGGTGTGGGAAGGGAAAGTCGCCCGTCGGTACGCGCGAGGAGGCGATGAAAAAATCCGAAGATCGAAATCCGAAATCCGAAAGAATTCCGAAGGCCGAACTTCAGGCAAAAAGGTTCAATTGCGAACCGCGGCGAAGATTCGAATGATTGCTCGGAAAAAGTTGGCGACCGATTCGGTGCAAAGTGCAAGGAGTGTTTTCAAACGGTCGCAAACATTCCAAGAGAGTTCGAACCAACCGTTGGTGAATTGGTTCATCTTCCAGCTGTGTTATTTGAAAGAGCCGTGTCGTGGCCGCTGCTTGCCAGATCTCCAGATGCTTTCAAAAGCTCCTCAACGAATGACTGGTCGGCGAACAATTGAGTCATGCAGTTATTGAGGGCATTATTCAGTTTGCCTTGGATTATCAGTCCGGTATCCAGGGTGAAACGACGATACTTTCCGGTGGCAGTCACCAATTTTGAATAGACAACGGTCCCATCCGGTTTCCGGACTTGAACTGAGATTGTAAGCGTCGCGCCCGCCCTAATTGAATCGCCATAGAACTTGTTCACGCCGACCAGAATTTTAACTCCATTTTCCGATGGTGTGAATCCTCGCTTTGCCAGTTCTTCCGTGAAGGCTTCTTTCACGACCGTTGCGATGTCATTGGTGGCGTGGATTGTGTATGTGAAGTCACCTCCGTATTCGCCGAGCGATGAATAGACGGTGCCGACCGGCTTTTTTAAGCGCTCATCCTGGACATCAATGATGACGGGAACCCGGGCTGCCTCGGCGACCGGCGCGGCGTTGCTTTGGGAGGTATAGCTGATTCCGATGTTGGTGCTGACACAGCCGCCGAAGAGGATCAGCACAACCATTCCAGCGCTGGCAGTTAGCAAGCCTCTGGTCAAAAGGGTCATATTTGTTAGACGGAGTATCTTTATTGTTATTCGAGCAAAGTGCCACAGCAGATTGAGATTTAAAAGAGCACGTTGGCAATGAATTGCTTAATGTGCGTGGGCATTTTGCGGTGTTTGCGCGATACGACGACGAGTTCTCTGGTGAAACGGGCAGGTAAGGGCACACGGAGCATTTTTTCGCTGGTTGTAAAGTGAAGACATCAATTCTGCCGCGGGAGCACGGTTAGATAAAAGGGCGGCGAAGCGGCCGCAAGTTTTTTTGGGCCGTGAGCAAGCAGTGTGATAACGTGGGCGCCTGGTGGAGGATTTGTCCAATCGCAAAGAGAATAACCAAATCCGGCGCGAGCCATGATCATGGGTTCGAATCTGCCGGGGCGGTTGGAGGGCCCAAAGGCGTCGTGCCACTCGGCTGCGCCCGAGCAGATTTTTTTCCCATCGACCAGGAAATCGAGGTCCACGGTATCGCCGGCGCGCATGGGCAAGGAGGTTTTGAGATTGGGAAACCAGGAGATCATTGCTGGCGCTCGAACGACCGCGCCGTTGGTGAGAGATTTGCCCTGGCAGAGCAATTTGATGGACACGGTGAGCGGAGGATTGGTTTGTGCCAGAGCGCGCGAGCCGAAGAATAAAATGATGAGGAGACAAAATCGGCGAAGCGCGTGCGCAAACGACGGTTTCGAGAAAGTACAAAACGGCTTCATAAGGTATTCGACGGAATTTGTGTCGCAATGCTCCGTTGGTAATGGGCGGCGCTGGTTGGAAGCGTCAGGCAGCCCTTCCCCCAAAAAAGTGGACAGCAAAACTTGGGTCTGAGAGAAAGGAAACATGAGCCAAGAGAAGCAGGAAGGAAGCGGCCGGCGGAAGCGGTATACCGAGGAGTTCCGGCGTTCGGTGGTCGACCATTGGCAAAGCAGTGGCAGGACCGGCGCTGAGATAGCCAAAGAGTTTGGGATCCCGCTTTGGACCCTGAGGGATTGGAAGCGCAAATACCATGCGGCCGCCAAGCCTGTGGACGCGCCGGTGCCACAGACGCCAGAGGAGATGAGCCAGGAGATTGTGGAACTGAGGCGGGAACTGGCGCGAGTGACGATGCAGCGGGACATATTAAAAAAAACGATGGGCATCCTGTCCGAATAGAGGAACGCTACCGAATGATAGCGCAGCTGGCAGAAGACTATCCGATCCGGCAACTGTGTGAGGTGTTGGCAGTCACACGCAGTGGCTATTATGCCTGGCGCCAGGGCCGGCCAAGCGCGCGGGAGTTGGCCAATCGGATGTTGAGTCAACAAATTCAACGAGTGCATGAGGACAATAAAGGGCGCTATGGCAGTCCACGGGTGACGTGGCAGTTGCGCCGAGAAGGGCACTGGTGCAATCACAAGCGAGTGGAGCGATTGATGCGTCAGCAGGGGATACGAGGCTGCAGCAGCCGCAAGTGCCGGGTGAGGACGACCGACAGTGAACACGATCAGCCCGTGGCGGCGAACTTATTGTTAAACCGGCCAGCGCCTCGCCGGTCGAACGAGGTATGGGTGGCCGACATTACGTACGTGCCGAGCCAGGAAGGTTGGTTGTATGTGGCGGCCGTCATGGACCTCTACAGCCGGCAGATCCTGGGCTGGTCCGTCTGGGAAAGTTTGGAAGCACAGGGAGCATTGCAGGCACTCAAGCGTGCTTTGGTGAAACGACGATATCCCCGAGGAGTCATTCATCATTCCGATCGAGGAGTTCAGTATGCCTGTGGGGCCTACCGACAGCAGCTCAGAGGCGCCGGCCTGCTGGCGAGCATGAGTCGTCGAGGCAACTGCTACGACAATGCAGCGATGGAAGCGTTCTGGAGCACGCTCAAGCGTGAAGCCATGACTGAGAGCACCAGTTGGACCAAGAACCGAGTACGACGAGAGTTGTTCCAATACATTGAAGGTCATTACAACCAGAGCAGGCTCCACAGCTCTCTGGGCTATCAATCACCTGTGGACTTTGAAAACCAAAACAGTTAACAGTGCAAAGACTCAAGTACAGAGGGTCCATAAAAAGGGGGGAAGGGAATTGTGTGCGTTGTGTGCGTTGTTGGCGTTGAATGCGTTGTGTGCGTTGATGGCGTTGATGGCGTTGTGTGCGTTCAGGGGATAAATGACTCGCGCCAGCGTCTTGGATTGCGGCAGCCCTCTGCCGCTTTGCTCGAAGGTGCTTGCAGAAATCAGCCAGGGATAACATCCCCAGTGATCGAGAAGAAAAAGCAAAGCGCCTAAGGTGGCGCGGGATTGTCGCTCTCGATTTGTGGTAAAATCCGCCGCGACGCCCCGCCCTTACGCCGGCGGTTGCGCGCCTTCCGCTCCCTGCGGATTCTGGCCTTGCGGCGGAACAACCATTACCGGCACCGGATAACGGAGTTTCATCACATCATCCACCAGCACCTCGACGTAATATGTCCCGGCGGTTTTGAATTCCACCTGGCCGAAGACGGTGACATTGGTCGCATGAAGGTTGGCGTCCTGCAGCGCAAACTTCACTTCGCCTTTGCGCAAAACAGTCACCTGGTCCGGGCCAACCATGCGCACGGTTTCGGTAAACTGGCCGATGCCCGCAGTCCAGCGATTGAACACGCTCAGTTTAAAGGCGACCACCGGCAATTGCGGTACGCGGATGTAATTGATGACGCCGACGAGGAAGAAACTTCCCGTCACTTCCTGGCGGATTTCCTCGCACAACAGCGAGCATTGCAAATCGGGCAAAATTCGAGTGGGTTGCATCTTAAATCAGTAATCGGTTAAATGAGTTAAATCGGTTAAATGAGTCAAAATGCCGGTGCCCGCTTCACCTGATTTAACTCATTTAACTTATTTAACCAGTCACTTATCCGGCGGCGACTTCCGCCGCCCTCACCGTATTCGACATCAACATCGCAATCGTCATCGGGCCGACACCGCCCGGGTTCGGCGTAATTTTCCCCGCGATGGGCTGCACATTTTTAAAATCCACATCGCCGGCCAATTTTCCTTCCACGCGGTTCACGCCCACGTCGATGACAGCAGCGCCAGGTTTTACCATATCCGCTTTCACGAACTCGGCAACGCCAATTGCGGCGATCAAAATATCCGCGCGCCGGCAATGCGCTTTGACATCTCGGGTGCTCCCGTGGCAAATCGTCACCGTGGCATTCGCATCCTTTCCTTTTTGGCAAAGCATCGCGGCCATCGGTTTGCCAACAATGTTGCCGCGCCCAAGGATCACCGCCTCTGCGCCGGAAGTTTCAACATTCGTGCGCTTGAGCAATTCAACAATCCCCGCCGGTGTGCACGGACGAAAACCGGTGGAATCGCCGAGCATGAGTTTCCCGACATTCATCGGATGAAACCCATCCACATCTTTCTGCGGCAGCACGGTGGAATACACGATCGCCTCGCGGATTTGTTTGGGCAAAGGCGCCTGGACGAGAATGCCATGCACGCGCGCGTCGGAATTCAACTTGTCGATGAGCGCCAGCAATTCAGCTTCGCTCGTTTTTTCGGGAAGGACGTGCGTTTCGGAAAAGATGCCAAGTTCGGCGGAAGCCTTTTCCTTGCGGCCAACGTAAACTTTGGAAGCGGGATCTTCGCCGACGCGGACGAAGGCAAGGCCGGGTTGAATACCGCGAGCTTTCAGCGCGCTGACGCGCGCCGAAAGCTCACTTAAAATCTGCGCGGAGATGGCCCGGCCATCAATGAGGTTCCCGACGCTCATCGGGAATTACTCGAGCACCTGGATTCTTTGGACGGTGATGACCGGCGTGTTTCTCCAGCGTTCATCCAACCCTTCTTCGCCCGTCACAATGATGTGCATGCCTTTGTAACGGCTCATGTCGAGGTTGGGCGTTGGCGGATAGAGATAATTGATAGGCTTGTGCGTATCGAGGCTGATCAATTCAAAACGCGTTGGCGCCTGGATGCTGACCGTCGCACGGACGATGCCTTCATGCGACACGATGCGCGGCGGAGGCGGCGGTGTGGGAGCAACTTCCATTGTGGGCTGGTTCGTGTCAGTCGTCATTTGATTCGTTTCAGCCGCCGGCTGATTCGTATCAGTCGTAGCCATCGCGACTTCATTGGTCGGCGGCGCAGCGACTTCGTTGGTCGTCTCCGTTACGGGAGCCGGAGTTGTCGGCGTGGCTGCGGCCAGCGCCTCAGGACTCTGTGTCAAATAAGCAGAAGCGATGAAAGCATAGGAATTGGCCGGCGCCTGGATTTGCGTCCAATCACCTTTCGTCTCAACCGGCTGCACGGCGTCACCTTTGGACAGAATTCCCGCAACGCCGTAATTCTCGCCGGGACCGGCACGCAATTTCAATTTACTCGGTTTGACGGTATTGTTCGCGTCAATATAGGAAGACTTCACCCACACGTGGGCTTCAGGAGGCAAGGTGATCTTGGCCCAGGCCGAAGGTTCTTCCGGTCCGGATTTCTTCAAAGTCACTTCTTCAACCACGGTCACGGGTTCGCCGTTGGTCATGCGTGTGATGATTTCACCCACGAGCCCGGCCTTGCTGCGGACATTAACGTGGTTGGCGGAAACGACAGCGGGTCCCGCCACGAGCGGCACGGTCTGGATTGGTGGCGCGGCTTTTTTGGCGGCAGTTTTTTTCTTGGTAGACTTTTTCTTTTTGGCCTTGGCCGGTGTTGCAGGAGCGTTGGTGGACGCTTCAACTGCGGGTGCCGGTTGGGTCGCCGGTGCTTCAGTGGCCGGCGTTTCAGTAGCTGGCGGCGGCGTTGTAGCCGGAGCGGTCTCCGGCACCGGTTGCGCTACCGGCGGAGTGCTGTTGGTGTCCTGCGCCAGCAAAGTGGTTGAAATCGCTGCTACGCAAACAATCCAAAGTTTCTTTTTCATAGTTTAGCCAAGTAGAGAATTTATCTCTGGTTCTGTCAATGCCCGCCATTTGCCGGGTTTCAATTCCCCGAGCTTTATTTTTCCAATCTGGATACGCTGCAGACGCCTTACGGTCGCGCCCTGAGATTCGAACAACCGGCGGACTTCGCGGTTTTTGCCTTCCATCAATTCGAGTTCCGCGATGCTTGCCGATTTGCCGGCAGAAACCAGGTGCGCCTTGTGCGCCTTCAATCTTTCGCCATCGTGGAACACGCCGCGCGTCATTTTCCCCAGCATTTCCGGTTCCACACGCCCATCCACCGTTGCCACGTATTTCTTGACGATTTCGTAGCGCGGGTGGGTCAGCCGCAGGGCGAATTGTCCATCATTCGTCAAGAAAATCAACCCTTCTGTATCGTAATCGAGACGGCCCACCGAATACAGGTTGCTCCACTCGCGGGGGAGCAACTCATAGATCGTCGGCCGGTCGAATTCATCCTTGCGCGAGCAAACGCACCCGCGCGGCTTATGCAGAGCAATGTAAAGCTTGCGTTTGGTGCGGACGGGTTTGCCATCCACGAAGATCTTGTCGTGGAGCGGATCAACCTTGGTGCCGAGCTGGCGGACGACCTGGCCATTGACCTCCACCCGGCCGTCGAGAATGAATTGTTCGCCGGCCCGCCGTGAAGCGACCCCGGCGTCCGCGAGGAATTTTTGTAGGCGTACGCTCACGGTGAGCTCAGAACGTCAAATAGGTTAAACAAGTTAAATGAGTTAAACAAGTGAGGTACGTTCAGTGCCCCACCCATTTAACTCATTTAACCGATTTAACTTATTTAACCAGCGGCTTACGCCTCCGGCTTCGTCTTGCGGAGCCCCGTAATGCGGTCGCCGTCTTTCCATTGGCCGCGTTTCTTGAGCAGTTCAGTGCGTTCAAAGCGCTTGAGCACATTCCGTTTGCCGCCCAATGTGGCAGCTGCGCGCAGACTACGATGTTGTGACATAACAATTAAAAGTTAAAAATTGCCGATCCGCCGAACGGACCAGACCCGCTTTCTTTCAAAGCGGACGGTGCATATACCACAAATAACCCGGGAATGCCAATGGTTTATTTTAGTGTTTAAGGGGGGCGGGTTCCAGATCATTATAAGGCTGTCTGCCTTCCATGTGAACTTCGTAGCTTTTGTTTGCTGGATCGGATACGTGAGCCTGGATATTTAACATCCAGGGATATTTAGGATCTATTTTGGAATCGGCTTTGATCCAAACGCCGTCCTTCGAACTAACTTCTTGCTCCGATAACTGCAGACGAGCCAGAAAATCGTGGAATTGTTTTCCTGACTGCTGGAAATCAGCTGTGAAATAATCTCCTTTAACCACATCGATTGGCTTGGAGAAATTGTGAAGAGTCTGGTGTTCGGGAGCGGCGATGGATAAATCTGCAAAGAAATCCTTGAATTCGGATTCGGGAGTGAACTTGTTCCACCAGTACCAAACCGCGCAAATGAGAAAAACCGCAAGCGCCGCGAAGAGAAACTTGCGTTTTTGATATCCAAGCACCCGCCTATTCAGCCGTCCCTATGGTACTTATGCAATTCCGAACTGCACGACGCCTGATCAGGCGTGCGCAGTTATGACTTGCCCCTGCGCCTGCCCCTGCAGCGTCAGCGGACGGCCCACCAGATTTTCAAGCGTTCGCAGAGGCGATTTTTCCGGACGAAGTAGAGCTTGCAGCGGCACAATCACCGTTTGCTCCACCGCGTATTGGCCATAGATCACCGCATGCGGCACAGCGTCGGTGAATGATATCCACGTCGAGCCAGGAGCAAATTCGAGCCGCACTTTCCCGCAGTGCTCCTGGAACGCGCTGTTCTCCTTCAAATAATTATGGAAGCGCAGCATGAACTTGTCGTACGGCGATGACACCGGCGCTTTGAAGCCGAGAACGCGTCCAAAATTTCGCAGCACCGTTTCCAGCCCGGCAGACCCGTTATCAGCAATGTGTGCCAGGCCTGCGCTGTAGGCATATTTCCGGGCGAGTTCCGGAAACGGCTCCGTCGTTTCCCACACGCGCGGCTCGGTCGGATTGATATTCGTGAAACACCGCAGAATTCGTCCGCCACTGGTGGGGCGGCTCGGAAAAGCATCGATGTGCAGCAGGTCGTTGCGCTTGTGCAATGGCAGCTTGCGTCCCTGCTCCGCTTCGGGACGAAAGCTCGCGTAATCGAGCGACCACTGGGAAGCGTACGGCGCCAGCAGCCGCGAAAGAAATTGCAGCGTATTCCGCGAATAGCGCCGCATCACTTCGTGCATGCGATCAACCGAACCGTCTTCCCCCGGCGCAAAGCCGCGAAGTGCGTCCCCCTTCGGCCGGTAGGAAATATTCTTGTGCAGGTGCGAATCACCCTGGCGCTGGGAAATGAGGAACCTTCGGTCCTCTTCCGGGAAATCGAACGGCAATGATTCAAAATGCAGAATCCGCCCATCCTCCAGTTGTTCGCAGCACCATTGGGAGAGCGTTCCATCAGCTCTCGGACCGGCGGTATTTTGGGTTTGAAACTCCTGTACGTGAACCAAACAGCTGTCTGCCACTTCGGTCATTTGCATATGCTTTTATTAATCCCGGAACCAAAAAAAGAATCAGTCGAAACCTAATGATGGATTACGCCGCGGATATGGGGTTCTTGCCTACCTTCGGAGAGTGCCACGCTCTACAGTCAAAAGATTTCCGGCCGGAGGATATCCCCGTCCTCGGTTGGTTCCATTGTGTGTTGCGAAAAACTCAGTGATCTCTGTGTCTCTGTGTCTCTGTGGCAATTCCTTCTGTAATCGGAAATCGTCAAAAAATTTCTCGCCACCGCGCTTGCACTGCCGCAGAATTGTTTTTTCGACGGCGGGAACTTCCGTTTCGATTGAACCGCTTTGACATTTTATCATGAAAGCCAAAATTATTGTTACGCCCAAGAAAGCGGTAGTGGACCCGCAGGGCAAAACCGTGCAAAACGCACTGGAACAAATGGGCTATCGCGGCGTGAAAGCCGTGCACGTGGGCAAATATCTGGAGATTGATCTCGACGGCGTGGACAAGGAAGTCGCCCGGCAGCAACTGAACGACGCAGCGCACAAATTTCTAAGCAACCCCGTCATCGAGGATTATCGTTTGGAGATCGAATGAACTGAATTTACGATATACGATGTGAGATATACGCGTGTTGGGATTTTTTCGCGCGCCGTTCAATCAGGTTGCTCGTAAATCGTATATCGCAAATTGTAAATGAGACCATGAACTTTATTGTTTTACAGTTTCCAGCTTCGAACTGCGACCAGGACGCCGTCCACGCCGTGCGTGTCCTTGGCCATTCCGCGCGGCTGCTCTGGCACAAGGAACATTCACTCGGTGATGCCGACGCAGTCATCGTCCCGGGCGGATTCAGCTACGGGGACTACCTGCGCTGTGGCGCCATTGCGCGGTTCAGCCCGGTGATGCAGGCAGTAAAACAATTCGCGGAAAACGGCGGACTCGTGCTCGGCATCTGCAACGGCTTCCAGGTGCTGACCGAAGCCGGATTGCTGCCTGGCGCGCTGGTGCGCAACCGCGACTTGCAATTTCATTGCGAACACATCTTTCTTAAGACCGTCACGAATGATTCGTTCTTCACCAGCCAGATTCCGAATGGAAAAGTGCTCCGCATCCCGATCGCCCACGGCGAAGGCTGCTATTTCGCCGATGAAGAAACGCTGGCGCGCCTCAAAGCGAACAACCAAATCCTCTGGCACTAC
>Ga0209579_10002559_pt1 | contig 13772 bp, 14 predicted proteins | sample Coa_R1_2_FD_187152 | JGI IMG/M metagenome (GOLD analysis project Ga0209579, IMG submission 187152) | Surface soil microbial communities from Centralia Pennsylvania, which are recovering from an underground coalmine fire - Coalmine... | ecosystem: Environmental > Terrestrial > Soil >... | reverse complement strand
CCCGCGAACAGCAGCGAGAACATGGCGCTCGAGGTCACCGACACGATGGCAACCACGACCATCAGCTCGATCAGCGTCATGCCGCCGTCGCCGGACGGCCTCATGCGCGGGATGCGACGGTTCGTCCCCATGCGGTTCACGGCGTCACGAAGCTGCTGAGGGTGACGCAGCCGAGTCCCACCGCCGAGGAGACCCCCGAGGTCACGCACCCCTTCGTGGATCCGCTCGTGGTGAAGGCCGTCTGCCCGCGCACGAGCCAGTGCGTCGCGACGGACACATGGTACACGTAGGCGCCGGTTGGGGTCACGTACGGGCTCGCCGGCTTGGCGAAGGCGCTGCTGGCGGGGACCCACGCCCAGTACTGGATCTGCACGTCCCGGGTGAAATACGCGGCGGCCTGGGTCGTCGCGGCCCCGTTCTGGTCGAAGTAGCCGCTGGCCAGGGTCCCGTAGTCGCCGGCGAGCGACGACAGGGCCGACGCCGTCATGTTCCGGTAGATCTCCATCTGCTGCTGCGCGAGATTCCCGCCGCGCGTCTGGTCTTTCCCGTAGAGCGACATCGCCATCAGGCGGGGAAACGAGTCGGCCGCGGCGAGCAGGCCGACCATCATCAGGACGATGGCGATCATGACCTCGATCAGCGTAAAGCCGCGCTCGTCCCGCGGGATCGGACGAATCGCGGACAAACCTCTCATAAACCGCATACGCGTACGCATGGTCGCAGTGAGGGTTATGCCGTGCGGCGGCGCGTTTTAGACGCCGGTCGGGCCGCTCCGGAGCCGTCCGCCCCAGACGACGCGCGGGCGGAGCGCCGCGATCGCGCCGACGAGCACCCAAAACAGGGGCGCGACGCTCACGTAGCTGAAGGACAGCTGCAGCTGGGCAAAGTACGCGGCGAAACCGCCGGCGAGTCCCGGTCCGATCACAGCGGGATCGACCAGAGGCGATCGCCGGTCGTCTCCGCGCCGGAGTCCATGGTCGCCGTGCGCGCGCGCCCGCGCCGTCTTCCACGCCGTGTAGAACAGCATGTACCAGAACCACAGATATGCCGCCAGACCCACCAGGCCGGCCGAGATCGCCTGCTGGAGCACATCGTTGTGGGGCCGGTCCACCACGATGTGCTGCATCGCGGCCTCCGGGAACACGCGCACAAATGCGGGCGTGCCGTAGGCGGGGTAGATCTGCGAGAGAGTGTCGGGACCCCACCCAAACACCGGACGCGCCGCAACCAGCGGCGCGGCGGTCCTCCAGATAAACACGCGCGATGCGGCGCTGCCCGCGTCGGACACGTGGCCGAGCGCGGCGTGGGATCCGGTCAGCAGCACGGCGGGTGTCACGGCGGCGCACACGACGGCGAGCACCACCAGCGGCCGCGCGGCGGCGCGGACCGCGGCCTTCCCCGAGGTGACCCCCCAGACGGCGAGCCCGACCGCCAGCGCGCCCCAGCCGGCGCGGGCTTCGGTCGCGATAAGCGCCGCGTACAGCGCGGCGGCGAGCGCGCCGTAGGCCACCTGCCGGCCCCGGCGGCTCTCCGCGTACACGCCGACGATCAACGGGAGCAGCAGCACCGCGTACGCTCCGAGCGCGAGGGGGCTCCCGGTCGTCCCCGAGGCGCGAATCCAGGCGCGCCGCATCAGGTCCGCCGGCACCGGCGAGATGCCCACGTGCTGGAGGAGGGCGATCGCGCTCATGACACCGGCGGCGGCGAGGATCAGTCCAAGGATCGCGCGGAGGCGGCGCGGGTTCCGCAGTGTGCTGGCCGAGACCGCGGCGAGCGCGCCGTACGCGAGCCACGTGAGCAGCCCCTCGTACCGGTAATCGTCGCCGACGAAGCTGAGCAGCGGGTTGACCGACAGTGCCGTGGCCAGAGTCAGCGCGCCGAGCCACGCCCCAAGCGCGGCGCCGATCGGCGCGCCGAGATCGCGCAGCCACGCTCCGCCGTTCGTCCGCAGCAACGACAGCGCGCCGGCCGCGACGGCGGCATAGAGCAGGCAGACCTTCGGCCAGTAGTAGGCGTCGTACCAAGCGGGCACAACGAGGAACGGCAGCACCACGGCGGCCGTGCCCACCGCGAGCATCGCCGGAAGCGCGCCGGTCTCAACCCGGATGCCGCTCACCCGTGGGAGTCCCTACGGCGACGCGGACGCCCCACGCGCGTGGTTGAGGCCCGCTCCGGCGGTACCCTGCTCGGCCGCCGGGCCGACGCCGCCCCACGGATCGGGGTTGGTGCCGGGAGCGAAGGCGAAGATGCAGATCACGTGCCCGTACGACGGCGCCATGCTGTTCGGCGTGGTCCCGCCGGCCGAGAGGAAGTAGTCGGCGCCGTTCGTCTGCGTGACGCCCGTGTCATCCGGCTCCTTGTACGAGCTCACCGGCGTATACACCGGGGTGGTCGAGAGCGTGGCCGCGGTCGGCACCGACGTCGCGCTCATTTCACCCTGCCCGAGCGTCGGTCCCGGATTGTCCGTTTCCCACAGGGCCACGGCGGTCTCGAGGTTGCGCTGGTTGCTGACGCACGTGGCCTTTCGGGCCCGCTCGCGCGCCAGCCCGAATTGCGGCATCAGAATGGCGGCGAGGACGAGGATCACCAGGATGACGATCATCAACTCGATGAGCGTAAAGCCCCGCTCGTCATTGAAGCGCTTGGCACCGTTACGCCTGAACACGTCTTTTACACCCCCGGGCGCAGTCGAGATCAGGTTCTGTTGCCCTCTCCGTCGCCCTTTAAGGTGCCCAGAAGAGCCCGGAAATGTGACTGTCAAACGCCTAGGCGAACGAGTGGCACACGCCGGGGCCCGGCCGTTCGGCCGGGCCCCGGCGCACCACTGAGTTTCCCTTACGGCGAGGCGCTCGCGCCGCGCGCGTGGTTCAACGTCGCCCCGGCGGTGCCGCCGGCTTCGGTCACAGTCTGGCTGCCGGCCCACGGGTCCGACCCCTCGCTAAACGCGTACGCGCACACCACGTGCCCGTACGACGGGTTCGTGGACAGCCCGCCCGCGAGCCAGTAGTCGACGCCGGTGTTGATGTTCGCGTCCGGCTCGTTGAACGTCCCCCGCAGCGTGTACGCCGGGTTGGTCGTCCCCCCGTCACCGGCCAGGTTGTTCGCGTTACCCGCCAGCCCGTTCGGGACCGTGGCGCCCTGGTCCATCGCGCCGGTCACCAGCGCCGTGCTCGGGTTGTCGGTCTGCCACATCGCCACCGAGGTCTCCAGGTTCCGCTGGTTGCTCACGCACGACGCCTTCCGTGCGCGCTCGCGGGCCAGCCCGAACTGCGGCAGCAGGATCGCGGCGAGGACCAGGATCACCAAGATCACGATCATCAGCTCGATGAGCGTGAAGCCCCGTTCGTCGCGCTGCATCTTGCTCAAGAGTTTGCGAAGCACTGCATCACCTCCACCTGATGTGCGTACGTCCTGAGTAGCCGTTCACAGCGGAATGACAATCACGCATGAGGCAAGTGATCCCGTCTCTCCCGCGCCCCCTCCTTTCGGCCGTCGATGCGACGCCCGATCACCGGCGCGCTGCGACCCTCAGAACCGCCTGCGTCCCTACTCGTGGTCAGCGTCCGTCATGCCCAAGGGGGCCGCGTGTTAGACGCGACTCGACGTCTAGGTCCCTGCGGCGGTGGGCATATGATCTGCAGCGCACTTGCACGAGATCTCCATCGGAACGACCACGGAGGACAGACGGTGCAACCGGCGATCTCGATCCACGACCTGGCCAAACAGTATCGCAGTTCGCAGCGCTCCGACCGGGCCGCGCTGCTCGGCCTCACCCTGGACGTGCCGCCGGGCGAGATCTACGGATTCCTCGGGCCGAACGGCGCCGGCAAGACGACGACCATCAAGCTCCTGCTCGGGCTCATCCGGCCGACCGGCGGCGGCGGGACCGTCCTCGGGCACCCGTTGGGATCCGTTGAGGCACGGCGGCGGGTCGGGTTTCTTCCCGAATCGCCGTATTTCTACGAATACCTCCGGGGGGACGAGCTCCTTCACTACTACGGTTCGCTGTTCGGCCTCCGGGAGCGGATCCGCCGCGAGCGCGTGGACGCGCTCCTGCGTCTCGTCGGCCTCTGGGAGCAGCGGCGGGTCGGCGTGCGCAAGTACTCCCGCGGGATGCTCCAGCGGCTTGGGCTCGCGCAGGCGTTGATCAACGATCCGGATCTCGTGATCCTGGACGAACCCGCGGGCGGGCTCGACCCGATCGGCCGGCGGGAGATGCGCGACGTGCTGCTTGCGCTGCGCGAACAGGGCAAGACCGTGTTCCTCAGTTCGCACATTCTCGCGGAGGTCGAAACGGTCTGCGATCGCGTCGCGATCCTCAACCGCGGCGAGCTCGCGGCCGTCGGCCGGATCGGCGACCTCCTCGGCGCGAGCCGGGAGATGGAGCTCACGATTCACGGGGCCAACGGCTCGCTCGGCCGTCACATCGAGGCGATCCCGGGCGCGACGATCTACCACGGCACCGACGCCACCGTGGTCGTCGTGCCCGAGCAGCGCTTTGTCTACCCGATCATCGATCTCGTGCGGGAGACCGGCGGCCAGATCGTGTCCCTCGGCGCCAAGCGTGAGCGGCTCGAGGATCTCTTCGTCAAGCTTGTCGGGCGGCGGGAAGGAGGTGACGCATGAACCCGGCCGTCACCCTGACCGTCGCGGCGCAGGTCATGCGGGAAGCGTGGCGGCGGCGGACGCTGCCGGTCCTCGCCCTGTTCGGGTGCGGGATCATCATCAGCAGCGCCTTCCTGTCGTTCTTCCAGCTGGGCGTTGAGATCAAATTCTTCAAGGACGTCGCCATCACGGTGATCTTCTTGTTCGGGGCGATGGTCACGGTCGTGCTCGTCAGCACTCAGTTGTCCGGTGAGATCGAAAGCCGCACGATCTACAACGTGCTGAGCAAACCGGTCCGGCGCGTCGAGCTCGTCCTCGGCAAGTTCGCGGGGTCCATCGCCGCGACCGCGCTCGCCGTCGCGCCGATGGTGGCCATTCTCGTGTTCTTCATCCACGTCGACCAGGGCGGCGGGATGTTCGAGGCCGTCAAGGCCGGGTATCTGCTGTGGCTGTCGTTCGTCGTCCTCTCGGCGATCGCGTTTGCGATCGCCTCCTTCAGCGGCTCGGTCGCGTGCGCGGCGCTGACGATCCTTGTCCTGGTGCTCAGCTATCTCAAGTCCGCCGTCACCACGTACATCGCGCTCGTGTCGCACAGCCGCGTCGCGACCGACGTCGGCCAGGCGTTCTACTACTTGCTCCCCAATTTCGAGAACTTCAACGTCCGGACCGCCGTGGTCCACAACACGGTCGTACCGTGGCCGTATCTTTTCCGAACGAGCCTGTACGCCACGGCGCTGGTTGCCTTCTTTCTGTACATCGGTGTCCAGGTGTTCCAGGAGCGTGAATTCTAATGACCGCCGCCGGAACCCGCGTCCGTGTGGCGATCACGGCGGCGCTCCTGCTGGCCTGCGTGGCCGGCACGCAGGCATTGGTCGACGCTGACCGGCTGGCCGTCAACGACGAGGCCGGGGTGCCCTTCACCGCGGCCGCCGTCATGGTCCGCAGCTTCACCGGTCAGATCCGGGGCTTGCTCGCGGACTTCCTGTGGCTGCGCGTCGACGAATATCAGCATCGCCGCCGCATCGTGAACGGCGACGTCCTTCGCGCGGACGACGAGGCGCTCATGCCGCTCGTGCGCCTGATCACGTGGCTCAACCCGCATTTCACCGACGCCTACGCCCTCGGCGGTCAATGGCTCGCCTTCCACTTTGGGCGTCCCCGCGAAGCGGTGGCGTTCTACGAAGAGGGCATCCGCAACAACCCCCGCGACGCCGAGCTGCTGACGGGCGCCGCTTGGGTGTATTGGCGGCTCCTGCACGATCCGGCCAAGGGCGCCGCCAGGGCCGAGCAGGCCGCCCGTGTCACCGATGATGACATCGCAAAGTTCCAGGCCCTCTGGTTCGTCGCGCACATCCTCGCCGACGGCGGCGATCGGGCCGGCGCGATCCGCGCGTGGACACAGGTCGGCCGGATCCCGGGCTATGAGCAGACGGCCCGCTACTGGATCGCCCGCCTCTCCCGGCCGGCTTCTGCCGGGGGCGCGCCGACGTCGGGCGCCGGGAAGCCGCGGCCGTGACGACGATGATGAAGCGCCTCCTTCAGCTGGCCACCGCGCTCGTGCTGGTCAGCGCCGTCGTGCTGGTGACGCAGTGGGCCTATCCGGCGGGCCATCTCGCCGTCCATCTCGGACGCCCCGAATATTCGCGGGTCGTCGGAGAGGCCGAGATCTACGTGACGATCGATCTGCGGCTTGTCAACGTCGGCATCGAGCCGGTCACCGTCGACCGGGAACACTTCCTGCTCGTCGACAGCCAGGGGCACACCTATCGGAGCGATCCCTCGACACACTTTCTGCGCAACCATTTCGACGTGACGGTGATCCCCCCGCTGCGCGACATTCAGGGAGCGACGGTCTTCCGGATCGCCCCCGGCCGGAGGGCGGCCGAATTGATTTTCGTCACCACGACGGGACAGATCGCGCACTTCCGGCTGTGACGCGAGGATGACTCCCGCCCGCCAGATCGCGGCCCTCGCCGCCGCGGCGGCCCTGGTGGCCGCGGGGTTCGTCGCGCTCGGCCGCGGCGCACAACCGGCCCCGGTCGCCGTCGGCGTCTCGCCGGGATCACCCGGACCGGGATCACCCGCGGCTGCCGGGGCGGCCCATGAGCCGCCGGCGCGCGCCGGGCAGCCGTCCACCGGCGCCTCCGATTCGGGGGACGCCATGGACGCCGGGGACATTCTCGAACCGATGGCGGCGCAGCTCGCGGACCTTCTGGAGCACCTGCGGGGCCAGTGTGCCGCGGCGCGTCGAAGTGGGGGCGCGCGGCTCCTGTCCGCGGCCACGCCGTGCGTCGGTGCCGGCGAGGCGGCGGCGAGCACCGTGGAATTTGTGCGCGGTACGCTGGCGAGCGCGGCGGGGCAAAACGTGTCCGGCAGTGTGCGCTCCCGATGGACGCGCGACCTTGACGCGGCCGCCGCCGAGATCCGCTCGTCGCTCACGCCGGTCCAGGCATCGCTGGGGCAGGCGCTCGGATCGGGCGCGCCCTCGCCGGTCGCGGTTCGCGACTTGGCCCACCTCCGCGACCGGATTTGGCGGGTGCTGGCCATCCTGGATCAACCGTAGCGCCCTCAGACCCGCTCGACCTGGGTATGCTATATAGCAGGGGAATTTCTCGCCACTTTATTCACACTCGTCAAATCGGCCGGGAGGACACGGCGCCGGGTGAGCATCACCGCGGGGATCATCGAGGCGGAACGCTTCTACGCGGACGCGCTGCGCGCGCTCGTGCGGAGCCGCGTCCCGTTCATGATCGGCGGCGCCTATGCCCTGCGGGTCTACGGGGGCATCGTGCGCCACACGAAAGACCTCGACGTGTTTTGCGCCCGCCGGGACCGCGCCCGCGTCGTGCGGACGCTACTGCGGTCGGGAGATCACGTCGAACGCACCGACCCGACCTGGATCGTGAAGGTGTTCCGCGGCGATCTGTTCATCGACGTGATCTACGGCTCGGGCAACGGCATCTGCCCCGTGGATCGCCTCTGGCTCGAGCACGCGCGGCCGGCCCGTTTGCTCGGGTCGCGCGTCCGGCTGATCCCGCCCGAAGAGATGATCTGGAGTAAGTCGTTCGTGCAGGACCGCTACCGGTACGACGGCGCCGACATCGCGCACATCATCCGCCGGCAGGGACGGTCGCTCGACTGGCAGCGCCTGCTCGACCGCATGGGGCCGGAGTGGGAGGTGCTGCTCGCGCACCTCATCAACTTCCGCTTCACCTACCCGGCCGAACGCGACGTCGTACCGGCGTGGGTGCTCCACGAGCTGCTTTCGCGGTTCGAGCACTCGCAGAGCGAAGTCGACGGCGGACGGGCCCCCGATGCGTCCGTCTGCCGCGGCACGCTCTTTACGCCCCACGACTACGTCCCGGACGTGACGGCGTGGGGATACGCCGACGCCCGCGCGGACATCGCCCGGCGGGCGCGGAGGAAAATCCGTGGCAAAAATGCGGATCGCCGCGCTGGGTGACCTGCACATTCGCGACGCGGTCCCCGAACCGCTGCGCCAGGCGTTCACGGAGGTGAACGACCGCGCGGACGTCCTCGTGCTCTGCGGCGACCTGACCGATCACGGTTTCCCGAAGGAAGCCGAGGCCCTCGCGGAGGCGCTCGCGCCCTGCCGCATTCCGAAGATCGCCGTGTTCGGCAACCACGACTTTGAGAGCAGTCCGCCCGAAGAGATCACCAAGATCCTGGGCCGCAGCGGGCTCATAGTCTTCGCGACCGAGCCCTGGGTCCTCGACGGGGTCGGGTTCGTCGGCGCGAAGGGGTTCGCCGGCGGCTTCGGCCGCCACGCGTTGCAGCCGTGGGGCGAGCACACTGTCAAGCAGTTCGTCCAGGACGCCGTCAACGAGGGCGTGATCCTCGAGCGGGCCCTCCACCGGCTCAAGTCCGAACACGGCGTCGAGCGGGCGGTCGCGGTCCTGCACTACGCGCCGATTCGCGAGACGGTCGAAGGCGAGCCCCTGGAGGTCTTCCCGTTCCTCGGTTCGTCCCGCCTGGTCGACCCGCTCGACCGGTTCGGCGTCGCCGCGATCCTCCACGCGCATGCCCACCACGGGGCGCCGGAAGGACGCACCCCGCAAGGCATCCCGGTCTACAACGTCTCGCTGCCCGTGCTGCATCACGTAAGAGCCGACCAGAATTACCGCATCATCGAAGTCTAACGGCCGGGTCCCCCCCGTCACAGCGCGCCGCGCGGAGCCGGGACGTCCGCGGCGGCCTTTTTGAAAGTGGGGCCGGAGGGGTTCATCGGGCGGGACCGAACATCAGGCCTACCTCCAACGGGATCGAGGTGGGATCGATGAGTCACAGGCGCACGGCAGCCGGCAGGCCGACACGCCGGGAGTTCCTCACACGGGCCGGACTGGCCGCGCTCGCCGGGGCGTCCGCGGGCTGGCTGCCGCGGGGCGCCGCGGCCGCGGCGAAGCGCGGCGGTACGATGGCCGTCTCGGGGCATCAGGAGATTTCGAGCCTGAGCCCCGACGACTCCGGGCCGAACGTCATCTGGTCGGCCGTCACGCAGATTCACAACGCGCTGCTCGAACTGGATGAGAATTTCAACCTCGTTCCGACCCTTGCCTCGTCGTACACGGCGTCGCCGGACGGGCTGGCCTACACGTTCAGGCTGCTCCACGGCGTCAAGTTTCACGACGGGACCGAGTTCACCGCCGACGACGTGAAGTACACGTACGAGTGGTACATGAATCCCGCCAACCACGCGATCCAGGCCAACAACTTCAAGGGCGTCGACTCGGTCCAGGCCGCCGACAAGTACACGGTGCGCGTGAAGATGCGCGAGCCGAACGCGGCGTTTCTGGCGAAGGGCGCCTCGACCTTCATCGTGCCCGCGGCCTACCACGGCAAGATCGGCGAGAAGGCGTACAAGAGCGCGCCGATCGGCACGGGCGCCTTCCGTCTCAAAGAATGGCGGCCGGCCGAGCGCACGCTCGTCCAGGCGTTCGATCAGCACTTCCGCGGCCGGCCCTACCTGGATTTCTTCCGGGTGGACATCGTTCCGGAGCCGTCGGTGCGCGCGATCGGTCTGCAGACCGGCCAGTCCGACTCGTCGGTGTGGCCGCTCCTGGTCGAGGACAATCTCCGCTTCGCGAAGGACCCCAACTTCGTCACGTACGTGACGATCACGACCGGCGTGAACCACTTCCCGATCAACAACAAGCGGCCGTACTTCGCCGACAAGCGGGTCCGGCAGGCCCTGATGTTCGCGATCAACCGGCAGCGATTGATCGACGACATCTTCAAAGGCACGGCGGCCCTCGCCACCTCCCACCTCTCGCCCGCGTTCAAGACGTACTTCGAGCCGAACGTCGTCAAGTACCCGCACGACCCGGCGAAAGCGAAGGCCCTGCTCGACGAGGCGGGCTGGAAGCCGGGCCCCGACGGGATCCGCCAGAAGAGCGGGACGCGGTTCTCGTTTACCTGTACGACGATCGTCGGCGATCAGGCGCGCCGCCCGGAGGCGGAGGTCGCGCAGCAGGACCTCAAGGCCGTCGGCATCGAGATGAAGCTCGCCGAAGCGCCGGTGGCGACGATCACCGAGAAGCTGCGCAAGGGCGAGATGGACGCCTCGCTGTTCAACTGGACCTACGGCGGCAGCCTCGGCGACCCCGATCCGTCGCTCACCCTGCGCTCGAACGGCGGCAACAACTGGTCGCAGTATGCCAACCCCAAGGTCGACAGCCTGATCGACGCCGGCCTCAAGGAACCCGACCCCAAGAAGCGGCGACCGTACTACAGCGAGATCCAGAAGATCGTCGCGGACGAGGCGCCGTTCGTCTACCTCATGTACTGGAACTGGTACAACATCTTTTCGAAGCGGGTCCAGGGCCTGCCGAAGACCATGTTCAACGGGCCCCAGATTTACCGGAAGGCCTATCAGTGGTGGCTCGCGTGATGAGGGACCTCGGGGCGTCCTAGAGGGCCCGGGCGGGGTCGCCGCGGCGGATGTGGCGCTATCTCATCGCCCGGCTGCTCCAAGGCGCGGCGGTGGTCTTCCTCGTCGCCACCGCCGCCTTCCTGATCCTCCGCCTGACGCCGGGCAACCCCGTCGACGTCCTCGTCGGGGAGGCCGAGGTCACCCCCGAGCAGGTGGCCGGCATCAAGCACCTGTGGGGCCTGGACCGGCCGTGGTATGTGCAGTACATCACGTGGCTCGAGAACATGGCCCGCGGCGACTTCGGCGAGTCCGTGATCCGGACCGGCGTCCCCGTCCGCACGATGCTGGCGCAGGCCGCGCCGGTCACCCTGACGCTGAACGTCGCCGCCTTTGTGGTCTCGGCGGCGATCGCGATCCCGGTCGGAATCGTCGCCGGCGTGCGGCGGTACTCCCTGTTCGATTACACGGGCACGGTGGGCGCCACGCTCGGCGTCGCCCTGCCCAGCTTTTGGATCTCCCTCATGGCGATCATCCTCTTCGCCGTGAAACTGCGGTGGCTGCCCGCGTTCGGCCTGCAGTCGTGGACCGGGTACGTTCTGCCCGTCGCCGTCCTCGCCACCGAGCAAACCGCGGTCATCACCCGGCTGATGCGCGGCTCCGTCGCCGCGGTGCTGCATCAAGACTACGTGCGGACCGGACGGGCCAAGGGGCTCGCCGAATCGGCCGTGGTGCTGCGCCACGCGGTGCGCAACGCGCTGCTGCCGGTGATCACCGTGCTGGGATACCGGGTGGCGTTTCTCTTGAGCGGCACGATCATCGTCGAAACCGTCTTCGCCCTGCCGGGTGTCGGCCGGCTCCTGACCGATTCGGTCTATCACCTCGACTATCAGGTGGTGCAGGTGATCGCGCTCCTCCTCGCCGTCATCGTGGTCGCCACCAACATCGCGACCGATCTCGTCTACGCGCTCGTGGATCCGCGGATCCGGATCGGGTAGCGCGCGGCGATGCGATCGCTGGACCGTCCGCTCGACCCCGCCGGCCGGCAAGCGGCCGGCAACCACGACATCACAGCCGGGGCGCGCGCCGCGCGGCCTCCGGCCCGGCCGGTCCGCCGGTCGGAGTTCTGGCGCGCCTGGCGGCGGTTCGTCCGTTACCGGCCCGGGATCGCGGGGCTCGCGGTGGTCGTCGCGATCGGGCTCGTCGCGATCTTCGCGAACCTGCTGGCCCCCTACTCGCCGCTGGCGGTGAATCCCGGCATGCGCGGGGGCGCGCCGACACCGGCGCACCCGCTCGGGTTCGACCACATCGGCCGGGATATTCTGAGCCGGCTCGTCTACGGGTCTCGCGTCGCGATCGCCGTCGCGCTCCTCGCGACCGCGATCGCGGTAACGATCGGCGTCGCGGTCGGCACGACGGCGGGATATCTGGGGGGCCGGGTGGACGCGGTGCTGTCCCGGATTACCGACGCGCTGATGGCCTTCCCCGTCCTGGTCTTGCTCATCGCGCTCGTCGCCGTCGTCGGCCCCAATCTGACGAACGTGATCCTCGTGATCGGGGCAACCGTGTGGGCATCGTACGCGCGCGTCGTCCGCGCCGATGTGCTGAGCCTGCGCGAGCAGGAGTTCGTCATGGCCGCGCGGGCGATCGGGGCGACGGACCGCCGCGTCATTTGGCGGCATCTCGTGCCCAACGTCGTCGGCCCGGTGATCGTCCTGGCGACTCTGTCGGTCGGCAACATCATCATCCTGGAAGCGGCGTTGTCGTTCCTCGGCCTCGGCGTGCGGCCGCCGACGCCGGATTGGGGCGGAATGCTGGCGGACGGCCGGGCGTTCATCACCATCTATCCGCAGATCGTGATCGCCCCGGGAGTCATGATCGCGGTCACGGTGCTGGCCTTCAATCTACTCGGCGACGGCCTTCGGGACGCGCTCGACCCGCGCCACAAAGAGTGACAACGGAGGGACTCTCGCGATGCGCATCGCCATCGGCGGATTGTCACATGAGACGAACACGTTCTGCGCGGCCCTGACCGAGGTCAACGAATTCAAGGACCGGGAGTGGACGCACGGGGAGGCGCTCGCCGCCCGCCATCGCGGCGTCCGCGACTACCTCGGCGGCATGCTCGCCTCCGCCGACGAGCGCGGCATCGAGGTCGTCCCCACCTTTGCGACCCGTGCGACCCCGTCCGGCACGATCAGCCGCCGGGCTTATGAGGAGATGCGCGGCGAGCTCCTCGCCGGCCTCGAGGGTGCCGGACGGGTCGACGCGATCTGCCTCGCGCTCCACGGCGCCGGCGTCGCCGAGGGCGTCGACGATATCGAGGGAGATATTCTGGAGCGCGTGCGCGCGATCGCAGGAGCGGCGGTCCCGATTGTGGTGACGCTCGATCTCCACGGCAACCTGACGGACGAGATGGCGCGATACGCCACGGCCCTGCTCGGCGTCAACGAGTACCCGCACGTCGACTCGTACGAGCGCGGCGTCGAGGCGATCGCCCTCGCCGCGGACGCCGCCGCCGGACGCGTGCGGCCCGCGATGCGCCTCGTGCGGCTGCCGATGCTCGTCCCCACCACCGCGACGAGCCAGAGCCCGGTCCGGGAGATCAACGCGCGGTGCCGGGACTGGGAGGGCCGCCCGGGCGTCATCGACTGCACGTTCTTCCACGGCTTCGCGCACACCGACGCCCCGGTCGTCGCGGCGGCCGTCGTCGCGACCGCGGACGGCCGCGCGGAGTTGGCGCAGGAGGCCGCGGCGGACGTCGCCCGGTACGCGTGGGGGCTGCGCGAGGCTTTCTTGAAGTCCGCGCCGGGGCCGGCCGAAGCGATCCGTCAGGCGCTCGCGTCGGACGGCCGTCCCGTGGTGATCAACGAGACGTCCGACAACCCGGGCGGCGGCGCGCCCGGCGACGGCACGCATCTGCTGCGCACGCTGCTGGACGCCGGCGCCACCGAGTCGTGTTTTGGCTTCGTGTGGGACGCCGAGACCGCCGCGCAGGCGCACGCGGCCGGGGCCGGCGCGACGATCCGGGTCCGGCTCGGCGGCAAGACCGACGCGATGCACGGCGCTCCCGTCGAATGCGAGGCATACGTGAAGTGCCTGACGGACGGCCGCTTCATCCAGCAGTCCCCGATGGGCCGCGGCGCGCAGGTGGACCTCGGCCGCATGGCGCGGCTCGTCATCCCCCGCGGGCCGGCCGGCGGGATCGACGTGCTGGTCTCGTCCGTGCGGTCGCAGACGCTGGACCCGGAAGTGTTCCTGCTGCACGGCATCGACGTGA
>Ga0209579_10002557_pt1 | contig 13772 bp, 8 predicted proteins | sample Coa_R1_2_FD_187152 | JGI IMG/M metagenome (GOLD analysis project Ga0209579, IMG submission 187152) | Surface soil microbial communities from Centralia Pennsylvania, which are recovering from an underground coalmine fire - Coalmine... | ecosystem: Environmental > Terrestrial > Soil > Unclassified... | reverse complement strand
AGCCTTTTCAAAGCCAGCGCCAGATTCAGCGCGCACGTCGATTTCCCCACGCCGCCTTTTCCCGCGCCCACCGCCACGATGTGTTTGATCTGCGGCAAAAGATTGATCGCGTCCGAGTTCGTCGGAATCGACGCGCCGCGCACTTTGCCGGTCATGTTCAAATTGACCGTCTGAATCTCAGGCATCTCCGCCGCGATCCGCGAGCGAATGTCGGATTCAATTTGCGCTTTGACTGGACACGCGGGCGTGGTCAATTCGCACGTCAGGCTCAACGTCGCGCCGTCGATGACGATGTCCTTGATCATCCCCATCGCCACAATCGACGAACCGAGGTCCGGATCTTTGACGCCCTCCAGAATTTTCAACACACGCGCTTCGGACATTTTCGCCCCATCAATTGCGGGCAGACACGAATGTCTGCCCCACCACTTCTGGTCAGGTTGCAGGCTGAGCGGCGCGCACCTTCCGCCGCGCCGCCTCTGCTTTCAGCGTCGCAAACAAAAAGCGATCCACCCCCGCGTCGCCGACCTGAATGTCCGGCGTCAGCGACGGGCCGTGAAAATCGCTCCCGCCAGAGATCGGCCGCTCGTAACGCCGCGCCAGCCCCGCGTAATATTTTCGCAGCACCGGCGAATGCGAGCGGTACAGCGCTTCGATCCCGTCCATGCCGCGCTGAAACAGCGGCACAATTAATTCGTCGTGTGGCGCGCGGCCGGGATGCGCCAGAATCGAAAGCCCGCCCGCCGCGCGGACGACCGCGAACGCCGCTTCCGGCGTCAAACGATGCTTCGGCACATAGCCCGGTTTGCCCTGCTGCAAATAGCGGTTGAGCGCTTCGTACGGCGACATCGCGTATCCGCGTTTCACCAGCGCCTCGGCAATGTGCGGCCGCCCGATCGAATCCGCCGAGCCGGCGGCTTCGATCACGTCGCTTTCTTCGATGTGAACGTTGGCCGCTTTAAGTTTCGCAATCATCGACAGCGCGCGAAAGCGGCGGTGCTGCTGCATCTGCTGGAGAAATTGTTGAAACGCGCCGCCCGGCGAAATGTCGATGAACAGCGCCAGCAGATGCAGTTCGACATTGCCTTCATACATCGTCAATTCGCAGCCGGGCACGATTTCGACGCCATGCTTGGCACCGTATTCCGTCGCCGCCTCGACGCTGCCGATCGTGTCGTGATCCGTCACCGCAATCGCGCCCAACCCTGCGTCGATGGCGCAATCGACCAATTCCTCCGCGGTCAGTTCACCGTCGGAAGCAACTGTGTGCAGGTGCATATCGGCGAAGAGTTCGGCATGAGGCATAAGCGTGCGTTTCCGTCCCAGCGAATTATAAGGCTTTCACGCAAAGACGCAAAGGCGGCGCAAAGTTCGCAAAGGAGAATTCCTGTCACTTCATTGAAATTCTTTGCGCTCTTTGCGCCGTCCTTTGCGTACTTTGCGTGAAAAAGGAAACGGAGATTTATCGCTGCCGTGCGACCTTCACTTTAGTCAGACACGCCGTTACCGCACCATACAACTGCGCGCGGTCGCCCAACTCCGCCGGAACCACCTCCACCTTTCCCGACATGAACGTCGGCAGATATTCCTGCACCGCCGCGCGCAATGGCACAAACAGCGCATCGCCCGCGAGCGAGACGCCGCCGCCGATCACGACGCGCTCAACATCGTACGCGCTCATCGCCGCCGCAATGCCGCGCCCCAGTTCCCCGACGCACCGTGCGCGCGCCTCCACCGCCCACGGCTCGCCGCTCACCGCCGCATCGAACACATTCTTCGCGCTGATGACTTGTGGCGCAGGCGGCCCGCCTGCACGAACTTTCTCCAACGCCGCGCGTCCTTCGCGCTCCATCGCCGGCCCGCTCGCCAGCGCTTCCAGCGCGCCCGGCTTTCCCGCGGCGTATTGCGGCGCACCCTCGCGGCCGTCCATAATCATGTGCCCAAATTCGCCCGCTAACCCGTGCGCGCCGCGCCGCAGTTTTCCATCGAGAATCACGCCGCCGCCGATGCCGGTGCTCACCGTAAAGAACAGCATGTCGCGGCATCCGCGCCCAGCGCCCCAATGAAATTCGCCCAGCGCACCGGCGTTGGCGTCGTTCTCCACAACGATATCGCCTCGCCCCAAATCAAACGCGCGCGCCAGTTCGCCACTCAAATCGACGCGCTCCCATCCGGGCACGTGCGTCGATTGAATCCGCCCATCCGGCGCCACCGGCCCGCCAAATGACACCGCGGCGTAGCGCACTTTTTTCGCGCAAAGTTTTTTCGCGCCATCCAGCAAAACCGCCAGCCACGCGGGGCCGTCCGCGCCAGGCGTTCGTTTGAACGAACTCACCTCGCCGAATTCAAATGGCGTTGCAGAATCTTGCGTGCAGCGCGCCAGCGCACAGCGGCCATGCGTGCCGCCAATATCGAACGCCAAAATCCGAAACGAATCACTCATGACAACTTCCTAATCTCACAACGCATACGTATTTCGCCCCAACATTTCCCTCTCCGCGCCTTCCTCCGCGCCTCCGCGCCTCTGCGTGAGACGGATTTCGTGTTCCCGCGTCTCCTTACTCCACCGTCACGCTCTTCGCCAGATTCCTCGGCTTGTCCACGTCGCAGCCGCGCGCCACGGCAATGTAATACGCAAACAACTGCAGCGGAATCGCGCACACAATCGAATTCATAATCCCGCGGTCGTCGTGAATCGGCAGGACATCGTCCACAAGGTTGCCGATCTCGTGATCGTCGTGGCTGGCAATCGCAATCACGCGCCCGCCGCGCGCTTTGACTTCCTGAATGTTGCTCACGATTTTTTCGTAGCGCCGCCCTTTGAGCGCCAGCACCACCACCGGCATTTTCTCATCGATCAGCGCAATTGGCCCGTGCTTCATCTCGGCGGCGTCGTAACCTTCGGCGTGAATGTACGAAATCTCCTTAAGCTTCAGCGCGCCTTCCAGCGCCAGCGGAAATCCCGTCCCGCGCCCCAAAAAAAGCGCGTTGTTGGCGTCCTTGTATTTGTGCGCCACGGCCTCCACGCGCGCCGCGTTCGCCAGCGCTTCTTCGACGCGCCCCGGAACTTGCAGCAAATCCTGCACGCGCCGCGCCGCGTCGGCGGCCGAAAGCGTCTCGCGCAAAAGCCCAAGATGAATCGCCAGCACATACAGCGCGGCTATTTGGCCGGTGAAGGCCTTCGTCGAAGCGACGCCAATCTCCGGCCCCGCGTCCATGTAAATCACCCCGTCGCTTGCGCGCGCTATCGTGCTATCCACCGTGTTGATCACGGAGAGCGTCGTGCAGCCGCGCTCGCTCGCCAGACGCACCGCGCCGAGCGTGTCCGCCGTTTCGCCGGATTGCGAGACGGCGATGACCAGCACGCTCGGATCGAGCACCGGATCGCGGTAGCGAAAATCGCTCCCATATTCCGCATAGACCGGCACGCGCGCGCAGCGTTCGATCATGTTGCGCGCGACCAATCCCGCGTGAAACGCAGTGCCTTGCGCGACGATCACGATGCGGCTGATGTCGCGCGCTTCCATGCACGTGAGCGGAAGCGAATCCAGATTGAAAACCGGCGTGACGACATGCACGCGAGCGGTCTCCACGTCGCTGCTGTCGCGCGTATGCTTCGATTGAATTTCAGTCGATCCCGGCGACGCAACCAAACTCGCCGCCAAGCGCCGCAGCGCGCCCGGCTGTTCGTAAATTTCCTTCAACATGAAATGCGCGAAGCCGCCGCGGTCGGTTTCTTCGACGCTCCAGCGGATCTCCTGAATTTTCGGCTCGACCGCGCGCCCGTGCGCGCGCAGCGTAAAGCGCCCCGCTTCGAGCACCGCGACTTGATCGTCGTCGAGGTACGCGACACGCCGCGTGTACGCGATCAGTGGAAGCGCGTCGCTGCCCAGCAGCATTTCGCCGTCGCCGATGCCCACCGCCAGCGGCGAACCGCGCCGCGCGCCGACGATCATTTGCGGATGATCGAGCGAAATCACCGCAAACGCAAACGCCCCCTCGATGCGCGCGATGGCCTTCTCAACCGCTTCGACCAGATCGCCGCGATACAGACTGCCGACGAGCATCGCCGCCACTTCGGTGTCCGTCTCCGAAACAAAGGCGCATCCCGCCGCGCTGAGTTCCGCGCGCAGTTGCGCGTAATTTTCGACGATGCCGTTGTGGACGAGCGCGATGCGGCCGGTTGCATCACGGTGCGGGTGAGCGTTGAGTTCGTTCGGCCGCCCGTGCGTCGCCCAGCGCGTGTGGCCGATGGCGACGCGAGCGTCCGGATGCAGCGCCGCGACTTTTGCCGCGAGCGAATCGACGCGCCCGACCGCGCGAACAACATCCAGCCGCGGCACGGCGTGAGTCGCGCAGGAGATGCAGGCCAGCCCCGCCGAATCGTAGCCGCGGTATTCGAGTTTGCGCAAGCCCTCGAGCACCACATCCGTGGCGTTGCGCGAACCAAGGTATCCGACAATGCCGCACATTCCGAAACAATCGTAGAGCATCGCGCGGCGCTTTCAAGGCAACCGCCTTGCGCAACAGGGCTTTCATCCGTGCATTCAATTCCCCGGCCAAAACGCGCGCGGCCTTGGCCTGTTGGACCTATCGGCCTTGGGCCTTAAATAGGGCATATCGGGCCAATGGGCCGAGGGCGGCAATGAATTCGAGTTTTCAATCCGTGCAATTGACTCTGTGCTGGCGTGCACTTTAGAATGACGCGGCTTTGGAAATCAAAAGTAAAAAATTATCGCCGCCTGGCCGGCTGGAAGCCGGCGCCCCGGCGAGGCGCTTGCGTCTGAAGATGCCGGCGGTGCGCTATGGCGCAGCGGTGTTTTCGGTGGGAGTGGCGTTCGTCCTGGTCATGCTGGTCCCGTGGCTGAGGCAGCGCGAATCGTTTATTCTTTTTTTTGCGGCGATCTCGTTCAGCGCATGGTACGGCGGTTATGGGCCGGCGCTGTTGTCGTGTGCATTGACGGCTTTTTTGCACGATTACTTCGTGTTCTATCCGCCGTGGGAGTTTTCGTTCGGGCTTGAAGAAGTCGGGCCGCTGCTGCTGTTTCTGGCCGTCGCGATCATGATCAGTTCCATGACGCACTCGCTGGCGCGCGCGGAAGCGCAGGCGCGCGATCAGCGGCAGTGGCTGGAAGTGGTGTTGTCGAGCATCGGCGACGCGGTGATCGCGACCGATGCGCACGGGAACGTCACGTTCATCAACCATGTTGCGCAAGCGCTGACTCAGTGGAAACCCGGCGAGGCGCAAGGCCAGCCGATTGCGCGAGTCTTCGATCTCGGCCAGTCGCAGCCTCCGGCGGAAGTCGAAGACCCCATCGCCTGCGTACTCAAGGATTGCGTGACGCTGAATCTTCCTCCGGGCGCGGCGCTGCCGGCGTTGAACGGGGCGCGGATTCCGATCGAAGGCAATGCGGCGCCGATTAAAAATGCGGAGGGGCAGGCGATTGGCGTGGTGATCGTTTTTCGCGACGTGAAAGAGCGCGAGGAGGCGCGCCGGCAGATTCTGGAATACCAGCGCAGTTTGCGTTCGATGGCGTCCGAAGTGTCGCTGGCCGAGGAGCGCGAACGGCGCGCCATCGCCACGGGGCTGCACGACCGGATCGGACAATCGCTGGCGCTGGCGCGGATCAAACTCGGAGCGCTTCGCGCGCGGCTGGCGCAGCCGGAACTGGCCGCGGAGACGGACGAGGTCTCGCATGTGTTGAAGCAGATTGTGAGCGAAGTTCGCTCGTTGACATTCGAGCTCAGCCCGCCGATTCTATACGAATTCGGATTGGACGCGGCGCTGGAGTGGCTGACCGACAGCGTGCAAAAGCAGCACGGTTTGACGTGCCGTTTTGAAAGCCGAGGCGAGTCGAAGAAGCTGTCGCAGGAATCGAGTGTGCTGCTGTTTCAATCCGCGCGCGAATTGTTAACGAACGTGGTAAAGCATGCGCGGGCGAAGACGGCGGCGGTGCGCGTGGTCAAGGACGAGCATCTTGTGAACGTGACGGTCGAGGACGACGGCGGCGGTTTCGATCCAGCGAAAGCGATGCTGATTTCGGAGACGACGAAATGTTTTGGGCTGTTCAGCATTCGCGAGCGCATCTCGCACATGGGCGGAACGTTTGCGGTCGATTCGGATGCGGGGCGCGGGACGCGGGTGACGCTGTCGCTGCCGGTGGGCGCGTGATTTTTTCACGCGAAGGCTTAGCGCCTTTGCGTGAGAATGAATGGTAACAACAGAAGGAGTGTCGATGAGCGTTCGAATATTATTGGTGGACGATCACAAGATCGTGCGCGAAGGGTTGAAATCGCTGCTTGAAAAAGAGCCGGGGTTTCAGATTGTGGCCGAAGCGGAAGACGGCAACGCGGCGGTGCGCAGTGCCAGCCAGTTGAATCCGGACGTCGTGATCATGGATGTGGCGATGCCGGAATGCAACGGCATCGATGCCACGGCGCGGATTCGCACGGCTGCGCCAGCGGTCAAAATCATCGCGCTGACGATGCATTCGGACAAGAATTACATGACGGGCATGTTGCGCGCGGGCACGGTGGGCTATCTGCTGAAAGATTGCGCGGCGGAGGAATTGGTGAAAGCGGTGCATGAAGTGATGGCGGGCAAGGGTTACATCAGCCCTGAAATCGCGCCGCTGATTCTGGAAGATTATTCGGGCGCGTCGAACACCGCGGGCGATGGCGCGGAGTTGACTGCGCGCGAAAAGCAGATTCTGCAGTTTGTTGCAGAAGGACTTTCGACGCGCGACATCGCGGAACGTTTGCAAGTGAGCGGCAAGACGATCGACCGCGCGCGCACGGCGATCATGGATAAGCTGAAGCTGTTCAGTGTGGCGGAACTGACGAAGTATGCGGTGCGAAAAGGGATTTCGCCGCTGACGTAAAGCAGAGCGCTGAACCCTGAGTGCAGCGCCCGAAGAAAAGAGACGCTGCTCCGGCAAGGTAACGCGGCTGTTACGGCGGCATCCGGCGCACAAACTCGTGACGCAATTCCAGAAGACGCAGCGCTTCCAATTAAGAGCGTATTTCAGTAGGACGGGCTTCCTAGCCCGTCCAACATTGCGCTTCGAAGACGGGACGGGCTGGGAAGCCCGTCCTACGAAGCCTACTGAAATAGGCTCCAAGTCCGAAGGGGCGTGAACTGGTGATCGCGCTAAGCACCGCTAAAACAGCCCGCATCGAGAATTTATCAGCACTGGCCGCGTGAAATCTTTGAAGTAAAAGGAGATGTGAGACGTGAGTCATACAGGAAGCCCTTCCCACGATCTACGCGCCTCACTGCTGCGCACGGTCAGAGAGAGGTTTCTTGTCGCTGTGCAACCAACTCAGGACTCAGGACTCAGGACTCAGCGCTCAGCACTCAGGACTCGGCACTCAGGACTGGCCTTATGAACGACGAGACGACTGAACTCAATCCACTGGATGCGCTGGTCGAGGAGTTTTCTTCGAAGCTGCGCTCGGGGTCGGCGCCGTCGGTGGAGGATTTTGCGCGCGAGCATCCGAAGCAGGCGGGCGAGCTGCGAGATTTGCTGCCGGCGGTGGTGGCGATGGAGCAACTCAAGCAGCGGCGGCGCTCCGGGCAGCCGATTCATGCGCCGGCGATGCCGGACCACATCGGCGATTTTCAGATCGTGCGCGAGTTGGGGCGCGGCGGGATGGGAATTGTTTATGAGGCTCTTGAGCGCACGCTCAATCGGCGCGTGGCGCTCAAGATTCTGCCCGGTCACGCGGTCTTGAGCGGCGTGCGCTTGGAGCGTTTCAAACGCGAAGCGCAGACTGCGGCGCAGTTGCATCACACCAATATTGTGCCAGTCTTCGGCATCGGCGAGGCAGAAGGGCTGCATTATTTTGTGATGCAGTTTATCGAGGGAAGGACGCTGCATGAGGTGGTAGGCAAGGAGATAGGAGATAGGAGACAGGAGATAGGAGTCAGGAATCAGGAGTCAGGGGTCAGGAATCAGGAGTCAGAAAAACAAACTACGCGCTCGCTCGCCGAATCTCCTAACTCCTATCTCCTGTCTCCTAACTCCTATTGGTGCTGGTCCGCGCGTGTCACGCAACAAGTCGCCGAGGCGCTGACGTACGCACACGCGCACGGCGTCGTTCATCGCGATATCAAGCCGGCGAATATTCTCATCGATCCGAGCGGAACGGCGTGGGTGACGGATTTTGGGTTAGCAAAGTTGGGCGATCAAGATGGCTTGACGCGCAGCGGCGATATTCTGGGGACGCTGCAATATCTTGCGCCGGAGAGTTTCAACGGAACATCGGACGCGCGCGGGGACATTTACAGTCTGGGCTTGACGCTGTACGAAGTGCTGACGCGGCGGCCTCCGTATTCGGAGACGACGACGGCGGGGTTGATTAAAGAGATTTCGATGCACGAGCCGATCCGGCCGCGCAAGCTGGACCCGCGCATTCCGCGCGATTTGGAGACAATTGTGCTGAAGGCGTCGGCGCGTGCGCCGGAACAGCGCTATCAGAGCGCGGCGGAATTGGCGGAGGACCTGCGCTGCTTTTTGGAGGATCGCCCGATTCGCGCGCGCAACGCGGGGCCGATCGAGCGGACGGTGCGCTGGTGCCGGCGCAACCGCGCGGTGGCGGCGCTGGGTGGAATCGCGGCGGCGGCGGTGGTGCTGGCGGGCGTGGCGGGATGGGTGGGTTATTCGCAAACATCGGCGGCGCTGGGGCGAGTCGCTAAGGAAGCGCAAGCTGCGCGGCTGGCCGAGCAGCGTGCGGACGCGAACGTGGAGATGTCGTTGCAGGCGCTGGAAGAGATGTTTGAGCAGTTGAATTCGAGCGATACGCAGGACAACGGGCGCGTGTTTCAGATTACGTTTCCGATGTTTGGAAACGATAATTCCGGGCGGCAGGGCGGGCTGGCTGGATTGTCCAATTTAGTTGGGCAAAACGTTGCGATTCAAGGGGAGAAGGCGGGCGATAAAAATCCGCCGCCGCCGAACGATAAGAATCCGGGCCCTCCGCACAATGACCGGCCGCAAATCGAGCCGCGACCGCAAGGGGGCGGACCGGACGACCACAATAGCGGTGGAGGAGGTGGCGCAGGCGGACGCCGCGGTTTTGTCGGCGGGTTCGCCATGCAGCCGGGTTTCCGCAGGGGCAGCACGGAGAACGTTGAACTGGTGCAGAGCATTTTGACGTTCTACGAACGCTTCGCCGAGAAAAATGCCACGAACACAAAGCTGCGCTTGGAATCGGCGCGCGCGTATGAGCGCGTGGGTGAATTGCAGTGGCGGCTGCGACAGAACGAAAAGGCGGAGCAGGCCTTTCATAAGACGATTGCAATTGCGGAAGAATTGGGCGCGCAATTGCCGAATTCGACGGAGTTGCGCCTGGTTTCGGCGAAGGCTCAGGCGCGGCTTGGAGAACTCGCGTACGAACGCAAAGATTATGATGCGGCCGGCGAGGCTTATGTGAAGGCAATTGCTGAATTGGAGCCGTTAGCGGCGGCGGACCGGCGCCAGCGCGCGGAGTTGAGTCAAGTGCGTCTGTGGTACGTGGAATCGCTTAAGCAGCAGAAGAAATACGAGCAGGCGATTGCGGTCGCGCAGTCAGCTCTTGCATCCACGGATGTTGGCGAAAATCCGATGAGGAATATCGAGGCGGGGTGGGCGTATCGGCGCTTGGCGGAATTGTATGAACTCAGCGGCGATCCGAAGGCCAGCAGCGAAGCGTTGAAGAAGGCCGATGAATTTGGACCGCGGGGACGCGGACCGCGGCAATAGTTAGGCTTCCGTCCGCGCTAAACCTCCGCGTGAAAAAAATCAGCCGCCGAGGAGTTCGCCTTTCAGGAAACGCCCCATTAATTCGTACCCGCGCTCCACAAAAATCTTCGACAGCTTCGCTTGATTCTCATTGTAACGCAAACCGTTTGGCATAAAACCCGGACCCCAAGCGACGAAGGGGGATGGTTCCGTCGCGTGCGCTTTGAGCGCAATGGGCGTCGGGTGGTCGGGGCAGACGAGGATTCTCAAATTGCCGTTTTGCGCGTGGGCTGACGCGAGGATTGGCGCGACTATGTCGGCGTCGATGCGTTCGAGCGCGGCGACTTTGTTCGGCGCATCGCCTTGGTGGCCGCATTCGTCCGGCGCTTCGACGTGGACGAAGACGAGGTCGTGGCGGTCGAGCGCGTCGATGGCGTAGCGTCCTTTGGCGGCGTAATCGGTGTCGATGTAGCCGGTGATGTTGGGGACGTTCAAGACTTCGAGGCCGAGGTACAGACCCAAACTGCGCAGCAAATCGACGGCGCTGATCATCGCGCCGCTGAGGCCGTAGGAAACTTTGAAGAGCGGCAGGGAAGGGCGGGGGCCGTGGCCCCACAGCCAGATTTGCGTCGCGGGTGTTTCGCCGGCTTTCACGCGCGCTTTGTTGACAGCGTGGTCCGCGAAAATCGGTTTTGATTTTTCCATTAGATCCAGCAGGAACTGCGCGTCGTCGCCCTTCGGCAAATAACTTTCGACAGGTTTGCCGGTGATGTTGTGCGGCGGCGTGCACGCGGCTTTCATGCCGTCCGGTTTGCGGACCACGAGCAGATGGCGGTAGCTGACGCCGGGATGAAAGTGCAGCCCGTCGCGTCCGTAGCGCGCTTCCATTTCCTGAATGAGCTGGCGGCTTTCTTCGGTCTTGATGTGGCCGGCGGTGAAATCGAACATCAGGCCGTCTTCGATCGCGACAGTATTGCAGCGGATCGCGATGTCGTCGGGGCCGAGATCGATGTCGAGCGATTTGGCTTCGAGCGGCGCGCGGCCCGTGTGATGCTTGGCGGGATCGAAACCAAGCAGCGACATGCAGCAGATGTCGGAGCCGTTGTCCATCCCCGGCGGAATGTGCATGGCACGGCCGACGGTGCCTTCCGTAGCGAGGCGCGCGAGATTGGGCAGGTTACCGGCTTCGAGCGGCGTGCGGTTTCCGAGCGAGGCGACGGGCCAATCGGCGCCGCCGTCGGGACAGATGACGATGTGCTTCATGAATCTCCGGTTTCACGCAAAAGATTTCACGCAACGGCGCAAAGATGGCGCAAAGGTCGCAAAGAAGAATTTGGAAGATTTCTTAGAGGGTGTTTAAAAAGTGAGCGCGGCGTAAAACGGCGCTTTTTGTCCGGCTCTTCGTTGCGAACTTCAAGCGTTATCTCCTTCGGATAGCGCATGAAGTTCGCGCCTCGATCCGAACAAAAATCGCTCGTTTTCCGCTCGCACCCACTTTTTAAACACCCTCTTAAAAAAAGGCCCTTCGGCTGCGCGTCGAAGGGCTTTTCATTTCATCACGCCAGGCCGGGCTTCGTGGTTACGTCGTGGGCTTCTTTTCCGCATCAGGCTTTTTGTCAGATTCGGGCTTCTTCTCCGCCTCCGGCTTCGGCTCCGGCTTTATACCGCGCGATTCCTTCCACTCGTTGCTCAATTCGTCGAGATCCTTTTTCGTCAGTTCCTTCCACGTGTCGGCCGAGTATTTTCCTTCGCGGCAGGCTGCGTTGAGTTTCATCACCAGATCCTTGTCGTATTTCTCCGCGACAAAATGGATGAAGTGCGCTGAAATCTGATAGCTGCCGTCGTACTTGGCGGTGGCCGGAACCGGGCGCAGTTTGCCGCCTTCATATTTGTAGCAGCGGAGGTAATCGGCAATGCCTTCGACCAGCCAGACCGGATTCGGCTTGCCGCCCCGCCGCGATCCGTAACCGTAGCTTTGGCCGACGTGGACCATTTCGTGGACCATCGCGCCGACATCTTTCATGTGCTTTTTGAAATAATCGACCGAGCCGGTGATCTTCGCATTGCCGGTGGCCGCGACGCCTTTGTAGGAATTGGTCAGGGCCATTGTGACAACGGTTTTCGGGTTGAAGCCGTCGCTCTTGAGTTCCTCGCAGATCATCTGGTACTGGCGCTCGCAGACGCGGGCGGTGCTCTCGATCCACTCCTTCATTTCGGGGTCTTCGGTCGAGGTAAATACTTCGACGGGATGTTTGAAGGTGGCAACGGGCGGGTCGGAGTCGATGGTGAATTCCTGGACGGCCAGCGGGTGGTTGAGGTCTTCGCTGGGCTTGAGGCGGATGGCGAGGACTTTTTTGCCCTTGGCGTCGCCGCTGGCTTTGCCGTCGGCGCCGAATTTGGCGAGGTCCACGAAAGTCTTGTTGTCTTCGGAGATTTGGAGCGTGCCTTTGTCGAGCAGGTCGGTGCCCTTCACGCGGCCCGTGGCGACGGAGACGGTTTTGAGCGCGACGGGTTTGTCGAGGACCAGCGTGAATGTGTCGTTGGCCGTGGCGTTGGTTTTTGAGGCGTAATAGGAATTTGGGTCGCCGTCGAGGGCGAACATGCGGATTTGTTTGTCGTCGGTGGGGAGCGTCGATTCGAGCGTGCCGTAGACGGGTTCGGGTTTGACTTCCGGTTTGGTTTCGCCGGGCTGGGCGGCGAAGGAGCGGAAGGCGAGCGTGAGGGTCGCGAGCAATAATAAGAGGTGGCGGGGCATGATGGTCTCCAAATCTTTGCCACGGAGGGCACAGAGGAACACAGAGAGGTTTTAGGAAGTATTACACGGAAGACGAGGTTTTCGCGGGGAATAATGCGAAAAAAGGGGATGGCTCAGGAGAGCGGGAATGAGTGATTCTTTTTTGAAAATTGTTGCAATAAAAATTAACTTAATTCGTATTATGAATGGGTCTGAGAAGATTTTGTAAAAATGGGGCTAATAGGACCAATAGGGCTAATGGGACCAATGAGGCTTATGTTAAGACAGAATTTGAATGCGCATTGAATGTTGGCTCGGAACGCTGCAACAAGACACAATGTGCAACTTTTACAAGAGATTTGAGGGGAGCCGCCTGAAGGCGGGACTATAAACGAACGATGTGCAGCTTTTGCAACGAGATTTGAGGCTACTGCCTGAAGGTGGGATTAGAAAAGGAACAATGTGCAATTTTTGTAACGAGATTGGAAGACGTCAGCCTGAGGGCGGGACTACGAACGAACGATGTGCAACTTTTGTAACGAGATTTGAGAGTGGGGGCCGCCTGAAAAGCGGGGCTACAAACGAACGTTGTGCAACTTTTGTAACGGAATGGGAGGGCTATGGCATCCGGTTAATCGTGTAATCCACTTCGCCCTTCACCTCCGCGCCGTTCGCGGATTTGAATTTGTATTTGAGCACGATGTTCGTCACGGGCTTGAGATTCGGAATCGTAAGCGCCACGGTAAGGCCATCGTCTTTTAGTTTCACGTCGGCGATGTCGAGCGGCTCACGGCCTTTTTTCTTGGGGTCGCTGATCCAGAATTCGGGCGAGCCGTACGCGGCCGTGCGCACGACGTTGAACCATTCGGCGCTGCTGTTTTGCTTGTCGGCGACGGAGGCGGCGTCGAGTTTGTTGGTGAATTGAATCTCGAAGCCGGTTTTGTTGAGATGAATTTCGAGCGGCATCACCGCCGGTTTGCCAGTGTAACGCACGCGCTGGATGGCGCCTTCGCGCGCGGCGCTGCTGGACCAGCCTTTCAGGCCGGCGATGTAGAGTTGCCCGTCGGCGGGATTGAAGCGCGGGCGCATCATGCCGCTGGCGAATTTGAGCGGGAAGCGGAATGTCCCGCCTTGCGGCGTGCCGGCGACGGTGTCGAAGAAGACCAGCGAGAGCCAGCAGTCGTAAGAGGTGGCCAACATGCGGTTGGCGAACGGCCCCCACTTCGCGTTGTCCTTCGGCACCCAAACCTGGCCGCTGGTGGATTTATCCATGTTGTAGGGAATCCAGCACAGCGGCGCGTCGGGCGTTTTGAACT
>Ga0209579_10002555_pt1 | contig 13776 bp, 8 predicted proteins | sample Coa_R1_2_FD_187152 | JGI IMG/M metagenome (GOLD analysis project Ga0209579, IMG submission 187152) | Surface soil microbial communities from Centralia Pennsylvania, which are recovering from an underground coalmine fire - Coalmine... | ecosystem: Environmental > Terrestrial > Soil > Unclassified... | reverse complement strand
CTCCTTCGTGGCGGAGGGGGCGATCCGGTTCCTTCTGTCGGAGGCCGGCCGTCCCCTGTTGCGGGACCGCATCTTCGAAATCCTGCCGATGATGGATCCCGACGGCTGCGCGCGGGGCGGGGTCCGGTTCAACCGGAACGGCTACGACCTGAACCGGAATTGGGACACGGCGGATCCGGCCGACCCCGGGAGCCGGACCCTTATGCCCGAGATTTGCGCGGCGAAGAAAGTGCTCCTGGAAACGCCGGGCTGCTTCCTCACGTTGCACAATCAGGAGACGGGCGAGTGGCTGAGTGGATCCCAGACCCATCGGGAGTTCGCCGATCGGTTCTTCTCGGCGCTGCGGGACGAAACGACGTTCGATCCGTCGGAGCGAGGCCCGCGTCCGCCGATGGACAAGATCGACCCGGGCCGGGCCAGCGTCTATGAGTACCTGGACCGTGAGCAGAACGTCCCCGCCTTCCTGATCGAGCAGGGCATCACGAAAGGGAAGAAGCTGGGCCACCTTCCGACGTCGCAGGACCGCCGCGAGTTCGGGCGGCAGTTGATCCAGGTCTGGGCCAAGCAAGCATTGGAGAAATCGCCATGATCACGGCCGCATTGCTCCTGGCGCTGACTCAGAACGAGCCGGTCTTCAAACCCGACGATCAGCCGCGGAAAATGCTGTACACGTATCTCCAGGGCGAATGCGGCAGGGCGTTCGAGGCGCGACGGTACGACGTGGCCGCGATGAAATCCGAGGACGACCTTCGGAAGCGGCAAGAATCGCTTCGCGCCAAGTTCATCGCGGCCCTGGGGGGGTTCCCGGACAGGACCCCGCTCAACGACCGCGTCGTGGGCACCGTCAAAGGCGACGGCTTTCGGGTCGAGAGGGTGATCTACGAGAGCCGCCCGAACCATCACGTCACCGGCAATCTCTACATTCCCGAGGGGAAGGGACCGTTCCCCGGGATCCTGGTCCCCTGCGGGCACAGCGACAAGGGAAAGGCTGAAGAGGCCTATCAGCGCATCAGTCTTCTTCTGGTCAAGAACGGCTTCGTCGTGCTCTGCTATGACCCGATCGGCCAGGGCGAGCGGATGCAGTTGTTGACGGCCCAGGGCGTGCCGGCAATCAAGGGCAACACCACCGAACATACGATGGCCGGCATCGGGGCCCTCCTGGTGGGCTGGAGCTGCGCGTCCTTCCGCATCTGGGACGGGATCCGCAGCATCGACTATCTCGCCTCCCGACCCGAAGTCGATCCGAAGAAGCTTGGATGCACGGGGAATTCGGGCGGCGGCACGATGACCGCCTATTTGATGGCGATCGACGATCGCATCGCCGTCGCGGCGCCGTCCTGCTACATCACCACTCTGGAACGGCTCTTCGGGACGATCGGACCCCAGGATGCGGAGCAGAACATCACCGGGCAGGTCGCCTTCGGGATGGAACAGACCGACTACGTCACGATGCGGGCGCCCAAGCCGACTCTGATCTGCACCGGGACGCAGGACTTTTTCGACATCCAGGGCTCGTGGACGACCTTCCGAGAGGCCAAGCAGGTCTATGCGATGATCGGCCATGCCGAGCGGGTCGATTTGATCGAATACAACGACAAGCACGGCTTCTCGCAGCCGCGGCGCGAGGCGGCCCTGCGCTGGATGCGCCGGTGGCTCCAGGGGATCGACGACGCGGTCAGCGAAACGCCGACCCCGATCTTCAAGGAAGAGGAGCTGCGCTGCACGGCGTCCGGCCAGGTGCTCTCTGAATTCCACGACAAATCGGTCTTTGATCTCAATCTGGAGCGGGCCACCTCGCTGGCGGCGGGCCGGAAAACGGTGGACCTGGGGCCGATGCCGCCGCTCGACCTGCCCCGCAAACCCCACGGCGGCGACCGCGGGTGGATCGAGGTCGAGCCCGGGATCCGGATTGCCTATCGCCCCTACGACGCCTCGCTTCCGGCCGAGCAGCGTCTGGTGGTCCTCCGGAAGGAAAATGCCGCCTATGCGATCGATCTTCGCGGCTTCGGGGAGAGCGTACCCGATCCGAAACCCCAGACCTTCGGCGCGGACTGGAAGGAGGCCTTCCTCGCTTTCCACTTGAACCGCCCGCTTCTGGTGCAGCGGGCTTGGGATCTCCGAATGGTGAACGCGTCCTTGGGCCGTCGCTGGGCCGTCACCGCGACCGGCAAGGCGGTTCCCGCCGCCCTCTACGCGGCGGCGCGGGAGAAGGTGATCCCGGAATTGACCCTGGAGGGGGGCATCGTTTCCTGGGCGTCCGTCGTGGATCATCCGGTGACCACGCTGGAGCTCTCCAACGTGATCCCCGGAGCCTTGGCTCACTTCGATCTTCCGGACCTCGCGGCGATGATGGCCCCACGCCGGCTGACCATCCTGTCGCCGGTCGACGGCGCCGGCAAGCCCGTCTCGCAGGTCGAGCTCGACACCGCCTACGGCAAGGCGCGCGAGGCGTACCGCGCCGCGGGCGCCGAGGACAATCTGGTTCTCCGGGCGGCGCGATAGTCGGACCTCCGCCCCCTGGCGGCGAGCGGAGGGTCATCGTTCCGGCGTGGGCCGGCGGAGCGGCCCGGCGCGACCGGAGCCCCCAGGGGGGCCCCGCGGGGCGATCTCTCCCATTCCTAAATCCGTGGGCATTCCTCCGCCGTTCTATTATGGTGATCCCCATACGGAGGAACCGATCATGAAGAGGTTGACCCTGGCCCTGGCGGTGGCGGCGGCTCTATTGGGCGCCAAACCCGAGGAAACGGGCTTCCTGGACAAGACCATCGAGTACAACGGCGCCCAAGTGAAGTACGTCGTGTACGTTCCGAAGAGCTACAGCCCCGAGAAGCCGTTGCCGTCGATCCTTTTCCTCCACGGCTCGGGAGAGCAGGGCGACGACGGAAAGAAGCAGGCGAGCGTCGGCCTCGGCGCCGCCATCAAGCTGGCCGAGGACCAGTGGAACTTCATCGTGATGTTTCCCCAGAAGCCTGCCGGCCGCGGCGGCTTCATGGAGCATGAGAAGCTGATCCTGGACATCATCGACAAGACCAAGAAGGAGTACCGGACCGACGAGAAGCGCCAGTACATCACCGGGCTGTCCATGGGGGGGATGGGAACCTGGTCGCTGATCTGCAAGTACCCGGACCGGTGGACCGCGGCGGCGCCGGTGTGCGGTCGCGGCAATCCTGCCGACGCCCCCAAGATCAAGGACCTGCCGATCTGGAACTTTCACGGCGACAAGGACACTGCGGTCCCCATCGAGGGGTCGCAGAAGATGATCGACGCGATCAAGGCGGCGGGCGGGAGCCCGAAGTTCACCATCTATCCCGGCGTGGGCCACAACTCCTGGGATAAGGCGTATCGCGAGGAAAAGCTGAACGAGTGGTTCCTGGAGCAGGTGAAGAAGTAAGAGTCGCGGGCGGGATCGACGCGCCCCGCCGGGGATCCGTGCATGCAGACGCTCCTACTGTGGCTGGCCTTGGCCCAGGCGTCCTGGGACCGGGACGCCCTGGCGAAGGCACCGGCCACGGTCGCGGCCGAGGGCTTTGACGCCGAGGGGCTAAAAGCGGTCTATTACGACGGACTTCCCTGGAAGGGGAAGCCGACCCGCGTCTTCGCCTGGATCGGCCTGCCCACGTCCGACGCCAAGGCTCCCGGGATGGTGTTGATTCACGGCGGCGGCGGGACCGCCTTCGCCGACTGGGTGAAGCTGTGGACCGGCCGGGGCTACGCCGCGATCGCGATGGATCTCTGCGGCTGCGTGCCCCGGAAAGCGAAGAATGGATGGGAGCGGCAGGATCAGGGCGGGCCTCCAGGCTGGGGCGGCTTCGATCAGATCGACGGCGAGGAACACGACCAGTGGACCTGGCACGCGGTCGCGGATGCCATCCTGGGGCATTCCCTCCTGCGGTCGCTCCCCGGAGTCGACGCGGACCGCATCGGGGTGACGGGGATCTCCTGGGGCGGCTATCTCACCTGCATCGCCGCTGCCCTGGATTCGCGGTTCAAGTTCGCGGCGCCGGTCTACGGCTGCGGTTTTCTCGGGGACGATTCCACCTGGGCCGACACCACCTTCCCGAAAATGGGCAAGGAGAAGTCCGAGAAGTGGCTGGCCCTCTGGGATCCATCCCGGTATCTGAAGCAGGCGACGATGCCGTTCCTCTGGGTGAACGGGACGAACGACTTCGCGTATCCTCTGGACTCCTATCAGAAATCCTACCGGCTCCCGCAGACCGATCGCACGTTGGCGATCCGCGTCCGCATGGCTCACGCCCACGGGGGCCCCGGGGAGAAGCCCGAGGAGATCCACGCTTTCGCCCAGGCGATCTTCCGGGAGGGCGTCCCCCTGGCCCGGATCAGCGCCCAAGGAGTCGACGGAGACGAGGCCTGGGCGACGGTCACGTCGAAAAGCCCGATCGTCCGGGCGGAGCTCGTCTTCACGAAGGATGCGGGAAAGTGGCAGAAGCGGACCTGGGAGACGGCGCCGGCCATGATCCGCGGAACCCGCGTCTCCGCCGCAGTCCCGGAGGGGACCCGGGTGTTCTATCTGAATCTCATCGACGAACGCAGCCTCGTCGTCAGCAGCGAACATGTCGAGCGTCCATGATGCACGCATCGGCGTTGCGGGCTGAGGTCGGAGGTCTAAGGACACGGGAGGATGGAGGTCATGATGCTTGCCCTGTTTTCCATGCTGGTGGCCCTGCAGCAACAGGTACCCGTCGTTTCCCCGGAGGTCAAGGCGGACCGCATGGTCACCTTCCGGCTGCGCGCGCCCAAGGCGGCTGAGGTGGTCCTGAACGGCGAGTGGAAGGGCGGCGGCAAGCTGGCCATGACGAAGGACGATCAAGGTCTCTGGAGCCTCACGGTCGGCCCCCTCGAGCCCGACCTGTATGGCTATTCGTTCGGGGTCGACGGATTGACCCTGGCGGACCCGTCCAATGCCGTTCTGAAACCCATGCGATCGCCTCGGACCAGCGTGGTCGACATTCCAGGAGACCCGCCCCGCCTCCACGAAGCTCAGAACGTGGCCCACGGCACGGTGCGGCTTCACGAGTACGAGTCCAAGGCCCTCGGGCGTCGCCGGCCGCTCCGGGTCTACACGCCTCCCGGTTACGACCAGGATCCCTCCGCGAGGTACCCGGTGCTCTACCTGTTCCACGGGTCCGGCGACAATGAGGCGACCTGGACGTCGTTCGGCCGCGCGCACTTGATCGCCGACAATCTGCTGGCGCAGGGCAAGGCCAAGGCCATGATCATCGCGATGACGGACGGCCACGCGGTCGTCGGACCGGAAGCTCGGGCCAAGAATGTCGAGATGTTCGGCAAGGATCTGCTCGAGGACGCGATGCCGTTCGTGGAGGCGAACTACCGGACGAAGCCGGACCGGCAGTCTCGGGCGATCGTCGGCCTGTCGATGGGCGGGGGCCAATCGCTGACGGTGGGCCTCAACCATCTGGAGCTCTTCGCCTGGGTGGGCGGCTTCAGCTCGTCGATCACCAACCCCGAGGTGACGGTGGCCCCGGCGCTCGCCGATCCCGCGGCGACGAACGCGAAGCTCCGGCTGCTCTGGATCGCCTGCGGGAAGGACGACCGACTGGTGAAGGACGCCCAGGCCCTGTCGGACGTCCTTTCGAAGAGGGAGATCAAGCACGAGCTGAAGATCACGGAGGGCAATCACAGCTGGCCGGTGTGGCGCGGGTACCTCGGGGAGTTCCTGCCGCTGCTTTTCGGGGAGGGGAAATAGCCGGAAGGACCCCGATCCCGTCGTCCAGAGCCAGGACCCGAGGCTACTTCTTCTCGTCCTTCTCCTTGACCTTCAGCGACACCGAGTTCATGCAGTAGCGCAAGCCGGTCGGCTGGGGGCCGTCGTCGAAGACGTGCCCCAGGTGCGAGCCGCACTTCGAGCAATTGACCTCGACTCGGGTCATGCCGTGGGTCAGATCGCCGCGTTCGAGAACGGCTTCTTTGGACAGGGGCTGAAAGAAGCTCGGCCAGCCGGTGCCGGATTCGAATTTCGCCTTCGAGTCGAAGAGGGGATTCCCGCAGGCCGCGCACACGAAAATGCCGTCGCCCTTGTAGTGCAGAAGCTTGCCGGTGCCCGGATGTTCCGTGCCCTGCTGGCGGCAGACCATGTACTCTTCCGGGGTCAGCCTCTTTTTCCATTCCTCGTCGGACAGGCCCATCGGATTTTTCACGCGAGTGTCTCCTTCTGCCGGTCGCTCGGCCAACTTGGGGACCTCCGGCCTGGAAGCCTCGCTCTTGGAAGACTCCGCCGGAGGCGCATCCGGCTTCGGGGCGCAGGAGATCCCGAGAGCCAGGAGCGCGCTGAGAACGGTCGTTTTCATCATCATCATCCTTGGTACGCGCGAATCGAGGGACGGATTCTACCAAAACGCGCGCGGGAAAGTCTCGATGCGGCCGGTTGAGGAAATATTGAATCGCCGCTCCGGGGCGGCCCCCGTCCCCGCTCGCGGCCCCCCGTTGCGGGGCGGTAGCGGTTATAATGAAGGCACGCATGCCGCACCAGGGCCGGGGTGGACGCCATCCATGAAGACTCCCGAGGATGATTTCTTCCTGGGACGGACGGTGCTCGAGCAGCGGAGCGTCTCGCGCGAAGCGCTTCTGGAATGCCTGTTCCAGATGGCCCAGGAGCGGAAGGCCGGAGTTCCCCGTCCCCTCGGCGTGCTGCTCGTGGCCCGCGGCCACCTCACGCAGGAGGATCTGGACGGCATTCTGGCGTCACGGGTGACCGCGGCCGGAGCTCATTCCACCCTCAGCGAGGCCGAGGTGGGACGGCTGCTCGTCGCCGCCGGCCTGATCTCCCAGGAAAACGTCGAGGAATGCGTCCGCCTCCAGGAGGATCTGCGCGGGGCCGCGAAGGTCGCTCCTCCGCTCGGCGAGCTGGTGGTCCACCGCGGCTACGTCACCGAAGGCCAGGTCAACCGCGTGCTCGCGTACCAGCGCAAGCTCCTCTTCGCGTGCGGCTCCTGCGGCATCCGCGTCAGCGCCGTGCCGCCGCCGCCGGGCAGCCGGTACCGCTGCAAGAAGTGCGGCGGCCCGATGGGGCCCCTCGGCATCCCCCCCGCCACCCCGGCGCCGGACTCCATGTCGCTGAAGGAGGGGGAGCGGGGCGAGGACACCCAGATCGAGATCGACCGCGCCGCCTCTGCCTATCTCAAGCAGAAGAACCTCGTCCGCCGCGACCAGCTCCGGGAGGGCCAGCGCCTTCAGATGGAGTTTGCCCGCTACGGCCTGGTGGTCCCTCTCCTCGAGCTCATGCGGCGGATGGGAGTCATCTCCCTGCGCCAGGCGCAGGACATCGAAGCCATGGACTTCGGCAAGCTGGTTCGCGAACCCGGGTGGCGCGCCCAGGCGATCCCCGGCTACCGCCTGATCGCTCGGATCGCCTCGGGCGGTTTCGCGGTGATCTGGACCGCCGAGGCCCTCTTCGGCAGTGGCCGGGTCGCCGTGAAGATGCTCCATCCGGAACGCTCGAAGGATCCGCGGTCGGTCGCCCGATTCGAGTGGGAGGCCATGCTCCTCCGCCGCTTTGAAAGCCCCCGCATCGTCCGAGGCATCGATCACGGCTTCGAACGCGGCACCCATTTCATGATCATGGAGTACGTCGACGGCAGCTCCCTGGGCCAGGCGCTCTCGGAAGTGGGCGCCTTTCCCGTGCGCGACGCGATCCGCATCACCCGACAGGTGGCCGAGGCTCTCGGCTACCTCCACTCGCAGGGCTACCTGCACCGGGACGTGAAGCCCGACAACGTCCTCCTGGACGCGGCCGGCAACGTCAAGCTCTGCGATCTCGGGTTCGCGATCCCGATTCCGAAGCACGCCGCGGACAAGGCCAAGGTCGACACCGCCGTCGGGACCGCGGGATACATGTCGCCGGAGACGATGAGCGGGGCCCCCGAGGTCAAGGTCGGGGCCGATATCTACTCGCTCGGGATCCATCTGTATGCGCTGCTCACGGGCCACGAGCCCTACTCGGGCGCCAGTTCGCACGAGGTCGTCACCGATCAGATCGAGACCGGCATGCCGGTACCGAACCTGATGGTGGTCAACGCCCCGCCGGGCGTGATCCAGCTCCTGAAGAAGATGATGCATCCTGACCCGAAACGCCGCTTCGCGTCGGTGGAGGACGTGATGAAGGCGATCGACACGCTGACCGTGTGATGAAGATCGACGACGACGCCCTGGGGAGACTGCTGCTGGAACGCGGGCTCATCGCGCCCGACGAATACCACGAGGCGGAGACGCTCCGGAAATCGACCGGGAAGCCGCTCTCGGAGATCCTGGTCGAGAAGGCCATGCTCAGCCCGGTGCAGCTCCAGGACGCGATGGCGTCGTTCCAGAAGCGCGTCCGCTTCTGCCCGGAGTGCAAGGGGCCCGTCTATATCCCCCGGATGATGACCGAAGGGGAGCGCTGCCCGCGCTGCCTCGGGCCCATCCAGTGGCAGGAGGAGTCGGTCGTCGCGCAGATCCGGGATCTGGACAGCATCGTCCAGCTCACCCACGACGAGCTGCCGCCGGAGGTTCAAGCGGCGCGCGGCATTCCGGGCCGGCTCTTCGGCAAATACGTCCTGTTGGACGAGGTCGGCAAGGGCGGGGCGGGCGTGGTCTACAAGGCCTGGGACACGATGCTCGCCGACTTTGTCGCGCTGAAGTTCATCCGCGAACAGGCCCACAACCGAAAGCTGCCGGGATCGGTGGAGGCCCGGCGGCAGCGGCAGGAACAGATCCTCGATCTCCTCCAGGAGGCGCGCGCCGCCCTCCGGCTGCGGCACGAGCACATCGTCGCCGTCCGCGACATCGGCCGCATCGAGCAGCAGTTCTACATCGCGATGGACTTCATCGAAGGGCGCACGCTGGCGGAGCACGTTCACTCGTCCCAGTCGCGGGGCCTGCCGTCGCCGCTCTACGAAGACCCGGCCTTCTACCTGGGCGCGATCCGCGACGTCTGCAACGCGCTCCACTACGCCCACACCTTTCCCAAACCCATCGTCCACTGCGACCTCAAGCCCGGCAACATCCTGATGTCGAAGACGGGCTCGGCATTCGTGATGGATTTCGGCCTGGCCCGGGTGCTGGGCGGACCGCCGACCGGGGAGGGAGAAGAGAAGGTCCGGGGGACGCCCGCCTACATGGCGCCCGAGCAGCTGTCGGGCCGGACGGAGGACATCAGCGTCCGCACCGACGTCTATGCCATCGGCGCGACGATTTACGAACTGCTCGCCGGACGGCCGATCTTCACGGGGGAGCCTCTGTCGATCCTCGTCCAGGCCATGCGCAATCTCCCGGAACGGCCCACCGACGTGGTCCGCAAATCGAAGTCCAAGCAGGGCCACGACTCCACCAAGATCCTCATGAAGATCTCCAAGCTCGAGGAGATCTGTCTGAAGTGCCTGGCCCGTGATCCCAAGGACCGCTATCCCTCGACGCGGGACATCGCGGGCGAGCTGTCGACCGTGTTGACCGCGATGGAGGCCGGCCGCGAGACCGGAATGGTGCCCCAGCGCGTCCTCGAGGCGCAGGAGCGCTCGGAACTGCACCGCATCGACGGCCACATCACGCGATTCGATCTCGACTCCGCTCTGCAGGAGACGAAGGAGCTGGCGAAGAAGCGCGACACGACCCGGGTCCGGGAGCGGATCGATGACCGGCGCCGGCAGGTGGAGCTGATGAACCAGTTGCGCGAGCGCCTGGTGACCCAGCTGAACACCCAGCGCCCGTCGTTCGCCGAGTTCCTGATCGGTCCGGAACGCCACCGGGAGGTGGAGATTCTCAAGGCGACGCCGAAGAAGCTCTACGTGCTGGTCAAGGACGATTCACAGGACGTGGAGTGGTCTCGGCTGCCGGCGGAGCAGGTCGTGGCGATGGCCGAAGCGGTGAAGCTGGCCGGGCCCGAAGACCGCCTGGCGCTGGGCATTCTCTGCCACCACGCCCTGCTGGCCCCCCAGGCGCTCCGCTACCTCAATTCGCTCGGCGGGACCCCCTACGAAGAGGAAGCCAAGCGCGTCCTGGAGTCGACCGCCTAGGCGCTACGGAAGCACGCCGTAGAGGGCCTTCTTGATCACGAGCTTCTTTCCTTCGGAGGCCCGGATCTCCAGGGTCGCGTTCTCCTCCACGGTCTTCGACTTGGTCTCCTCGCCGTCCAGGTAATCGACCCGGAACTTCTTGACCTGGTTCGGAGCGGGATCGCCGAAGAGTTCGTTTCCGGCCGTGATCGTCAGCGCGTTGCCCTTGACCTCGGCGCTGACCCGGTCGGTCACGTCGGCCGCCCGGCGCATGGCGGCGAAGGCCGGGCGATCCTTTCGTCCGCCCGACTCGATATAGGCCAGGAGGTCGAGGATCTCCTCTTTGGTGTAGGTATTCACCAGGCGCTCCGGCATCGGGGAGATCTTGGAGGGCGCGCGCTTCTCGATCGTCGACTTCTTGATTTCGATCTTCTCCGGCTGAAGCGGGTTGGGCTGCAGCACGATGCGGTCGGCGTTCTCCTCGAGGACGCGGCCGTCCAGGATCTTGCCGCTGGTCGTCATGATCATCGTGTTCTGGTACTGCTCGGAGATGACCTTCGACGGTTCGAGGATGGATTCCAGGATGTCGCGGCGGCTGTACTTGCTGGAGGCCGCGGTCAGCTCGGCGCCCACCGCGCCCCCCTCGTTCCCGAACTTGTGGCACAGGATGCACTGGGCGGACTCGAAAACCTCCTTGCCGCGCTCGAAAGTGCGGTTCTTGGAAATCTCGTCCAAGGCGGGCACGAGGTCTTCCATCTTCCATTCCTTCACGAAGGTCCGCTTCTTCGAGGGAGCCTTGGGACGGGGCCCGGGCGGCACATAGGCGGCCAGGACGTCGGCCAGCGCCTGCGATTCCTCGGGAGTGAGCGTGGCCTTCGCCTGGCCGTGCAGGTTGCCCAGGAATTTCGGCAGGCTCGCGCCGTCGGAGTAGCCGCGTCCGGCCTCCTCGAACCAGCGCTTCACGTAGTCCGGATGTCCGGCTTTGTTGTGGTCCAGGGTCCACCAGGAGAAATAGGCCTTTCGCAGCTCGGGCGTCCAGCCGGCGCTTACCGTGCGAAGGTGAAGGATGTAGCCCAGCTGTTCCTCCTGAGTGGGCGCCGCGCCCAGGAGCCGGACGGTTTTCGAGACCGCGTCCGGCGCTTCCAGCGCGAGGAGCACTTGGCAGAGCTCCAGATTGAGCTCCACGGATTTCGACGGATAGAGGGGGTCCAGATCCGCGATCAGCGCGGCCGAGGCTTCGGCGGACGGCTTCCCGTGGCGGGCGCCGCTGACCTCGATGACGCGGAGCTTGTCCATCAGGAGGGCGTCATTCAGCTTTCCGGCGGGAAAGCGCAGAAGGGCCTTGTAGAGGTCGGGTTGGGCCTCAGTCGATCCCAGGCGGGCCAGCGAGAGGAGGCCCGTGAAGGCGGCCTGGGCGTCGGTCTCGGCCAACACGGTCTTCTGCCAGGTGTCCACGGGCTGCCGCTCCAACGCGATGCGCGCGGCATAGCGGAGGAATCGGTCGGGAGCTCCCAGGTTGGCCCGGGCCATCTCGAGGCCGGCGGCGTCTTCCTTCCCGTGGAACGCTTCGATGGCATGTCGCTTCGCGCGGGCTTCGGCGCCCGCCTTGTCGTGGACGTCGACGGCGGCCGTCGAGGCGCTGCCCGTGTAGACCACGCGGTAGAGGTTGGCCGCGGTGTTACGCCCGCCGGTGCAGAAATACAGGCCGCCGTCCTCGCCGACGACCACGTCGGTGAGATTCAGCGGCCCCTTCGGCCCGTTCCCGTGAAGCCCCTTGGGCTCGACCAGGTTCTCCCAGGTTCCCGTATAGGACGCGCCATTCGGCTCGAGGTGGGCGGCGATCAAACGGCCGTAAGACCAGTCGAGGATGTAGAAGGCCTTCTGGTACTTGGCGGGAAACTTCGCGCCGGTGCCGAAGACGACGCCGGTGGGGCAGCCGATGCCGATGGTGACCGTCGCCGGAAGGCTGTCGGCGTAGTACTCGGGCCATTTCGCGGAACCCTCGCGGAAGCCGTGGTCGGCGCCGCTGACGGCGTGGAAGACGCGGATGGGGCGGTACCAGGGGGCGCCCCAGTCCCACTCCATGTCGCTGTCGAAGCCGAACAGTTCGCCGTCGGCGTTGAATGCGATGTCGTAGGTGTTGCGCTGGCCCGAGGCGACGATCTCGGCGTTCTTGCCGTCGGCGTCCACCCGGACGATGTACCCTCCGGGAGGTTTCTTGCCGGCGCCGAAGCCGTTGCCGTCCTCGGCTCGAGGGAGAATGCGGTCGTCCGCGTAGTTGCGGTGCGGCGAGCTGGGGAGCACGTCGCCGGGGACCGCGGTAAAGTTCCCGTTCACGGTGTAGATCCTCTGGTCGGGACCCAGGACGAGTCCATGGGCGCCATGCTCGCCCGCGCCGCCCGCCCACTCCCGCAGCAGCTCGACGCTGTCGAATTCGTCGGTCCCCTTGGTGTCCTTGAGACGGAAGAGGCCGTACCCGGCGCTCTTGCCCGCACTGTCCTTGCCGCCGGCGTTGACGTATAGGGCGTCGAAGGCGAAGAGCATCCCCATGATCTCGCTGACGGGCAGCTTGAGGACTTCCTCCTTCTCGACTTTTCCGTCCTTGAGGGTCAGCCGTGTGACGGGTTGGCCGCGCTGGCCGGCCAGGAGCAGACGCCCCTTGGGATCGCGCGTCATGCTGATCCAGGAGCCGTGGACCTTGGGGTCGGCCCGGAGCACGAGCTCGACTTTGAAATCGGCCAGGGCCTGGAGCTTGTCGGCCGGGTTGTCCTGGGGAGGGGGAGGAGGCGCGGCCTGCAGGAGCGAGAGGATGGCGATGGCGGCGAGATTCATGGCGGTCCTTTCCTAGAGGGACATCGAGGGATCCTGATTCTTGTACACCCCAGCCCCGTCTTCGTTAGCCTGAGAGAATAGCAAATCCCGGCCGGACTGTTTCAAGGGAATGTGCCTGCCAAAGCGAATTAGCCTCCCGTTTCAGGCACGTCGACCGGGAGGCGAGCGGCTCAGGACTTCCGAGCGGAGGGGCCGTCCAGGGGGCCGCACTTGTCCGTGGCCCAGGACTTCCACTTGGCCACGACGGCCTTCCGTTCGGCCGCGCTCAGGCCGGGCTTGTAGTCGAAGCTCTGCTTGGACGGCTTTTCCAGCTGAGCGAACGCCGCTTCCTGGACTTTCTCGTCGTCATCGTCCAGGAGAAGCACCAGCGTCCAGATCATCATCTTGTCCTCGAACGCGCCGAGCAGCTGCAGCTTGATCGCCCGGCCCAGGGCCTCGATGGTGTCGACGCGCTCGGCGACGGGGGCCTTCTTGTTGCGTGCGACGGCGATGAGGGCGTCCTGCGCCTCGGAATAGCGCCAGTTTGCCGCCACGCCGAGCGCCTTGTAGAGCGGGGGCTTGATCTCGTCGTTCTTGTCCTTGAGGCCCTTGATCAGCGCCATCACGACGTCCTTGCCGTAAAGCGTGGTCTCGGAGGTGGCGACGGCGCCCTTTTTCACCTCGGGATCCGCGGACTCGAGGGCGGCGATCACGACGTGGCCGCCGGGGCTGCCGCCGACGCGGGACGCCTCCGCGAGGACGGGAGCCATGCCGTCGGCCTTTTCCGTCTTGGCCTTGGCCACCAGGGCTTTTAGTTTCGCGGTTTCGTCCTTGGTCAGCGCGATCTCTTTATGGCGCAGGGCGTGGATGAAGCGAATGTTATCCTCGATCACGTCGGCGAACTGGAAGATGCTGCCGTGGTCGGCGCCCGCGATCTCGCGGTAGACGGTACGGTAGCCCT
>Ga0209579_10002553_pt1 | contig 13784 bp, 12 predicted proteins | sample Coa_R1_2_FD_187152 | JGI IMG/M metagenome (GOLD analysis project Ga0209579, IMG submission 187152) | Surface soil microbial communities from Centralia Pennsylvania, which are recovering from an underground coalmine fire - Coalmine... | ecosystem: Environmental > Terrestrial > Soil >... | reverse complement strand
GACGCTCGTCGCGGCGGGGCTGCCCGCGGCCGGCGTGCTCGGGCTCGCGTTCTCGCTCCACGGCGTGACGAGCGACGGCCAGTCGCATGCGACCCGCGTGCATGACGGGATCGCGTTCGGGTCGGCCGTGCTCGCGGGCGCGCTGATCGCGGTCATGCTCTCGCTGCTGCCGCGGCCCGAGCCGACGCGCGGTCTGCGCGTCGCGGCGGGCACGCTCGTCGGCGTCGTCGCCGCGATCGCGCTCGGGGTCGCCGCCGCGCACGCCCACACGTGGTGGAAGCAGTTCACGAGCCCGGCGACGCCGGAGGTGACGAACACGCAGAGCCGCTTCGTCCAGGCCGGGTCGAATCACCGCTGGGTGTGGTGGAAGGAGGCGTGGGAGGGCTTCGAGCACCACGCTGCGCTCGGCACGGGCGCCGGCTCGTTCGAGTTCACGAACCTCCGCTATCGCAAGACGAACGTGGACGCCGCGACGGAGCCGCACGACCTGCCGGTGCAGTTCCTGAGCGAGACCGGCGTCGTCGGGCTGGTGCTCTTCCTCGCCGGCACCCTCATCCTGGTCGTCGTCGCTCGGCGGAGGAGCGATGCCGAGCTCGCGCTGTCGCTCGCGTTGCCTGCCTATCTCCTGCACGGACTGTTCGACATCGACTGGGACTTCCTCGCGGTCACCGGACCGGTGCTGCTCGTCGCCGGTGCGCTCGCGGCACAGGCGCTGCCGGTACGCCGCTTCTCGCCTGCGGCGGCGCTCGCGGGCGCCGGGGTGGCGCTCGCGGCGGTGCTGTCGCTCTTTGCGGTCTGGCTCGGCGACCGCTGGTCAGGCGACTCGTTCGGGTCGCTCGCGAACCCCAACCGCGCCCTGACGCTCGCCAAGCGGGCGCGCTCGGTCGATCCGCTGGCCGTCGACCCGCTCTTTGCAGAGGCGCTCGCGCAGCAGGAGCTCGGCCGGCTCACGCTCGCACGCGACGCGCTCCTCGAGGCGACCGTCGTGCAGCCCGAGAACGCGGAGACCTGGTACACGCTGGGCGAGTTCGACCTGCGGACGCTCGCCCAGCCGGTCGGCTGCGCGCGCCACGCGCTCGACGAGCTCGAACGCTTCTACGAGCTGAACCCGCAGGACCCGGCAGTGACGGAGAAGGACGTCGCGCTGAAGCGCGTCAACTCGGGCGTGCCGCGCTGCTGACCGTTACGCCCCGAGGATGACCGCGAGCTGGCCGCCGTGCAGGGCCGCACGCGTGATCCCGTCAAGCGGTCCGACGACCTTGACGTGGAGATCGCGCGCGAGCCGCTCGCCCTCGCCCGCGAACCCGGGGCGGTAGAGCACGACCGTGCTTGCGTAGTCCTGTCGCTTCGCGTTCCCCGTCGCGGCGATCCGGTAGCCGAGGTGCTGCAGCCGCGACGCGGCCGCGGCGGCGGCGCCGTTCGCGCCGTTGCCGTTCAGCACGAGGATGGAGAGGCGGCTGCGCGGGACCTTCGCCAGCGCGACCGGCTTCGGCTTCGGGAGCGGCGGCACGACGGCCGCGTGCTTCACCGGCGTGAACGCTGTCGCCTCCGCGTGGCGGCGAATCATGTGCGAGAGCGGCTTGGCAACCATCAGCCCGATCGCGCCGACGAGCAGGACGAGCTCGACCGCTGCGAGCAGGCTCGCGAAGATCGCGGCACGTCGCCAGGGCCGGACGAGCTCGTGGGTCGTGATCGGGGCGTCCATACCGGAGGCGAGTTCTGCAAGCCGCGCGTGAGTCCTCCGCTACGCGGGCAAGGCCGCCGTCAGCCACTCCCACGTTCGGCGCAGGCCGTCGTCGAGCGAGACGTCGGCCCGCCAGCCGAGCTCTCGCTCTGCCAGCGAGACGTCGAGCGCCGAGCGTCGCAGGTCGCCGAGCCGCGGTCGCTGGAACTGCGGCTCGGCACTGCTGTCCGCGACCGCCCGGCACGCGCGGTGGAGCTCGAGCACGCTCGTCGTGCGCCCGGTGCCGACGTTGAAGACGCCGCCCGGGTGGCCCGCGGCGGCGAGCAGTGCCGAGACGACGTCGTCGACCGCGACGAAGTCGCGCTCCTGGCCGCCGTCGCCGAAGATCGTCGTCTCCTCCCCGCGCGCGAGGCGCTCGAGGAAGATCGAGACGACACCGCCCTCCAGGCTCGAGTCCTGGCGCGGCCCGTAGACGTTCCCGAGTCGAAGGACGACGTTCTGCAAGCCGTGGATCCTGTTCCAGCCGAGCAGGTACGCCTCGCCGCAGAGCTTGGCGATCCCGTACGGCGACAGCGGGCCGAGCGGGGCGTCCTCGCGCGCGGGCTCGTCGCGCTCGCCGTAGATCGCGCCGCCGGTCGAGGTGAACACGATCTGCGCGCCCGCTTCGCGCGCGGCCTCGGCGACCTTGACGGTGCCGACGACGTTGACGTCGGCGTCGTAGTCCGGCCGCCGAACCGACGTCTGCACGTCGGCCTGCGCGGCGAGGTGGAAGACCACCTCGGCGGCGCCCGCGTCGATTCCGTCGCGGACGTCGTGCTCGACGAAGGTCGCCCCGGGATTCAGAAATTCTCGCTTCCCCGAGGACAAGTTGTCGACGACGACGACCTCGTCGCCGCGCGCCACGAGGGCGTCGGTGAGGTGCGAGCCGATGAATCCGGCGCCTCCCGTCACGACCGCCCGCATCGACGTATCGTAGGCGCAGCCGTGTTCATCAGCTTCGAAGGGATCGACGGCTCCGGCAAGTCGACGCAGGCGGTGCTCCTGGCGGAGCGACTCGGCGCCGAGGGCCGCGAGGTCGTCGCGGTGCGCGAACCCGGCGGGACCGCGCTCGGCGAACGAATCCGGGAGCTCCTGCTCGACGGGCCCGAGATGAGCCCGTGGGCGGAGGCCGCACTGTTCGCAGCGGCGCGCGCGGAGCTGGTGGCCGAAGTCATCGGGACGGCGCTCGCGCGCGGCGCTGTCGTCGTCTGCGACCGCTACGTCGACTCGTCGCTCGTCTACCAGGGCGTGGCCCGCGGGCTCGGGATCGATGCCGTCTACGAGCTCAACATGGCCGCGACCGGAGGGTTGCTGCCGGCGCGCACCTTCGTGCTGCTGCTCGACCCCGCCGCCTCCCGCGCGCGACGGTTGGGCGCGCCCGACCGGATCGAGCGCGAGGACGAGTCGTTCGTCCGCCGCCTCGACGAGGGCTACCGGCAGATCGTGTCGATGTTCCCGGAGCGGTGCGTCCCGCTCGACGCGGCGCGACCGGCCGACGAGATCGCGGAGGAGGTCCGTGACGAGCTTGCGCGAAGCGACACGCGAGCAGTCCGAGGCTAAGCGCCTGCTCGACGCGGCGCTCGCGGAAGGACCCGCGCACGCCTACCTCTTCCACGGGCCGCCGGGCGTCGGCAAGCGCTCGCTTGCGCGCGCCTTCGCGCGGGAGCTGCTCGAGACAACGCGCCGCGTCCACCCGGACCTGTACGAGCTCGAGGCGCTCGGCGAGATGATCCGCATCGACGCGATCCGCGAGCTGCGCCGCGACCTGCACATGCGACCGTTCGAGGCCGACCGGCGCGTCTATCTGATCCTGTCGGCGCACCTGCTGAACGAGGACGCCGCCGACGCGCTGCTCAAGGACCTCGAGGAGCCGCCGCCGTACGCGGTGATCGTCCTCGTCGCCGACGACCTCGGTCCGATCCCGGAGACAATCCGCTCGCGCTGCCAGCTCGTGCCGTTTCGCCGCCTGTCGGAGCGGGCGGTGCGCGAGGTGGTCGATGCCCGCGCGCCCGAGCTCGACGAGGATGGCCGTGTCGCGCTCGCGCGCGTCTCGGCCGGACGCCTCGATCGCCTCGAGCGCCTGCTCGACCCGCGCGCCGCAGACAGGCGCGCCGCGCTGCTCGAACAGGCGCGCGCGGTCTACTGCGAGCAGGCATTCGAGCCGTCGGCGGCGGCGGCCACGCTGCTCGAGTGCGCGCGGGAACGCGGCGCCGAGGCGAAGGCGATCGAGGAGGCGAACGTCGCGGGGCTCGAGCTGACGGCTCGCGAGGCCGAGCAGCGCGTCCGGCGCGCGCAGCGAGGCGCCGAGCGGGAAGAGCTGCTGGCGCAGCTCGAGGAGCTCGAGGCCTGGTATCGCGACCTGGTCGTGGTCGCGGTCGGCGCGGACGCCGCCGCCGTCCACGTCGACCGGCTTCAAGAATTGCGCGCGGACGCACGCCGCGAACGCCTGCACGGCGCCGAGCGCGCCGCAGAGGCCGCCCGCGAGACGTGGCGGCAGCTCGAGGAGTTCAACCTCGCGCCGCAGCTCGCCTTCGAAGCGCTCTTCGTCCGCATAGCGGACGCCTTCCATTAACTGTCCGGTGCCGGACTTCAGTCTGGCTCCGGTGATCGTTCCGCTGCCCGGTGCCGGACTTCGGCCTGGCTCCGGTGTCTGCGGCGCTTATGATCCGTCGAATGCGGGCTCAGGACGTTGCCAGCGCGGACGTGCTGGCCGGCCGGGAGCGCTACGTCGCGCGCGGAGTCGCGACGCCGGCGCTCGTCGTCGCCCGCGCCGAGGGCTGCCGCATCTGGGACGTCGACGGCCGCGAGTACCTCGACTTCGCCGGCGGCATCGGCTGCGTCAATCTCGGCCACCGCCACCCCGCAGTCGTCGAGGCGATCCACGACCAGGTCGACCGCTACCTGCACCAGTGCTTCATGGTCGGAAGCTACGAGCCGTACGTCGAGGTCTGCCGTCGGCTGGCCGAGCTCTCGCCGTGCCGGGGCTCGGCGCAGAAGACGGTGCTCTTCAACTCGGGCGCCGAGGCGATCGAGAACGCGGTCAAGATCGCGCGCGCCGCGACCGCGCGCGGCGGGGTGCTCGTCTTCGAGCGGGGCTTCCACGGCCGGACGCTGCTCGCGCTCACCATGACCGAGAAGGTGACGTACAAGTCCGGCTTCGCCCCTTTCGCGCCCGAGGTCTACCGCGCGCCGGCGCCGTATCCGTACCGCGGCGTCTCGAGCGACGACGCGCTCGCGGGGCTCGCCCGGCTCTTCAAGGCGGAGGTCGACCCGGCCTCGCTCGCGTGCGCTGTGCTCGAGCCGGTGCAGGGCGAAGGCGGCTTCATCCCGATGCCGGGCGACTACCTCGCGCGCCTCGTCGAGCTCCTCGACGCGCACGGGATCCTCTTCGTCGCGGACGAGGTGCAGAGCGGCGTCGGCCGCACCGGGCGGATGTGGGCGGTCGAGCACTCCGACGTCGAGCCGGATCTGCTCGTCGCCGGCAAGTCGCTCGGCGGTGGACTGCCGCTCGCCTCGGTCACCGGCCGCGCCGAGCTGCTCGACGTCCCCGCACCAGGCGGCCTCGGCGGCACGTTCGGCGGCAACCCCGTCGCGTGCGCCGCCTGCCTCGCGGTGCTCGAGGCGCTGCCCGAGGCGCTCAACCGCGCGGCCGCGATCGCCGAGCGGACGCGCGCGTGCCTCGAGCGGATCGCACCGGCGGGCGCCGACGTGCGCGGCCTCGGGCCGATGCTCGCGCTCGAGCTCCCGGAGCAGAGCCCTGAGCGCGCCGGCGCGATCGTCGCCGCCGCACGCGCGCTCGGCCTCGTGCTGCTGTCGTGCGGCCTCCACGGGAACGTGATCAGGCTGCACATCCCGCTCACCATCTCCGACGCGGAGCTCGAGGCGGGCCTCGAGCTCCTGGAGGAGGCGCTTGTCGACGTCGGTTCCAACTGAGAGGGAGACGCCGCCGCGCACCGTCACTTCGCCGGACGTCCGCTGCGTCGGCATCCGCAAGACGTACGGCGAGGTCGTCGCCGTCGACCACGTCGACCTGGAGGTCGCCCGCGGAGAGTTCTTCACGATGCTCGGCCCGTCGGGCTCCGGGAAGACGACGACGCTGCGCCTGATCGCCGGCTTCGAGCGGCCGGACACCGGCCGAATCGAGCTCGCCGGCGCCGACGTCGCCTCGAAGCCGCCGTACGAGCGCCCGGTGAACACCGTCTTCCAGGACTACGCGCTCTTCCCGCACATGACCGTCGGCGAGAACGTCGAGTACGGCCTGCGCGTGCGCGGCGCGCGGCGCGCGGCGCGTCGCCGCCGCGCCGACGAGGCGCTCGAGCTCGTGCGGCTCACCGGCTACGGCCGGCGCAAGCCGTCGGCGCTCTCCGGCGGCCAGCGCCAGCGTGTCGCCCTTGCCCGCGCGATCGTCAACCATCCCGACGTGCTGCTCCTCGACGAGCCGCTCGGCGCGCTCGACCTGAAGCTGCGGCAGGAGATGCAGATCGAGCTGAAGCGGATCCAGCGCGAGGTCGGGATCACGTTCGTGTACGTGACGCACGACCAGGAGGAGGCGCTGACGATGAGCGACCGCATCGCCGTCTTCAACCAGGGCCGGATCGAGCAGGTCGGCACGCCGTGGACGGTCTACGAGCGGCCCGCAACCGAGTTCGTCGCCGGGTTCGTGGGCGTCTCGAACGTGCTCGAGCGAGGCGGGACGCGCTTCACGATCCGACCGGAGAAGATCCGGCTCCTCGACGCGGACGGCTCCGGCGGCGAGCCGGGCACGATCCGCGAGGCGATCTACGCCGGCATGGTCACGCGCTACCGCGTCGAGCTCGACGCAGGCGGCGAGCTCGAGGTCGTCGAGCAGAACCTCGAGACGTCAGCTCCGGATCTTTCGGCCGCGCGCAGGCAGCGCGTGCGGCTCGAGTGGAGCCCGGAGAGCGTCTTCGAGATCCACTCGCAAGCGAAGGAGGAGGAGTGAAACGAGTCATCGTCGTGGCGGCCGTGATCGCGGTCGCCACGCTCGCGGCGCAGGCGGCGACGGCGGGCCGGTCAAGCTCAGGCCCGCCGACGTCGATCGGGAAGGGCGAAGGCACGCTGACGATGGTCGCCTGGGAGGGCTACCTGCAGCCTCAGTGGGTGACCCCGTTCGAGCAGCAGACCGGGTGCCAGATTCAGGCGAAGTACGCCGGCTCCTCGGACGAGATGGTGACGCTGATGCGTCAGGGCGGCGGCGGTCAGTACGACATGGTCTCGGCCTCCGGCGACGCAAGCCTGCGACTCATCTACGGCCACGATGTCGCACCGGTCAACGTCGCGCTCGTCAAGCCGTGGAAGCAGTTCTTCCCGGCCTTCAAATCGCCGCCGAACAACACCGTCAAGGGAGTCCACTACGGGATCTCGCTGCAGTTCGGGCCGAACGTCCTGATGTACGACACGAAGGCCGTGAAGACGCCGCCCACGAGCTGGGCGGCAATCTACGACCCCAAGTACAAGGGCGAGATCACCGTGCCAGACAACCCGATCCAGATCGCGGACGCGGCGCTGTACCTCTCCAAGACGCAGCCGTCGCTCGGGATCACCGACCCCTACGAGCTGACGAAGCCGCAGTTCGACGCCACGGTGGCGCTGCTGAAGAAACAGCGGCCGCTCGTCAAGAAGTACTGGGTCTATGCATCCGACGAGGAGCAGCTCTTCAAAGGCGGCGACGCGGTCATCGGCGCGGCGTGGCCGCAGGCAGAGAGCGATCTCCTCGCAGCGCACGTCCCCGTCGCCAGCTTGATCCCGAAGGAGGGCGCGACGAGCTGGCTGGACACGTGGATGATCTCCGCGAAGGCCAAGCACCCGAACTGCGCGTACAAGTGGCTGAACTACATCTCGACGCCGAAGGTGCAGGCGGAGCAGGCCGTGTCCTATCCCGAGACGCCGGTGAACAGCCTCGCCTGTCCGTTCATGAACAAGTTGAAGGCCGGTTCGTGCGACAAGTTCCACGCGAACGAGCCGCTTGCCTACTACCGGTCACTGAAGTTCTGGAAGACGCCGATCGCGGACTGCGGCAACGGCAAGGACGACTGCATGGATTACACCGCCTGGCAGCAGGCGTGGACGGAGATCAAGGGCTAGCCCTTGCTCGCCGAGACGACCCTCGTCGCGGGCCGCCGCCGGCTCTCTGCATTCGGCTGGCGGCGCCCGTGGCTGCGGGCGGCGGCGCTCCTCACGCCGCCGCTCGCCTGGTTCGTCCTGATCTACCTGCTCGCGCTCGTCGCGCTCTTCGTGTCGGCGTTCTGGTCGGTCAACCCGTTCACGACCGAGCTGGAGCACCACTGGAACGTCGACAACTTCACGCAGATCTTCCAGGACTCGACGCTACGGACGATCGCGCTGAGGACGATCTGGATGGCGGCAGCGGTGACGCTCACCGACGCGGTCCTCGCGCTGCCGATCGCGTACTTCATGGCCCGCCTCGCCTCGCCCCGCCTACGCGCGGCGCTCTTCGTCGCGGTGCTCGTTCCGCTGTGGGCGAGCTATCTCGCCCGCGTCTACTCGTGGCGGCTGATCCTGCAGAGCGACGGCGTCCTCAACTGGACGCTCGCCAAGGCCGGACTGCCGTCGCTCGGGGTCGGCTACTCGCTCTGGGCGATGTGGATCGTCTTCTCGTACATCTGGCTCCCGTTCATGATTCTGCCCGTCTTCGCCGCCTTCGAGCGGATCCCGGAGTCGATGCTCGAGGCGTCGGCCGACCTCGGCGCGCGCGCGTGGACGACGACGAGGCGGGTCGTGCTCCCGCTCGCGCTGCCTGGGCTCGTCGCCGGCTCGATCTTCACCTTCTCGCTCACGCTCGGCGACTTCATCACGCCGCAGCTCGTCGGCGGCGGCCAGCAGCTGATCGGCAACGTCGTCTACTCGAGCGTCGGGATCGCGAACAACGTGCCGTTCGCCGCGGCGTACGCCTGTATCCCCGTCGCCGTGATGGCGGTCTACCTTCTCATCGCGCGCCGGCTCGGCGCCTTCGAGGCGCTCTGATGGAGATGCGCGCCGGCCGGCTCGTCCTGGGCGCCTGGACGGCGCTCGTGCTCGTCTTCCTCTTCTTCCCGCTTGTCCTCATCGCGGTCTACGCGTTCAACGACTCGAACGTCGAGGGCTGGCCGATCACGAGCTTCTCGACGCACTGGTGGGGGACCGCGTGGCACAACCCGGAAGTGCGGAGCGCGCTCTGGCTCTCGCTTCGCGCCGGTTTCGTGGCGACCGCCATCGCGACGCTGCTCGGCTCGGCCGCAGCGTTCGCGGTTCATCGCTTCCGCTTCTTCGGGCGCGAGCTCGTCTCGCTCGTCGTCGTCCTGCCGATCGCGCTGCCCGGGATCATCACCGGGATGGCGCTGAACTCCTTCTTCGTGACCGGCGGGTTCGGGCTCTCGCTCTGGACGATCGTGATCGGCCATGCGACCTTCTGCATCGTGATCGTCTACAACAACGTCATCGCCAGGCTGCGCCGCACCTCGTACTCGCTCACCGAGGCCTCGATGGACCTGGGCGCCGACGGCTGGCAGACCTTCCGCTTCGTCACGCTGCCCGTGCTCGCAACGGCCCTTGTTGCCGGTGCCCTGCTCGCGTTCGCCCTTTCCTTCGACGAGGTGATCGTCACCTACTTCACGGCCGGCGCGCAGAACACGCTGCCGCTGTGGATCCTCGGCGCGATCCGCCAGGGCACCGACCTGCCGGAGGTGAACGTGGTCGTCCTCGCCGTCATCCTGCTGACGCTCGTCCCCGTCATCGTCGCCTCGCGCCTGACGCGCGATACCGGCATTCTGAGGCGGACGCGATGAGTGCGACGATGGACGTTCTCAACCCGGCCACCGGCGATCGGATCGCGCAGGTGCCCGCAGGCACCGCCGACGACGTCGACGCCGCCGTCGAGAAGGCCAAGCAGGCGCTGCCGGACTGGCTCGACACCACGCCCGGCGAGCGGGCCGAGCTGCTCCTCAAGCTCGCCGATCTGATCGACGAGAACACCGAGGAGCTGGCCCGGATCGAGTCGCAAAACGTCGGCAAGCCGCTCTCGTACGCACGCGCCGAGCCGCCGGTCTGCGCGGACAACCTTCGCTTCTTCGCCGGCGCCGCGCGATTACTCGAGGGAAAGAGCGCGGGCGAGTACATGCGCGGCTACACGTCGATGATCCGCCGCGAGCCCCTCGGCGTCGTCGCCGGGATCGCGCCGTGGAACTACCCGTTGATGATGGCCGTCTGGAAGCTCGCCCCGGCGCTCGCCGCGGGCAACGTCCAGGTGCTGAAGCCGTCCGAGCAGACGCCGCTCTCGCTGCTCCGCTTCGTCGAGCTCGCGCGCGACCTGATTCCGGCCGGCGTGCTGAACGTCGTCACCGGCGACGGCGTTCCGGTGGGCGAGCGGCTCGTCACTCATCCGGACGTGCGCCTCGTCTCGCTCACCGGCGATGTCGAGACGGGCAAGCTCGTCGCCCGCAACGCGGCCGACACGGTGAAGCGCGTTCACCTCGAGCTCGGCGGCAAGGCGCCGGTCGTCGTCTTCGACGACGCCGACCCGGCGGCGGTCGCAGCGGGGATCAGACTGGCCGGCTACTGGAACTCGGGTCAGGACTGCACGGCGGCCTCGCGCGTCGTCGCGGGACCGAAGATCTACGACCGCCTCCTCGAGGAGCTCGTTCCGGCCGTCCAATCGCTCCACATGGGCGACCCCGGCGAGGACGACGGCGTCGAGATGGGCCCGGTGATCTCGGCCGCGCAGCAGGAACGCGTGCTCGGCTTCCTCGACCGCGCCCAGCGCGCGACGGTGCTGACCGGCGGCGATACCCGGCCGAGCAACGGCGGGCGCGGCTTCTTCGTCTCCCCCACGGTCGTCACCGACGTCGCGCAAACCGACGAGATCGTGCAGCGCGAAGTGTTCGGCCCCGTGGTGACGGTGCAGCGGTTCGATTCCGATGAGGAGGCGATCGCGTGGGCGAACGACGTGCGCTACGGCCTTGCTGCGTCAGTGTGGACGCGCGACGTGTCACGCGCGCTGAACGCGGCGCGCAAGCTCCAGTTCGGCACCGTGTGGATCAACGACCACATCCCGCTCGTCTCCGAGATGCCGCACGGCGGCTACAAGCAGTCGGGCTACGGCAAGGACCTGTCGGCGTACTCACTCGAGGACTACACGCAGATCAAGCACGTGATGGCGAAGCTGTGAGCAACGCCCGATGAGTGAGATCATCGTGTTCGTCGAGATCCCGGGCGGCTCGCGCAACAAGTACGAATGGGACCCGGAGCTCGGCGGCATCGTGCTCGACCGGCGGCTCTTCACCTCGATGAGCTACCCGGCAGACTACGGCTACGTCGAGGGAACCTGCGCGGAGGATGGCGACCCGCTGGACGCGCTCGTCCTCGTCAGCGACCCGACCTTCCCCGGCTGCCGGATCCGCGTCCGCCCGATCGGCGTCTTCCACATGACGGACGAGAAGGGCCCGGACGAGAAGGTGATCTGCGTCCCCGAAAACGATCCGAGCTGGGGCCGCCTGTCCGACATCCACGACGTGCCCGCCGGCCTGCGCGACGAGATCGAGCACTTCTTCCAGGTGTACAAGGATCTCGACCACGAAGGCAGGGTGACGACGCGCGGGTTCGGCAATCGAGCGGAGGCCGAGGACGCGGTCGCAGCCGCGCGTGCCCGCGTTGCGGGGTAGACGGCACGAGAGCGTCGCCGAAGGCGCGGTACTATGCGCCGGCCCGCCGACGTAGCTCAGCTGGTAGAGCACTTCACTCGTAATGAAGGGGTCCGCGGTTCGAATCCGCGCGTCGGCTTTGGCCTCCGGGGCCGATGAGGCCGCAAGGACGTGGATCTGAGACTTTCGCGGCTCGCACGGGCCTTCGGCCTTGCAGCGTCGTGCGTCCTCTTGACGGCGGTCGGTGCGACAGGGAGCCGAGCGACGTCCACGGCTCCGGTTCCCAATTTCAGCGTCGCGCAACTGACGGCGCCCGCAGGCGCGAACTGGATCCTCGAGAACGGGAACATCCAGTCCTGGCGGTACAGCACGTTGAGCCAGATCAACAGGTCGGACGGGAACGACCTGAAGCTCGCGTGGACCACGCACCTCGCGAACCCGACATCGGCAGACGAGCTCGCGTCCGCGAATGCGAATCCGATCGTCTACGACGGCGTCATGTACGTCCAGGACGCTTGGACCCGCATCACCGCGCTCGACGCGTCGACGGGGAGGGCTTTGTGGCAGTTCGATCCGAGGATCGGATTGAACACAGGCGGCGGATTCGACATGCGCTCGGTCGGGATGGGCGACGGGATGATCTTCACCGGCATGTACGGCACCGTGTATGCGCTCAACGCGCAGACGGGCGCGCAGGAGTGGGCGACGCAGATCCTCGACCCGATCGGCGGGGGCACGATCGACGTCTCGCCCGTCTACTACAAGGGCCTCGTCATCATCGGGACGAGTGGCGGCGACACGGGCGGCGCCTGCGAGGCCGTCGCGCTCGACGCGAAGACCGGGAAGGTGCGCTGGCACTACTCCTCGATTCCGTCGAACCCCAGGGCGTTCGGCTGGAGCACGTGGCCGGCGAAGCGCTGGTTCTACGGCGGGGGCGCGATCTGGGACATGCCGTCGGTCGACCCGAGCCTCGGCCTCGTCTACTTCGGCGTCGGCCAGCCGCTGCCGTTCAACGGCCTCATCAACGGCCCGGGCGAGGAGCTCGGCACCGACGGCGTCTACGCGCTCAACGCGCTCACCGGGAAGTTCGCCTGGTTCTTCCAGGAGGTGCACCACGACATCTGGGACTACGACGGGATGCAAACGCCGATCGTCGAGACGATCACGCAGCACGGCAAGCAGGTGAACGTCGTCGATCACATCAACAAGGACGCCTACAACTACGTCCTCGACGCAACGACCGGGAAGCCGCTGATCTCGGTCGTCGAGAGGCCGGTGCCGCAGAACGCCCTCGACCACACGTACCCGACACAGCCGATCCCCCTCGGCGACCAGCTCGTCCCGCACGTTCCACCGGATCCACAGGCGTACCAGGGGATCGTGGCGCCGGACGGACAGCCGTACGCGATCGCGACGCAGCCGTTCACGCCGTACACCGACCAGCAGTACGTCGTGATCGCGCCGACAAACGACGGGGGCGTCGAGTGGCCTGATCCTTCCTGGGATCCGGAGACCGCTCTCGAGTACGTGTGCGCCAACGTGCAGGAGGCCGGGTTCGAGTCGCCACCGCCCGCCGACCAGCATCCCGTGATCAACCACGCGATCGCGATGACCCAGCTCAGGAACTCGACGGCCCCGAACTCGCTGTCGATCGCACGCCTCGTCGCCTTCGATCCGGCGACCAACAAGATCGCGTGGGAGCATGACGAGGTGTCGACGGACGGCATCGGAGCCGGGAACGCGACGCCGTGCGCGAGCCCGGTGACGACGACCGCGAGCGGGCTCGCTCTGATCGGCCGGGTCGTGGCGACGCCGCAGTACCCGGACGGCGTCGGCATGATCCAGGCCTACGACGCGAAGACCGGCAGCCTCGACTGGCAGATCCCGGTGCTCGTCGACGGGCAGGGGATCCCGGCAGTGCCGCGGATCACGCCGTACAGCATCTCCGGCAGGGAATACGTCGTGTCGTTCACCGACTTCTCGACCGCCGGCCCCGACATCAGCGCCTTCACGCTGCCGTAGGCAGCCCCGCAGCGTCTAGCCCGACGGCTAGCCCGAAACACCTCCAATGGGCGGCTCGCCCGGCGCGGGCAGCGAGAACGATGCGAGCGTGAAAACGGGGACCGCCGTCGGCCGCCGGCTCGGGACTCTCCTCGCAGCGGGCTTGACGACGGTCGGGCTCGTCGTTCCGGCGGCCGCGGCGCGGACCCCCTCGCTGCAGGTGCAAGTCGGCGAATGGAACGTCGTTCCCTCACGGGGCGCCGTCGCTCCGGGAACGTTGCGTCTCACGGTCGAGAACCTCGGCCGGCTTCCACACGAGCTCGACGTGATCGCGACGGCGTCCTTCGGCGAGAAGCTGCGGATGCACGACGGGCACGCCGTCGGCCGCAAGGCTGCGCCGACGG
>Ga0209579_10002550_pt1 | contig 13791 bp, 15 predicted proteins | sample Coa_R1_2_FD_187152 | JGI IMG/M metagenome (GOLD analysis project Ga0209579, IMG submission 187152) | Surface soil microbial communities from Centralia Pennsylvania, which are recovering from an underground coalmine fire - Coalmine... | ecosystem: Environmental > Terrestrial > Soil >... | reverse complement strand
TGGCGATCCGGTTGCCGACGGCGGCCGGGCCGTCGCCGGCGATCGCGGTGTAATCCTTGTCGTAGCCGAGCGCGACCATCTGCGCGTCGAGGTGCGCCTGGGTGGAGGCGGCGTTCACCGACAGCGCGTAGCGGTGGGAGAGGAGCCGGTAGGCGGCGAAGCTGATCGCGGCCGCGCGGTCCCCGTCCGGGTCGGTCGACGCGTGCGACTCGTCGGTGAGGAACGCGCGTCCGCCGCCACCGTAGGAGCGCCATGCGTCCCACATGAGGGCCGACAGGTGGAAGAGGTTGCGAGCGTGCACGGTCGGGCGCGGCGTGTCGTGCCGGATCGCGTCGAGGATCTCCTCGTCCCACTGTCGCGCGACCGATTGCGTCGTCACCGGACGCGAACCGCAGTACGGATCGGCGATGCCGGCCGTGTAGCGCTGACACGTCCCGGGGAGCGCATCGGCCGCGCTCGCCGCGCGGCAGAAATCGCAGTCCACGCGGCGCGCGAGACACGCGAACAGGTCGTCGAGCGACACCTGCGTGCATTCGGCGGGACAGGCCGTCGCGACGGGCGTAGCGCGACAGCGCTCCTGCACGAGCCGCGCCCCCGCCCGCGACGCGCGCGCGATCCCACCGTGCGCGTCGCTCCCGAGGCACGCGGCGAGGTCCGCGGGCGCGGTAATGGCGCCGGCCCGGAGTCCGGCGGCCGTGCACTGCGTGAAGGCCTTCGCGCGGGCACGCGCGACGCGCGCCATGCTGCGCGCGATCGCCGCCTGGCAGCGAGCACCCGCGGCATCGGCGCGCACCGAGATCAGCGTCGTCCCGAAGATCGCTTCGGGATGAAGCATCGCCGTGAAGGCTTCGGCCTCGTCGGCCACCGAGGACGGACCGAACGGCGGAGCAGCGGCGCAGGTCTTGCGCGTGCGGCGTGTCGCATGTGCTTGGATGCGGACGACGCGGGCATGCGACCGGCGGGTGGTGCACGCGGTGAGCGTCTCGTCGGGGGGCACCAGGGCGCGCCCCGCCCGCGCGATGCACGCGAGGAGCGCACGTTCCCCGGCGCGCGCCACCTTCAGGCCGGCGCGATCCAGGAGGACGATGCAGCGCCGCTCGGCGCGCGTCGGCACGGCGCCCGCGCTGCGAAACGGCGCGGCGAGAACGAGGAGGAAGACGAGCGCACCGCGCACGGGCGCGGGAGGCTATACCAGCAACAGCCGCCGACCAAGCGACCGCGCCGGGGCCGGCTCAGCCGGCGACGACGTGCTTGCGCACCGCGAAGCGGACCATCTCGGCCGTGTTGTGCAGGTCGAGCTTGTCCATGATGTGCTTGCGGTGCGTCTCGATCGTGTTGACGCTGACCGTGAGGAGCCGCGCGATGTTCTTGTTCGTATTGCCGTCCGCGATGAGACGCAGGACCTGGAGCTCGCGCTCGGTGAGCAGGTTCAGGTTGTCGTCGATCTCGCGCCCGGATGCCGCGTTCACGTAGTCGGCGCTCAGGAGCCGCGCGGCGAGCGGGCTGAAGAACGACTGCCCGCGCGCCACCTGCTTCACGGCGCGGATGATGTCGGGCGAGTCCTTGAGCACGTAGCCGCGCGCCCCGGCACGCAGCGTCTTTCGGATGAGGACGTCGTCGGACTCCATGGTGAGGACGAGCACCTTCACGTTCTTGTGCTCCGCCGCGATGGTCCGCGTCGCCTCGACGCCGTCGAGCTCCGGGAGGTTCAGATCCATGACGACGATGTCCGGCTGCAGCTCGGTCACCAGCTCGAGCGCCTGCCGGCCGTTGCCCGTCTCGCCGACGACCGTCAGCTCGTGGTCGGTCTCGAGCAGCATGCGGAGACCCTGGCGGACGAGGGTGTGATCCTCGACGAGGACCACCCGGATGGTCGACACGGCCTAAGGTTCGCCCACCCCAGGCATTCTGTCAACTAAAACCGGCGCCCGGCCTCCGGGGCGCCGCCGGTGTCCCACCGGGAGGTGATTCTGCTACTCCGACGGGCTCGGATAATGGGCCCGATGCGCCGCATTCACTCGGTGCTCCTCGTCGAGGACGACCGCGAACTGCACGAGGCGATGACGGCCATCCTCGACGCCGAGGGCTACCGCGTCATCGGCGCGTTCGATGGACAGCAGGCGCTCGACCGCCTGCGCGAGGGTGTGCGCCCCTCGCTCATCCTCCTCGACCTCATGCTACCGGTGAAGAACGGCTGCCAGTTCCGTGCCGAGCAGCTCGCCGACCCGCGCTTCGCCACGATCCCGGTGATCGCCTACTCCGGCGACACGCGCGTCGCCGACACCGCGCGCGAGCTCCGCGTCGAGCACTGGTTCCAAAAGCCCGTGAACTTCGGCGCGATGCTCGAAGCAGTCGCCAAGTACTGCCCCGACGAGTAGCGACGCTTAATGCACGGCTCGCCCAGAGCCGGGATGATCCTGCGGCTCGTAGGTGTGGGACAGCACGAAGTAGTGTCCCGCCATGCGGTCGGTCTCCGTCTCCGTGATCAGCTCGAAGACGTACTCGTCCTCTTCGCCTGCGACCGCCTGCACGTAGGCGACGTCCGCGGGCGCGATCAGCAGCTCGCCGACGAGCCGCTTCCCGCGCAGGATCTGGACGACGAGAATATCCGAGCCCTCCACGGTGAAGTGCCAGTGGAGGTCCTCGTCGTCGTACAGCACCGCCTCCGGTGTCCCCGCGCGGATGATGCAGTTCGGGTGCGCCTGGAGCCACGTCCAGAATGCCTCGAAGGCGAGCGTCGCGGCCGCGTGCTCGATGCTCTTGTCGGTTGCCATTCCGGTGCACTGTAGCACGCGCGCCTCCGGTCCTCGATGCGCCGCGTCTCACTTGCTCGCCACGCGCCGCGTCACCCGTTGCCTTCGCGGGGGTCACGTCTCTTTGCGGACGGACTACCGGGAGCGCGTCATGCGGCGAGGGTCAAGAACGAAGTAGGCGATTCTCCCATGGGAATCGCACGGAGATCCGGGACGACGAGCGTCTACCACAGCCTCTCCTTCACCGCGGCGTTGCTCGGCGCCGCCCTCCTCGAGCCCCGCGCGACGAAGCCGGCCGTGCGCCGGCAGCGCTCGCCTCGGGTGCGCGTGCAGCGCGCGGAGCAGACGCGATGAAGCCGGCCACGATGCTCGCCAACACGGCGGTGCAGCTCCCCGTCGCAACTCCACGAACGAAGCGTTGCCGGGCGTGCAACCGCGCCCGGCCGCTCAGCTTCTTCTGGCGGGAAGGACGCGATACGCGGTGCAAGATTTGCCGGACGCTCTACATGCGACGCTGGATCGCGTCGCATCGCGAATCGTTCGACGCCTGGCAGCGCGCGTACAAGGAGCGCAACCGGGATCAGATCCGCGAGTACCACCGCGAGTACCAGCGCCGGCGACGCGCGCTCATCCGCGCCGGCAAGTGGAAGGTCGGCTCGCGGCGCACGCGGATCAGCCGGTCGCGCTGAACTCTCGCCGCCCGCCATCTCCCACGGTAGAGAGCTGCGGGAGGTAACGGATGGCCTGGAAGAAGTCCCCGGGTGCGCTCGTTGCAGCGTTCGAGCGGCTCGTGCCGAAGACGCGGGACATCGAGCGGCGGTCGATGTTCGGCTATCCGGCCGCGTTCGTGAAGCGCCGCATGTTCGCGGGCCTGCACGAGGACCGTCTGGTCCTCCGCCTCGACGACGACACGATCGCGGCGGCGAAGGCGCGCGGCGCCACCGACTTCGAGCCCATGGCGGGGCGGGCCATGAAGGGATGGATCGCGGTGCCAGCCCGGCTCGTCGCCGACGACGGCTCCGTACCGGGCTGGATCGAGGCGGCGCATCGCCACGTCGCCGGCACACCTGCAAAGACGCCGGGACGCGCGCAGCCCGCCGCAGGGCGGCCGCGGAAACGCTGAGGCGCGGCGCGCGGGATTGACGATCGAACGTCCGGCCCGGCTACCGTGGACCGGACGATGGCGAAGGGTCAAACCGCAACCCCGGTGCTGGCACCCGCGAGCGGGGCGGCGCCGGTTCCGGCCGAGCCTCCCGTGCCCGCGGCCCCGGCGACGAGCGCCGCCCTGGTCGTCCTTGCCGTCCTCGCGGTCATCGTCGTCGTCCGCTACGCGGCCGACGTCTTCGTCCCGGTCGTCCTCGCCGTCTTCGTGAGCTACGCGCTCGAGCCGGTCGTCGCCTGGATCGCCCACCGTCGCGTCCCGCGCGCGATCGCCGCAGTCGTCGTACTGCTCGCACTCCTCGCCGCCCTCGGCGCGACCGTCTACGGGCTCAGCGGCGACGTGATGAGCCTCGCCGACGAGATTCCTCCCGCCGCCGAACGCCTCCGGACCGCGCTGAACGCGCGCGGTGCGGAAGGCAACGCGTTGCAACGCGTACAGAAGGCCGCGAACGAGATCGAACGTAGCGCCGCCGAGGCGACCGGGCACAACGACGCCCCGCGCGGCGTCACGCGTGTGCAGGTCGAGGAGAAGCCGTTCAACGTGCGCGGCTACGTCTGGACCGGGTCCATGGGCGCGCTCGGCCTCCTCAGCCAGGGCGTGCTGCTCGTGTTCCTGCTGTTCTTCCTCCTGGCGTCCGATGATCTCTTCAAGCGCAAGCTCATCGCGATCGCGGGGCCGTCGCTCGCGACGAAGCGCGTGACGCTCGACGTGCTGAACGAGATCGAGCGCCAGGTGCAGCTCTACTTCTTCGTGCTGACGGTCGCGAACGCGCTCGTCGCCCTCGCCTCTTGGCTCGTGTTCGCCGCGCTCGGGCTCGACCGCGCGATCGTGTGGGCCCTCGCGGCGGGACTCTTCCATTCCATCCCGTACGTCGGTCCGCTCGCGGTGAGCGTCAGCGTCGGCTTCCTGGGGTTCGTGCAGTTCGCGAGCGTCACCCGGGCCGCCTCGCTTGCCGCCGCCGAGCTCGCGATCACGGGCGTCGTCGGGTTCGTCGTCGTCCCCTGGCTCGTCGGGCGGACCGCGCGCATGAACGAGGTCACCATCTTCATCGGCCTCCTCTTCTGGGCGTGGATGTGGGGCGTCGTCGGGATGCTGCTGGCGGTCCCGATGCTCGTCGTCGTGAAGGTCGTCTGCGACCACGTCGAGGGCCTGGCACCGGTCGCGAAGCTCCTCGCCGACTGACCCGGCCGGGCCGGCGTCCATCCCAAACCGAACGGCGGGCTGACCCGAGCGTCAGAAAAATGGCGCCCGGCTCGCAATCCTGCGACCCCGCGGACACCGAGGCGCGCGGCATGGCGGTTGCTTCCCGTGGTCTCCCCGGAGTTCGATCCCGTCGGCGCCGCGCTGCGCGACGAGACGCGGCCGCTCGTGGTCGCGCGCGTCGCGGCCGTGCTGTGGCTCGGCAGCGCGGCGATCGCGGGGAGCCTCGTTCTCGAGGCGGCGCTCGGACGCCCAATCCGCCCCGCCCTCCTCGTCCTCAAGCTGAGCGCGCTGCTCGTCTATCCCACGATCGCGATCGTCCTGCCCCGCGCGCGCCGGCGGCACGGCACGATCGCGTTCGCGGCCTGCGGCGTCGGCCTCGTCGCGCTCGTGAACGGGGCGATCGGCTGGCTGGCCCCCGACGTGCTGATGGGCGCGTACGTGCTGACCGTTCTCTGCCTCGGCGGCGCCGTCGTCTTCCCGTGGGATGCGCGAACGCAGCTGGTGGTCGTCGCGTTCTCGCTCGCGGGCCTCGTGCTCGACCTGCAGGGCGATCCGACGCGGTGGAGCGCGTCGATGAACCTCGTCATCGCCGTGCTGTCCGTGTTCGGCGCGTCGATCTACACCGCGTACACGCTCGACCGACAGCGAACGGCACGCAAGCGAATCGAGCTGCGCGAAGCCGGGCGCGAGCGCGTGCTCGAGCTGGTCGCCTCGGATGTCCCACTGCCCGACGTCCTCACCGAGGTCCTTCGCATTGCGGAGGAGCAGGCGCCGGGGATGCTTGGCTCGATCCTCCTCCTCGACGACGACGGCAGGCGCCTGCGGCACGGCGCCGCGCCGCGGCTCCCGGATGCGTACAACCGCGCCATCGACGGCGTCGCGATCGGCCCCGACATCGGCTCGTGCGGCAGCGCAGCGACACGACGGACGCGCGTCGTCGTCGAGGACGTGGCCACCGACCCGCGCTGGGCGGCGTTCCGGACCCTCGCGCTCGACCACGGGCTCCGCGCGTGCTGGTCGCAACCGATCCTCGCGGCCGACGGGCCGGTGATCGGGACGTTCGCGATGTACTACCGGACGCCGCGCGGACCGCGGCGCGAGGAAATCGAGATCGTCGAGGCTGCGGCCCACCTCGCGGGCATCGCGATCGAGCGCGCGCTCGCCCGCCGCCGCCTCGAGCGCTACGTCGGGGCGCTCGACGCCGCGCGCGAGCAGGCCGAAGCGCAGGCGGAGGAGCTCGCCGCGACGCGCGATCAGGCGCTCGCGTCGACGCGCGCCAAGTCGGAATTCCTCGCCAACATGAGCCACGAGATCCGGACGCCGATGAACGGCATCATCGGCATGACGGACATCCTCCTCGAGACCGAGCTGTCGCCGGAGCAACGCGACTACGCGCTCACCGTCCGCCGCTGCAGCGACGCGCTGCTCGCGGTGCTGAACGACATCCTCGATTTCTCGAAGATCGAGGCCGGGAAGCTCGCGATCGAGAACGTCGAGTTCGACCTGCGCGCGCTGGTCGAGGACGCGACGCTCCTGCACGCGCCACGCGCGCAGGAGAAGGGGCTCGAGATCGCCTGTGTCGTCCCGCCGGACCTACCGGCGCTCGTGCGTGGGGATCCCGGTCGGCTTCGGCAGGTGGTCGCGAATCTCGTCGGCAATGCGGTCAAGTTCACCGAGGCCGGCGAGGTCGTCATCGAGGCGCGGCGGCTCTACGAGATGCCGGGACATGTGACTGTCGCCATCACCGTCCGCGACACCGGCATCGGCATCCCACGCGATCGCCTCGACGTGATCTTCGAGAGCTTCACCCAGGCCGACGGCAGCACGACGCGCAGATACGGCGGTACGGGGCTCGGGCTCACAATCTGCCGCCAGCTCATCGAGCTGATGGGCGGGACGATCGCGCTCGAGAGCGAGCCGGGCCGCGGCAGCACGTTCCGGGTCGAGCTGACGCTTGAGAAGCAGCCTGCGCGGCAACCGGAGATCGTCGTCCCGGCGGGCCTGCGCGGGCTTCACGTCCTCGTGGTGGACGACAACGCGACGAACCGCCTCGTACTCGCGCTCCAGCTCCGCTCCTGGGGTTGCCGCGTCGCGGACGCGGCGACCGGCGCGACCGCGCTCGGCACGTTGCGCGCTGCGCTCGACGACGATCCGTTCCAGCTCGTCGTCCTCGACATGCAGATGCCAGGCCTGGACGGTGCGATGGTCGCCGCGCAGATTCGCGCCGACCCCCGCCTCGCCGCGCTGCCGCTCGTGCTCCTATCCTCGCTCGGCGGCGTCCGCGGCGGGATCGACGCCGCGCGCGCGATGGGCTTCGACGCCGCGCTCACGAAGCCCGTCTGCCAGCCGGCGCTGCTCGAAGCGCTCGGCGCGGTGCTCGGCCGCCGTGCGCGCCGCACGGAGAAGGTCGCGCGCACGGCCGCCCTGCCCGGCCCTGCACTCCGCGTGCTCGTCGCCGAGGACAACTCGGTGAACCAGCTCGTGCTGCTGCGCATGCTCGAACGCTTCGGATGCCGCGCCGATGCCGTCGACAACGGCCGCGCGGCCGCCGAGGCGGCGCTCAGCGGCCGCTACGACGTCGTCCTGATGGACGTCCAGATGCCGGAGCTCGACGGCTACGAGGCAACGGCGGAGATCCGCCGGCGCGAAACGGCGTCCGCGCGCGTCCACATCGTCGCCGTGACGGCGCAGGCGACCGCGGGGCGTCGCGAGCAGTGCCTGTCCGCCGGCATGGACGACTTCCTCGCGAAGCCCGTCACGCTGGCCGAGCTCGGCCGCTGCCTGCACACGGTACGCGACGCCGTCGGCGCCGAAGTGAGCCGGGTCTAGTTCGCTTCCGCCGGAATCGTACAGTGGGCATCGTCGCCGAGCAGGAGCGAGAAGCTCCCATTCGTGAGGGCGACGAAGCCCGACGTTCCGTCCGCGGCGGCAAGCGTGCCGCTGAAGGTCCCGCGCGCGTGCGTGCCGTCGGACGGTGCCTCGCTACACCTTGCCTGCAGTGCGACACACCCATCACGATGACGGACAGCGTCGGTGATGCCGAAGTCGCCGCCGTCGAGGCATATCTCCGGGCGGCGCACCCCGACCTACTACCGCCGCACGTCGACTTCGCGCAGATTCGCGGCCAGGTCCGGGTTAGCGAGGCGACATGGGCGTGAAGCTGAAGTGATGTAGCAGCTCGCCAAGCGGGAGCATGCGGACATCCTCGCGGTGGAGCGCGAGATGCTCGCGAAGCCGTACTTCATCCTCCGCGCGCACGCGGTCGACCTCGCAGAGCCGCTCGTGACACTGCCGGCAGACGATGGCGAACATCGCGCCCGCCGACGTAGCGTCAAGGCAGCCCACCCACAAGGAAACAGCGGATCCCGATGGCGTGAGGACCGGAACGGAAGCAGGGGACCTCGCGCATCGACGAGGCGGGAGGTCATGTCAGCCAGAACGGCACTCCCACGAGCCCGTCCCCGCCGCGACGCTGCCGCGCTTCAGGGACCAGTCGCGCCGTGTACGCCATGTGCGGCGGGCGGCGGGACGTCCCGGCACTTCGACCGCGACTGCGCCGGGTCAGCTACTTCGCGCGCTTTCGCGTCGCGAGCTTCTCCCGAATCGCCGCGACCACGAAGTCCATCAGCTTCATGTCCGCCTGCACGCAATGCAGCTTCAGCTCGCGATGCAGCTCCTTCGGGATGCGCGTTGCGAGCTGCGACAAGGGCTCGTCCTGTTTCTCCGCCATGCCCACCTGCGAGCCTGGTAGCCCCTCCAGCTCCGGACGGCAACTCCGCGCCGACGCCGCGCCCGTTCCCGCCGCGACGCTCCCGCGCTGCTCGAACCTGCGCGCCGTGTGCGGCAGGCGGCGTCGCCACGCGGCAACTACGACGGCCGCGGATTGGGGCTATGTCTTCGCGCTACGCTCGGCGCCTTACTGGCACGCGCTGTGACTCCTCACGTTCCTGAGGGCACTGCGACAGGGGGACAGAAGCCGACATCGTGGTCGTCCTCCAGGAGACCCATGTCGGCAAAGTATTTGCAGAAGAAATCGTTTGGCTCCGTTTCGTACCGGCAGAAGATATCGCCCAGCTGAGTTTCCTGCGCTATGAGAGGGCGATCCGCTAAATCCACGGGAGGGCACTGAAACGCCGCTAGCGTGGTGGTCGTTGTGGACGTCGTTGTCGTTGTGGACGTCGTTGTCGTCGTGGTCGTGGTCGTCATCGGGGTTGTCGTCGTAGTCTCACATACTCCCGTCACGCACATCCCGCCGTCGTCGCAGGGTGTGCCATCGGGCTGCGCGGCGTCCGGCGGGCACGCCGCGCTCGTTCCCGTGCAGCTCTCGGCCACGTCACAATCGCCGGTCGATTGACGACAGACGACGGTCGACGGTGCGAAGCTGTCCGCGGGGCAATCGTTGCTCGTCCCGTCGCAGCTTTCCGCGACGTCGCAGTCGCCCTGCGCGGAGCGGCAGACGGCTGTGCTCTTCGCGTCCGCAGGGCACGCCGCGCTCGACCCCGTGCAGTTCTCCGCCGTGTCGCAGACGCCGGCCGCCGCGCGGCAGACGGTGGTGGAGGACGCGAAGCCGTCTGCCGGGCATGCCCCACTCGTCCCGGTGCACGTCTCGGCCACGTCGCAGGTGCCGGCGGAGGGGCGGCACGTCGTGCCCGATGCCACGTTCGTCCACGCCGTCGTGCTCCGCGACGGCTGGCAGGACTGGCAGTTGTTCGGGGCGGTCTTCAGCTGACCGGGCGCCTGGAACGCTCCCCCTATCCGGCAGCCCGGCAGGCACTGCGTCGTCGCATTGTTCTTGGAACTGCCGGCCGCCTAGCAGACCAAGCCCGCGCAGCACCGCGCGTCTTTGGTACACTTCGACTGCGCCAGCGGCCCCGCGAGCTTGCAGCCGTCTGCGCCCGCAGGAACGGGGGCGACGAGGAGCGCGGTGCTCGCAACGAGCGCCAGAAGAGCAGTGCGGCAGAACGACTTCGCGTCGGGCATGGGACGCGGTCTTGGCAGCCGCCCGAGGACCGGCGGAATCCGGACCAGTACGCACGTATATCTACGTCCGGAGTCACAATCCGTGCGCGTGCTCGCTCCGTCGCGAGCGCGTGGCCCGCGACTAGGCCGCCCGCGCCTCGCGCTCATCCGCGTCGCAGGGCACGACGTCGCTCTGCTCCGCCGGCGCGAGCGCGCCGATGGGCACGGTGACGGCCTGCATCGCGCAGTGGACATCGGCCGACTTCACGCCGAAACCCAGCGCGAGACATCCGCCGAAGGCGACGAGCTGTGCGAAGTAGAGAAGCACACCCCTCAGCTACACGCGCCTTCGCGCCTCCGCAACGCCACGACGGCCGCAGTGACGGACCGCCGCTCAGACCCTCGCGCATCGTCACGACGCACGCGTGCAGGGCATGGTCCCCGAAGATCCGCCGCGTCGGCATCGGTCGCAGTGAGTCGCTACGAATCGCGGGGAAGTGCGCGAGCTACTGGAAGAAACGCGGAAAGTTCTGAGTGCGCCCAGGGTGATTCGAACACCCGACCTTCTGATTCGTAGTCAGACGCTCTATCCAACTGAGCTATGGGCGCGTGATGGGGAACGCCTTGTACTGGCTCACGTTTCGGGGGTCAACAGCGACTCATCGCGACCGACGGCGACGCATCGAGACGCACCGAAACTGATGCTGCTGGCAACATCCTGGCAACAGGTAGCGCGAGGCCGCGCGCCACCGCGCTCGTGAGCGTCTATCTCTGTGTCAGAGGCCCGCCCCAAAACCACCGTAGAATCAGGGCTCCATGGACCCCGTTGCCACGCCGTTGCCATCCGGATCGACGGCGGATGCTCCGAAGAAGGCGAAGCGTCGAAGCCCCCATCGGCCCGCTCCAGGGCGACCGCCGAGGCACGGAGCGGCCCTGCTCGCTCGTCTCTTGAAGCCCATCCGCCTCGACCGCCTCGACGGTCGTAGCCACGTCGGAGTGATGCTCAGGAAGCAGCGCGACGAGCTGCTCGACCACCTCGGCGGCGAGCCTTCCGCGACGGAGCTGCTCCTGGTCGAGGAGATCGCGAAGGCCGCGATTATCACGCAGGCGGTCGGGTTGTGGCTGCTGGAGCAGCAGAGCCTCGTCAAGGACGGGAAGCTCATCGACGCCGTCGAGGGACACGCACGCCTCCAGAACAACTTGTGCAAGCTCCTCCGGACCCTCGGCATGAAGCGCGCCCAGGCCGAGCGCACCGTCGCCGACGTCTTCCAGGAGCAGCACAGAGCCAAGCAGCGGAGCAGCGGGAGCGACGAGGGCGAATGACGACCGGGGTGGGGGTCTCGAAACATGAGGGTGGTAGCGGCTCCAGACGGACGCGACCGTCCTCGGGTGCGAGGCCTCTGGATCCAGAACGCATCTCGGAAGATCTGCTCGCCTTCTGCGACAACTTCGGCATCAGCCTCTTCCGCTGGCAGCGTGAGGCTTTCGGCGCAGCGTGCCGGCGCGTCAATGCCAAGTTCGTCCACCGCCTCGCCGTAGTGAGCGTGCCCAGGTCCGTTGGCAAGAGTTTCGCCGGGGCCTGCGTCGGTCTCTGGCGGCTCATCACAGGACCCGCGCCTCAAGACATCCTGAGCGCAGCTCTCGACACCGAGGGCGCGAAGGTCCTTCTGGACCACGCCAAGGCGATCATCCGCAGCACGCCGGCCCTCACGAAGGCCATCGACATTCGGGCGGGTGAACTGCTTGTTCCGTCGACGGGAAGCAGATGGACGATCACCTCGCGCGAGCACACCGCATCACGAGGTCGTCACCCGACGCTGGTGCTTCTGGATGAAGTAGGATGGGCCCGGGACGACGAGCAGTTTGCGAGCCTCGTCGCGTCGCAGGCGAGCGTCGAAGACGCATTTTGCTTACTCGTGAGCACCGTAGGTCGGCGGAAGGCTGGGCCGCTCTGGACCGTGAAGCAGCTCGCCGAGGGTGGCGACCCGGGCACGTTCTGGTACTGGAGCGGCGATGCGACGTTGTCGCCGAAGATCACAAAGGCGCCGCTGGAGCGGCAGCGTAAAATCCTCATGCCCGGGCAGTTCGCCAGGGAGGTGCAGAACGCCTGGATTGATGCGGCGACGAGCTACTGCGCCAGCGAGGACGTCGAGTGCTGCATGGCGACGGAGTGGCGCGAACAGCATCGAGGGATTCCGGGCGCCGAGTACGTCGCCTATCTCGACATCGGGTTGACGCATGACCCGTCGGTCTGCGCCGTGGGACATCGAGACGCGGACGGCACCATCGTCATCGACACGATCCGGACCTTCAGAGGATCGAAGCAGCGGCCCGTCCGCATCAGTACGCTTCGCGAGTGTCTCGTCGATCTGGCGCAGCGCTTCCCCGGTCTGAACCGGATCTTCGTCGAATCATGGCAGGGCGTGGCGCTCGCGGAGGAGCTGACGCGGCTCTCCTTGCCCGTCGAGGTCCTCCACCCCACACCGAAGCTGCTCCAGGACCAGTGGGGCCTCTTCGCGCAGGCACTCGCGGCCGGGCAGTTCGTGTGCTTCCCCCACGCCGACCTCCGTACCGAGCTGCTCAACCTCAGCGTCGAGGTCGGGCCGCAGGGGGCCCGCGTCGTCGACCGCGGCCAGGTGCACCAGGATCATGCGGTCGCATGCCGTGGGGTAGTTGCCGCCCTCGCGCAGGGTGCCAGCGAGTTTTATGTCGCCGCCTCGGGACTCTCGGCCCGTCCGACCTGCGTCAACTTGAGCGCCTCACCTGACGACGAGGCGGCGCAATACGCCGCGGAACAACGGCGCTGGGAGCTAGAGGCGCGAAGGCGCGAGTTGGCGCCCGGCGGTGGGCCATTCGATGCGGAGGTCAGCCCGTATGGTTCAGGGCGGCGGCGCGGCATGTGGGAAGACTTCTAGCCGTTGGCCGTCTGGTTGCTCCCAAGAGGATCTTACTGGCACAGCCCTCCGGTGCAGATGTTGCTAATGCAGTTATCGTTGGCGGTGCAGCTTGAACCCGCTGACCGCCTCGGGGCGCATACCCCGCCACTACAGAAGTCCGTCGCTATGCAGTCTGCGTCGCTGGCGCAGCTCGTCTTGCAGCCGCCGACGGTGCAGACGTACGGCGAGCACGACGTCATCGTGCCCGCATTGCAGTTGCCAAGGCCGTCGCAGGTGCTCGCGTTTGTGTGCGTCTCACCATTGCATGACGGCGCCGCGCACGTTGTGCCCGCTGCATATAGCTGACATGCGCCCGTGCCATCGCAGACCCCGGTCGTCCCACACGTGGACGCCGGCATCATCGTGCAATCGCTGTTCGGGTTGAGACCCGCGGCGACGTTGCCGCAAGTACCATCCGCGCCCTGGCCCTTCATTGCGGCGCTACAGGCCGTGCACACTCCGGTGCAGGCCGTGTTGCAGCACACACCATCGACGCAGAAGCCGCTTGTGCATTCGGTGCCGGCCGTACAGGCGGTGCCGAGGCCTTGGAGGGTCGTCGTGGTCGTTGTGCTCGCCGCAGTCGTACTCGTTGTGCTCGCGGCCGTGGTGCTCGTCGTGCTTGCCGCCGTCGTCGTGGTCGTCGTGACAATCTCCGGCGCGCACACAATCTTCGGGGTACCGGGCGTTAGCTGCCGGTCGCCGAACTGGTCGTGCCACTGAAACGGCGCAACCGTCGCCTTCGGACACTTGATCTTGTAGCAGAGGAACCGGCCCGCCG
>Ga0209579_10002548_pt1 | contig 13802 bp, 13 predicted proteins | sample Coa_R1_2_FD_187152 | JGI IMG/M metagenome (GOLD analysis project Ga0209579, IMG submission 187152) | Surface soil microbial communities from Centralia Pennsylvania, which are recovering from an underground coalmine fire - Coalmine... | ecosystem: Environmental > Terrestrial > Soil >... | reverse complement strand
TTGACCTGAGCCCGTAAAACTCCTCCGGTTTTGGAGTTAGAGTCCGGACCTGGAAAGGGGTACGGACGATGAAGCGGGGACGATTTACGGAAGAGCAGATTGTCGGGATTTTGCAGGAACAGGAAGCCGGGGCGAAGACGGCGGATGTTCTGCGCAAGCATGGCATCACGGCGACGACATTCTACCGCTGGAAGGCGAAGTTCGGGGGTCTGGATATTTCGGAAGCCAGGCGACTGAAGGCCCTGGAGGATGAGAATGCGAAGCTGAAGAAGCTTCTGGCCGAAGCCATGCTCGACGTGGCGATGCTGAAAGACATCAACTCAAGAAAGTGGTGACGCCCGCCGCCAGGCGCGAGGTCGCGGCTCATCTTTGTACCACCTACAAGGTGAGCCAGCGGCGGGCGTGTGAAGCAATGTCGATGGATCGCAGTTCCGTTCGCTATCGCAGCCGGCGTGCCGACGACGACGGCCTGCGCAGGCGGCTGAAAGAACTGGCTGCGGAACGCCGGCGATTTGGCTATCGGCGTCTGCACATTCTGCTGCGCCGCGAGGGACTGCACATGAACCACAAAAAGTTGCGACGCATTTATCGCGAGGAGAGGCTTCAGGTGCGAAGGCGAAGCGGACGCAAGCGGGCGCTGGGAACAAGGACGCCGTTGGCCATTCCGCAAGGCGCCAACCAGCGCTGGAGCCTCGATTTTGTCAGCGATCAGTTCGGCTCTGGCCGGCGCTTCCGCATCCTGACAGTGGCAGACGACTTCACGAAAGAATGCCTTGCCCTGGTCGCCGACACGTCATTGTCCGGAGCGCGCGTGGCGCGGGAGCTCGATCTCGTGATCGCAAATCGTGGAAAGCCGACAATGATCGTCTCAGACAACGGTACTGAATTTACCAGCCTTGCGATTCTGGGCTGGGCCGGGACCCGCAAAGTCGGCTGGCATTACATCGCGCCGGGAAAGCCGACGCAGAACGCCTTCATCGAGTCCTTCAACGGCAAGCTCAGAGACGAGCTGTTGAACGAAACGATCTTCGTCTCGCTCGACCACGCGCGCCATGCCTTGGCGATCTGGAAAGACGACTACAACCTTGTGCGGCCGCACAGCGCGATCGGCAACATCGCGCCGTACGAATTTGCGAACCTCAAGCGTCCCGGGAAGCAACGGGGCGGGTCGCTTGAGCTGTGGGGGGCTCCGCTCCCCGCCCCGTTGCACAACCGGGCCAGACCGGCTCATATGATGTCGGACTGTAACTCTCTGACTGGATGAGAAAAGGGGCTCACGTCATCATCAGTCCCATTTCCCTGGGCGCCGAACTCTTTGGGACCGTACGTTGAGTTGATGCGATCAAAGCAATTGTGGTTTAGATCCTTAATTCTGGACCCTCCATTTTGACCCGTACACGGCGCCGCTTGAGCAAAAACGAAGGTACCGCCACCACCGTCACCTGCGTTGTGGTAACCGGCGACGGAAATCATATCGACCGTTGAAAGGTTGACACCTGCAACGGAATTGTCAGGACATGTTCCCCCGGAGACAACGCAAGATACATAGGAGAGAGGTGTCTGGGCGATTGCTTGTGCGGAAGCGCTCACAATAATGAAGAAGGCGGCTATAAAAACGCGACGAACCCTTACCAACTTGCTTTCCCCCACAATTGCCTGTTGCAGTTTTCCAAGAAGGAATTAGCATGGGGCGAGCCCAGACGTTAGGGGGCAATTTGGGTATCCACAAGAATCTATACCCCCACGCGCTTGGTGTAACTTGAAGAGGATTTGCGAGGCCAGAAATGCGGATGAAAGGTGAATTCAGGAAAGCTTGGCTGGTGGCAGGCGTATTTGCCACCTTTGCCTGTTTTTTGTCGGCGGCCGAGGCTTCCTACACAGAAACGACGCTTTATCCCTTTTGTTCGGCAAGCGCTTGCAAGGATGGATCAAATCCTCTTGGCGAGTTGGTGACTGGTGGAGGGGGAATTCTTTATGGCACCACCAATGGGGGAGGGAATGGTTATGAAAAGGGCCGGAACCCAGGAGATGGCGTTGTTTTCGGACTTACGACAGATACTGGTGGATACTCCGTTGTTTATCGCTTTTGCAGCAAGACGGCTTGCGCCGACGGGCTGCACCCTGGAGATGTCAAACTTGTTATTGATACTGCAGGGAATCTTTACGGGACCACGTTTTCTGGCGGCACCAACGGCAGTGGCGTTGTTTTCGAGCTAATTCCGTCGGGATCGGCATGGCGGGAAAAAACTCTCTATAGTTTCTGTGCAAAAAAACATTGCAAAGATGGCGCTGGGCCGGCCACCGGATTGACCTATTCGGGCGCCACCGCGGGCCAACCGTACGATGGGATATCCCCTCTTTTCGGCACCACGGAAGACGGCGGTGCGTATCTTCAGGGCTCGGTATTTTCGATTTCACCCAAGACCGGCACAAAGAAATGGACAGAGACTGTTCTCTACTCGTTTTGTCCACAGTCGGGCTGCTCCGACGGCATGGAGCCAACGGCACCTTTGTTGGTTGACGGGTCGGGCAACATCTATGGAACGACCGAATTTGGCGGACAGGCGAATTTAGGTACAGCCTATGAGATCAGCAAGAATGGTACGGAATACATTTCCAATATTCTTTACAGCTTCTGCGCCCAGACAAATTGCACGGACGGCGAGGGACCGCATGGAGGCCTTGTCATGGATAGCGGCGGCAACTTGTTTGGCAGCACAGCCTCGGGCGGTTCCGGACAAGGACTGCTATTCGAGCTGTCAGCTAACGGTGATGGATGGCAGTACAACGTACTGGAGGAATTCAACGGAGCAAACGGCAGCGGGCCGGAGGGGGCCTTGATCATTGATTCTAGCAACAACCTTTTCGGCACGACCTTTTTCGGTGGTGCGCAAAAAAAGGGCACGGTTTTCGAGTTTAACGGTGCAATACAGACCCTCTACAGTTTCTGCACCGGTCGGAATTGCCCCGATGGTAAAGAGCCCGTGGCTGGCGTGATCGAAGATGGCAGCGGCAATCTCTACGGCGTGACCTCGGCAGGTGCCAACAAGAATAGCGGCACGATTATCGAACTGTCGCCCTCGGAGACGGGCGCATCGCGATAGAGTGTACCACCTCGTGGCCCAGCGCCTGAAGTTCGCGCGCCCAATGATGGGATGCTCCGCAGGCTTCCATCCCGATCCGAAGGCGTGGAAGGCTGCCGAAGAACTTGTGCAAATCCTGTTTGCGCAGCTTTCTCTTCAGCGCCGGCTGCTCATCATCGTCAACCCCGTGCAGCTGAAAAACACTCTTGGACGTGTCCACGCCAATGCGCGTAAGATTCCCCATGGACGGCCCCCTTGTTTGAGGATCTCCAACGACCTCAATCTGGCACAATCGATGCCGTCGGGGCCGTCCACCCCGACATTTTTTCATCCTGTGCGGTGCGCTGGCTTCGGGCCTGGATGGGCCCGTGATCAGGGTCCTTTGACCCGAAATATGATACCGGAGCCATTCGCGCCGCCGGCGAAAGTGGTGCCGTACAACCTGCCATTCGATTTGATCGCGCCGGCCGCTGGGGATTTCCCGTCTTCCCCATCCCTGCAACCCTTGTGGCCGCAAAACGAGTAGAGGACCGTCTCCGTCCCCGTTCCTGGATCGAACGAAAATACCGTGCCGGCTGCATTTTTGCCGGCGCCGCCCGTGAGTGTCGTGCCGTAGAGCGTGCCGTTCACGTCGATCAGGCCGGCCACCGGATTCGCGCCGTCGGCACAATTCGCCAGGCTGCAAAACGGATAAACCACCGTCTCCGCTCCGGTGCCCGGATCGACCGAAAACAGCCCACCTGTACCGCCGCCCCATTTCGTTGTGCCGTACAGTTTGCCGTTCACATCGATAAGGCCGGCGTAAGGTAATTCGCCGTCCGCGCAATTGCCCTGGCTGCAGAAAGAATAGAGTATCGCATACACGCCGGTGCCCGGATCGAGCGAGAACACAGTGCCCGCATCGTGGCTGCCGCCCTCATAGGTCGTGCCATAGAGCATGCCATTCACGGAGATCAATCCGGCACGGGGGTTCCCGCCGTCGGTGCAGCCGGACTGGGTACAAAAGGAATGAAGAACCTTCTGTTTGCCCGTACTCGGGTCGAGCGAGAATGCGGTTCCCCCATTGTAGCCGGCGCCGCCTGCATACGTTGTTCCGTACAGTTTCCCGTTCACATCGATCAGGCCGGCATAGGGGCTCGCGCCGTCGCTGCAGCCGTTTGAACAAAACGAATAGAGGACCGTCTCTGCGCCCGTAGCAGGGTCGAGCGAAAAGACCGTTCCGCAGCCCGCGGGAACACACTCGCCCGTGTCCACGCCTCCCTGATATGTTGTGCCGTACAGCGTCCCATTCACATTGATGAGACTGGCATAGGGGTTGGCGCCATCGGCGCACTTTGTCTGGCTGCAAAAGGAATAGAGCACCGTCTCCGCGCCGGTGCCCGGGTCGAACGAAAATACCGCGCCGGAGTTGTGGCTGCCGCCCTCATAGGTCGTGCCATAGAGCGTACCATGCACATCGATCAGGCTGGCGTAGGACTCTGCGCCGTCCGCGCAACCCGTTTTGCTGCAAAAGGAATAGACAGTCCTCTCGCGAGCCTGGGCACATGCCCCCGACGGAAACTGCAGCACAAATGCGCCGAGGAGCGCAGCCCCGAACAGTGCGCTGCAAAGGCTTTTCATTTTTCACTTTCTCCGCCTGAAACCGTCAGGCGCACTCCTTATCAGAAATCCGGCGTTCTCGCCATTGATGCACGGCCGGCGCTCAAGATGGATTGGACGCTACGGAAAGCGCAGAAAACCGCCGCCGGTATAGCTGCCGGCGATTACGCCCGAATCGTTGATGCCAGACGCCATAGTGCTGCCGCCGTCCGGAACGTGGAAATTCTGGATTCGTCCGTCCGGACGTCGAACAAAGCCGACGGCGCGACCCTTATCATTCTGGCAGTAGCCTGCAATAACGCCCTTGCGGTCAATGCCCACCGGATAGGTAAATGCATCGCAGCGCGCATCGAAGGTCGTGATCGTTCCGTCGGGGTTGCGGACAAAGCCACCTGAGCCGCCGTTGCTGACGCCAAAATAGCCCGTCACGGTGCCTTTTCTGTTGATGCTTGTGGCAGCTGTACTCAGCGCCCCAGGCACCGCAAACGTGGTGAACGTACCGTTGGCGGAGCGCACAAAACTCTCTGTGACATCGCCGACGATAGTGACACCCGCGATCGTGCCCTTGTCATTGATGCTGGAGCCGGAAGTGAGGGTTGAACCCGGAACATCGAAGGTCGTGAAACTTCCGTCGGCGTCGCGCATAAACCCATGATTGAGCCCCTGATTGTCCTCATATGACCCGGTTATCGCGCCGGTGTTGTTGATGCTGCGGGCCTGCGTATCGCTCGACCCCGGTACATCGAAGGTTGTGATGGTTCCGTCCGACGCACGGACATAGCTGTGCGCAGGGCCGCCGTCCGAGGTGTAGTAAGGTCCCGTGACGGCGCCGCCGTCATTGATGCTGAATGCCTCCGTTTCGTTTGCACCCGGAACGGCGAAAGTCGTGACGGTCCCATCCGCCGTCCGGACGAAGCTGTCACTGGTGCCACGAGCCGGCCAGCCAGTGACCGTGTTGCTGGAATTGATGGCGGTCGCCGCACCAACATCAAAGGTCGTAAAACTTGGCTTTGCCCCGGCCGATCCGCCGGAGAGGAGAATGCAAGCCGCTGCAACAACGGCCAGCGCACCGGCGCGCCCGAGCGTCTGTACTCCCGGAATATCCGGGTTACCGCGCAACCCGGCTTGCTGCATGCCGACGGAACCCGGTGAACCCGACGGAACTGGCATCGCAGACCCTCCAACGAAATCTGCCCGGAGCGTAGCATGCTTTCCGGCAATTCGCGCCCGCCCGTTGCCCACGCGGAAGACCGGCCCTGGTCAAGCGTGCGCGCCCATTCGAAGGGCGAGAATGACGGGCTTGTGAACGTACGCCCAATTCTCGGCCGTATCACGGACTTCGCCGGCCGGCCCGGTTCGCATGACGAGAGCGGATTCGATGCGTTGCGTGCCGCGGAAGGCACCGGCCGACCGTTGGGCAATGCGGCGTTCATCGCGGGTCTCGAGCGCATCCTCTGCGGCGGCTCGCGAAACGCGCCCCGGCGGAAGCCGCGGGAACGCGATGACAGGCAAGCCGCACTTCTATGGGTTCGGTGCGTTCGAAAGCGGGAAGTGCATTTCGCGTCCCCGTATTGCGTCCCCGTATTCCTGTATTCGATTCGCCATCAGGGTACCGGGACAGGCAAGTCGCTCGGCCACATCTGTTCGCCAGCGGCCCGACACCTCTTATGGCGGAAAGTTCAGGCGGCGTTCGATGTCGGCGAATTCCGGCATTCCCCGTATGGGGTCGAGCAACGCATCCTCCTTCAGCATGCCAAGCCCGGTGTCATGCAGTCTGTACGCAGTATTCAGCCAGGCAATGGCATTTTTCCGGTCGCCCCATTGGGCGTAGATCTGGCTGTAGTTGTAAGCGCCCCAGTCGCCAAGCGATCGACGCAGGTTCGCGAGTTGGGCCTTCGCCTCCGCCAGGTGGCCGAGCTGGTATGCGGCGATGGCCAGGCATTCCGTTTGCTGCCAGTTCCTGTTTGGCGCGCAGGCGTCGTGCGCAATTTGAGGGCGTTTGAGCGCGAGCCAGTCGAGGGCCGCGACCGCCTGATCCCCCGGCGGCGCCGTGTCGCTTAGCGCGGCGGCATGGCGCGATGCAGCCAGCGAATCCTGATAGCGGCGGCCGAGATAGAGCACGAGCGCCTGGTCCCAATAGCCATAGGAATCGGTGGGATTGCGGGCAATGACGCGCGCGGCCGCCGCTTCCGCGGCGGCGGGATGACCAAGGGTCGATTCCAGGTGCTCGTAGGCGCGGTCCACCGAGACATTGTTCGGAGCAAGGGCCCGCGCCTCCGACAGCTCGCGTTCCGCGTCTGGAAAATCGAGCATGGACGCCAAGACCGAGCCCCTCGCTGCGTGGGCTGGACCCCAGCCTGGCGCGAGCGCCACGGCCCGGTTCGCTGCGTCCAGCGCCTTGGCTTCGATCTCTGTCAGCGTATTCGCTGTATCGGTCGGGCCGATGCCTGCGAGGATCAGCAGGGCGATTGCCCGCATGCTATGGGCACCGGCGTAACGCGGATCGAGACGCACGGCGTCGTCGAAAGCGGCGAGAGCGGACCGAAAAGAAGCTTCGTCGCGCCCTCTCGTGAATCGTATGCCGCGCAGGAAAGCATCAAACGCAGCGCTATTGGCCGTGCCGCCCATAGCCGATTGCATCGGACCGCCGGCGTGGAGCGTTGCCCGAAGAGATCGCGTCACGTTTTCCGCGATTTCGCTCTGAAGCTTCAAGATGTCCCCGAAATTGCGGTCGTAGCTCCGTGACCAGAACTGGTATCCGCTCGCGGCGTTGATCAGTTGTACGGCGATGCGCAGGCGCTGGCCTTCTCGGCGGATGCTTCCTTCCAGCACGGCGCCGACGTTGAGCCTGTGCGCGATTTCGGTCACCGGAGCCGGATGGTTCTTGAAATAAAAGGCAGACGCGCGGTCGGCGACGAACAGGGATTTAACACCGCTCAGGGTGTCGATCAGTTCCTCCGCGAATCCGTCGGACAAATAGTCCTGGCCGGGATCGCCGCTCATATTGGCGAAAGCAAGAACCGCGACGGACCGCGGCGGTGGGCGGAATGCACCCGCGACAACTTCGGTAGCCCGTGGCGTGCGCCAGACCAGCATGAACAGGAGAACGGCCCCAAACAGAAACGCTGCACCGCCCAGGGCCGCATAGCGGAACCACGCGCGCGAAGAAACGGCCGCCTCGCGCGCTCCTGCAGTTTCCGCTGCAGCCACCGGCGTGTCGAATCCGGGAAGCAACAGATTTGGCTGGGCAGCGGGCGCGGCACTGCCCGCATCCCGCCGCACCGGTGCCGTGAAGCGATAGCCGCGCCCCGAGATGGTCGCGATGAGTTCGTCCGCTTCGCCCAAATCCCTGAGCGTTTTGCGCAGCACAAATATCGTTTGACTGAGATTGGCCTCTTCGACGAAGCGGCCCGCCCACACCGCGTTCAGAAGCTCGTCCTTCTCGATCACGCGGTCGGCGTGGTCGACCAGATAAAGCAACGTGTCGAACACGCGGGAGGAGAGAGAAACCGGCTGCCCGTCGCGCAAGAGGATACGTCGCGTCGCGTCCAGCCGGAAGCTGGCGAACACATACACACCTGTCGCGCGCAGCGAAGTGTCCATCTCTTGAGATTCTTTGAGAAATTTTGAGCCGGATTTTGAGGATTTCGGCTCGGCAACCTCCCCACGCTCGCATTCTAGCCCCGGCGGTTCCCGGGGCCAAGTCATCGCCGGCCTGGCGTGCGGGATGGTCCCGCCGCGCGATGGGGATGACGAGCGAAATAGGAGACAAACATGTCACAGCCAATCATGAAACTCTATGGTGCCGCTTTCCTGACGGCATCTCTGTTCGCAGGCGCCGGGGCGGCCATCGCCTCCGACTACACGGAAGCGACAGTGAACGCTGCGGCGCATGCTTACATGCCGCTTCACAACACGGGCAGGAAAGCCACCTGGGTGCTCTTCGACGTCTACGACGTCCCGACAGGTACGACGAACCTGTTCCTGCATGCCACCTGCCCGAGCGGCGATGCCATCAGTGGCGGCATTCTCCCCAACAGCGATGCGACGTCGGGAGAACAGTTTATCGGCCAGGGTCCACGTATTGATCTCGATCCGCCGGACTACACGACCTGGTTCTGGCGGATCAATTGGTCGGGGAGCGGATCGGCGTCCGGCTCGACCCTCACCACGGCGGTGTACTGCAGCAAGTGACGCGCATCGCCGGCCGCGCATAACGGCCGGCTTCGGGGGGTGGAGCGGCTTTCTCGACCGGCACGTTCCGGGACAGTCGGCGCACCACCCTCCGCGAATGCGCGATTTTTCGTTCGAAATCGTCATCCGGTCGCCTCGTTGAATTCGGCGTCGTTGTACCGCTTCGAGTTGATTACCAGAGATCTCACCCGGTCCGCCTGATTGGAATTGCGGGACGTGAAATTCCCGAATTGTCGCGGAATGCCCGAGGCGGGAATGACGGGCTTGGGAACGTACGTCCAATTCTCTGCCGTATCACGGACTTCGCCGGCCTGCCCGGTTCGCATGACGAGAGCCGATTCGATACGTTGCGTGCCGCGGAAGGCACCGCCCGACTGTTGGGCAATGCGGCGTTCATCGCAGGTCTCGAGCGCATCCTCTGCGGCGGCTCGCGAAACGCGCCCCCGGGCGGAAGCCGCGGGAACGCGATGACAGGCAAGCCGCACTTCTATGGGTTTGGTGCGTTCGAAAGCGGGAAGTGCATTTCGCGTCCCCGCATTCATTCATGCGTTTCTGCAGCGTCCGGCGCGGGCCGGATTTCAATTTGATCCCATTGGGCTACATTCTGCACGGGCACCCGGCGACCTGCCGCAACTCTTCTGACGCGGAACGCCTCTACCTGTCACCCAATTTAGATCGAATCAGTTGGTGACGCTATTCTTGCGAAATAGTGCCGGTACGCGCATTCAAAATAATGCACAATGTGTTCATTCCCGGGTCGCAAAACAGATTCCCTGCCCGGTTCCGTCAAATTCCCGGCCAAAGACGACTTCATGGTACTGAGAGAAATTGAATATGACCATCTGCGGCGTGGCGTACTCACGATCATCGAGCCTCCTGAGATGGTGTGTTTTATATTTTTTCAAGCTGACTTATCCTGCTGCCTTGACCCGACGGCGAAAGAACTCGACATCCTTTTGGGAGAGGGGAACCAACGCAACCTGTGGTCCGCAGAGCCAACGGGTCCGGGGCAAGTCCTAACGAGGGAAGAGAGCGAGGGCACCGGAACCCGTGTTGCGTCTGCATGGCGGCCATGGCAGCGTCTTCTCGGTCATCGGGAGTGAAAGTGCCATGGTTTCTACGCTTGGCGTCGCTCGCGCCTGCCTGACGGCACCGATCCTTGCGGCGCTTTTTGCCTGCCCTGCCTCGTATGCTGCGCCCAGGTCCGGCGCCATCGAAACCATCTATTCGTTCACCGGCGGTGCCGATGGTGCGACACCTGCCGTAGGCCTCGCGTCCGGACCCGGCGACGCACTCTATGGCGCGAACTCAAGTACAGTTTTCGAACTGCAGCTTTCCGGCAAGAACAATTGGACGGTCACGCCGATCTACGCGACGCCGGACGGTGCGCCGGCCTCGATCGCGAGCGACGGCGCGTCGCTCTATCTCGCGATGGGTCTGCAATACGGCCAACCCTGCCCGCAGGACGATTATCACTGCGGCGAGATCGTGCAGCTGACGCCCGGCCAGTCGGGCTGGACGCAGACAGTGATCTACCAGTTTGCTGGCGGCCGCGACGGGGTCAACCCCACCGGTCTTGTGATCGCGAAGGACGGCACGATTTACGGGACGACGCAGGCCGGCGGCAATTCCGCGAATTGCGGCGAAAGCAATAACATTCCCGATGGCTGCGGTACGGTCTTCGCGCTGAAACAAAACAAGGCCCGGGTGTGGAGCGAAAAGATCCTGCTCCGCTACAATACCAGGAACGGATCGCAGCCGATGGCCGACCCGTCCCTCGACAGCGCCGGAAATGTGTATGTCACCACCTATCTCGGCGGTGGCTCCAAATCACTCAGCCTTCGTCCGCCTGGCAGCTGCGACGGTTTCGATGGCGAAGGTTCAGTCTCTGAATGGGGCGCGGTGGGCTTCGATGAAATATACCGCCAGGCCTGCGACGACATACAGGCGAGCTTTCTAACCGCGATCCTTTTCAGTCCCGGACTGTCTGCGAACGATGCTGACAGCACGAACACGGCGCTGATCTCCGGCGAGGGCGGCGGCAATCCCGATGATTGCACCGATCTCGGCAATCTCGGCTGCGGCGTGATCGCGCTTCTCACGAGCAAAAAGAAAGGCGCATGGACTTATACATCGCTGCACGATTTCACGGGCGCGCCAAGTGACGGCTCATGGCCGGAAGGCTACATGCTGGCAGTCGGCAAGGACACGATCTACGGCCTCACGCGGCTTGGCGGAACCGGCACGCAGGGTGCCTGCGATCCCGACGGCTGCGGCACGATCTACGAACTCACACATGGCGCCTCGGGCTGGAGCTGGAGTGGCACCGCCTATAATTTCCAGGGCGGCAGCACGGGCTTCTGGCCCGTCCCGCGGTTGACGAACTACAAGGGGAATATCGTGGGCATGACCGGCGACGGCGGCAGCAATTGCGGCGCGTATGGATGCGGTACAATTTACCTGTTCAAGAAATGAAGCCAGCGATTGTCCAGGTCGCGCACCTAGGATTGCGGTTTGTTACGGTCACCGCCTTCCCGCCTATATGATCTCGATGAAACCCCGCCGCGGGTTCCGCCGGAATCGCCCGCACAAGGCGCTGTCGGTGCGCTGGCAATGCGCGCTGATGGGCCTGGCCCGCTCGCGAGTCTATCGAATCCCGAAAGCGGCGAAGGAGAGCAATGCGCTTCCAATGCGGCGAACCGACGAGCTGTACACCGATAGCCCCGTTCTTCGGTTTCAGGCGGATCGCCTTCGAACTGAAGGCCCACCGCAAGGGTGTGCAGCGGCTGATGTGGGCGATGGGCCTGGAAGCGCTGGGACCGAAGCCCTCGACCAGCAACCCTGCGCCGGGACACAAGGTCTATCCGTATTTGCTGCGCAACCTGGCGATCGGGCGTTCAAACCAGGAGTGGGCGACGGACACCCCTATGTGCGCGTCGGTCGCGGCCATCTCTATCTCGTCGCCATCATGGATTGGGCCTCGCGCGCGCTGCTTTCGTAGCGGCTGTCGAACACGATGGGGCCGCCTCACATAATTGTACGGTCGTGAAAGGGATCTTCTATTGACAAGCTTGCAAACGAATCAAATGAAAAAGGTCGTGCCCGGTCCTGAGCAGTGTTGGATATCGGAGTTGCGCAAGAGACTGGCCATTGCAGGAGCACTAGCCTGCCTTGCCTCGAGCGCCAATGCGGCGGTCACCATCTCCAGCGATACGACGACAAACATGGACTGCTCCGCGGGCGTGTGTGCGCCGACGGAGAGCAAAGCCGTTCTGAATGTGACGGACCTCGAAGACCTGCTTGGGTCGGGCGGCGTGCAGGTAACCACGACGGGAGCCGGCGGAGTGCAAGCAAAGGACATAACGGTTGCGGCAGCGATATCCTGGTCGAATCAAAACGGCCTTTCGCTTGATGCACACCGATCAATAACGATTAACCGGCCGATTTCCATCGCAGGCGCAGCCGGCCTGTCACTTGCCACCGCCGGTAGAGGAACTTTGTCCTTCGGGGCGAAGGGCGACGTGACGTTCGCAAGTCTTTCGAGTGTGCTCACGATCAACGGTACGGTGTACACCCTGGAAAACAGCATCAGTGCGCTTGCGAGCGCCATCGCTTCCAATCCGGCCGGCAGCTACGCGCTTGCCAACAGTTACGATGCTTCGCAGGACGGACCGTATTCTGATTCGCCGATCGCGACGCAATTGGTTGGCGTTGTCCAGGGCCTCGGGAACACCATTTCAAACCTTTCTATCAACCGCCCGAATGCAAAGCAGACTGTCGGCCTCTTCACGGAGGTTGCAAGCACGGGTTCGGTTGCCGATCTTCGATTGCACGGACTCAACATCATGGCGACGAAGACTGCTGTTGGCGGCCTCGTCGGCTATAATCAGGGCACGCTGTCGGCAGACGAAGTGCAGGGTTCGATTTCCGCGAAAGGAAGCGGCGGGGGCCTCGTGGGAGACAATCGCGGAACCATTACCGGCTCGGCTGCCAACGTTCGCGTCAAGGGAACTGGAGGTTTGGGAGGGCTCGTGGGAAGCAACGCGGGGACGATCAGCCTTTCGCATGCCAGTGGCGATGTGAACGGCAGCGCAGCAGGCGGATTGGTGGGCGATAATGACAACGGCTCGATTACGCAGAGTTACGCCACGGGGACGGTTGAAGGTGGGAATCCCGGCGGGCTCGTCGGAAAACTGGAAAGCTCAGGAAGCATTTCCGACTCGTATTCGACCGGCGGTGACAACGGGGGCCGGATTCGTGTGCCAATTCGAGTTGACTTCGGGTTTTTCAAATGACTACTGGAATACGGCCACCAGCGGACAATCCGAAGGGACTTGCAGCGGAAACATTTCGGAGATCACCGGCCTGACCACCGAGCAGCTTCAGTCCGGTTTGCCTCCAGGTTTCGACCCAAAAATCTGGGCGGAAAAACCCGAGATCAACAACGGCTTTCCGTATCTTATCAACAATCCACCGCACAAGTAGAATACAGCAATCGAAAGTTCTGAATTGGCTGCCTGGCGTTGCAGGCCATAGCGACCGCTGCCGCGTCCTAGACACGCCTGGAGGCACCGCGTCCTCGCAGAGGGGCGCTTCGTGCTCACTGGTGCGGAATTCGTTCCAGTCGAATCAAAGGATCGGCTGTCATGCTGCGCGCATGCGCAGCATCCCGTGCATCACAAAAAAGAATCGACAGTTCGCCGCCTTTCATCCGGATCATGCAGGGCAATCTCTACGGTACAACCGAACATGGCGGCAACAACAGTTGCGACCGCGGCTGCGGCACTGTGTTCGAGATCACGCCTTGAGCACCGTGCCCGGGGCGCGCGGCCGGTTTCATTCGAACACTTTCATGCAAATCGGGCTTGCGGCGGATGCGACCGCGGATCAGCTCGATCTGGCGCTGCGTGCGGTTTCGGCCGGACT
>Ga0209579_10002545_pt1 | contig 13811 bp, 16 predicted proteins | sample Coa_R1_2_FD_187152 | JGI IMG/M metagenome (GOLD analysis project Ga0209579, IMG submission 187152) | Surface soil microbial communities from Centralia Pennsylvania, which are recovering from an underground coalmine fire - Coalmine... | ecosystem: Environmental > Terrestrial > Soil >... | reverse complement strand
AAGCTTTCGTATTGAAAGGCAGAGGACTGCGAGGAAGAACGTTTAATAGGATCTATAGGGCTAAGAAGAGGAGTATTTTCTTCTTGAGGAGTATTTGGAGAGCGTGAACCAGGTGTGCTAGAAACAGGTGTATCTAAATGTTGGTAAGGAAATACAACAGTTTGTTTATTCAAGCCCAATTGGAACGATATTTCATCTGACGATAGTACTAAGGGATCTAATTTTTTTCTAAAAAGAGAAATACTTGTCGATTGTTGCGTAGAAGTTTGGGACCCTTTATTGAGCACTTGCTCTGAGGATTTTTGAAGATCCGGATTTGTAAATCCTGATGTATTAGTGGTTTTAACAGAATTAATTTTACTAATTATAGACATAATTTACCTCATAATTTAGTTTTAAAAACGATATTTTAATGATATCAAATAGTCATATTATTTTATATACATAATTAGTATTTAATATAATTAAAAAGATATATTATCAGTTTGATTGAATAATTAATGACTTAATTTCGATCTTAGAAAACAATTAAAAAATTTATTATGATGAAGTTGTTGAAGAATCGAGTCTTCAGGTTATTCTGGATTGGAAAGAAAAGCAAGAAGAGTGAATGCATCATTTCGATTTGCTAAAACTCCCATATAATTTATTTTTGGATATAAGAACCTATCCCACTAATGTGTTTCGGTCGATTTTTGGGTTCTTTTGAGCCAATTTTCAATTTTTTTCGAGGGGTAATATCAACTTTCGTATATGACCCCTCGAAAAAAAATTGAAAATTGGCCAAAATAATCCCGAAAATCGACGAAAAATATTAGTGGGATAGGTTCAGCAACCCGGGTTTTAGATGCGAATGCGCGCTGGCATTTTATCGATCATTTTTGTTCTTTGCTCCTCCTTTGTGCTGATCACCGACTATGGATTTGTCGATAAGGAGCATTGCGTCCATTTCGATGGAGAATATAGAAATGTGGGCAAGGCAAAGCTCACCACGGACTCAGTAAAAGGGTCGCACGAGCGCTACGCGGACGCCCATACCTATCTCTATTTCTCTCATTATATCAATAATAATAACGCAGTGAGCTGGAAGGCAGGCTACTCCTTCCTCAAGTTCGATTGGCCTCAAAACCCCCGGTTTCGCGGGGATGATTATCACTTTGCCACCTCTTCTTTAGCCTGGATTTCCACTTCTCTTAAGAATTGGAGATGGATCGTATCTGCGGCGGCCTCTGTCGATGCGCAAACCTTCGATTTTGGCCAATCAGGAGTCTATTATGGCGTAATGTGGGGACGATACCAATGGGGCCAGAAATTAGGCTTGCATATCGGTTGGTATGGCTATACGGGAGTTAAGAACGGTTATATTCTTCCGATTTTAGGATTTGATTGGCATCCGAGCCCATCCTGGCAAATCAACGCGATTTTTCCCATCGATGCTTCCGTGCGCTATTATTTCGATCCGCATTGGTCCCTCTACTTACAAGCTTCCGCTTTTGGAAGGCCTTATCGCTTTCCCATCCGCGCACATGAAGGCATTGGAAGATACCGGCATGGCATTTTCGAGGTCTTTTCAACAGGCGTTGAGCTCAATCTGAAATACCAGATCGACAACGCTTTTTCATTCATTGTGGGAGGCGGCTGGAATTTCGGAGGGTGGATCCTGATCAAAGACCACGACAATCATCATGGTAAGTATTACAACTTTGACGGAGCACCCTACGGACAAGGAAAATTGACTTTTAGTTTTTAAAACAACTACTTAGCAAGCTTGAAAGAGCTGATAAAAACGTTATAATTCGCTTCATCGTAATTTTGCACTTCGCATTCCATAGCCATCAAATAGAGACTGTTCTTTACCATTAAAGCGCGACCTTTAAAATAAATGCCCCCTGTACGGATAAAGAAATCGAGCGCTTCATGGCCATCAACCAATGTCAAGTCTGCAAAAATCAATTGATTCGCTGGATTATGGGTTAAGACACCATTAAGGAAGCTCTCCAAACTCGTTTTCGCATACGATTCATCTACGAACTCAGGATATTGTGCGATCAACAAGAGATAAATGGTCTGCTGGTCTGCGGCGGAGATATAAGCATCGTACTTAAGATCAAAACCCTCTTGGGATAATCGCATTTTTTCGTGTAGATGGTCAGGGTTCTTAGGAAATTTCATTTTGCAGCTCCCACAAACCGTGCGAAATTCCTGCCAATTGCTCGCAACAGCCATTTTATCCGATTTGCTGTTCTCTTTGACGATTGTGCCTCCTGCAAATAAAGGACTCACCATCAATGTCAAAGCTGTCAGAGACGATAAAATGCCTCCAAAAGCCAGTTCATAAAATTTCTTACCCATAAAGCTCTCCCCAATATTATTTTATAATGCTACTTGTTCCCCATATTGCCCATCCCACTAGCCAGGCCAACGCAACCACGATTACAAACGGGATAGCGACATTAAGCAAAGCTCGCCATGCTGAAAATCCTTGCACTTCTCCTAAAGTCTTAAGAAGTATGATAAATCCCCAGATGGAAACTATGGATTGAACCAAAAAAATTAAAAAGACGACGCCCGCCTGATAGCCTACAAAAGTCATTTCCGAAAATTCGCGATTGAATATCTTTCCTCCAAAAACGGCGAGCAGTATAAACCACGTAATAGATGTGACGGCATTGGGCACATTAGACCAAGCGACAGCAGCGCGAATCGTTTGGAATGTCCCTGTACCCTTTATCCACTTTCCCGTTACATGCAAAAGCCAGGTCGAAATAGAAATACCGATCCATCCAAAAAATGTGCAAATCACAAGACTGGCAATGACGATAGACCAAACAGGAAATCGCGCAGCGAGAGAAAAACTCTGCGCAAAACTCATGGCCATAGGAAAACCATAAAGAGCGCACAGAACGAAAAAACGATATTTTGGATTCGTATCGATGATCTCTCTGATCGTTTCACGAGGCTGGACCCATATGCTGAGCCAAGGATTCCTTTCCAGATTCCCCTTTTCTACTTTTCTCGCCATGGCTCCCTCCTGTGCAGCTTAGCACACGCGATGCGCGCCAAAACTGGTGAGCTGATTCAAATAACTATCTACGTATTTTTATAATAGAATTAAACTATTTACTTATCAATACAAATTAATTTAAATTATAAATTATTTTATTCTAATAAAACAGTTTAAAAATAAATAAAATGAAAAGAAAAAATTAGGTGGAATTGATAAGAAATGACGAGAATTGCTTCTAGATGGTTATACCGCGCTCCGTCAGGTTTGGTGAATTTGGACTGGCTGCGACTTCACAAAATCGATCCTCTTCCCTCGCCTTGCACGGAGTGCAATGGTCTCGCTCATTCGGATCGATTTTGTTTTGTCTCACCGACTCCAAATCCACAAAACCTTCCTGCGCGCGGTATATACCGAAACACATGTCTTGAAAGATTAACTAAGAACAAAAAAGACTAATTTTGAGGCTCATCCTCATCGACATCTTCTTCTAAGATGAGGACATCCTCATCATCTTCGTCATCGTCATAATCCTCTTCTTGTACCTGTGCTGGAGGGGGATTGCCAGCATGTAGAAGAGAATCAAAAGTGAAAAAACCTAAGGCTAGAAGAGTAATCATCCTAAAATAGTGAAGCATAGCGCGACTCAGTGCGGTTAAAAAGAAATAGAGTATAACATTGCACAAAAAAAGCCTAATATTTTGTAAGAAACTGATATTCAATAGCTTAAATTAAAAAATCACAAATCAAAATAAAATTAAACAAAAGTTAATTAATGATATTTTTTATGCAAAATAAATAAATAATTAAAAATTGTTGATAATTAAATTATTATAATAAAGAATGACAATTAAAGTAAAAGAAGGAGGCCATATGGGTCCTAGACTGAGAAAGATGAAAGCTTATCGGCCGCGTCGACGCACCAGAGGAAAAGAACTATATAAACAAGCTATTCACGATATTAAACATCGATTAAGCTCGGACATAGGCGGTTTTCTCTCCATGCTGAAAGATGGCAATGTATCGCAAATTTCAGAAGCCCAGCAAAAAGCAAAGGCAGATTTTCTCAAGCATAGCGAAGAGATGCAGAAGATCGCGCAAAAAATGGGAAACAAATATTTTAAGGCAGTTCGAGAATACCTAGATAGCGTAGAGGTCGTCATTCATACCAATGCGACCTGGGTAGATGAGGATAAAATCCGCCATGTTTATGTGACAAGCGAAAAGCTCGATCGAGAACTCGCTGCCGCGTAAAAAGCAAGTGTCACACAAAGTCCAGCGCCGTTTGCAAATCAGGGTAGCGAAATGCATAACCGGTACGCATCAGCTGCATCGGCGTCGCATGGGCGCTTGCTAATAACACCTCATCAGCCATCTCACCAAACATCCCCCTTAAAACTGCTGCTGGAATACGCAGACAGGCAGGACGATGGATTTTTTGCGCTAAGATTTTAGCAAATTCCTTTTGAGAAACGGGACAAGGAGCTACTACATTGACCGGACCTTCAAGAGAACCCTCCATCAAAATGTGATAGAGCGCTCCAACCGCATCATCGATCCCGACCCAACTGAGGATCTGCTCGCCGCTGCCTAACTCCCCCCCAAATCCTAGCTTAAAGGGCAGGAGCATCCGTTTCAAGGCCCCTCCTTTTCGACTCAATACCATTCCAAATCGCGCATGCACCACGCGGCTGCCGCGATTTTCTATCGCCTCTGAGGCTTGCTCCCATTTTCGACATAGATCCGCCAAAAATCCTTTGCCGCAAGGACTGGTCTCATCCAGCTGTTCTTCACCCCGATTCCCATAAAAGCCCATCGCAGACGCAGTGATCATGGTTTGAGGAGGGCGATATAAGCGGCATAAAACTTGAGATAAAAGCCAGGTATCACGACAGCGGCTGAGAAAGAGCTTATTTTTCTTTCTCCTTGTCCACAATCCCCCGATACTCTCCCCAGCTAAGTGGATAACCGCATCAAAATCCTCAAAGTCTTCTTTACACAGCGCCCCTCGGCTAGGATCCCAAAAGATGGCATCTTCCTGTCTTTGTTGCTGGCCGCGTTTAAGGCTCACAACTTGGTGGCCTGCGGTCTGCAATAAGATTTTGAGATGGGAGCCGATCAGACCATGGGTTCCGCTGACCAATATGCGTAAGGGCTGGCGAGGATAACGTGCGAACAATTTCAAATCCTCTTTCAAGATAAAATGGCGCCAAGAGAATACCTTGGACAATTCTCGATCGATAAAAGGGGTTAAAAAGAAAAGATAGGGATCATAACTGATCTCTTCGGATAAAACGCAGGCATTCTCTCCTTTGGGGACTATGTGATGGCGATGGCGATAACTTTTAAAAGGACCTCTGATTTGAACGTCGGAAAACCCAAGATGGGAAAGATTTTGGTGCTGCAGTATCCAGCGCGAGGATAGGGGACCGAATTGTACTTTCAGTCCCACTTGCGAACCATCACTAACTGGAGACCCAGAAGCACTAACTGGAGACCCAGAAGCACTAACTAGAGCCCCTGGAGCACTATCTGGATCCCCAGGAGGAAAGAGAACAGACACTTTTCTCCAAGGAGGAAGCATTCTTTCAAACGCCCCTTTTCTCAAGTGCCAGGCAAACACTTCATCCGCAGAAAAAGGAAACTCCGTAGAGAATGAGAAATGCCCTACATTTTGCAGCAGCCACCGCCATGACCTTTATCTTTATCGGAGCAGCACTTCTCCGTATCGCAGCACATATGCTTGCAGCGAGGAATCAGACGCAGACTCCAAAGACCGGCTAAACCGATAATCGCATAGCACAGACGGCTGAGCCATGTCGTGTTTCCATGGGAAAACCAAGCGATGAAATCAAATTGAAAAAAGCCCCAAAGACCCCAATTCAAAGCTCCGATAATCACAAGAATAAAAGCCAAAACATTGATGCACTTCATGATGATATCCTCTCAAATTAATACTTCTCTCTATCTTAATTTTAAGATAAATGCTCAGATTTGTCATCATTTTTTAATTGAATCTGATAGGAACCTATAATTTCTCTAAAGATCCTTCTCCTCCTCGCCTCGGCATTCATTAATAAAGGAGAAATCTTCGACAAGTAAGGATCCTCGGAAGAAAACAGGATAGGCTGATATTCGAAATGCACGCCGCTGAGAATAGCCATTCCTTCACCAATGGACATCTGCACAATGGCAGGATTTAATAAATCGAGATAGCGGCTTAAGATTTTCATATTCGGGATATGCGCATCCGCTTCAAAGATGCATCCCCCATTAAAATAGACATGGCAGGTCTCATCGCCCCAGGAAATGGGCGCCGCTTCGGCCCCTCGCGCAGATTCATAGGAATACCTGTTGCTACCGTAAGCGGGCCCTTTCGCTACACCTGGGAAAAATCTTAAGGAGCGCGCCCCGCATACTTCGAGAGGCTCCCCTTTTTCAAATTCTATGCGATCGCATCCAAAATATCCCCCGGCGCAGATTCCCAAATACCCTCCGCCGCTTTGGACAAAGGCTCGGATCTTGTCTGTCCCGACGCCATCGAGCGCAGAGTGATAAAAACAATCTCTTCCGCCCGGCAGGATCAATAACTGTGTCTTTTTCTCCCAGTCCTCTGCGATCAGCTTTTTGGAATCGATCCGAGATACAGCATGCTGCGTAAGATCAACCTCTTGTTTTAAACTGCGTATAAGCTGTTTTAAACCGCCGCCGTCGACCCCTTGATCTGCATAGATTAGAATTTCACTCATATTTTTCTTTCTTTACAATAGATGCATTAAGATATTATGCTATATGATTTTACACTATTTTGAGAATTCTTATGGAAGAAATCGACCAAAAAGAAATCGATAAACTCATTAAGCTGAGCCGTATAGAATGTACTCAAGAGGAAAAAAAAGCTTTACAGTCAGACCTTAGTAATATTTTGAATTACGTAGCAGAACTCGATCAGGTCGATGTAAGCGGGATAGAGCCCTGCTACCGCGTCCTCGCCACCCTGAAAAATGTCATGCGAGAGGATACTGTCGGTGAAACGCTGGAAAGAGAGCTCTTTTTAGCTAATGCGCCTTCCCACGTCGGCGGACTGATCCGTGTGCCTCCAGTAATAAGTAAGTAGGTTTAATACTCATGCATCGTCTAACAGCCCATGCGCTGCGAGAACTCTTCCGTAAAGGAGATGTTTCTGCAGAAAAGATCGCTGAGGCCACTTTGAATAGAATCGCAGAGCACGATGGAAAAATCGGCGCCTTTCTTTCCCTCTTTTCCGAACGGGTGAGGGAAAGAGCCAAGCGCCTCGACCAGAAGCGCGCCTCTGGAGCTCCTCTAGGCAAACTAGCCGGTATTCCCATCGCTATCAAAGATAATATGCATGTCAAAGGAGAGCTGACGACATGCGCATCGCGCTTTTTATCGAATTACCGCGCGGTATTCGACGCCACTGTCGCACGCCTTTTAGAAGAAGAAGACGCCCTTTTGATCGGAAAGACCAACCTCGATGAATTTGCGATGGGCTCTTCCACGGAAAACTCCGCCTATCAACTGACTAAAAATCCCTGGGATCTGGACTGCTCGCCCGGAGGCTCTTCCGGAGGCTCTGCGGCAGCCGTCGCAGCGCGGCTATGCCCCCTTTCTTTAGGAAGCGATACAGGAGGATCCATTCGCCAACCCGCTTCTTTCTGCGGCATTGTCGGATATAAACCGACCTATGGGCGCGTCTCGCGTTATGGCCTGGTCGCTTTTGCGTCTTCTTTAGATCAGATCGGACCCTTTTCCACTACGGTGGAAGACGCGGCATTGATCATGGAAGTTTTAGGCAAGCATTGCCCGCATGACTCCACTAGCCTCTCGCTATCCAGCGAACCCTATGTAGAAAAACTGCATCGCCCTTTCAAAATGGGCAAGATCGGCATCCCTTATCGCTTTCTCGATCAAATGAACAAAGAGGCCAAAGAGCAGTTCTTCCGCACTCTTGACGTCTTTAAAGACAAAGGCGCCACACTCGTCGATGTCGATTTAGATATTTTGAAATATTCCATCGCGATTTACTACATCATCTCTACAGCCGAGGCCTCGACAAACCTGGCCCGCTTCGATGGAATTCGCTATGGCCAGCGTTCTTCGCGCGCAAAGACTTTGGACGAAGTGTATGATTTTTCAAAGCAAGAAGGATTTGGAGCCGAGGTCAAACGCCGGATCTTGCTCGGCACCTTTGTCCTTTCCTCAGGCTATCAAGACGCTTATTACAAAAAAGCGCTCAAAGTGCGCACGCTCATCATCGACAAATTCCGAGAGGCCTTTGAACAATGCCAGGTCATCGCGATGCCGACATCGCCCTTTACAACTTTTCCCTTAGGCGCGATTAAAAACCCGCTCGACATGTATCTGCAGGACATCTTCACCATCGCTGCCAACCTCGCAGGCCTGCCTTCGATCAGCATCCCCTCTGGCTTTAGTGCAGACAACAAACCATTCGGTCTGCAGCTGCTAGGCCCTCAGATGCACGATGGCGATGTACTTAGCTATGCCCACGCTTTTGAAAAAGCCACGCATTTTCATACAAAAATCCCCCCGCTTTTTGAGTAGACCTCTTGCGTGATTAAGGGTTCGTCGATTTTATGGATTATTTTGGCCGCTTTTTGATTCTTTTTCCGGGGGTTATATACGAAGTTGATATTACCCCCGAAAAAAGAATCAAAAAGCGGCTCAAAAGAACCGTAAAAACGACAGAACCTTAATTACACAAGAGGTCTAGTAAACCTATGACAGATATCATCTACTCCGATTGGGAACCGGTCATTGGATTAGAGATCCACGTCCAACTCAATACACAATCGAAGCTCTTTAGCGTCGCTCCTAACCGTTTTGGCGATGAGCCGAACACCAACATCACCGATGTGTGCACAGGCCAGCCTGGATCCTTGCCCGTACTCAATACAGAAGCTGTGAGAAAAGCTGTGCAGTTCGGCTGTGCCGTCCATGCACAGGTTGCCTATTTCAGCAAATTCGATCGCAAATCCTATTTTTATCCCGATAGCCCTAGAAATTTTCAGATCACGCAATTCGATGAGCCGATCGTTATAGGCGGTACCATCACTGCAGATGTCTACGGGCAGACCAAGCATTTCGCGATCAATCGCGCGCATTTAGAAGATGATGCGGGCATGCTCAAGCATTTTAATGCATTTGCTGGCGTCGATTACAACCGCGCGGGCGTTCCCCTGATCGAAATCGTCTCCGAGCCCTGCATGCACTCTCCCAAAGAAGCTGTCGCCTACGCCATGGCTGTCAAAGCGATCATGGAATACATCGGCGCCTCCGATTGCAACATGGAAGAAGGATCTCTTCGCGTCGACTGCAACATCTCTGTGCGAAAAAGACTGGAAAAGACATTGCGCCCTAAAAGCGAGATCAAAAACCTCAACTCCTTTTACAATATCGAAATGGCCCTCGAAGCCGAAATCCTGCGCCAGATCCGAGCGTATTCTCTTCAACCGCATGAAAGTCCCGACAAAGTCATCGGTCAAGCGACATACCGATTCGATCCGGAACGCAAAGAGGTCATCCTCATGCGTCAAAAGGAACAAGCCCAAGATTACCGCTATTTCCCCGAGCCTGATCTGCCGCCCATTATCCTCACAGAAGACTACATCGAGTCGATACGCGCTTCTCTTCCGGAACTCCCCCATCAGCGCTTCAAACGCTATATCACCGAATACGGCCTTCCTGAAGGACCCACCGCGATCCTCATCAATGACAAGCAACTCGCGGACTATTTTGAAGAAGCGTTAAAAATTTGCCCCAGTCCAAAAACTGTGTGCAACTGGATCACGGTCGAATTCACCGGCCGCTATAAAGATACTGGCAAAACACTTCTCGGGTCCGGCATCACCGCAGCGCACATCGGAAAACTCGTGCACCTCATCGAAAAGGGAACAATCACGGGAAAGATCGCCAAAAGCGTCGCCGATGAGATGGTCTTATCGCCTGGCAAAGACCCTGAACAGATCGTGAAAGAAAACCCCGATTTTCAGCCGATCCATGACACCTCGAGCATCGAGCCGCTCGTCGATCAGGTCCTCGCAGCCAACCCCCAATCCATCGCCGACTACAAGGCAGGCAAAGGGCGCGCCTTCGACTTCCTCGTCGGCCAGGTCATGAAGCTGTGCAAAGGTAAGGCCTCCCCTGCCGTCGTCAATGAAATCCTGACGAAAAAAATAAATACTTGAAAATTACTGACACCAGGTATTGTTCTGTTTTTTGCCCAAGAAAAAATAATGTCTAAAATTATTTATCTGAATGGTCCTTCCAGTTCTGGAAAAACAACATTAGCTAAAGCGCTGCAAGAATCTTTTCCTGAACCGTATCTTCATCTGGGGATCGACAAAATCATCGGCTTTATGCCTGCGAAAATGAATAATTGGGAAGGCGGGCCCGCTCCTCTGGGTTTTTCTTATGAATCAGCGACCGATCCCACTGGCCATCCCATTTATCAGATCCACTCAGGTCCCTTTGCAAAAAAAATTACCCGCTCACTCAAAGATATCGCTTTGCTGCTCGCCTCTCAACAGTATAATCTGATCATCGACGATGTAGCCTTTGGAGCCATTCAAGTGGAAGAATGGAAACAGGCGCTGAAAGATTACACTGTTCTTTATGTGGGCGTGTTAACACCATTAGCTATATTAGAGAAGCGCGAGAAAGAGCGGGGCGATCGTTTTTTGGGCAGCGCCCGAGGACAGTATTTCCAAGTACACGAAAATGTCGCCTATGATCTGGAAATAGATACTCATGTTCATAGTCTCAAAGAAAACGTCGAAAAAATACGAGACGCTTTAAAAAACTTAAAGGACGACGGCTGCAATTAGCATTTTGTAATTCTTAATATTTACACACATTGTTATTAAAAACAAATCTTAATTGCGAAATAATATAATTTTAAATTCGTAAATGATTTTGACCTAAATGTTTTAGTAGTTATACTGCGAATTAAATAGTAAAATATTTATTTTACTTATCGCAGGGATTTGTGATGAGGCATTTGGCCTTACCAGCCTCTTTTGTCATTTTTTTAACGTGCGGAGGGTGCTATCCCGATCGCGCGGTGATCAGCCCCTTTAGTTATGCTCCACGCTCCCCTTCTAAACCCTGGTCGCCGCCTCCCACTGTCACTCCGATGGATCTAGCGACAGGCCCTCCGGAACTGCCAAAAAAAGAAGAGCCCTATAGTTTGGCCGAATTGATCGATATCGCGCTGAGCATTAATCCACAGACAAAACTTTCCTGGGCGGAAGCGCGCGCGGCCGCAGCGCAGTTTGGACAGTCGCAAAGCGATTATTTCCCCGATATCACCGGCAATTTTGTCTATACGCGTTTCCGCCAGCCGATCTTTCTTCAGCAGATCACACCTACAGATCTTTCTTTTTCTGGAAATCCCACAGGTGCTACGAATGTTATTGTCCAAGATATCTATTACAGCTTCTGGCAGCCGCAGCTGACTGCCTCCTATCTGCTATTCGATTTTGGGACAAGGCGCGCCACCTCAGAGGCTGCCAAGCAAGCGCTCTATTACGCAGATTGGACGCATAACAACACGATCATGATGCTTTTGCAAACGGTGATGAACGACTATTACAACTATCTCTACCAAAGACAGCTTCTCGTTGCAAACGAACAAAATGTGGCAACGGCCAAGGTCACTTTGCAAGCAGCCCAGACGGGATTGGACAATGGAGTGCGCGATGTCTCGGATTACCTGCAGGCAAAAACACAGCTCCTGCAAAACCAGACGACCTGGGCCTCTCAGCAGCAAAATGTGGAAACCTCTTACGCGACCATGCTCTATGATATGGGCCTTCCGGCAAATATCTGCATCCGGACCCAGGATTTCCCCACGACGATGCCGGAAAGCGATCTACTTCCCCCTGTGGAGACACTGATCGCCTTTGCCATGCAAAATCGGCCCGATCTGTTGGCTGCGGAGGCGAACTTGCATGAACAGGAAGCAAATTTGACCGTTGCCAAAACGCAATTTCTTCCAAAGGTCAACTACAATTTCAACATCGCTAAAAACTATTACAGCCAAAACCTGCATGACAAGTACAATTTCACGAGCTCATTTTCTGTGAGCATGCCCCTGTTCAGCGGATTCTATTACCGCAATGCCATCAAAATGGCCGAATCCGTCAAAAAGGAAGCGGAAGAACAGCTCAAGGAAACCGAGCTCAATGTCATCAAGCAGATCACGACCTACCACTACAGTGTAAAAATCGCCTTTGAGACCTTGCAATTCGCCACAGCTTATTTGGAGGCGGCCCAAGAAGAATATGATGTGTCCTTAAGCAAATACAAGCAAGGCACCAATACCATCGTCGATGTCGTCAATGCACAAAGCTCCCTTGCAGATGCACGCGCCAGATCGATCAACTCCTATCAACAGTGGTATACATCCTTGGCAAATCTCTCCTATTCGACAGGCATGCTTTCCCCCACTTCCCTGTCGCCTTTTAATCTAAATACCGGTCCTGCAACTACAGTACAAGCAGAGCCTGTTAACCTCCAAGAGGAAACCCATGAAAAGTAAACTCGTCCCTTTGATCTTTTGCGCCCTTTATAGCGCAGGCTGTCAGAAACCTGCCCCTCCCCCGCCCGCAGCCCATATGGTGACTGTCACGCAAGCGACGGTGAAAGATGTGCCGCTCTATCGGGAATATGTCGGGCACGTTGTGGCAAAAATCAACGTCCAGGTCATGTCTCAGGCATCGGGCATCATCACGCAGCAGCGTTTCATAGAAGGACAAGAAGTGAAAAAAGGAGATCTGCTCCTCGTGATCGATCCACGACCTTACCAGGCGTCGCTGCAGAAGGCCGAAGCGCAGCTCGCGCAAACCTATGCGAGCTTGAAATACAATCAGGAAAAGACCATGCGCTACGCGAGCCTGGTGCAAAAAGATTTCGTCTCGCAACTCGACTATGACCAATATGTGACCAATGTACTGACCGATGAAGCGCAGATCGAACAGAACCAGGCAGATATCGAGCAGGCCAAGATCAACTTAGGGTACTGCTATATCATGGCGCCGATGGACTGCGTGACCGGAAAACTCCAGGTCAAGGCCGGCAATTATGTCGATGCTATGGCCAATACCGTCTTAACCACGCTGACGCAAATACAGCCCATCCTCATCGATTTCTTTGCCCCTGAAACAGATCTTCTCCTCATTCAAGAGCAGCAAAGAAAAGGAAATTTGGCCCTTTACGCCTTTCCAGACCCAGAACACAAATGCAGTTTTAAGGGAGATCTAACCTTGATCGACAATCAGGTCAATACAGGGACCGGTTCGATTTTGCTCGAGGGAACTTTCGCCAATGAACAAAAAATTCTCTGGCCTGGCCATTTTGTCGATGTCAAACTGATCTTGGGAGAGCAAAAAAATGCACTGCTGCTTCCCACGCAAGCGGTCATGGTCGGCCAAAGCGGATATTATGTGTTTGTGGTCAAAAGCAATTCTACGATTGAGATGCGTCCTGTCACAGTAGGTCAAAAATATGATCAAATGACCGCCGTCTTGTCGGGCATTACGGCAAGCGATAAGGTTGTCACGCAAGGACAGCTGAATCTCTATCAAGGGATGAAAGTAGAAATTAAAGAGTGAAAAAACATGAATATTTCAGCGATTTTTATCCGCCGCCCAGTCATGACTGTGCTGGTGATGCTCACGATTCTTTTTTTTGGGATTCTCGCATACCGCTCCTTGCCAGTGAGCAATCTGCCCGATATCGACTTCCCCACTATCCAGGTCTCTGTCGA
>Ga0209579_10002543_pt1 | contig 13822 bp, 11 predicted proteins | sample Coa_R1_2_FD_187152 | JGI IMG/M metagenome (GOLD analysis project Ga0209579, IMG submission 187152) | Surface soil microbial communities from Centralia Pennsylvania, which are recovering from an underground coalmine fire - Coalmine... | ecosystem: Environmental > Terrestrial > Soil >... | reverse complement strand
CAGCGCGCGCACGATTTTTCCCGGGCCTTCCTTGCGCGGTTTCCACGGATGGTACAGCGTGAACAGCAGCAGGCAGCCGAAGCCCATGTATATGAGCGAGTAGCCGGGAATGAGCATGAATGTGTCGATTTCTTCGTACTTCAACATCGGCGCGAGCAGCAGCAGGCCGGCGGCGAGAATCCAGAGCGAATGCGCGCGCACCCACGGCACGAATCGTTCGCCGCGGAATTTCGCGAAGTACGCGAGGAGCACGCCGAAAAAGAGCGAGTCGATGCGCAGGTGCGTGTAGCACGAACCCGAATAGCGCAGGCTTTCCTGATTTCCCATGGGCAGAGTGGCGGGAATGCTTTTGACGTAGAAATAGCGCAGCACGAAACACGCGACAAAAATAATTCCGCAGAGCCACACGATCGGCTTGAAGCGGTCGCGCAGCGCCAGGCCGTAGCGCAGGCGCGGGTAGAAGGCCATGATCGCAAAAATAATGATTCCGAGCGAGATGTAGAAATGTTCTTCGACGGCCAGCGACCAGACATGCACCCAGATGTAGCCGAGGTAGTTTTGCAGAAAAAACGCTTCGCTCAAAATGATGTGCGTCGTCGGTTGCCCATTCGGCAGCAGCCCGCGCTGAATGTAGTTTGCGTCCAGCCATCCGAGCAGGATCGATACGGCCAGCAGGCAGTAGAACGCGGGGTAAATTTTCAAGCCGCGCCGCACGTAAAAGCGCGCGAAGCGGATGTCGCCGGTGTTCGAGAATTCGTTGAACATGAGGCTCGAAACCAGGAATCCGCTCAGCACAAAAAACAGCGCGACGCCCGACCAGCCGGTTTTGAACCAGACGCGCAGCACTTTTTGCACGGGCATCCAGATGTGGTATCGCTCCAGCGGTTCGACCATGTGCCGGCCGAACGTCATGAAGACCGCGATCGCTCTCAAGACGTCCAAGCCTTTGTTGCGCGAACCCATGCAGCTCCTTGGTCCGAGGGTATCCGTATATTATCGGCTGTTTCGATGCGCGCGAATACAGGGGTCAGGGGTCAGAGGTCAGAAACGGCGGCGAAACCGCTACTCGGTTTTTTTCTGACTTCTGACCTCTGATCCCTGACTCTCTGGCTTCGCCGCTCCGCACGTTACGCGCATGTCCACCGGCACGGCTTTGACGCCTGTATACATCGGGAATCTGTCGGACTTCACGCGCGCGTGCTTTTCGCACACGGGCACTACCACCAGCACGTTGTCCGTCCGGCGCTGACCAAACGCCGCGGCGGTGGCGGTTCCGGCGCACAGTTCGGCGCAACAAATGGCCACGGGCTGGCGGCTGAATTTTTTCCAGTGCTCCAGCCAACTCGCGCATTTGCATTTTGCGGGAATGATTCGATTGAAATTCTTCAGGAACTTTCGTTTCATCGCGTCCTTTTGAAGCCCTTACTGACTCGCGCGTTCTCAACGCCACAACTTCCCCTCACCCCGCGCAGGAGTACCTGCGTCGGCCCTCTCCCGGAGGGAGAGGGGAACGGCAACTGCTCACCGCGCTCACGTGACGCCTCTATTACGCGCGGATCAATAGGCAGGACGGCCTCCGGGCCCGTCTCGCATTCGAAGCGCACTATTGGACGGGCCCGGAGGCCCGTCCTACTGAAATACGCGCTCACGGTGTTTTCTTTTTCTTGGCTTCGGAGGCAGTCGGCAATGCCGGCATGGCTTTTCCGAGCGCCAAATCCGACGGCTTCATGCCGAAACGATAGCCGTCGCCGCGATACGCGGACGGCTTGTACTCATCCACGATCGTCACGTCCGCTTTCGCGGGCACTTCCAATCCCACGCCCCAATACACGCCGTTGACGATGATGCGCCTCAGCGCTTCGTTTTGCAAATCGGTGGCGGCACCCATGGTCGTGCAGAGGGCTTTGTTTTCCTTGCCGGCTTCGTTCTTGACCACGCGCGTCCAGACGATCGGCTGCATCGGGTCGTTCTTTTTGCCTTCAAGCGGCTTGTCATCATGATTCATGCCGACGAGCACGCTGCCGCGCACGAGAATTTTTGCGTCGGCGGGCGGGTGCGCTTCGTAAACATCCGTGTCGCCGAAAATATCGCTCACGCCGCGCAGAATCGGATCGTCCTTCGCGCTCTCTTCGATGATCCCGCGCGTGGCCTGATGCATGTGATTGCCCCAATGGCTGACCCAGGTTTCGCCGAGCACCTGCCTGCCGAAACCCTTCGGCCACTCCTTGCCGTTGTTGTTCCAATTGTATTTTGCGTACGGGCCTTTCAATCCGGCGAAGGCGTGCGTCGCGGTGCGCAGGCCGATGAACGCTTTGCCGGCCATGTAGGCGTTGTCGAAATGTTTCATCACGTCGTCGGGATAGCTGCGGAAGCGCAGCGACATGACCACGGCGTCGGCCGTGTCGAGCGCTTCGGCGCCGGGGAGGCTGTCGTGCAGATTGGGATTAATGGTGCCGTCTTTGTCGAGCGAAAACAGGACCGTGCATTTGAAACCGTGGCGCTGCGAGAGAATTTTCGCGAGCATCGGCAGCGCTTCTTCGGAGCGGTATTCTTCGTCGCCGCTGAGGAAAACGACGTGCTTGCCTTTGCCCGGGCCGTCCTTGCCTTCGAAGACGAGCCATTGGTCCTCAGCGATGGCGGCGAGCGGGAGAAGTGCGGCACAGAGAAGAAGGGCGAGTTTTGGATGATTCACGGATGACTCCTGTAACGCAGTGTATAAAGCAAGAACGGTTTTATTTCTACACCAGTTGGGGCGAAATGTGAGGAGCGCGGCGTCGGTTTGCCGTTTCCCCCTCTCCCTCCGGGTGAGGGCCGACGCATGTACTCATGCGCGGGGTGAGGGGAATTCCAGCGCAACAGTGATCCGCACAATTCCCCTCACCCCGCGAGCGAGTACGCTCGTCGGCCCTCTCCCGGAGGGAGAGGGCAGCGCACCGCACTTTTTTGGAGAGCTTTGAATAATGCGAAACCTCTTTTCTTTGATCGCGACCGCCATTGCAACGTTTCTCGTTTCTCCGGCCCATGCCGCCGATGATCCCGTGCATCACTATCTCTACGTCGCCGCGCCGGGCATTCGCGACGATTTGAAATGCGGCGGGCACGGGCTGCTGGTCTTCGACATCGACGACGGATTCAAATTCGTCAAGCGCATCCCGACCAAAGGCGTCGATGACAAAGGCAAGCCGATGAACGTCAAAGGCATCTGCGCCAGCAAAGACTTGCATTGCGTCTACGTCAGCACACTCAAAACGCTGGAGTGCATCGACCTCCTTTCGGAAAAAAACCTATGGGAACGCGCCTACGACGGCGGCTGCGACCGCATGTCGCTCGCGCCGGATTCCAAATTCATGTACCTCCCGACGCTTGAAAAAGACACCTGGCACATCGTCGATCCGCGCGACGGTTCTGTGATCGCGAAGATCGAACCGAAATCCGGCGCGCACAACACCGTCATCAGCGCCGACGGCTCGCGCGCGTTTCTCGGCGGCTTGAAAACCAACGTGATGACCATCGCCGACACCGCCACGCACTTGCCAAAAAGCACGATTGAATTCGGCGACAAAGTGCGGCCGTTCGTGATCAACGGCAAAGCCACGCTCGTGTACCAATGCGTCAACAACCTGCTCGGCTTCGAAATCGGCGCTGTTCCCCCCTCTCCCCTTGAGGGAGAGGGGCCGGGGGTGAGGGGTAAAGTCGCGCAGCGCGTCGAAGTCAAAGGTTTCGAAAGCGGCAAAGTCGCGCGGCACGGCTGCCCCAGCCACGGCATCGCGCTGACGAACGACGAAAAAGAAGTCTGGGTCACCGACGCGCACAACAAGCGCATGCACATTTTCGACAACACGGTGATGCCTCCGAAATACGTGTCGAGCATCGAATTGCGCGACGAACCGGGCTGGGTGACGCTGAGCATCGACGGCAAATACGCGATTCCCTCGACCGGCGACGTGATCGAGATTGCGACGCGCAAAATCGTGGCGCGTCTGACGGACGAAACGGGCGCGGCGGTGCAGAGCGAGAAGTTGATGGAGATTGACCTGGCGGGCGGGAAGGTGGTGAACGTCGGGGATCAGTTTTCGAATGGGAAGGTGAGGTAGTGCCACGGAGCGCCGGCTTCCAGCCGGCCCGCATCGGAATAGCGGCTCCGAAAAATCAAAAAATCTGCGCCGGCAGTTTCAAGCCGTTCGTGCGCCACTGGCTGTACGCAGCCAGTGCCGCATCGGCGGGGCGCGCCCAAATTCATGAAAGATTCCCGCCGGCAAAATGCGGGGGCTGTGAAAAAAAGTTTTATTTTTTGTTTGACAATTAGGGAATTGGGGCGGTATGCAGGGGGATCCACGAAACCTATTGGGTGCCCGGCACGCCTCTTTTATCGGCGTCCCTTTTTAATCCGGACAAAATCGATTTGGATTGACGGCGGCTTTTTGCTGCGGGGTGCGGCACGGCTGTGCGTATGGGGAGGGTTTTGTCATGGATTCGAATTGTGGATTTTCGGGGGACAGTTTTCGTGGGGATGATGGGGCAAATGGGGCTAATGGGGCCAATGAGCCTAATGGGGCGGATAGGACGGATAGGACGGATAGGCCCAATGGGGCCAATATGCCTAATGATCCTCGGCGGGCGGAGGAGTTGCGGCATTTGGAGCAGGTGAAGTTGAATGCGCGGGTGGCGGAGTGGGAGCATAAGGGCGCGGGGTGGATGGAGTACCTTAAAGAGGTGGCGGCGAAGTTTGGGATGACTTGGGAGGCGGTGAGGTTGTTTTTGGACAACCATTATCGGGAGGAAGATATTCCGAAGGACCCGATTGAGCGCGAGCGGGCGCTGTTGTATTTGCGTAAGAATGAAGAGGTTGGGAAGCCGCCGGGATGGGTGCAGGTTTCGGGGTTGTGGGCGTCATCGGAGCCGGCGTTGAGTATTATCGAGCGGCGGCAGCGGTTGCAGAATTTGTATCGGGCGACAAAGACGATTATGCGGGAGGCGATTGGCGTGAAGTATAAGGGGTTGGTTGGCGCGGAAGAGGAGCGGACGATTTATTGGGATCCGGTGGCGGAGGTGTGCAAGGCGTTGGAAGTTTCGCAGTCGAAATTGACGCAATTGATCAAGGAGCATTCGGGGAGCAATTTGCCACAGTTGGCGGATGAGATTCGGGGAGAGGCGGTGCAGCGGAAGATGAGGGCGGAAGTGAGGGAGCGGGTTTTGAAGGCGAGGGGAATGGGGCCAATGGGGCGAATGGGGCAGATGGGGCCGATGAAGAAAGGGTGTTGCGAGGGGTGTGGAAAAGCGCTGACGCGTGAAGGCGGGACTACGAACGATGAGGAGATTGGGGAACTTGGTGCAACTTTTTCACGGAAATGTTGGGAGGTTTGGCGGGCGCTGAAGGCGACGCGGAAGGAGCCGGAGTTTTCGCGGGAGATTTGGGCTTTGGGGTATGGGTTTGCGACGTACCGGCGGATGTATCGGGCGTGCAAGGTGGTTTACGAGATGACGCCGCAGCAGTTGGAGATGTCGCTGATAGAGGAAGCTTTGCGGAAGACGCGGGAGAATGAGGGGAAGGATGGGGAGTGGGACGTTTTCTATGCGAAGTGGAAGGGGTTGAAGAAGGAGTTTAAGGAGTGGACTCCGGAGGAGTTGGATAAGGCTTCGCGGTCGATCAAGACTTGGGATGCGATTGAGGCGGAGGCGAGGGAGAAACGGAATTCAAAATGCAAAATGGAAAATGCAAAATGAAGGGCGGGCGGGCTTAATTCAAAATGTAAAATTCAAAATGAACGGCGCGCGCGATGCGGTGCGCGGCGGGGAATTTTTGAAATTTGACATTGTGTAGCCGAACGGCTACAGTGCATTCATGTTTGTGCTTCGCAAAACCGAGTACTTCGCTCGGTGGCTGGACGAACTCCGCGATCTGCGCGCGCGTGCGCGCGTTCAGGTGCGTTTGGAACGTTTGGTGGCTTGAAACATGGGCGACGTCAAGCCGGTTGGAGAAGGAGTCTCCGAAATGCGGATCGACTACGGTCCCGGCTACAGAGTCTACTTTACAAAGCGCAGGCACGACGTGGTCATTTTGCTGGCCGGCGGCGACAAACGCACGCAATCCGCCGACATCAAAACTGCCTTGAGCCTGGCGCGCAACTTGCAGGAGCCGACATGAAAAAGACAAAGACCACTCCCTACGACGTCGCCGAGCACCTTCGCACTCCCGAAGAAATGGCCGCGTACCTGGAGGCGTGCCTGGACGATGCAAAGGGCGACGTTGGTTTCATCGCCAAAGCGCTGGGGGATATCGCCCGAGCCAAAGGCATGGCGCAGGTGGCCCGCAAGTCCGGCCTCTCGCGCGAAAGCCTGTACAAAGCGCTCTCCGGTGAACGAAGCCCGGATTTCGATACGATTCTGCGGGTGGTCGGCGCGCTGGGGCTGAAGTTGCACGCGGATGTTGCGTAGCGCGACCGAGAAAATAGGCGGTTTGACAATCATGGCGAAAGGAATTTAATACAGGCGATTGACACGAGCATTAAATTCTCAGCGATTTTGTATTTAGCCACGGAGTGGCGACACGCTTTTAATAGCCGTGGCCGTAGCGCGTACTCGCGCAAGGCCACGGTTTTAGGGGGAGTGGAATTGAAAGCCGCGTAGCGGCGGCACAAGGGACGCGGACGAAGCGGTGGAGCAACGCGATTTGTGTCGCCGCACGATTGGAATAATCACATGCCGACGTTGACAAAACAGCACGAGAAGATACTGAGAGGAAATTCTGCGAAACAACCTTGCGACTCAATAGCTTGTCCGCGTCTAAGAAACTAATTATCGACGGCCGTATGCAAATTGGGATGTCCTTTCCACCTATGAAGCTAACACCAGAAATAACGCCTGACGAACTCCGATCATTTCTGGTTGAGTGGAGAAAACTATTTATAAACAATGATTCAACCTCCTTTCGCTGTGTGTTAAATCTCGTTGCGCGGCTATTCGGCGATGAAGGAAAAACGTTGCGTACGCTGATGCATAAACAATTCGACAACTTTATGCAGAACAATCCGTCCGCAATTAAACATACGCGCGCAGACGGCGTCGAATTTCATTTGACATTTGATGAAATTAAAAAGCTTATTAGCCCATTCATATTTCACGACGACTTAGACAATGAAAAACTGGAGCCGTTATTTGAAATCATTTCAATCGACGGCTCGATGACTTGTCATGCGCTTTTTGAGTTTTTACCACCGGCAGTAGTGTTAATGCAACAAGCGAAGCAGATTGCTGAGTATCTTGAGGGGAAACTTGGTGCTGGTAAACCGTAAAGCCATGATTTCATCATTATCAGTGTGGCTTCTCGAAGCACTCGTTTTTACGCAGCGGACACGGGCTTAACTTGCTTCTTGCCCCGCTCCAGCGCTACAATCTGCTCAGCGAAACTCGGAGCACCGCTATGAAACCCACGTCCCTGAAATTTTTACGCCACGCAATCCTCAGCACCCTCGCCCTCTCGGTCTTCTGCGCCGCCGCCGAATCCCCGCCCATCGACCGCGACTTTACCCTCGACGTCCAGCCCTCCGGCCTGCCCGAAAAGTTCACCTTCAAGGCGCGCAACCTCTTCAATCACGCCGATTATCTTGCGTCGGACGAATGCAACGGGCGGCTGGCCGGCAGCGAGGGCGAGGCAAAGGCGCGCGAGTACATCGTCAAGCGGCTGCACGCGATTGGCTACGAGAATGTGCGGCATTTCATGTTCACGTTTACCGGCGACGTGAAAATGGGGCCGAACAATTCTCTGACCGCGACCACGCTGGGCAAAAACGAAAGCAGCGCGACCAAGTACGAATTGATCGACGATTTCAAGCCGATGCCGATCAGCGCGCCGGGCGAAGGCGCGGGCGATCTGGTTTTCGTGGGCTTTGGGATCAGCGCGCCGGAGAAAGGCTACGACGATTACGCGGGGATCGAGGCGAAGGACAAAGTGGTGCTGGCGTTTCGCGGCGAGCCGGAGAAGGCTGACGGCACGCGCATCGGCGGCGCGAACGACCCGCATGCGGCGGCGAACGTGTACAGCGATCTGTTTTACAAAGCCGGCGTGGCGCGCGACCACGGCGCACGGGCGCTGCTGCTCATCGACGGCGAACGCGGCAAGGCGCCGCCGAAAAAAATCATGCCCGACATGATCCGCGGCGGGGGCCGGCGCCACTGCGGCTTTCCGCTGATTCAAGTCCTGCCCGACGTGGCTGAGAAATGGATCGACGGTGCGAGCATCGCTCCAGGCGAAAAAAAGCTCGTTGAAAGCGCCACGCTCGCCGAACTCAAGAAAAAAATCAGCGCGGAACTGAAGCCGTCGAGCTTTGCGGTGCCGGGACTCAACATCGGATTTAACGTCGATATCATTCGCGAAAAAGCGACGGATTACAACCTCGCGGTGGTGCTGCCCGGAAACGATGCGGTGCTGAAAAACGAAATCGTGGTGATCGGCGCGCATTACGATCACCTCGGCACCGGCAACGAATTCTCGCTGGCCGACAAAGCCGACATGGGCAAGATTCACCGCGGCGCCGACGACAACGCGTCGGGCACGTCGTCGGTGTTGGAACTGGCCGACGCGCTCTACAAGAATCGCGCGGCGCTCAAGCGCACCGTCTGGATCATGTTTTTCGGCGCGGAAGAAATGGGCACGATCGGCTCGAACGATTTTGTGAAAAATCCGCCCGAGGATTTCAAAGTCTCCAACGTCGCCGCGATGCTCAACCTCGACATGGTCGGCCGCTGCCGCGACAACAAAGTCATGGTCTACGGCGCGTCAACCGGCAAAGGTTTCGACGACGTTCTAAAAAGCAGCGACAAAGAGCTCGGCCTCGACATCAAAACGACCGCCGACGGCTTCGGCGGGTCGGACCAGACGGCGTTCGTGACCGCGGGCATTCCCGTGCTCTTCTTCTTCACCGGGTCGCACCCCGATTACCACAAGCCCAGCGACACCGCCGACAAACTCGACGTGGCCGCGCAGGCGAAAATCACGGGCCTGGCGTTCAATGTCGCGGCGAACCTGATCAACGCGCCGGAGCGGCCGAAGTTCGTGAAGATCGACGCGCCGCGCATGAGCGGCGGAATGAACGGGATTCGATTGGGCACGCTGCCCGATTACGCGTACGACGGCAAGGGCCTGCGCATCAACGGCGTGCGCGACGCGTCCCCGGCCGACAAAGCGGGCCTCAAAGCCGGCGATATTCTGATCATGCTCGGCGGCCGCAAAATCGAAAACATCAACGACTACATGAACGCGCTGGCGCAAGCCAAACCCAACGTCGAAACGCCCCTGAAAATTCTGCGCGACGGAAAAGAGATGGAGGTGAAGGTGGTGCCGGAACAGAAGTAATTCAAGATGAGAAATTCAAGATTCAAAATTGGACGGCGATGAATTCAAATTTGAATGACACGCGGCGGCAAATGTCCTAAATTATAGGCAGGCAAATCGACGGAATCGGAGTGGCGGTGTAGCATGATCGAATCAACCTCAACGACTGCGTCAATCTCTGCCCCGCCCCACAGGAGCGAGATTGAATATCCATTTTCGGACGGCAAACCCGTGGCTGAAACCGACATTCATTTCGACGCCATCGCCGCGCTCAACGCGCTGCTGAAGCGTTTCTTCAAAGGCCGCGACGACGTCTACGTGGCCTCGAACAATTTGATTTACTACACGGAAGGCGACATCGGCGACCGCTTTTCGCCGGACGTGTACGTGGTGCTCGGCGTGAAAAACTATTTGCGCCGCACGTACCTGATCTGGGCAGAAAAGAAGCCGCCAACGGTGGTGTTTGAATTTACATCGCGGGGAACGAGTGGCGAAGATCGAGGCTCGAAGAAGGAATTGTGCGCGAGTCTCGGCGTGAAAGAGTATTTTCTCTTCGACCCGGAACATGATTATTTGAAGCCGGCGTTTCAAGGCTACGAACTGTTCCGCGGCGTGTATCGGCCGATTCGCGCGGACAAGGACGGGATGCTGACGAGCCGAAGTCTGGGTTTGAAATTCCGCGACGACGGGCGTTATCTGGCGGCATTTGACGCGGCGACGGGGAAGCAGATTTTGCGGATGGACGACGCGTTGGACGAAGCGGAGGAGCGGGCATCCAATGCGGAAGCGGAAGCGGAGCGCTTGCGCAGGGAAATCGAGCGCTTGAAGGGGCGGAAGAATTGAGTGTGTGCTTTGCCTTATTTTCGAATGGTTGATTCGCCGCCCATCACATGCCGCACAATCTTCGGCGCATGCTCCCGCGAATTCTCAATGAAAATCCGCCCCGTGTCCAAACCCGCTTGCACCGTTCCCGCGATGTACAACCCCGGCACGTTCGATTCGCACGTCTCCGCATTCACGCTCGGCACGAGCGTTTTTTCATCGACTTGCACGCCGCAGCGCCGCAGCAAGTCGGCGTCGGGATGGAAGCCGATCAGCGCGAAGACCGTGTCCGCGGGAAGGCGCAGCAGCGAGCCATCGGCGAGGCGCGCTTCAACTTCGCGCGGCTTGTCATGGAATGCAATCGCCGTCGCGTTGAAGTGCGCGGCAATCGCGCCTTCGGCGATGCGGTTTTCGACATCCGGGCGCACCCAGTATTTGACGCCCTCTTTGAGTTTCGAATCGCGCACGATCAGTGTGACGCTGCGCGCGCCGTTGCGCCACAAATCGAGCGCGGCTTCGCACGCGGAATTTCCGCCGCCGACGATGACGGCGTGCTCGCCATAGTGGCGGTACGGATCGTCGTAAAAAGAGCTGACCCACGGCAGATCGGCGCCGGGGACAGCGAGCTTGAAGGGATGATCGAAGTAACCGGTGGCCATCGCGACGGCCCGCGCGCGGCGTTCGATGCGCGCGCCATCGCGCTGAGAGCCGACGGTGAAAAAATCGCCGGTGCGTTTTGCGGAGAGGACTTCCTCGTGCAGCGCTAACGGAATTCGATAACGATCGACGATGGCGCGGTAATAAACGAGCGCCTGCTGGCGCGTGGGTTTCTCGTCGGGCACGCAAAAGGGAATGCCGGCGATTTCGAGTTTGTCGCGCGTGGTGAAAAAAGTCATGAACGCCGGAAAATCCAGAATCGCCTGCGTCAACTGGCCGCGGTCCACGAGCAGCACGTTTAAGCCGGCGTTGCAAGCTTCGGCGCCGATGGCGATGCCCGTCGGGCCGGCGCCGATAACGAGCAAATCTAGGATTTCAGAATTGAATTCAGCCGCCAATTGTAAATTCCTTTGCGCCTCTTCCCCTCTGCGCCTCCGCGCCTCCGCGAGTGAATTAATTCGCCAGCCAAGTCTTCAGCGTCGCGCAATCCTTTTTCATGATCGCGATCTGCTCCGGCGCGGCGCCTTCGAGGTATTCGACATGCTGCGAGACGGGACCGTCGTAATTCGTTTTCTTCAGCCAGTCGAAATACTCGCGATGGACCATGCCCTCGCCCAGCGGTCCCCACACCGCGGTGAAACCTTTGTCCTTCTCGCCGCGTTTCCATTGGAAATCTTTGGCGTAGACGGCCGTGAAAAATGGCTCCATCAGCCGCGCGTGCAGCGGCCACGCCAATCCGCCTTCAATCGTCGCGTGCGCGATGTCGAAGCACGTGCCGATCGCTTTCGGATCGAGTTCGTGGACGAGTTCGTAAATATCCCACACCGCGCAGCCGATGTATTTCGCGCCGCTGTGATTCTGCCAGCCGCCGCAGACGCCGATTTCCTTGTTCATCGCGGCAAGGTCGCGCAGGCCAGCTTTGAGGTTTGCCAACTGAGGCGGAATCGGCTTGTTCAAATCGTACGTCTGAACCCCGAGCCGATAGCGCGTGCAGCCAAGCTGCTTGGCCGTGCGCAAAATTTTCTCGGCGAAAGGCGTGGACGTGTTGACAATATCCGTGGTCACAATCGCCATCGCCAATTCCTTCGCCTTCAACGCCGCGTGCAGCTTCGGCAAATCCTCGGCGGCGCGCTCCGGTTCGATCTGCCCTTTCTTGCGCACGGGACATTCGATGCCCTTCCAGCCGATTTCAGCGACGACTTCCGCGGTGCGCTCGAATCCGATGCTTTGAAACGATTTTGTGAACACAATCGGCGACAAGCGCGGCAACGCGCCTTGATCGGCGCGCGCGTTTAGCGCCAGCGCCGCGCAGGCGGCGGCGGAACCGGCGAGAAACTGGCGGCGAGTCGGTGCGGAAAGATTTTGCGGCATGGTCGCGCTCCTCTGAAATTTGGCCGCTTGCTGGCGTGCGCGGCTCTGGGATTTGGCCGCTTACTTACGTGCGCGGCTCTGCGGTTGCGCTGTATACAACCATGGAATCATAACCCGTTGCCGATTATTGGAGGACAAAAAATGTGCCGCGCGCTGCTTCTTATTTCTATTCTACTCGCACTGAATAATTTCGCCGCTGATGAGCAGCCCGACCCTCTCTTTGACGGCGCGCATGGCCTGCGCTGCGCCCGTCGCGTGGATGACAAGACCATCCGCGTCGCCTTTGGCGCAAGCTTCGTTGCGGACATCGGCGCGAAAGGCGCGGCGTACCGTATCGTTAGCCCCGACGACGAAGATTTTCAGAAAGGAATTCGCGCTGACAAAGCAGCCGTCTCTACGAACGACGATGTTGCGCCTCCCGAGGGTTGGCAGGGCAAGCCGTTCAAGCGCTCAAGCGTGACGCTCACGCTTCCGCAGCCGATGAAAGTGGGCCATCGCTATTGGGTGGAGGCGCTCGGAATCAATGGCCGCCTGGTCACCGGCGGGCGCGCGGCAGCATGGACGTCGGTGCTGAGCGACGATGCTGAGAAGAACGACGCTGAGCGCAACGCGCTCGGCGTGCGCGCGCTCGAATTGATTTCGCCGTTCGCGATTGAACTGACTGTTGGGCCGGGCTTGGACGCCGCGCGATTCGACAATCATCCCGAAACGATCGTGCTGCGCTGCGCGGACGATCCTGATTTTAAGGACGGTCTCAAAGCACTTTCATGCGGGCGGCGCTCGCGCGGCGATTGTTTCGTTACAGACGGCTGGCCGTGGAAAATTTATCAGCAGCACGAACTTTTTGCGATTTTCGACAAGCCGCTCAAGCAAGGACACAACTACTCGCTCGATTTGAATTCCACCGCGCCGCTGGTCTGCGGCGCAAACAAAATCGCGCTCGAAGTCGATGACCGCAAAGCGCTCAACCCGGCATTGAAGGTCAACCAGATTGGCTACCTTCCCGACGCGCCGGGAAAATACGCGTACCTCGGCGCGTGGACGGGCTCGCTGGGCGCATACGATTTCGGCGCAACGCCGAAATTCGAACTGCGCGACGCGTTCACGCATCAAGTTGTTTTCAACGGCGAAAGCAAATTGCGTCACAAAGCCGGCGAGAAGAAAGAGAGTGCGTACAAAGACGATTTCTCCTTCGAGAATGTGTGCGAATTGGATTTTTCCGCGCTTCAAAAGGAAGGCAGCTATTACGTCTGCGTGCCGGGCGCGGGGCGTTCGTTCACGTTCAAAATCGCGCCGGACGTTTATGTCGAGCCGTTCAAAGTGATGATGACCGGCGTGCTGCATCAACGCTGCGGCATCGAAATGAAAGCGCCGTACTCGGATCATTATCGCCCCGCGTGCCATCGCGATCGCACGGAACTGACTGATTATGTGCACGCGACCGAAGCCGAGAATTTCAAGAATCTGCCGCTGCACGTCGTCGATGCGAAAAAGTACGATCTCTACGGCGGCCATCACGATGCCGGCGATTACAACCCGCGCTCGCATTTGGAAATTGCAGAATACGCATTTTTGCTCTATGAAATCAAGCCCGCCGCGTTTCGCGACGGCCAGTTGCGCATCCCCGAAAACGCCAACGGC
>Ga0209579_10002542_pt1 | contig 13824 bp, 11 predicted proteins | sample Coa_R1_2_FD_187152 | JGI IMG/M metagenome (GOLD analysis project Ga0209579, IMG submission 187152) | Surface soil microbial communities from Centralia Pennsylvania, which are recovering from an underground coalmine fire - Coalmine... | ecosystem: Environmental > Terrestrial > Soil >... | reverse complement strand
GCGGCGGGATCCACCGTCACAGTCGCGGGGAAACAGACAAATGAGAATCGCACAGGTTGCACCACTCGACGAAGCTGTCCCGCCGCTGTTCTACGGCGGCACGGAACGGATCGTCGCTTATCTGTGCGATGCGCTTGTCGAGATGGGGCATGCCGTTACGCTTTTTGCGAGTGCCGAATCGCAAACGCGCGCGAAGCTGGTGAAAATGCGCGACCAGGCGATCCGCCTGGACAAGACGGTGCTGAAATCGCACCTCGCCGCAAACCTTGTGATGATGGACGAGGTGCGGAGCCGGCAGGAAGATTTCGACGTCATTCACTTTCACACCGACGTCGTCCATTTTCCCTTCTTCGAAGACATCGCGGACCGTACGCTGACCACGCTGCACGGGCGTCTCGATCTCAAGGATCTGCCGAAGCTGCTCATGCGCTGGCCGGATTATCCGCTGGCTTCGATTTCCGATAGCCAGCGCGCGCCGCTCGCACATGCCAACTGGGCCGCGACGGTGCAGCACGGACTGCCCATGAAACGGTTCCGGTTTTCGCCGGCGGCGCATGGCGATTATCTCGCCTTCCTTGGTCGCGTGTCGCCGGAGAAAGGACCGATCCGCGCCATCGAGATTGCCCGCGCCGCGGGTATTCCGCTCAAAATCGCCGCCAAGGTCGACCCGCATGACGAGGCGTACTTTCACCGGCACGTCGAGCCTTTGCTCGACGATCCGTTGATCGATTTCATTGGCGAAATCGGCGATGCCGACAAGTCGGACTTCCTCGGCAATGCGCTGGCGCTGCTCTTTCCCATCGATTGGCCCGAGCCGTTCGGTCTTGTGCTCATCGAGGCGATGGCCTGCGGTACGCCGGTGATCGCCTTCAACCGCGGTGCGGTGCCTGAGATCATCGAAGACGGCGTTACCGGCTTCGTCGTCAATTCTGCCGAGGAGGGGGTCGGGGCGATCGAACGATTGAAACTGTTGAACCGCCTGCGCATCCGTCATATCTGCGAACGCCGCTTCTCCGCTGCCGCGATGGCCAGGCGATACCTCGATGTCTATGCGCGGCTTGTCGGCGAATCGGCATTCGGGCATGAACGCATGAGCGCTGGAATCAGCGCAGTCTGAAACCGATGTCGCAGCCGGCGCAGACCGTCGTCGCTCCCAATCCGCAGCTGGACGCGCTTGGCGCCGTGCCGGCCGGAAAAAAACAGTTCGTCCTCAAGCAGGGCGACATGTTTCTGGTCGCCGACATCTACGGCGACGTGGAAGGCGAATCGGACGGCCTGTTCCGCAACGACACGCGTGTCCTGTCCTGTTTCCGGCTTCTGATCGGCGGCAATCGCGCCTCGCTCCTCGGCGGCAATGTCGCGCAGGACAATGTGTTCTTCACCGCGCATCTGACCAATCATCCGCTCGCGCCCATCGGCGGACAGTCGACGCCCGAGGGTGTCATTCACGTCGAGCGCACCCGCTTTCTGTGGGATTGCCGTCTGTACGAAATGCTCGTTCTGACCAATTTCAGCGAGCGCAAGGCGGAGCTGCCGTTCTCGTACGTTTTCGGCGCCGATTTTCGCGACATGTTCGAAGTCCGCGGCCGGCAGCGCGCGGCGCGAGGCAAGATGTTTCCGCCCAAGATTTCTGAACACGGCGTACTGCTCGGCTATGAGGGTCTTGACGGCGTCGTACGCTGGACGGCGATCGCCTTTTCGCCGGCGCCCAAACGCGTCGCTGCGAATCGCGCGGATTTCCTGGTCACGCTCGAGCCGGGTGGCTGCTTTGAGCTTCATGCCGAAATAGGGCCGGAATTCACCGGCCTTCCCGATTCCGCGCGTTTTCGCGCGGGCGCCGCACGCGCGCGATTTGCGATGCGCGGCGCGCGACGCATGGGCGGATCGCTGAAATCCTCGGGCCGTCTGTTCGACGACTGGACGGAGCGCTCGCGCGCCGATCTTGCGCTCCTGACCACGCAGCTCCCCACGGGACCGTTCCCGTATGCGGGAATCCCCTGGTTCTCTACCCCGTTCGGCCGCGACGCGATCATCACCTCGCTCCAGATTCTCTGGCTCGATCCGGGCCTCGCGCGCGGCGTGCTGTCGTTCCTCGCAAGCACGCAGGCGCATGAGCGCTCGATCTTTCAGGATTCGGCACCCGGCAAGATCATGCATGAAGCCCGCAAGGGCGAGATGACGACGCTGAAGGAGGTGCCGTTCGGGCAGTACTACGGCGCCGTCGATACGACGCCGCTCTATGTGATGCTCGCGGGCGCCTACGCCGAACGCACCGGCGACATGGATTTCATCCGCGAACTCTGGTCGTCGCTCGAAGCGGCGATGGACTGGATCGAAAACGAACAGGCAAACGATCCCGACGGATTCGTCTGCTATCGCGCGAGCAGGGGCAACGGACTCGTCAACCAGGGCTGGAAGGACAGCAACGATTCCATTTTCCACGCCGACGGCACGCTCGCGCACGGCGCGATCGCGGTGGTGGAAGTACAGGGCTACGCCTACGCCGCGTTTCGCACCATGGCCGCGCTGAGCGAGCGGCGCCGCGACATGGAAGCGGCATCGCGGTGGCGCAAGCGCGCAGAAGCCATCCGCACCGCGATCGAGCAGAAATTCTGGATGGAAGACCTCGGCACTTACGCAATCGCGCGCGATGGCGAAGGCAGGCTCTGCCGGGTCCGCGCCTCGAACCCGGGCCATCTTCTCTACACCGGCGTTCCGACGCGCCGGCGCGCGCGCCGCGTCGCCGACCAGCTTCTTTCGCCCGCGCTCAATTCCGGCTGGGGCATCCGCACTCTCGCGCGCGGCGAGCCGCGGTACAATCCGATGTCCTATCACAACGGCTCGGTGTGGCCGCATGACGGCGCGATCTGTACATCAGGGATCGCCCGCTACGGCGACCGCGAGGGCGTGGTGAAGATGGTGAGCGAGCTGTTCGAGGCGGGTGTGCGTTTCGATATGAGGCTTCCCGAGCTTTTCTGCGGCTTCCCGCGCGTGCCCGGCGGTCCGCCGATCGCCTATCCCGTCGCCTGTCTGCCCCAGGCGTGGTCGTCCGGCGCGCCGTTCATGCTTCTGCAGGCGTGTCTGGGATTGCGCGTCGACGGCATCAAACGCGAGATTCATGTCGACCGGCCGACGCTGCCGATCGGGATCGATCATCTCGAGCTGCGCCACGTCTGCATCGGCGATCTTTCGACCGACGTCATGTTCCAGCGTGTCGGCGAGCGCGTCGTTGCCTTTCCCCGCGGCAAGGATCCTTCCGCCATCCCGATCTTCATCCACGCGTAGGGAGAGAAAGCGCAGCGCGCCCCGTTTTGGCGCTGAGAAGGCGAGAAAAAAGCCTCACAATGAGGCAGTGAGACGGTGAGGTGCCCGTACAATTGGCGGCAGCCTGCACAATAACAGACCTTCTATTGCGCGCCTTCGGCGCGCAATTATCATGCGTCCAAAAAAGCGCGCCTTCGTTCACAGCCGCGCTGTCTCACTGCCTCGCTGCCTCATTGTTAATCCCCTTTGCGTCTTGGCGCCTTTGCGGTTCATTCTTTCCGCCTTCCCCCGGACTGTGATCCTGGGTTCGGCGGACAAGTCGCAGCGGTCGTCCCCCCTGCTTCGTACGGGGGAGGAAAGCTCTGCGCTGAACCGTCTTACGCTGCAAGCGGGCCGGGGGCTTTCAGGACGGGGAACCGGCGTTCGAGCAGCGCAAACCCGCCGAACAGGATCGCGGTGTACAGAAGATCGCCGAAAAGCTGGTTGCGCAGGAACGGCAGCGCCGCAGTATAGCAGGCGACGAGACCGGCAAAGGTACGCGGATACATGTCGCCCGTCAGCCAGATCCCGAAATCGGAGATCACGAAGAAGATGAGCGACGTGGCGACCGCCGCGCCGGCAATCGTGAGCGGCGTCTTCCGCTGCTGCAGCCACAATCCGAGGCACACGATGAGCACGAAAGCGCCATAGACCGCGACCATCTCGTTGTGAAAGCCGAGCACGAGATCGCTCAGGAACATGGCAGCGAGCGGCACGAGGAAGGCGAGCCGCCTGTCGGTGAGCGTCGCGCCGCCGAAAAGCGCCACGGCGAAGATCGGCGTCATGTTCGGCGGATGCGGGAGAAGCCGCGCTGCTGCTGCGGCGGCGATCATGCCGATGATCAGCATCAGGCGTGGTTTCAGCATCGTCATGTTACCGTCTCCTGCGAACGAACGGGCAAGGGTACGGATTCGTGCCAATGGCGGCAAGCGGGCGACCTCACCCTTCGACAAGCTCAGGGTGAGGTCCTCCAAAAAACCGCCTCATGCTGAGCCTGTCGATGCATGAGGCCAAACGGGTCACTCGGCCTTCTTCGGCATCAGCGCGTCGTCGATCTCCCGCGCCCGCACGGCCGCCGGGCGGTTCATGAAGCGGCCGACATAGCGCTCGAAAGCGGGGCGCTTCTCGAGCGTGCCGAACTGCATCCCCCAGCCGAGATGCGAAGAGATATAGAGATCGGCGGCGGTGAAACTGTCGCCCACGAGATAGCTGTGCGACACCGCACTTTCGAGCGTGTCGAGCACGGCTTCCATGGAGCCGAACCCGGCCATGCCGCGACGCTCTTCGGGAACGGAAAAGCCGAACGCCTTGACCATCGCCGCCGTCTCGATCGGCCCGGCGCCGAAGAACAGCCAGCGGTAATAGGGTCCGCGCAGCTTCGAACCCGAAGGCGGCGCAAGTCGCGCATCGGGGAATGCATCGGCGAGATAGGCGAGGATCGCGGCCGCCTCGGTCACCACCGTGTCGCCGTGCTTGATCGCCGGCACCTTGCCCATCGGATTGACGGCGAGATAGGCGGGCGCCTTCATCGAGGACGCGTATTCGAGCACCTCGGTGCGATAGGGCTGGCCCACTTCTTCCAGCATCCAGCGCACGATGCGGCCGCGCGACATCGGATTGGTGTAGAAAACAAGTTCGTCGGTCATTTTGGTTTTTCCTTCCCTTGGCAATTCATCGTCGCTCGCGCGTATGACACTTTCCATTGCACCGCGGGCGTCTCGCCCGCCCTTGCCTACCGGGCTCCCGCGCCGCCAGCCTTCGCCCGCCCGCTGGCTTGCCGAGCCTTAGCTCGCGGAACGCGAGCGAAGGCTGGCTGGGGCGGAAGGATTCGAACCTTCGTATGCCGGAATCAAAATCCGGTGCCTTACCACTTGGCGACGCCCCAATGGGCGCGTGGCCCCGCGCCGGGGCGCGGACCTTACTAAGGGGGCCCGGGGCTTTCAACGCGCGACTTCGAGCGGTTGCGGGGCGGAAAACCCGCCCTTATAAGGGCGCCTCCCGAAAGGAACCGGAGAGTAGCTCAGCCTGGTAGAGCACCACGTTCGGGACGTGGGGGCCGGAGGTTCGAATCCTCTCTCTCCGACCATTTCCGTGTGGTCCAATCCTAAAGACCACTGATCGACTCGAGGGTTCGCGGATCCCTCACGGGCTTCCACATAAAGTTGGTGAGGTGGAATTTCGGAGGCGCGACCATTGTCGAGCCTTGCGCAAACGCAGATGTTTACATCGTACTCTAGACAGTATACATAGTACGCATGACCAAGGATCGTATCTTCTCTGCCGCAAGGGCCATCCTCGACCGGGAGGGGATCGAGGGATTGACCGTGCGCAAGGTCGCGGCGCGCGCCGGCGTCTCGCCGATGGCGATGTATCGCCACTTCGCCGACAAGGATGCGCTCCTGAACGCGCTTATGGGTGATGGTCTGGCCGCCTGGGAGAAGATCGTCCGTGCCATCCGCGCGGAGGATCCCATGGAATGGCTGGAGGCGGTGCTCGAGGCCTTCCTCAATTTCGCACTCGCCCAGCCTCACCGTTTCGACGCCGCCTTCTTCCTGCCGGCTCCCAAGGCGCGCCGCTATCCCGACGACTTCGTGGCGGGCCGCTCGCCGGTCGTGGCGATGATCATCGCGCGGATCGATCAGGCAAAGTCAGACGGACGCCTTTCCGGCGCGCCGGCGGTGGACATCGCGCTCGCGCTCGCGAGTCTGGGGCAGGGGCTCGTATCGATGCAGCGCGCCAATCGCTTTTCCAGCGACAAACAGTTCCGGGTGCTGTTCCGCGCCCAGCTTCGCCATTGCCTTCATTCATTCTCAACCCCCGGGAGACCGCAATGATGTTTCGCAGCGCCTGCTTTGGTACGTTGATATGCGCGCTCGTCGCCTTCTCCGGTAGCGCCGCGGCCGAGCCGCTCGCCATCGTTGGCGCCAAAATCTATCCCGCGCCCGACGCCGCTGCGATCGACGATGGCGTCGTCGTTGTGCAGGACCGCAAGATCGTCGCAGTCGGCCAGCGGTCGAAAACTCCCGTTCCCGCCGATGCCCATGTGATCGATGCGCACGGCGCCGTTCTCACCGCCGGATTCTGGAACAGCCATGTCCACATCATGCCGGTGGAGCTGTTGCATGCGAAAACGGCAAACGCCGCGACGCTCGAAGGCGGTCTCCAGGCGATGCTCACGCGCTGGGGCTTCACCACGGTCTTCGATCTCGCCTCAGGGACCGACAACACGCTGGCGCTGCGCGGCCGCATCGAGTCCGGCGAGATCGCCGGGCCCATGATCCTCACCTGCGGCGATCCGTTTTTCCCCGAAGGCGGCACGCCCATCTATGTGCGCGCTTATCTCGCCGCACATGGCTGGGCCAACGAGGAAGTGTCGACACCCGAACAGGCTGCTGCGCGCGCGGCGCGGCAGCTCGACGAGGGAACGGACGCGGTGAAGATTTTCTCGGGCGCCATCGTAGGCGGCGCCATCGGCGTGCTGCCGATGCGCCTCGATATCGCGAGGGCCGTGGTGGAAGAAAGCCACAAGCGCGGCAAGCCCGCTTTTGCGCATCCCTCCAACTATGCCGGCATCAACGTGGCGATCGATTCCGGTGTCGACGTCCTGGCGCATACGACGGCAACGGAACAGGGCAGCCATGATCCCTACGGCTGGACACCGGCGCTGATCGCGCGGATGCGCGCCCACAACATGGCGGTGACCCCGACCATGACGCTCTTCGAAGTGGAGGCGAAGAAGATCAACCAGAAGCCCGAGATCACGGCGCAGACGATCAAAATGATCACGACCGAGGTGAAAGACTATTCCGCCGCCGGCGGCCAGATCCTGTTCGGCACCGACGTGGGTTACACCGATGCCTACGACACGACCGAGGAATATCGCCTGATGTCGGGCGCGCTAGACTGGCGGCAGATTCTAACCTCGCTCACCACCGCGCCTGCCTCGCGCTTCGGCTATGCCGCACACAAGGGGCGTATTGCCGTGGGCATGGATGCCGATCTCGTGCTTCTCGACGGCGACCCCGCCAAGGACGTTACGGCCTTCGCGCGGGTGCGCGACACCATCCGCGGCGGACGCGTGATCTGGGCCCGCTGATCACTCCGGCGACAAACAGCATGTCCGGGATTCAACGAGCAGCGGCTTCGCCCGCTTGAGGCGTGATTGGCGCCACATTTGGTCGCGAATTCGCAGGCCGGCTCTGCATACGAATGATCACACCCGGCTTTTTCGCCGAAGTGGGGTCCCGGCCGGAGCAAAATGAGCGGTAGTTTTTCGCGGATTTCGTCCTTGTACAGGCGGTTTACCGCGGAAGGCGGCGAACGTCGGCCTCGATCAATTCCCCGTGGGACGACGCACCAGAGTCTCAAAGCGGGGATCACCGCGCAGCCGGTCGAGATCGGGGTCGAGGCGCAAAATGGCCGGGGTAATTTGGCCCGGCAATTTCAGCCTCACAGCCAGTTCGTTGATTGCCGTTCCAGGATTGGCGAAGCGCGCCATGATGAGCGCACGGTTGTCTGCGGCGAATGCGCCTGCGAATTCATCTTTCATCGATCGAAGCATTTCAATTGTACGGTCTGCGCAGCGAAGCGCCATTCTGTAATCTCCGAGACCGGCATACACATCCGCCAGGGGCTCCAGGAGATCGACGTTACCGGGTTGCGTCCTCAGTTGGCTTAGGAGATTCTCGAGCGCCCACGTATAATTTGCTCTGGCTGCTGGGCCATCGCCCTTCATCCGCAAGAGTTCGCCGATGACCACCCTTAGCGTGACCAGGTCCGAGTCCGGATTTTCTTGCCCCTGCGACAATGCGAGCAGCCCGCGGAAATACCCTGCGCCCTGCTCATATTGCCGCCGCAACCAATATTGCTCCATGACCACGAAGTACACGTTGCTGTCATCCGGCGCCGGATGCACGTTTTTCAGAGCCGCTTCTGCGAGATCGAGCCGCCCCATTTGTTGGTAAGTTTGGGCCTTGGCGGAAAGAAGCCAACTGTGATCAGGCCAAACCTTGAGCGCATCGTCGAGCACGCTCAGCGCGCGTTCGAGGTGGTGCTGCAGCTCGAGATTTGTTGCCAGATTGATGCGGTGCGCGGGAACAAGCGGATCCAGGGAAATGAGCTTGATGAGATTGTCGGAGCTCTCGTTCCATCTTCCCAATCGTCGCTCAACCAGAGCAAGAGCTTCCAAAGCATCGACGTTGTTCGGCCATTTCGCATGGACTTGTTGGAGTTCGCGTTGCGCTGCCGGGTAGTTCATCTCGCCGTAGTAAAGATAGAAGCCCTTCGCAGCCTGCGTTTCGGCGAGACCCGGCTGCAAGGAGAGCGCTCTCGCAAGCGCGGCATGCGCCTCTCCACTGCGAACCGCGGCAAGATTGTCGCCGAAATGCGTGTAGGCCTGCATGCGTGCAAGCCGGGCCCAGGCAAGCGCAAACTTCGGATCCGCCTGAACTGCTTGTTCCAGAAGCTGGACTGCGGTGTGCAGACTCGTTCCGTCGTTCTTGTGGGCGAAGACCAGAGCGTGAAGATAGAGATCGTAGGCCCGCGGATTGGTTGTCGGTTTCTGGGCTATCTCCTTGCGTTCTCCGGGCGAAACTTTTGCGGCGAGCACGGTGGCAATTGTGCCTGCGATGTCGCTTTCGACCCAGAAAACGCTGTCCATCTTTCGATCATAGTCTTCCGCCCAGATGTGATGGTCGTTTGCCGCCCTGATCAGCTGAACGTTGACACGGATGTTGCCGCCAGATTTCTGGACATTTCCTTCCAGCACGTTGGCAACGCCAAGTTTGCGGGCGATTGTCGGGATGTCCGCAGTGCTGCTCGCGAACTGGTCGGTCGACGTTCTCGAGATAACCTTAAGCGAACCAATCTTGGCGAGCCGCGTGAGGATTTCGTCTTGGATCCCGGCGGCGAAATAACCTGCGTCCTTGTCGGAACTCAGATTTCTGAACGGAAGGACCGCGATAGATGCCTGATCCGCGCTCGGCGTCGATGCGATCCGCTGTGGCTCGGAGCGAAGGCGAATTTCGTAAGCCGCAATAGTCGAGCCGAGGATCGCAGCCGCTGCAATAGCCGCCAACAGGAATACGCGCCCTCTGCGTGATCGCTTCAAATCGCCGATTGCCGCTTGCGCTGACGGCGATGGTAGGATCCCCCTGTCTACTCTCACCGCCGGCCTTGCGGAGAGCAACCTGTAGCCGACGCGCGGAATGGTCTCGATCCTGAAGGATCGTTCAGCTGCTTCTGCGACTTCGCGCAATCTTGCGATACAGCGGTTGATCGCGGCTTCGCCAACAATGCGCCCGTCCCAGCAGCGCCGGATCAGTTCGTCGCGGGAGACGACAGCACCGGCTGCGTTCACGAGCGCGACCAGCACCTGCATGATCCGCGGCTCGAGCTGTTCCTTCTGACCCTTCCAGCTGACCTCGCGCAGGGACGGACTTACCAGGAGATTGCCAACGGCGAAATCGCTCTCGTCCGAGAGCTGAATGGGCCCCTGTCTCCCTGGCGCTGTTAACGGACGATTCATTGGCGAACCAATCCCGCTCCATAGTGGATCGATGGTGGCACCAACGAGCAGAAGGCTACGACCTCAACGGAAAACCGCTCTTTGATGCTAGAGAGACTTCGTCGGCACTTATTATCACGCCCTGAATAAACCGCGCCCTGCCGCCCTGCCATGGCCGCCTTTTCGTGGCTCATGGCAGCGCCAGCAATCATTCACCCCGTATTTTCATTGTTATGGCCAGAATTGATGGTGCAACAATTGATGCTCTAAATTCCGGGTGCGCCACCTATCTTGCTGATATAACAGAGAAATTTGCATCTTTGCGAAACTCCTCGACACTTCCGTGGGTTGCAGCCGCGCGCGCAAGCGCTTCGGCGCATTCGGTGAAAAATCGACGCGACGGGCCATTGCGCGGGTCACGTAGCCAGTTTGGATCTAAATCGATTCTGTGGGCTGCGGCCGGTGGCACAGCGCGTGGACGCCGCAATCCGAAACGTCTGTACGCGTTCTGCGAGCGCCGCGAGGCTCGCCCCCTCCGCCTCGCCCACACGTTCGCGATCGCGGGGGGATAGTACAAAGTCCCTATTTGCTCCTGCCCCGCAATCGCACGCGCGACCAGAAGATGTTTTCGCCTTCGCGGCGCTCGATGAAGCCGGTGATGCGGCCGTTTGCGTCGCGCTGAAATACGTAGCGGAAGCGCGGCTCGCCGGGGACGAACAGCATGTCGGGCGACTCGACCAGCAGCGGCTTCGCGGGCTTGCCATTGTATGAGAGCGTCAGTCTCGCGCCGTCGCGCGCAACCACGTCGAGAAGTTCGGGCGCCGCTTTGTACCGGCCCGCGTATTCGTCGAGCTTCGCCGGCGGCAGCGTCAGCGCCGGCGGGTCCTTCGGCACAACATAAACATGGACCATCGCGAGCTTCCACCCGCCCGCATCGCGCCGCCATGTCTCCGACATGATGTACTGCGCCTTCAGCGAGTGGCCGTGCCAGTTCTCGAACTCATCGTCCTTGTGGACGACAAGCGCCGTGTCGCCGGTGATCTGTAAACGATAGGAGGTGATGTCGAGCCGTCCGCTGACATGCGGCGGCAGCGGCACGATCATCTGCGCGATGAGTTCAGGCTTCGAAAAGATCGTGCCGTTCTCGTCGATGTAGATCGCGTCGGGCGCAAGCGCGTTTTCCCAGATCGTTTTGTTGCCGGTCGCGATCGCATCGAGGAGGGCCTGGTCGCGCGCGCGAAATTCCCCCGTCAAATCCGGTGACGCGAACGGCTTTGCGGCTGGCGCGGCAAGCGCCGAGACCAGAGAAAAGACAGCGGCGAAATTGCGTCGGCGCCCGATGCGCTGTGAAACCAATATCGGCATGCCGAAACCGCCTCTGCTTCTGAAACGCATTCGCGAGTGAGACCAAGGGCCAGTATGCGGGATTCTTCTGGCCGCGCCGCGATCCGTCCGCTAAATTTTGCGTGATGTCTGTTTCCGGCTGGACGCGTTCATGAAAGCGCTTGTTGTCGAAGACGAAGCCCTGATCCGACTCAATCTCTGCGACATGCTCGAAGAGATGGGGTTCGAGACGGCGCAGGCGGCGAACGGCAATGATGGGCTCTCGCTCCTTGAGCGGGACGTGGGTATCGGCGTGCTGGTTGCCGATCTCGGGCTTCACGGCATGGGCGGCGAAGAACTCGTGCGGCGGGCGAGGGCGCTTCGGCCGCAACTGAAGATCGTCGTCGCCACGGGGCGCTCCGCCGCCGCCAATACGCAACTGACCGCCGAGACCGGAGCGCGGTTCCTGGGCAAGCCGTTCGATTTCGACGATCTCCGCCGCGTCGTGGAAGGATAGCCGGGGCCACGGCGCGCCGATGCGCTTCATCGGAAAAGACGAAATCGCGCGAGCGCTGACGTTTCCGCGCCTGATCGCGGCGCTCGAGGAGGCCCATCGCCGGCCCAAGATCGAAATCCGCGACACGATGCTGGGGACGCCGGCGCAATGCTATTATGTGCGCAGCGCCGTCGATCGCGGCCGCACCTTCGCGAGCAAGCTGATCACGAGTTTTCCGGCCAACCTCGCCGGCGGCGCGCTCCCGGCCGTACAGGCCGTGGTCGTGCTGTTCGACGCGAGGGACGGCCGGCCGCTCGCGGTGCTGGACGGCACGGAAATAACGGCGTGGCGTACCGCCGCGGATTCGGCGCTCGGTGCGAAATATCTCGCCCGCGACGATTCACACACGCTTCTGGTCGTGGGCGCCGGCGCGATGGCTTCGTGGCTCGTGCGCGCGCATCGCTGTGCGCGGCCGTCGATCGCGCGCGTGCTGTGCTGGAACCGGAGCGAAGCGCGAGCGGCGCAACTCGCCGAAGCTTTGTCGGCGGAAGCTGTGGCGGCCGAAGCTGTACCGGATCTGGAAGCCGCCGTGCGAGTCGCCGACATCGTCACGAGTTGTACGCGTGCCCATTCGCCGCTCCTTCGCGGAGACTGGCTGAAGCCGGGCACGCATCTCGACCTCGTCGGCGGCTACGACCTCGACACACGAGAGGCCGATGACGCCTGCGTCCGCGTGGCTCGTGTCTATGTCGATCGGCGGGAGACGGCAAAGGACGTGGCCGATATTGCCCGGCCGCTCGAGGAGGGAGTCCTCCGGGAGGGCGACATCCTGGGTGATCTTTACGACCTTTGCGCCGGCCGCCCCCCGCCGCGCCGGTCACCTGCGGACATCACTTTTTTCAAGAATGCGGGCGGCGCGCACCTCGACCTGATGACGGCAGAACTCGTGTTTTCCGTTTTGAATCAGTGAGATAGCCCGAACTCCGGCGGGAGGTGATATTTTGTTGTAGTGTAGTACTTGACTATAACACTAGGCGCGCCTACCTTCCTCCCCGACACGCAATGTGAAGGACGGCCGAACGCAATGGACGGCGAGTGGGACGACAGTCAGCCGATCTATCGCCGGCTCAGGGACCGGGTGGTAGCGATGATCATCGAGGGCAACCTCAAGGAGGGGGATCCGCTCCCCTCCGTGCGCAACGTCGCGGCGGAAAACCGCATCAATCCTCTGACCGTGCTCAAGGCCTACCAGCAGCTCGTCGACGAACAGCTGGTCGAGAAGCGCCGCGGGCTTGGCATGTACGTTCGCGAGAACGTACGCGACCTCCTGCTCGAGGCCGAGCGGCGCCGGTTCCTGGAGAAGGAATGGCCGCCCGTTCGCGACACGATTCAACGCCTCGGACTCTCGGCCGAGGAACTGCTCGGCCCGCACCAGACCAACGGCGCGGGCGGCGAAGCACAGGGAAAGGTTTGACGATGGCCTCGATTGAAGCCAAAGGCCTCAGGAAGGCTTTCAAGAATACCGTCGCGCTCGACGGCATCGATCTTTCGGTGGAGCGCGGGCGCATCCTCGGGCTGATCGGCCCGAACGGCGCCGGCAAGAGCACGGCGCTGAACGCCATCCTCGGACTCATTCCGTACGAAGGCGAGCTCAAGGTTCTCGGACGCGATCCGTGGAACGAGCGCAACGCGCTGATGCAGGACGTCTGCTTCATCGCCGACGTGGCCGTGCTGCCGCGCTGGATGCGGGTGTCGCAGGCCGTCGATTACGTGGCCGGCGTCCACCCGCGCTTCGACCGCGCGAAGGCCGAGAGTTTCCTCGCCAAGACCGCGATCAAGCGTACAAGCAAGATCCGCGAGCTGTCGAAAGGCATGGTGACCCAGCTCCACCTGGCGCTGGTGATGGCCATCGACGCGCGCCTGCTCGTGCTCGACGAGCCGACGCTCGGCCTCGACATCCTCTATCGCAAGCGGTTCTACGATTCGCTGCTCAACGACTATTTCGATCACAGCCGCACGATCCTGGTCACGACGCATCAGGTCGAGGAAATTCAGGACATCCTCACCGACCTCATGTTCATCGACCGCGGCCGCATCGTGCTTTCGTGCAGCATGGAGGCTTTCGAGGAACGGTACAGCGAGCTGACCGTCGGGGCGGACAAGCTGCCGGCGGCACGGGCTCACAACCCGATCTACG
>Ga0209579_10002540_pt1 | contig 13836 bp, 16 predicted proteins | sample Coa_R1_2_FD_187152 | JGI IMG/M metagenome (GOLD analysis project Ga0209579, IMG submission 187152) | Surface soil microbial communities from Centralia Pennsylvania, which are recovering from an underground coalmine fire - Coalmine... | ecosystem: Environmental > Terrestrial > Soil >... | reverse complement strand
GGCGCTGTTGGAAGCCGTCCGCGCGCTCAAGCAAGGCATGGGTTCCCATTCGTATGCAACGAGTTGCCAGGCAGGCCGGTTGCGGGTTCTCGTCGTCCGCCCTCGCGCGCGAGAAGGCAGCTTCCGGCGCGTTGTTCGGCCGCGTGCTCGGCCACATCAGCCGCTCGTCGAACTCGGCGATCTCCCGAAGCGTGCGCCAGCGGCAAGACCTCTGTGCACGCCCGCGGCGGCAGGGGGTCTGAGCCCTACCGGCTTCAAGGTGGTCAAGCCAAGCGCCTAGCGAGACCCGACTTTGACAGGCAACAGTTCCACGAGCGAGCCCTGCGGGCAGGCTCGCAGGGCTCTCTCATTTCAGCCGATCGCGTAGCCCTACTTCTCGATAACGATCGCATCCATTTGCCGCAGAGTTCGCGGCGCCAGGGGCATCGACGAGACGTGCGTACCTGCGCGACTGCGTTTGGCAACCGCACGGCCTGTGTCAACGCGACCGCCCTCCATGGTGGCGGCCTCGCCCACCATCCGGCTTACGCGGCGCTACCTCCGACACGCAACAGGACGTGGTCCGCAACCGAAGCGATACGGGTCGCGTCAGCGGCCTGGGTGGCAAGAACAAGTCGCGACTATGGCAGCGTCGCCTCGCTTCGCGCGAGGTGAGGCTGGCGGGCGAGCGCTGAGGCAGCCACGGTGGCCACGCCCCCGGCGCAGGCTACATGCCTTCGATCTGCTCGCGCAGGACAGCGAGCCGCTGACCGCGCGACCGTATGCGAACTCCGTTGGCTGCTCGAGGCACTCGCCTCGACTGTGTCGTCGGGTACGGCCAGGCGAGCAGCTCTGGGTCAATAGGAAACCGCGCGAGAGCGCGCTTCGCTCACTGACTAACGCCTCGCACGCTAATCATCATGGTTGCTTCGGGCGAGACTTTGCCTTCAGGCTCGCTCTCTTGGGTCGTTTTCCTTGGCCTTAGTTGCGGCTGCGCCCTCTTTTTCAACCACGGCGAATCGGTCGTGCAGAGAGACGACGTGTTCGACGCGCGGGTCGACGTGGGTTGGCAGGACGATGAAGTGAGTTGGCTCCGCGCGCACCGACTCATACTCCGCAGGCGTTGCCCAGACCATGTTCTGGCAGTTGAGGTCGTCGCACTCGCAGAGATACTCCATCGCTTGGACAGTCGGGAGCGTCTGACTGATCGCCTCGATCTGCTCATTGACGTTGCGGAAGAGCGCCTCGTTCTGCTCCCTCGCCTCGCTCCTCATTCCGCTCCTCGGGCGCGCGGGTCGGTGCGCTCGACAATCCGGCGCTCATCGCCGCCTTTCCGACGATGACGTAATCCTCCGACTCCTCGACTACGCTCTCGCCGGCCGTCACGTCCTCGTGCCCGGGAACGACCAGAAATCGAGCCGGATGCGCGCGCACCGCTTCATACTCCTCGCGCGTCATCGTGACGCGCTCGAAACAGGTCTCGGCGCCACACTCGCACAAGTACTGGCGCGTGGTAGCGTCCTTGCGCTCCCAGTTGTGGTCGATCGCTTCGTTGCCAGCTCGAAACACAGCCTCATTTGTCGCCAACCGAGCTGACCGAGGATCCACAGCCGAGCCATGCCCGCTGGCGCAGATTCCAAAGCATCGCGGGGCGTGACCCCCTGATTCGAGGCGTCCCGTAGGTACACGGCGCCGCGCGCTCCGAGCGAGCTGCCCAGCCGGCACTGCGATGACGATGGCTAACGGCTCCTCCGGGGTCCTGTCTGCTCGGTCACCGCCCCGTTTTGCTGTCGTCACCACGACGTGCCAGCCGGGCTCATCGATGACGACGCCGAACAGCAGTTCGCGTGGCTTCGAAGGAGCGCCGCCACCCACCAGCCCGGGACGACGATGACAAGGCCGGCAAGCCCTCAGACGGCGTGCATGCCGCCGGCGAGACCGGCCGGCCAGTACGGCTCGGGGATCCTGGCGAGCAAGCATATGCGTGGTCCGCAACCTCAACCTCGACACCGATCAGTGGGGTCGCGGCGAACCATGCGCAGCCTGCGGCAAGGCCGCAGCCGACGAGGGGAGGCAAGCGACGCAGACGAGGACGACGCCCGCCAAGGTGGCGAGTGCATCGAAGACGAAGCCGCCTGTGCAAAGCCGGGCGGCGTGCTCGGCACTACTTACTGATTCACCGGTAGCAGGCTGGCCCTTCACCGGCTGCCGCTAAGGATCGCGATGCCGGCCGCGGCCGGCCCGCTCGGTCTCGAGCCCATCGCGAAGCGGCTCGCTCGGGCGCGCCACCGAGGGGCGAGCCGAGCGAAGGATGGAGCGCGCGGCTCCGACGGTCTCGCTTCGACTATGGACGCTCGAGACGCGCGACCGGTAGCGGGCTAACCGCCGCCGGGGCCCGGCCCGAGCGTCGTCGGTGTCGTCGCGACGGTGGTCGTCGCTGTCGGCATCGTGGTCGTCGTCGGCGCTGTGGCGGTCGGCGCGGTCGTCGTTGTTTGAGGCATCGGGGTCGTTGTCGTTCGCGGCGCTGTGGTGGTCGTCGTCGTCTGGTGCGGCGGCGGCGCGGCGGCGGTCGGCGTGGTCGTCGTCGTCTGGTGCGGCGGCGGCGGGGTCGTTGTCGTTTGCGGGGTCGTGTTCCTGGTCGTGGGCTTTCGCTTCGGTGGCGGCTTGGTCTGTGCGCGTCTCGCTGTGCTCGCCGTAGTCATGCTGGACGACGTCCTGTCCGGGCTCGTCGTCGCGGTCTTGGTCGCGGACTTCGCCTTCCGCATGGGCGTCATCTTCGGCTGCGTTACTCCAGGGGTCGTCGGTGTTGCGGGGTGGGACCGTTCGGTCGGTCAGGAGGACAGCGACGAGCAGGGCGACGGCAGCGCCAAAGAAGAGGAGCGCGCCGACGAGGCGCCGGTCACGTGACACGGCAACGATCTTGCCGCCGTGCGGCAGGACGAATCATCGCGAGACGCGCTCGAACGTGCCGCTACGAGCGGAGGGCTTGGAGCTCGCTGCGTCGCGAGCACGAGTAGAACGCGGTGGCCCCCAGAGTGCCCAAATGGGGAGACCGGTAACTTCTTCGAATCCCACGGCAGGCAATCCGAAGTTGCGCAGGCGGTTTAGAAGGCTGCTGAGTGTGGAGGGTCAGGCCGCCTGAACTTCCGGGAGCGGCAGAGCTAGGTGTGTGCGATGACCGCCGTCGCCGTTGGGCCGGCACCCGGAGTCGAGCACCAGCATCGCCTGCTACTTGGGCCGTTGGCTTGAGAATGTTGGGGGCCGGGTGCGTCTAGCCGTGTACGACACCCATGAAGGGCTCATTCGGCCTTGCCCACACCTGGCCCTGTCATTGCGAACCGCCGACGGCGCCGGTGCGCGCCCAAGTCGGGCTGCGCCCAAAACGAGTCGACTCGTTCTACGGCCGAGGGGTTGGTCGCCGTCGCTGCGTGGATACCACGTAGGCGCGCGCACGTTCGATTCTTGCCGGAAGTGTTAGCTCACAAATCCAGTGAGAACTCGCCATAGGCGGCTTTGCGCCCATCGGCGGTATCTCGAGCGTGCAGACCTTCCTGCCGATCGTGCTCGAGCCGCTCTTCCTGCGCGAGCGCTGGTCGCAGACGGACATCTACGGCATCCCGATCGCGGTCGGCCTGCTCGTCGCGCTCGACGGAACACTCGTGATCACGCGCACGCGGGCGGTGAGCGAGCTCGTCGCCGCCGGGGGCGGCCCGACTCGGCCCTGATCCCAGCGTCGCCGGCGCCGAGCAAGGCGACCGCGATCACATGCACCACGCCCGGAATTAGCACCGGCACAGCGCACTTGAGCCTAAGTCCGGAGTCCGCCGCGGGGTCTCTATTAGAGCTCGCCTGGCGTGCGGACGATCTTCCAGAGCATGTAGACGCTGATTACGACCGCGAGGCAGAACCCAGCCAGCGCGACCGCATGGTTCACGCGCGCCATCAAGGCGGACGCGATCAGCAGGCCGACCACGATCATCGCCGCGCCGACGCGATTCGCGGCCGAGCGCAGGATCCGCTCGAGGTGGTCGAGGCCGGTCGGTGCCACTCCGACCTTGAGCGTGCCGGTCTCGAGCCGCTCGACGACTCGGCCGATGCGACCGGGAAGCTTCGCGAGCTCGTCGAGCTGCGGCGCCGCGAAGGCCACGAGCGCCTCGGGCTCGAGTCGCCGCGTGAGCTCGGTGCCGACGATCTTGTATGTCTGGTCGCGGATCGCCTCGACCGGATCGAGCTCCGGGTCGAGCGTGCGCGCGATCTCGTCGGCCTGCGCGAGCGTCTTCGCCACCAGCGCGAAGGCGGTCGGTAGGCGGATCCGGTGCTCGAGCGCGATCCGCTGCATGTCCGCGAGCGCCGCGCCCGACTGGATGCCGGAGAGCGAGTGCCAGTGATAGCGCGGCAGCTTGCGCCGCAGCTCGTGGACGAAGCCGGGCTCGTCGGCGTCGAGCAGCGTTAGCGAGAGGCCGACGATCTGCTCGGCGGCGTCGTCGGCGCGGTTCTGCGCGATCGCGAGCAGGAGCAGCGCGAGCGAGCGGCGCGTGTCGTCGTCGAGCCGCCCGAGGAGGCCGAAGTCGAGCAGCGCAAGACGCCCATCCGGCGTCAGGAGCACGTTTCCGCGGTGTGGGTCGGCGTGGTAGAACCCCTCGAGCGTGACTTGGCGCACGTAGAACTCGAACAGGCTGCGCGCGAGCAGCCGTGCGCGGTCCGGCGGCAGCGAGTGTCCCGACGTCACCTTCTCGCCCTCGATCCGCTCGAGCACGAGCACGCGTTCGCTCACGTACGGCCGCACGACCAGCGGGACGACGATCATCTCTTCGTTGGCGGCGAGTCCCGCGATCAGCTCGGTATTGTGCGCCTCCTGCGCGAGATCGAGTTCCGCGCGCAGATGCACTTCGAGTTCCTCGGCGAGTGCGCGCGCCTGCACGGCCCGGGCAATCTCCGAGCGGCGCTCGAGCTGCCCCGCCACGGCTCCGAGCAGGTCGAGGTCGAGGTCAACCTGCTTCTCGATTCCCGGCCGCCTGACCTTGATCACCACCTCACGCCCGTCTTCCAGGAGCGCGCCGTGCACCTGCGCGATCGAGGCCGACGCGATCGGCTTTGGGTCGAGACGCGCAAACCGGTCGAGGCCGATGTCCGTCGCGATCACGGGCTCGATCTCGGCAAACGGCACCGGGGGCGCGTCGTCGGTCAGCCGCGCCAGCTCCTCGATGTAGAGGTCGGGCAGGAACTCCGGCCGGGAGGAGAGGAGCTGGCCGAACTTGACGAAGGTCGGGCCCAGCTCTTCAAGCGCATGCCTGAACTCCCGCGCCCCTTCCCGCGTTGGAGGCGCGGTGCCGCCCACGACGCCGAGCTCACGGACGAGTCGGAGGATGTGTGCCCGCCGGGCAGCGCGCCCAATCTCAAGCACGCGCCCGAGCCGGCCGCGGCTCCGACGGTCGCCCGCCGGCTGAGCCGAGCGCACTCGCTCTTCCGTGCTGCTGCCTCGCCGCCGTTGCGGCGTCGAGCCGGATTTCTTCCCGCCGCGGCTCGACGCTCCGGGCGAGTTCGCGATCATCGCCGCTCGCTCCTTCGACATGCCCTTGTCGTTCAGCGCGTCGTACTGCTTCTCGTTCTTCACCTTCGCACGCTTGCCGGGCATCATGCTCCTCTCGCCTTCCAGAGGGGATGAATTTCCACCGAGCGAAGGTCAAAACCCGAGCACAGCGCTCGCGGCGGGGCGGCCTCGTGTCGGGTGACCCGGATCACGGCGGGTTCGACAGATTAGGCCGCCGCTTCGCTAGTCGCGGTTTATTTCCGTCTGCCCACCTCGGCCGGTGCAAGCCCAGGAACGGCCCGCCGGCGACCCCACAAAACTCGGACCGCACCAGACGGCGCATACCGACAAGCTATGAGCGCTTTGGGGAGAGATCTTGAGGCTGCGTCGCGCCCAGTTCCGGACGCTCGCTGCGCTCGTCCTCGGGCTCGCTTCGCAACGCCCGCACTACCAACCTCGACAGCCTCGATCAGCTAGTGGCCGGTCTTGGTCTTCGTAGACGTGACGCTACTTTTCGGATCATCCCATAAGGCCATCTCGCCACGACGGCACACGGCGCGTACACCTCCAAACGCGCGGCCGAAAACGGAAGCCGTCGTCGTCGCCGGCCGCTGCCTAAACACATTCAGACGGCAGCAGCACGATCACGACGAGAAGCAGTAGCCCCATACGGCCCACCTCACGACCACGGCCGTCGCGGTTGGACTTTAAGTCACCATGCCTGGCGCCGCCTCCGTTGGTCGGCATACGGGCGCCGTCACGGCGGCGCGTTAAACCCGATCGAGCCTCGGCCTGATCGCCCCGAGCTGGACGCTACCTGGCGATCGCCACCCGATGTGGATACCGGGCGAAGAGCAACAGCAGCGCCTCCTCGGACACGTCGCGTGCGAACTAGGGCCGCGCTGGCCTGCGCTCCGCGACCACTCCGAGCAAGCCGACGAAGATTGCGGCGAGCGGGATCGGACACCACCAATGCTCCCAGAACGCGCTGAATCCATGGCTGCTCTCCCGGCCAGTCCAAAACAGCCCGAGCAGAAGAAGGAGCGCCGCAAGCAGGCGGCCGGTCCGTCTCATGTCGAGAGGATACGTCTCGGCTGGGTTTCGGAGTGCCTACGAGAGCACTGGCGCAGGCGACGGCCCTCCCCGTCGGTTGTGCGGCGACGTACGATCGTGGGTGTGGCTGTGGACGTCCTGACAGAGATCGAGATCAGGCGGCCGCGAGCCGAGGTAGCCGTATTCGCGTCCGACCCGGACAACGCAGCCATCTGGTATGAGAACATCGAGTCGGTCGAGTGGCTGACCGAGAAGCCTGCCGAGGTCGGTTCCCGGATTGCTTTCGTGGCACGGTTTCTTGGGCGTCGTCTTAGTTACACATATGAGATCAAGGCGCTGGTGCCGGGGGAACGGATCGTTATGGCAACAGCCGCAGGTCCTTTTCCTATGGAGACGACCTACACCTGGTCGGACGCACCTGAGGACGGCACGCGAATGTCCCTGCGAAACCGAGGCGAACCGGCTGGTTTCAGCAAGATCGCAGCGCCAGTGTTGACGAGGGCGATGAAGCGGGCGAACCGCAAGGATCTTTATCGGCTCAAGCAGATTCTCGAGTCTCGCGGACAAGCATTCTGATCCGCGACTCAATGTCGGCAACACGTAAGCTGACCCACAAAGCAATCGGAGATCCGTCGTGGCACGTACGACATGGTGCTCGAGGGGCGCATGTCGGGTCAGTCGAAATGAACGACCCGTTTCGAGACGCCAGTCGGACCGGGACTCACACCGTGGAAGTCCGCAACGGCCGAAACTCAAGCCGAACCAAGACCTTCGACGTCGCCGACGGCGAGACCGTCGCCTTCCGATGCAGCGGAAAGAACATCTTGCCGATCTTTCTCTTGTCGTTCGTCGTTCCCAGCCTGGCACTCTCGCTCCATCGCGAGCGCACGCATGACAACGAGAAGGCCCGCGATCAGGCAGAGCTCGACCAGGTCGTTGAGTTCGACTCACCTGAGGTTGATACCCCTCGGGACCGTGGCCGATCGATCAGCAGGTCGAGGACGCTGAGACTCGTCGTCCTGCCTTCAACCCTGAGCTAGCCCTTCATCGCCATTCCGGATTTCGACCCGATCGCGTGGAACATCGCTCGTTGGCCCTTGAGCGTGACGGTGACGGTGATGTGGTGGCCAGCTGTCAGTTCGACGTTGTTGCCGTAGTGATAGTCGGCGCTGCCCATCCCGATTCCCTCCATCGTTGCGATCGGGACGGTCATCATCATCATCTTCGCGCTCGGGTCATCGACTGTGATCGACGGGTGCGCTCCCATCACCACGGATCCGCTCGTGTTGCAGATGTGGACCTCGAGGTGGTGCGTGTTTCCCGAAGCCATCGTCATCGCAGCCATCGTCCCGGAGAGCATCTCCTCTCCGGTCTTCGGATGCTTGGCCTTCACTTCCGCCGCCGTGTACATCTGCTCGCTCGGCCCGATCTGGAGCGCAAACACATACGAAGTTGTCTTCACGACCTGTCCCGATGCACAAGCACCGCCGCCCATCGCTGCAGCCTCGTTCGCGAACACCGCCACAGACGCCGCCACAGCGGCGACAACCACGAACAAACGCACCCGCATCACGTCACCTCCCGACGCGAAAAGTCAAACTCAGAACATGAGGCTCAGAGGCAGGTGATCCTGGCATTCAGGCCCGCCGCCTGCAACGGCGCGCCGCTCCCGGGACGCCGACCTAAGACGCGCCTAACCATTTCAACCTTCTGCTGCTGCGCAGTTGTACTCCCGAACGCTCGCGCAGCTAAGCGTTTGTGCGGCCTGACCGCAACGGATTCCGCTGAGGTCAGCGCGCGACGAGGACATCGCAGGGTGAGCGGTGGACGAGTTCTGTGCTCACCGAGCCGAGCAACAGCCGTTGCAGCGCGTTCTTGCCGGTGCCGACGATCAGCAAGTCTGCCTGGCGTTCGGTCGCGGCCGCGACGAGCTCGTCGGCGGGGTCGCCGACCCGCTCATCGAGCTGCGCGAACGCGCGCGAGCGCAACAACCGCTCGCTCGCGTCGGACAGCAACCGGCGGCTCCCCTCCAGGTCTCTCGGCTTGCGGGCGACCGACACCACGGTGAGCTGCGATCCGTACCCGGTCAGGGCTGCTGCGCGGTCGAGCGCCCGCCGGGACGACTCCGAACCGTCGTAGCCGACCACGATCTTCGAAAGACTCGTCATCTCAGGCGAACCTTGCCGCTCGTGCTTCATTCGCACATCCGGCGTTCCCACACATCGACGTACGGCTTACTACTCCCAATCCCATTCGTCACAGCGCCGCTGGACGCGCGGGGGGACGAACCTTGCTGATCTCTCCGCGTCGGCTGCCGCCGACCAGCGAATAGGATCTTTGCGCAGGCTCGAACGCGCTGCCCGGCTGACGGAGGCTGCCTGCCCCTCTAGCTAGGTCGGGCGGCGCGTTGTTTCGCTTGCCGGTCGGGAGTGATCGAGCACGGTCGCCCGCACAGGTCGGCCAGCCGGTCAGCTCGGCCGGGCTGTCGGGCGCGCGCGTTGGCCAGCCGTCCTCCACGTACAGCAAACTGGTTTCTGCTTCGACGGGATACGCGCTCGTCCTGCCGCTCGCAGCTGGCCGACCAGCCTCGGCCTCATCATCACCGCGAACGCTTGCGCGGACGACGATTCCGCCGCTTGCGTCACGGGCCGGGTCTGTAAGTGCCGAAACTCCAGAGGTTGCCCTCCAGATCACGGGCACCGTAAAAGGAGCCGTAGTCCGCGACCACGGGTTCGTCGGCGATCTCAGCACCGGCAGCCTTCGCACGGTCGTAGTGCGCCTCCAGATCCTCGACGACGACGTAGGCCCAGCCGCGTCCCGCACGCCGGTGCTCATCACCCGGCCGCTCCGAGCCGAGCATCACGACACCGTCGCCATAGCGAAGCTCAGCATGAGCAACCGTGTCATCCGGCCCGTCGTAGACGACCTGTCGTTCGAATCCGAACGCCTGCTCAAGCCACTCGATCGCCGCGCGCGCGTCCCGATAACGCATCGACGGATACATGTCTCTCGGCACACGAAAACGCTACCACCCCGACGCTCACCATCACCTCGATCACCATCACCTCGACGCGAACGCGCCGCGGGCACGGGCGGACGCGACGCGATCCACTGCCTCAACGACTGCTCGTCCGCGCCGTCTTCAACACACTGAAAGCGAGGCGCCGCCTTGGCATAGGAGCAACGCTCGGGCGGCCGATCGCTCCGTCTCTTGGACGAATCAACTCGCGCCGCATTTGCGTGGCCGGGACGTAGACTTCGCCAGGATGTCGCGCGAGAGCGAAAAGGAAATGCAAAAACTGTTTGAAGCCTCGCAGGAAGTCGCGCGCGACGCCATGGCGAGCGTCCTCCGAATTGCCAAGGAGCGCGGTCTCGAACCTCAGGCACTCCTCCGAGCGTCGTATCAGGGTTTGATGGGGATGGGATTCGGCTCCCTCGGGGCGGGTCCACCGCCCCCGCCACCGCCGAAAGGCAAGCGCTCCCCCAAGACCTCCTAACGCAAACGCTCGCCTCGGAGGTCTGTGAGACTCGGCTGGTCGGTCGGTCAGGGGCCGTGACCAGGCTGGTGTCGTCGTGTCGCTTGTGACTCGTCGGAGGTGAGGCCGTTTTGAGCGTGCCTTTCGAATGATTCGTCCGGGTGTGCACGGCGGCGCCGGTCTGCCGCCCGCTGTTGGCTTGATCAGGAGCTTGTCCGCCCTGAGGGCGTGACCCGTCACAGGCTTGCCACGCGGTTTCCTGCTCCAGACCGGCGTACCGGACCCTGCGAAGAGAGGATCGGTTGGGATGCTTGCAGATGAACTGGACTACGTGGTCGGTGTTGATACCCACCGCGACTTGGACGTGCTGGCGGTTGTGGCCGCTGCGACTGGTGCGGTGATCGCGCGGCGATCGGTACGAACGAACGCCGGCGGGTATGCGGAGGCGATCCGCTTTGCCGAGGAGTACGCGCCGGGCGCGCGGCTGTGGGCGGTCGAGGGTGCGGGCCACTACGGCGCCGGCCTCGTTCGCTCGCTGACGCGGCGAGGTGAGCGTGTCCACGAAGCGAACCGGAACTCCGAGCCGAGCGTCGGTTGCGTGGGAAGGACGACCCGCTCGACGCGACGCGAGCGGCCCGAAACGCGCTCGCGCGCGAGGGCTTCGCGCTGCCGCGCTCGGGCCAGCATCAAGAGGCGCTGCGCGTGCTCCTGCTCGCTCGACGCAGCGCCGTCGACGCGCGCCGGGTCGCGCTTGTGCAGCTGCGAAGCCTGATCATCACGGCGCCGGTCGAGCTACGCGAGCAGCTCCGACGCCTTCCCCTCGGCGAACTCCTCCGACGTTGCAGCCGCTTCCGCCGCTCGAGCTCGCGCACTCCTGATCAGCTCGCGACCGTACTCGCACTCCGCTCGCTCGCGCAGCGCATCGAGGCCGCTACGCGCGAAGCAGCCGAGCTCGAGCGGGAGATCCTCGCGCATGTCCGCGCCGTCGTCCCACAGCTACTGGAAGAGCCGGGCGTGGGACCGATCGTCGCCGCGCAACTCATCGTCACCTGGTCGCACCGCGACCGCGTTGGCTCCGAGGCCGCCTTCGCACGGCTCGCCGGCGTCGCACCACTTCCCGCCTCAAGCGGTCTCACAACCCGGCACCGCCTCAGCCGCGGCGGCGACCGCCAGCTCAATCGCGCCCTTCACACCGTCATCCTCCACCGGCGCCAACACGACCCCGCGACCCGGAACTACATCGCCCCCCGTGTCTGCGAAGGCAAGAGCAGCAGCGACGCAACCAGACTCCTCAAGCGCTACCTCGCACGCCACCTCTACTGCGTCATGCAGAACGCCACCCCACTGACGACTTGACAGTCATAGGAGCTTCATTCTCGGAGCGGCGGTCCAGACGGTCACGGCTGAAGGTTGGCGTTTCTCAACCGCAACTCCACGTTAAGAGTCTTATAAGGCATATGCAACTCGTGCGTAATCGCGTGAAGCGCATCCTCAGCGTGTCATCGACGAAGGAGACGGGCGCGCTCGATCGTTACACGCCACCCGGTTCTCCTCGCGGTAAGTCGTTCTCGCCATGGGAGGATAATTGTGAAGCTAGTGATTGTGACAGCGCTCGTCTTGTTCGGTGTGGCGGCCGGGGCGCAGGCGGCGACGGGCGGCGGTGCGCAGGTCGCCTTGCGCACGTCCCAGTACGGGAAAGTGTTGTTCACCTCGGCGGGCAAGGCGCTGTACGTGTTCGAGGCCGACAAGGGCACAAAGAGCCAGTGCTACGGCGCGTGCGCGAAGTCGTGGCCTCCGCTGCTAACGAAGGGCAAGCCGGTCGCCCTTAGCGGCGTCGACCACATGCTCCTGGGCGTGAGCATGCGGAAGGACGGAACGGATCAAGTCACGTACAAGGGCCATCCGCTGTACACGTACTCCGCCGACGTCGTCGGCAAGGCCGGTTGCCAGCACGTCAGCATGTTCGGCGCGCTGTGGCTGGTGGTCGAGCCGAACGGGGTCGTGAACATGTCCGCCCACAAGGCATAGGAAAGATGGCAGAGGAAGAGATTTGCCGAGTTGTCGCAACGTCTGCAGGTCGACACCAAGGAGAAGCCTCATCGGCTTCGAGCTAAGAGCTAGGCCCTAAGACGCTTGGAAAGCCGACGAGGGCCCGGAGTCATTCCCGGGCCCTCGCGTCTTGGGGAGCCCCAATCGCGCGAGTCCGGGCACACGAGGATCATCGTTCACAGCGCCCAAGCAGCGAAGCTCGGGTGACGGCAAGACTCGGCGTCGTGGTCTGTCTGGGGCCGGTTGCCAGCCTGGTTGTCGCCGTGCCGCGTGTGACTCGTCACCCGTTGAAGTTCGCCACTGACGCTTGTCCAGTCAGACTGGGGCGCAGCCGCGACGATGACGCTCGCGGCTCGCCGTCCTTCGACGAAGCAGACGATCTCGCTGTAGCGGTGGTGACCGATGCGCGTCACGTAGTCATCAAGGACGCATGAGCCTCTGCCGCCGCAGAAGGGGAGGTTGCTGGCCTGCGCCACGACCCGAACAGACACGGCGCTCTCAGCGCGCAACCGCTGCACGCGGAAGGCCGGCCAGGCGCCGACCGTCTCCGGGCCTTGCCGCGGCATCGCGTTCAGGTCCGCAAGAATGTTGCCCTTACCGTCGTACTCGGCAGCCGAGACCGAGGACGCGTCACCCTTGATCGGTTTCAGCGCCGTCGGATACCAGAGCACCGCGTTACCGAACGCGAGTGTCAGCCGCTTCCAGCTCGACGGCGCCGCCGCCGGCACAAGCCACGCAAACGGCCCGGCCGCCAGAGCCGCACCGGCTACAAGCCGCTGAGCTCCAGACTGACAATGAATTGCGCATCCCAGATCCTCACTGAACGCCGATTACCGGCGAAGCTGAATCGATTACCGGCGAAGCTGAATGGGTCTGCGCGATGCTTGGGCGCTCGTTGGGGGCCCCCCCCGTCTCTTATCCCTCAACCGGCTAACGGGTTAAGAGACAGGGCGGGCCGAAAACTCCGCAACGTGGTCCGATTACCGTTTGCAAGCGACACGCTCCTCTAGCGCCTGGGACTCAGGCGTAAGGGTGTTCTCACGCAGCCGACGTGCGACGCCCGGCGTCGGGCACCGCACCACGCGGTGATCGCTGACGTCGGCTCTGTTGGTCGTTCTGGGCAGCCAGCGCGCTCGGGCCAAGGCTGACGGTCGACTGTGCGGTCTGTGCCTAGTAGAACAACCATCCGATTAGGTCGGGCGAACGCGCTGCGATCACTTCGACCTCGGCGTCTTCGGGAAGTGCCCGAGCGTAGGCCGTCGCGCGCGCGCGTGGCCCTCGACGACGACGGGAACTGACTGTTCGTCTACTGCCGCGACGATCAACTCTGCGAACGTCTGGCCGCGCTCGATTTCGCGCGCGATAGCGAGAACGTGATGCCTGTTCTCGTCGGTGGGAGTCGATTCAATGTTCGCAGCACCGTCACGGACAAGTCGAGAACCGTGCGAGAGCGTCGTCCACGTTCTGTGGTTCGCATACTTCATCGCACCGATGTCCTCGCGACTACAGGCAATGCGAACCATGTCGCGTCCATCGGAAAGTTGGTGAACAGATACGCGTTGACTCCATACCCTCGAACTGTCGCAACTTTACGCCGCTACTGGCTAGCTCGCCGCCTGCGTGTAGGACCGGCGCGGACGTGAGCGAGCTCGGAACCGTCGCGTGACTCGCTGCGCCTAGAGTCGTGAAGTTCCGAGTAAGCGTTTTCGCTCGCTGGCGGGTTATACGGACGTGAGCCGAGACAAGGCT
>Ga0209579_10002539_pt1 | contig 13839 bp, 18 predicted proteins | sample Coa_R1_2_FD_187152 | JGI IMG/M metagenome (GOLD analysis project Ga0209579, IMG submission 187152) | Surface soil microbial communities from Centralia Pennsylvania, which are recovering from an underground coalmine fire - Coalmine... | ecosystem: Environmental > Terrestrial > Soil >... | reverse complement strand
CCGCTCGTTCCCGAACGGGAGCCCCGTTTGCGACTACTGGCTGAGTCGCTGCGAGGGGTTCACCGTCCGCGCCGGCCACCGCACGCTCGGTGTGGTCGAGCACGTCGGGCGGGAGCTCAGAGGCGCGCGCACGGAATCCATCGTGCTGCGGAAACGCACCCGTCGCCGCGTCGTCCCGGCGTACGACATCCTCGCCGTCGTCCCCGCGCGGAAGGTGGTGCTCGCGCGGCGGCACGAGCACGCGAGGCCGGCGGCGCGTCATACGAGCGCGGCAGTCCAGCGGGCGGGCGCCATCACCTGGGCGTTTCTGGAGCGCGAGGTTCCGCCTCTTGTCGCGCGCATTCGGGCGGAGATCGCCGCGCGCAACCGCCTGCGCACGGCGCCGACGACGCGGCGCACTCATCGCGCCGCGAACCGATACGCGTTCGCGCTCGATCAGCAGCCGCTCGGCCGGGGCCGAAACGTCGGCCCGACCCGCATGCGATAGCGCTGCGCGAGCGCGAGGAGCTTCGCGCGGTACACGACCATGTCGGCGTGCAGCCAGTCGCCGTGCGTCTGGCAACGCCACGGCGCATACAGCTCCTTGTGCAGCGGGCTCGTCAGGCTCTCGTTGTGGCCGATGACGTTCGCGAGCGGAATCGTGTACTTCCACATCAGCCACAGCGTGAGCGCGAGCGACGCGCGCATCTGCGCCGCGTCGTGCAGCACCTGCGCGTCGTCGAGGCCGACGTGCTCGATACCGATCGCCGCGTAGTTCAACCCGACGGTGTGCCTGCACATGATGTTCAGCGGCACGAGCTGATAGATCGTCCCGTCCCGGTCGATGACGAAGTGCGCGCAGTCTCCCGGGAGCTCGTGCAGCTCGAAGTCCGGCGTGTCGGACGCGAACGTGTTCCACACAGAGGAGAAGGAGTCGGTTGCGGTGACGTGCTCGACGATCGCCCGCGGGTGCAGCACCCAGGAGTCGATGCCGTAGTGCCTCTTCGCGTACGCGGCCATCTGTGCGCGCCGCTCCGGGCCGTACGGGATCGGCTTCCAGACGATGTGCGGCTTTGGCGGCGCCGTGAGTGCGAGCGCGGCGAGTGCGAGCGCGATCACCGCAGCCGGTATACCCGGTCCGCCACCTCGTCGACGTCCCACCGGGAGAGGAAGTCGCGCGCGAACGGACGGCCGGGCTCGGCGAGGAGGATCTCGCCTCCGAGCCGCGGCAGCAGGTCGAGGAGCGCCTCGGCGTTGCGCTGCTCGTAGAGGAGATCCGCGCCAAGGACGAGGTCCCAGCGGCCGTCCAGACGCTCCGGCTCGTCCCAGCGGACGACCTTCGCCTGCAGGGCGATCCCGTTGCGCTCGGCGTTCTCGCGCAGCAGCGCGACCGCGTCGTCGGCCCAGTCGGTGGCGAGCACGTCGGCGCCGCGCAACGCCGCCGCGACCGACGGCAGCCCCAGCCCCGCTCCCAGCTCGAGCACGCGCGACCCGGCGAGCTCGAGGCCGGCGACGACGTGCGCGAGCGCGACGCCGCTCGGCCACAGCTCTGCCCAATAGGGCAGGAACTCCTCCTCGTCGAAGGCGTCCTCGTCGATGAGGTCGTCCGCGCTCGGCGGGCGGAGGATCGTCAGCTCGCGGCCGGCGAGCTCGAGGCGCTCCTCGATCAGAGCGCAGCGAAGAGATCGACCCCGACGCCGTCCGGGTCGAGCAGCTGTGCGTAGCGGTGACCCCAGAAGGCATCCCACGGCTCCTTCTCGCCCCAGAAGCCGGCGCCGACGACGCGCGCGTAGAGCTCGTCGACCTCGGCGGGGCTCGCGCACGCGAAGGCGAGAGCGACCTGGTTCCCGTCGGCGCGCCGCCACTCGGGCCGGAAGCTGCGCATGACGTCCTCCGTGTCCGCCATCAGGCGCAGGCCGTTCGGCATCGTGGCCTCGACGTGGTCGTCCCCCTCCCCGAACTCGATCCCGAGCAGCGCATAGAACGCGCGCGTCCGCGCGAGGTCGCTGCTGACGATGCCGACTGCGTCCAAGTGCGGCACGACCGTGACGCTACCCGATAGCGTCGCGCCCATGCGCTACCGCCAGCTCGGCTCCAGCGACCTCCAGGTCTCCGAGATCAGCCTCGGCTCTTGGCTGACCTACGGCGGCGCGGTCGAGTCGGCGCAGGCGGAGGCGTGCGTCGAGAAGGCGTTCGAGGTCGGCGTCAACTTCATCGACACGGCGAACGTCTACGCCGGCGGCGGCGCCGAGGAGTTCCTCGGCCAGGTGCTCGCCTCGCGCCAGCGCGACACGTACGTCCTCGCGACCAAGGTGTTCTTCCCGATGCCGAACGGTGACAGCGGCCTGTCGCGCGAGCAGATCCTGAAGAACATCGACCTGTCGCTCGCACGCCTGCGCACCGACTACGTCGATCTGTACCAGTGCCACCGCTACGACTGGAGCACGCCGCTCGACGAGACGATGGAGGCGCTCACCGAGGTGGTGCGCTCCGGCAAGGCGCGCTACATCGGGTTCAGCGAGTGGCCAGTCGAGCAGATCGCGGAGGCGACGGAGATGAAGGACGTCGAGCACTTCGTCTCGAGCCAGCCTCAGTACTCGATGATCTGGCGCGGGCCTGAGCGCGACGTGATCCCGTACTGCGCCGACCACGGCATCTCGCAGATCGTCTGGTCACCGCTCTACCAGGGCATCCTCACCGGCAAGTACAAGCCGGGCGAGGCGCCGCCTACGGGCAGCCGCGCGACCGATCCCAGGCAGAACACCTTCATGGAGCCGGCCCAGGACCAGACGCTGCTCGAGCGGGTTCAGCAGATGAAGAGGGTCGCCGACGACCTCGGCATCTCGCTCGCGCAGCTCGCGCTCGCGTGGGTGCTGCGCCAGCCAAACGTCGCCTCGGCCATCATCGGCGCGTCGCGCCCGCAGCAGGTCGAGGAGAACGCCGCCGCGAGCGGGATCGAGCTCGACGCCGCCACCCTCGCGCGCATCGACGAGATCCTTGCCGACTCGGTTCGCTTCGAGCCGGCGATGAGCCTCGCTATGCGGGGATGACCTTTCCGGGGTTGAGGATGCCCCGGGGGTCGAGCAGGTTCTTGATGCCGCGATAGAGCGGCACGAGGTCGCCGTGCTCCTGTTCGAGATAGGCGAGCTTGCCGTAGCCGATCCCGTGCTCTCCGGTGCACGTGCCTCCGCGTCCGAGCGCGTCCTCGACGAGGGCGGCGTTCAGCGCCTCCGCGCGGGCCACGGACGCGTCGTCGCTCGGGTCGAGCAGGAACGCGACATGGAAGTTGCCGTCGCCCACGTGCCCGACGATCCCTCCGCGCAGCCCGGACGCGTCGAGCAGGGCGCGCGCGTGCTCGATCGCGGCCGCGAGCTCGGAGATGGGGACGGCGACGTCGGTCGTCATCGCCTTCGAACCGGGCGCGAGCGCGAGCGACGCGTGCAGCGCGTTGTGACGCGCATCCCACATACGCGTGCGCGCGCTCGGGTCCGTCTCCGACTCGAAGCCGGTCGCACCCTCGTCCTCGGCCAGCTCGCGAACATCGTCGACGGCACCTGAGACCTCGAGGAACAGATGCGGCGCCTCGGAGAACGTCGTCCCCTTGTATGCGTTCAACGCGCCGATCGTCGTCGCGTCGACGAGCTCGCAGCGCGTCACCCGCACGCCTGCGCCGATGATGGCTGCAGCGGCGCGACATGCCGACTCAACGGACGGGAAGGCGGCACGCGCGACGACGATGTCGTCGGGAATCGGGTGCAGCCGAAGCGTCAGCTCGGTGATCACTCCCAGCGTGCCCTCCGACCCGACGAAGAGCTCCGTCAGGTTGTAGCCCGCCGAGGTCTTCACCGCCCGCGTCCCGGTGCGGACGACGCGGCCGTCGGCGAGTACGACCTCGAGGGCGAGGACGTGCGCGCGCATGCCGCCGTAGCGCACGGTCGTGGTCCCGCTCGCGTTCGTCGCAGCCATTCCGCCGAGCGTCGCGTCCGCGCCCGGGTCGACGGGGAACCAGAGCCCGTGCGGACCGGCCGCAGCCTCGAGCCGCGAGCGCGTGACGCCGGCCTGCACGGTCGCGCTCAGATCCTCGGGCCGCACGGCGAGCACGCGGTTCATGCGCGTCAGGTCGAGGCTGATCCCGCCGCGGAGCGGGATGACGTGACCCTCGAGGCTCGTCCCGGCGCCGAACGGCACGACGGCGATGCCGGCGTCGTTCGCGAAGGCGAGAACGCGCGAGACCTCGTCGGTCGACTCGACGTACACGACTGCGTCGGGACGGTGCGGCGCGTGGTAGCTCAGGTCGGCCGCGTGCTCGTCGAGCACCGACTCGACCACGCTGACGCGGGACTCGTCGGGCACGAGCCGGAGGAGCCCCGCGCGGAGGTCGGCGGCGATCGCCACCGGCCAAGCGTATGTCAGCTACCGGGACGTCTGAACCCGGCGGTGCACGTGCCGTTCTGCTCCGGCGAGAGCTGAACGCGTGTTGCCTTCACGGTCACGCCCTTGTCGGTGCTCGATCCGAAGACGAAGGCGCACTGCTTCGTCTTGACGTCGGAGACCTTCACCGTCTCGGTCTCGGAGAGCGTCGTCTTCGACGTGAGCGAGACCGTCGTGAGCGTCGTCTTCTTCGTGAGGAAGTCGGTGCCCTTCACGGTGAGCGTCGAGCCGCTGAGCTTCGTCACCGATCCGAACGCGAACCCGAAGTTGCCGCTGCGGCTGAAGCCGCCGGCAGGAGGCGTGCCGCCGGCGGGACGGTTCGGCCGGACGCCGCCACTCCTGCCGCCGCCGCCGAAGCGCGCGAACCCGTTCGTGCACGACCCCTTCACCGGCTGCGAGACCGTGATCCGCAGCGCGGTCACGACGCCCTTGCTGTTCTTCGAGCCGTTGGCCATCACGCACGCGCCGATCTTCAGGTCGGACTTCGGCGCGGTCGCCTGCTCGGTGATCGTCGCCGAGCCGGCCGACACCTTCGACTTGCCCGTCGGGCTCAGCTTCGTCGTGATCGTGAATGTCGAGCCGCTCACCGAGACGACGGGGCCGGACACCGATCCCTGCACCGGCGACGCCGCCGAGGCGACCGCCGGGATCAGGAGGAATGCGGCGAGCGCCGCCACTACGAGACGAACCATCGATCATCCACCTTTCGAGCTGTTGGTACTGGTGCCGTTGAAGCCGAAGCCGGTGGCGCCGCCCGTGCTGCTGGTGCCACTGCCGGTGCCGCCCGTGGTCGCTCCGCCGCCTCCGCCGAAGCCGCCGAATGCGCCCGCACCGCCGAGCGAGATGCTCGTCGCCGCGATCGTGCCGTCCTTCCCGGCGGTCCCGCGAATGACGACGGTGCTGCCCGGGTCGACCGACTTGACGGTGCCGGAGACGGTCTTCGATACCTGCGTCGCCGCCGAGGTCGTCACCTTCACCGTGTTCCCGCTCGAGTCGGTGACGTAGAGCGTCGAGCCCTTGATGTCCGCGACGGTGCCGGTCGTCAGGCCGGCGAAGGCGCTTGCGCCACCCGCGCCGGCGCCCGTCGCGCCGGCGCCGCCGCCGCGGAACCGCGCGAAGCCGGAGGCCGCGCCGCCACCGGTGCCCGACGAGCTGGAGCTCGAACCGAGGTGCTTCTGCGCCTCGGCGCCGCCGATGAACGCACCGGCGCCGACGAGCGCGACCGCCAGCGCGAGGGTGACGCGGGGAAGCTTTCTCCGGCGGCTGAGCGCGAGGGCGTCCAGCTCGGCGCCGATGTCGTCGTCGCCATCGTCGGCGGGGACCGGCAGGCCTGTATCGAGTGTGCTCATCGCATGCTCCTATTCGTAACGCAGTGCTTCGATTGGTCTCAGCGCGGCTGCGCGGTTTGCGGGGTAGATGCCGAAGAAGAGGCCGACGGCCACGCCGACGCCGAGCGCGAGCAGCACGGAATAGAGCTGCACGACGGGCTGGACGCCGACGATCTTGAAGAGGCTTCCGACGAGGCCGGCGGCGACGCCGACGACGCCGCCGAAGATCGAGAGCAGCACCGCCTCCGTGAGGAACTGCCCGAGGATGTCGCCGCGCCGCGCGCCGAGCGCCTTGCGGATGCCGATCTCACGCGTCCGCTCGGTGACGGTGACGAGCATGATGTTCATCACGCCGATCCCGCCGACGAGCAGCGAGATCGCCGCCACCGCCGCGAGCAGGACCGTGAACACGTGGTTCGTCGACGCGGTCGTCTGCAGCAGCGACGCCTGATTGAGGACGCGGAAGTTCGCCGTGCCGTCGGACGAGTGCGTCGGCGTGAGGATGTCGGTCGCCTCCGCCTCGGCGGCGTTGACGTCGTGCGACGAGTTCGCCTCGACGATGATCTGGCTGAGGCCGCCGGTGACGCCGGTGATGAGATCCTGCGTCGTCGTCATCGGCGCGATGACGATGTCGTCCTGATCCTGGATGCCGTTCGTCCCCTTGGGGACGAGGACACCCTCGACGGTGAAGCCGATGCCGTTCAGCTTGATCGTCTGGCCGAGCGGGTTCTGGCTTCCGAACAGATTCTCGACGACGGTCTCGCCGAGCACGACGACGCGCGCGTGCTGCGACTCGTCCTGAGCGGTGATGAACGAGCCCGCCTCGACGGGCGACTTGCGCGCCTCCTCGTACGACGGCGTCGTCCCGACGAACTGGCTCGGTGTATAGCTCGCCGACCCGAACGTCGCGGTGACGCTGCTCCCGTTCACGACCGGCGTGACCGACTTGATGTCCGGCGCGGCGGCCTTGTCCTCGAGCGCCGTCACGTCCTTCGTCGTGAACTGCGTGAACGAGGCCTGCGTTCCGCCCGAGCCGCGCCCGAAGCTGAAGCCGGGCATGATCGTGACGACGTTCGTCCCGAGCGCCTCGATGCGCGACTGCACGGCGGCGGATGATCCGTTGCCGACGGCGACAAGCACGATCACCGCCGCGACGCCGATGGTGATGCCGAGCATCGTCAGCAACGAGCGCAGCCGGTTCGCGAGCACGCCCTGCACGGCCATGCGGAATGCCTCGGCGGCGGTCACGCGGTCAGGACCGCCGTCTTCTGCTCGTCGGAATCGATGAGCCCGTCAGCGATGTGCACGACGCGCTTCGCATAGGCGGCGACGTCGGGCTCGTGCGTGATCATCACGATCGTCCGGCCAGCCATGTTGAGCCGCGAGAAGATCTGCATCACCTCCGCGGTCGAGGCGCTGTCGAGGTTCCCCGTCGGCTCGTCCGCGAGGACGATGGCGGGCGCGGTGACGATCGCCCGCGCGATGGCGACGCGCTGCTGCTGGCCGCCCGACAGCTGTGAGGGCACATGGTGCGCGCGATCGGCGACGCCGACGGCTTCGAGCGCCTCCTCGGCGCGACGGCGGCGTTCCGCCTTCGGCATGCGCGCGTAGATGAGCGGCAGCTCGACGTTGCGTAGCGCCGTCGTGCGCGGAATGAGGTTGAAGCTCTGAAAGACGAAACCGATCTTGCGGTTGCGCACGAACGCGAGCTCGTACTCGTCCAGCCTGCTGACGTCGATGCCTTCGAGCAGGTAGCGGCCCTCGGTGGGAATGTCGAGGCACCCGATGAGGTTCATGAGCGTCGACTTGCCGCTCCCGGACGCGCCCATCACCGCGATGAAGTCGCCGCGCTCGACGCGAAGGTCGACGCCGCGAAGCGCCTGGACGGCGATGTCGCCGCTGCCGTAGGTCTTCGTGACGCGTTCGAGAACGAGCGTCGCGCGACGGCGCGGGGCGCTCATCCCCCGAATCCGCCTCCGCCGAAGAACGTCGCCCCGCCGCCGCCGAACCGGCCCGCACGGCCTGTGGTTGCGCTCGTCGTGCTCGTGCCGGTGCCGGCGCTGCCGGTCAGCCCGGCGAGCGACACGGAGGGCAGGACGACGGTCTCGTTGTTCTTCAGTCCGCTGAGGATCGCGGTCGAGGAGTCGCCCTGAAGCCCGGCGACGACGGGAACGCGCACCTGCTTGCCGCTGCGCAACACGGTGACCGACGCGTTGGCGCCGCTGCCGGTGACGGCTGCGGTCGGAACGTGCAGGACGTTGTCGGCCTCGCCGACGACCACGTCCACATTGCCTGTCATCCCCGACTTGAGGCCGGCCACGGAGCGGTCGAGCTGGAAGGTGACGTTGTACGTGACGACGCCGGAGGAGGAGCTGGCGGTGCCGTCGATGGCGATGATGTGCGCAGCGAGCTCGGCCGTCGGCAGCGCATCGACTGTCACCGTCGCCGTCTGGCCGACGCGCAGCTTGGCCGTGTCGGTCTCGGCGAATCCGGCGACGAGCTGCATGCCGGTAATTCCGGTGAGGGTGACGAAGCCGCTCGAGCCGCTGCTACCGCCGGTGCCGGAGCTGCCGCTGCTGCTGCTCGACGTGACCGCCGAGTTGCCGCCGCCCGACTCGGCCGTCCCGACCACGCCGGAGACGGAGGCGACGGTTCCGGCGATCGGCGCGCGCAGGATGGTGTCGTCGAGCGCCTTCTGCGCGTTGACGACGCCGATCTGCGCGTTGAGGACGCTCGACTTCGCCGCAGTCAGCGCGGCAGGCGTCGGCGGCGCCTGCTTCGCTGCGATCGACGCGCGCGTCGTCGTGAGGGCGAGCTTGGCGCTGGCGACGCTCTGCTTGTCGCGTGTCGCCGTCGACTGCGCGCTCATACGCGCAGACGCGATCGACTGCCGGTCGGAGGCGATCTTCGTCTCGTCGGCGCGAATCGTCTTCGTGTCGTTCTGCAGCGCCGTGAGGGCCGCCTGGTCGTTGCTGATCTTGCTGTTGTCGGCGGTGATGGCGAAGCCGTCGTTCTGCAGCGTCGCCGAGAGCGCGTCCAGCTCGTTCTGGTCGTTGTTCACCGCGCTCTGGAAGTCGTTGACCTGGCTCTGGTCGGACGCTTCGGCGACCGTGTCCTTCGCCGTCGTCGCCTGCTGGAGATCGGTCTGCGCCTGCGAGAGGTTCGCCTTGTCCACCGTCTGCTGATGCTGGAGCGCCGTCTGCGACTGCTCGTCCGACTGCTGCTTCGCCTGGTCACTCGCGAGCTGCGCCTGATCGGCCGTGACCGCAGCGCCGGCGGCGGCGGCGTTCGGGTATTTCGCCTGGTCGTTCTTCTGCGTATAGAGGTCGAGCTTCTCCTGGCCCTTGTCGACGGCCATCTGCCGGCCCGCCTGCGCGACCGACGCCGCGGACGACACGGAGTCCTGCTTCTGCGACGCCTTCGCGTTCGCGAGCGACTGCTTCGACTGCGTGACCGAGAGCGCGTCTTGCTTCCGCTCAATCGCCGTCTCGCCGGTCAGCGTCTGCTCGTAGTTGGCCTGCGCATTCGCGAGCGACGCCTGCGCCTGCTGCAACGCCTGCTGCGCCGAGGTCGAGTCGATGCGGCCGAGTGCCTGACCCCGCTTCACGCGCTCGCCCGGCTTGACGTCGACGGCGGTGACCGTGCCGGCAGTGGTGAACCCGACTGACAACTCCTGTGCCGCCTGCAGCGTCCCGGTGGCGGACGTGGTGGAGAGCACGACGCCCTTCTGCACCGTCGCCGTGCGCACGGCGGCAGGCGTCGAGCTCGTTCCCGCGACCGCGAAGTAGGAGCCGACGCCGGCGCCCACGAGCGCCGCGCCGAGCGCGATGTTGAGCGGGCCAAGGCGCGCGATCGATCGCGGCAGGCGACGTCCTGTCTCGCGCAGAGGCAGTCGGCTCGTGATGACGTTCATCGCTACTCCTTCGCGGGGGATTCCGCGAATAAGCGTGGAGCGCGGTCCTATGAAGAACGTGAGAATCGGTGCTGGAGCACCGAATCGGCCAGGCCGTAGGCGACGGCCTCGTCCGGCCCCATGAAGCGGTCGCGGTCGATGTCCTGCATGACCTCGTCGATGTCGCGGCCGGAGTGCCGGGCGATGATCTCCGCGTATTTCCGCGTGATCGCCAGGATCTCCCGCGCCGCGATCTGGATGTCCGCCGGCGTGCCGCGGAAGCCGCCCGAGCCCTGGTGGATCATCACCTTCGCGTTCGGAAGCACGTGCCGCTTACCGGGTGCGCCCGAGGCGAGGACGAGGGCGCCGGCCGACATCGCCATGCCGACGGCGTACGTGCATACGTCAGGCCGGACGAACTGCATGGCGTCGTAGATGGCGAAGCCGGCGTAGGCGTCGCCGCCCGGCGAGTTGACGTACAGATGGATGTCGGCGTCGGGGTCCTCCGCCTCGAGGAAGAGGAGCTGCGCCACGACGAGGTTCGCCGACTGCTCGTCCACCTGCGTCCCGAGGAACACGATCCGCTCCCGCAGGAGCCGCGAGAAGATGTCGAACGAGCGCTCGGAGCGGCCGTCCGACTCCACCACCATCGGCACGAGGGTCGACACGTCCTCTATAATACGCAACCGTGGAGTTGCACGTCGAGCGAGAGGTCCTCTTCCCCGCCGAGCCCTCCGAGGTCTGGGAGGCGCTCACCGAGCCGGAGCGGCTCGAGGAGTGGTTCGCGACCGAGGTCGAGCTGGACGCCCGCCCGGGCGGCGAGGGCGTCTTCCGCTGGGGCGACGGCGACGAGCGCCGCGCGACCGTCCGCGAAGCCGAGCCCGAGGAGCGACTCGTCCTCGACTGGGAGGACGGCGGCGAGGTCGTCATCGAGCTGGAGGAGGCCGACGGCGGCACGCTCCTCCGCGTCCGGGAGACGTCGCCCGAGTGGAGCACGGCCCTCGAGCTGTCCGCGCTCTCGTGGGCGTTCGTCCGCTAGACCTCGTCTTCGGCGCGCTCGGCGATCCCGGCCGCCGCGCTCTCGTCGCGACCGTCGCGGCGCGCGGCAGCGCCACCGCCACCGAGCTCGCGGCGGAGCTTCCGGTGACGCGGCAGGCCGTGGCGAAGCAGCTCGGCGTCCTCGCCGACGCCGGCCTCGTCCACCCCACCCGCGTCGGACGCGAGACGCGTTACGCGGTGACGCCGCAGCGGCTCGCCGACGCGGCCGAGTGGCTCGCGGAGGTCGGCGGAACGTGGGACGACCGTCTCGCCGCGCTCGGCCGCTCCCTCGCTAGGGCCCGAGCCGCTCCACGATCCACGCCCCGCCCTCGCGGCGATACCTGAACCGGTCGTGCAGCCGGTTGTCCCGGTGCTGCCAGAACTCCCACGCGTCGGGCACGAGGCGGAACCCGCCCCACCACGGCGGTCGCGCCGGCGCTCCCGCCGCTGCGAGCTCGGCGACGCGTGCCTCGAGGTCGGCGCGTGATTCGACCACGCGACTCTGCGGCGACGCGATTGCCGACAGCCGCGCGCCCAGTGGCCGCGTTGCGAAGTACGCGTCCGACTCGTCCTCGGAGACGCGCGCGACGGCGCCTTCGATGCGCACCTGGCGCCCGAGCGCGTCCCAGTGGAAGAGGAGCGCAGCCTGCGGGTTCTCCTCGAGCTCGCGCCCCTTCCGGCTCGAGTAGTGCGAGAAGAAGACGAGGCCGTCCTCGTCCGCCTGCTTGAGCAGGACCATGCGCACCGACGGCCGGCCGTCGGCGGCGGCAGTCGCGAGCGCCATCGCCTCCGGCGCGCGCGTCAGGCCCTCCATCTCGGCGAACCATCGGCGGAACTGTTCTTGCGGGTCGTCGACGAGGTCCCGCCGGTGGAGCTCACTCATCATCGAGGAGCCCGTCTCGCAACGCGTGCCGCACGAGCTCTGCGCGGGTGGTGAGCCGTAGCTTCTGCATGATGTTCGCGCGGTGCGTCTCGGCGGTGCGGACCGAGATGACGAGCATCTTCGCGATCTCCTGGTTCGTGTGCCCGAGGGCGAGGAGCCGGAGCACTTCGCGCTCCCGGTCGGAGAGCGGATCCGACGGCGTCCGTGCTGCCAGTCGTGCTCCGAGCGCCGCGTCCACGTAGCGGCCGCCGACCGCGACCCGGCGGACGGCGCTGACGAGCTCGCGCTCGGCGGCCTCCTTCAGGAGGTAGCCGCTCGCACCTGCCGCGAATGCGTCGCGCACGGTCGCAGGGCTGTCTCCCCCGGAGAGGACGAGCACCTTCGTCGAGGGCGCGGCAGCCACGATCTCGCCGACGGCGTCGACACCGCTCCGTCCCGGCATGCCGACGTCGAGGAGGACGACGTCGGGCTTGTGCAGGCGCACGAGCCGCACCCCGTCGTCCGCCGTGCCGCCTTCGTCGTCGACCTCGATGTCCCCTTCGGCTTCGAGCAGCCGCCGCAGTCCCGAACGAACGAGCGCGTGGTCGTCGACGAGGACGACGCGAATCACTCCTCAGAGGCTCGCACGGAGCGCGGCCGGCCGCAATGTGCCGGTGCCGAGCTCGGAGCTCGTCGGGACGAGCTCCCGGACGACGCGCAGGACGACGTCCGGCTCGTCGGCGAGCGGGCTGAGCAGCTTGTTCCCCTTGAGCAGCGCCTTGCCGCGCGGCGCGGGATGGACGGCGAGATCCCGCTCCGCATAGCCCTTGGCGCGGAGCTCCTCGTTCGCGGCCGCGAGCAGGTCCTCGTTCACGCGGCCACGCTAACGGAAGAGATCGAGCTCGGGCGGGACCGAGATGTCGGTCGCGCGGCCCTCGCCGCGGACGTCGAGCCCGCGCACGATCGTGACGGGCACGCGGCCGAGCTTGCCGGAGACGAGCTGCGCGGCCCCCGCGATCTCGTCGGCGACCGCGATCATCGTCGCATGCAGCTCGTACCCGATCGGGTCGTGCTCGCCCTGCAGGTCCTGGATGACGATGACGCCCGCGGCGCCGATGGCGACGTCGGTCGTCCCGCGCCGCCACGGACGCCCGAATGAGTCGGTGACGATCACGCCCACCTCGACGCCTCCGCGATCGCGGAGCTCGTCGCGAAGGCGGGCGGCGGAGGCGTCCGAGTCGACGGGGAGAAGGACGAGCATTCCAGGTGCAGGCGCGTTCGACGCATCGACTCCGGCGGACGCGCAGATGAAGCCCTGCTGCGTCTCGCAGATGATGAGCGGCGGGCGCAGGCGCACGATGCGCTTCGCCTCGCGCAGGATCACCTCGATGCGCCGCGCGTCGCCGTCGTCGGCGGCGGCGATCTCTCGCGCTTGGTCGGACGGCTCGATGCCGTCGAGGTGCACGACACGGCCTTCGATCTTCGAGATCGCCTTCTGCGCGACGACGACCACGTCGCCTTCCTCGAGCTCGACGCCGTCGAGGATCATTCCGGCGAGGTCGTCGCCTTCGCTCAGCTCGGGGATGCCCGTGACCGGGAAGATCGAGAGCGTCGTCACAGGCCGACGATGTCGACGCCGGCGTGGCCCTTGTAACGGCGGTTGAGGTTCACGATCACGGCGGTGAGCCCTTCGAGCGCGCGCGCGCTCGCGAGCGGGCCCGCGTCGAAGGCCCGGCCGGTGACGACGTCCGAGGCGAGCGTGAGCGCGAGATCCTTGGCCGCGAGGTCGTCGCCGCAGACGAGCGCGTCGCCGTGCGCCTTGCCGTCGGCGAGCGACGACGCCGCGAGCGAATGCAGACCCGCGACAACGGGACCGCGGAGGATGTCCTGCATGCGCTCGGCGACGGAGCGCGTCTCGTCCGTGGGGAAGACCCCCGCCTTGGTGAAGCGTAGTTCGCTGGCGACGCTGAGGACCGGCGTGTCGCCGATCGCGTCCGCGAGCTCGGCCGCGGTCGCGAGCGCGGCGTCCGCCTTCACCGCGAGGACGACGATGTCCACGTCCTGGACGGCGTCGGCGTTGTGCATTCCGTGCGCGGCGCCCGCTTCGACGGCCTTCGCGTGCGCGCGCTCCGCGTCGCGCGAGCCGATGACGACGACGTGCTCGCCGGCGGCGGCGAGCTGCCGCGCGAGCGCGAGCCCGAAGTCCCCGGTCCCGCCGACGACGGCGACCCTCAAGCCGGCACCGCTCCAAGCGCCGCCTCGGCGAGCCGCCGGCGCGCGTCGGCGTCGACCATGAGCGTGCGCGTCAC